>Ga0114922_10001299_pt1 | contig 23873 bp, 25 predicted proteins | sample AartaG_FD_100975 | JGI IMG/M metagenome (GOLD analysis project Ga0114922, IMG submission 100975) | Deep subsurface microbial communities from Aarhus Bay to uncover new lineages of life (NeLLi) - Aarhus_00045 metaG | ecosystem: Environmental > Aquatic > Marine > Oceanic > Sediment | place... | reverse complement strand
TTTGTGCTACACTTGCCATCGGTGGCTCCTTTCGTGCTGGTTGCTGAAAATACGGCACAAAATACATACAACCAGTATGAGGGAGCCGCCTTCATTTTTCAACTAAGTTTAGCACATGGCCCGCTCCTGTGCCCTGCCCCGTTTCGCCACGCCAACGTAGTTCGTCTTGCCGGCTGCCGTCTTGATCTTGTAGACAACGGGCTTGTCGATCGGCAGCTTGGCTGCCCCGCTCTTGTTGAAGTCCACGGTCTTTTTTGCCATGTCTGATTTCTCCATCTTCTTGCCGCATTAAATAATGTTCACACAGCCTGCACAAACCGGTCGAGGCAGACTGCCCCCTTCTGCCTGAACCGGGGAGCATCCGACGATCGGTTGCTCCAAACCCTTGGGAGCCTAAAAGTGTCAGCCGACAAAAAGAACACGAGCCGGTTGGGGCTCAGCCCTTCAGCCTTTCCAGGTTCCTTCGCACGAGGACGGTCTTGGGATGGTCCTTGCCCAGGCGCTTATCAAGTATATCGATCGCGCCCACCACCCCGGCGACAACGCCGATGATCTCGAGCACAGCATCTCTCCGTGATGTCCGTTGCCGCGCGGCTGTCCCTCATCTCTCCCACTTGATTGTACCACGCGTTTGCCCATTTGTCAAGCGCGTGGATGGGAAAAATCTGCCTGCCGGCGGCGGCGGGTGCGACTGAATGACTGGACGACTGTCCGACTGAGGTTTCAACCGACGGTGAGGGTGTATCGGTTGCCGTTTCCGCGGATGATGCACGCAGGCCGGTCTTTGCGACGGAGGCTGTAGTAGCTTTCGTTTTTCTCGAAGCCGCAGGCGGCCGTTGCATGGGCGTCGCCGGGGATCAGAAAGTAACCGAAGTGGCAGGGAAGATCGGAGACGAGCAGGAGGGTGACGTCGGCGCCGGGTACTTTCTCGCCGAATCGAGGACAATACCAGTTGTAACCTTTTTGGGGGACGTCGCATCCGAACGGCACGATCTGGAGGATGGTCTTGTCGCCGTCGATCACGGCCATGCGATCGTCCTGCCATTCGGGTTTCAGCCCGGGGGTGAGATGAATGTGGCTCTCGAGCCGGTGGCTGCCGCAACCGGAGAGAGAATCGCTGACCACAAAGAATTCGTCGGGCACGTGAAGGAGTGTGCGGTGGTGAATGGCGCCGCACCTCAGGCTCTGGTAGCCGTCGTGGCCTCCTACGAAAAACGACAGCCGTTCGCCGTCGACCACGATGGGGCTGAATGCATGAGCGCGGTGCCCCACCCTGAAGGCGCGCCACATCTCCGACTGGTCGCAGGAGTCGACGACTACGGTGTTGTGCGCGGCCGTGCCCCGGCAGTAGGCGCGGATGCCGTCGGACTGGTAACCGAACACACCTGAATCGACTATCACTCTTTTCCCATCGATAGACATCTCGTATGAGAGGGTATCGGCGTGGCCGTGGCTGGGCAGGTAATCGGGGCCGATCGGGCCGCCGTCGATTATCAGAAAGCAGTTGGAGTCTCTGAACACTATGTAGCCGTCGTCTTCGTATTCGCGGGCGGGCGTGCGGGGGTGGAAGTCGAAAGTACGCTTTGCGTAGTCGAGGATGTCGGCAGGTTCAGGGGCATAGCCGAAAACGGAATCGTTGAGCAGCGGGATTCGACCATCGGGATGAAGCAGGTCCATCATGCGTTGGAGCATTGCGTTTATCTTCTGCAGCAGCCAGTTTGGCTCCATCCCCCGGGCAAGGAACAGGTTACAGCAGGTCAGAAGCTCTTCGAGGAGCGTGCACTGGTACATCGGCGACCGCTGAATGTGCCCGCCCCCCGGCAGCAACTGCTTGTCCAAGGTGCTTTTAAGGATTTGCGTACCCTTGTTGAGCCACTGCCGGGGACGGCCATCACAGAAGAAATACAGCCCGGCGGCAGCCAGCGCGAGGCCGTTTTCAACCAACTGTGTGCCAGGTAAGAACGTCTCAATGTTTCGCTCGAGGCAGGTGATCTGCCGCGAGAGGCTGTCGAGGATATCGGCGTCGTCGGATTCGGGGTAATCGATGAGCCATTTGATCCAGTTCAGGACCCTCTTTGAGATCACCTCGGGGTGCCAAGCAGGATTGTGAGGGTAGGTGCACTGTGCAACCCAGCCGCGGATCATCTCTTTGCCACGGCGGACGGTTGCGCCGCGCTGCGCGGGGTCTTCCGCGAGGCAGCGCATGGCGTTGAGAAAACGGAAGGAGTGAAGTTCGACGTCGCACAGGTAGTTGCCCACCTGGCTGTGCCATTCGATGTTTCCGTGGAATTCTCGCGTTATGCCGTAGAATTCGAATCTGCCGGTGATGAAGTTGCGGGCCTCGGCCCGCAGACGTGACGGGTCGCTGGGCCGCAACCAGGGCGGTCTGGTCGAGAACGGTTCGGGTGAGAGGTCCACCGGATGCAGCTCGTTGAGCAGCTTCCTGGCGGATACGGGGAAGGCTTTCTTGAGGTAGTCTTTGCTTACGGCGCGGGCTCTGCCCACGTATTGAGAAGGACGCCACGGGCGTAGAGTCGCGATGAACCTGGTAATGCTCATTGCACCCTTTCGATTGCCGGAGGGGGGAAACCTCTATCTGAAGCTTCCCCCTGCCCGGCTGGCGAACTTGCCCGGAAATGAGCGCTTTTTACCCCTTCGGCCTGCGTGGACCTGTTGTACGTGCTCGACTAACGCCTGGCCCGGGCGATTGGCGTAGAGCTGGCCCGGGCGGCTGGAGAAGTCGCCCGGGCTTGAGGAGATCTGTCGTATTAGGGGAGAATGCGTGGGACTATACAGAGAGGCAATCGGACAGGTGTGAGGAATATCGGCTCTGTGCGCGGCAGCTTTGCGCAGCCGCGAAGTATTCTGAGTTGGAAGCTCTCTGGGGCGTCGCAAGAGGAGGATAGGAACCAACGGCTTTCCCTGCAAGAAGCAAGAGACTACCGAACGCCTGCAGAAGTGGTTCCCCGGGTGGAGGTCCGGACCGGGCCTTTGTTTGCAATCGAAATTATATGGGTTGTACATGTATGCAAAATCCGTGCCATTGGGTGGCGGAAAAGCTCATGTTTTCCCCAATACGCCGTAAATGATTTGCTGGCAACTACTTATGACGGGCCCTCGGCTCGTGCCGGCGGCCCTGCCTGGGCGCGCGAATATGGTATTCATGCCACAAACATGGCTGAAGCTCCGTACAAGAGAATACTTAACCGTTGCAGGACCGGACTGGCGGGACAGCAGAAACGCCTGCCGTGCGGGCGAGTAAACTTGGGAACAATCTGTTTTTCCTACTATTTCCGCTTGCGCGGGGTCGGTATTTCGGGTATAATGGAATAAGAATGATCCGATTTGCCCAAGTGTTACGATTTCTCGGATTTGGAGGTCAAGCGGCCTCTGGGAGGTGCCTGTGAGCGACAGACTACTCAGGACAGGCGATATCGCCCGGCACTGCGGTGTCACGACAGAGACCGTGGTCAGTTGGATAAAATCGGGAAAACTCGCCGCGTGCAGCACGCCCGGGGGCAGATACAGAATATCGGCAAGAGACTGTGTTCAATTCCTCAGAGAGTATAAAATGCCCGTGCCTGAGGAGTGGATTGCCGGCGATCAATACGCTGATCGGGTGACCGCCGAGGAGAAAAGTCGTATGGACCAATTGGTTCTTCCAAAGGCAAGCATGGCAGCGCTGGTAGCTGCTCTGAAGAAAACCTACAGGGTATTCGGCCCCACGCGAAGGGGCAGGTCGACCGCTTTCGATGAAATCGAGGACCCCGCGGACCTCCAGCTCGACTATACCTCCACGATTCTGCCGCCGAAGAAGTTTGTACTGCCCCCGAAAGAAAAGCTGCTCGATTTCAACATCAAGACCGGCGAGGCGCGCGAGCCGGAGCAGGACGACAAGCCCGTTGCGATTCTTGGGATTCACCCCTGCGACATGCAGGGTATTCTCCGGCTGGATTTTGCCTTCAGCAGGGGGCACGCCGAGGCCAGCTATCTCGATCGCAGAGAAAAAATGCTCTTCATCGGCACGAGCTGTAACCCGGATGAATACTGCTTCTGCGACGCGGTCGGTACAAACAAGTTCGACGAGGGTTTCGACCTTTTCCTCAGTGACATCGGCCAGAGCTACCTGGTCGATATTCTCACCGAACGCGGACGCGATGTGATAAGTGGCCTCGAGATGCAGCCCGTGACCGATATTGACCTCTACGAGGCATTCAAGGCCCGCGAACGTTGTGCGGACCACCCCGGTCGCAAGCTGGTGCCGAAGGCATCAACGCTGGCGCTTCTGGCCAAAGACTGCGAAGACCTGGATCTGTGGGAGGAGCTCGGTGAGCGCTGCCTTGCCTGCGGCACGTGCAACCTTGTTTGCCCCACTTGCTACTGTTTCGACGTGCGCGACGAGCTGGCCCTCGACCTCAAGACGGGGGAGCGCAGCCGGTTTTGGGACAGTTGCCAGCTCGATGAGTTTGCCGAGGTGGCGGGCGGCGAATCGTTCAGAGAAAAACGGGCCAACCGTCAGAAGCACCGTTTCAATCGGAAGTTCCGCTATATGGCCGGCGAGTACGGCGCGCCGTTCTGTGTCGGCTGCGGCCGCTGCTCAAGACAATGCGTGGCCGATATCGACATCGTCGAGATCGCCAACGATCTCGAAAAGGCCGTTGCGGACCTGTGACGCTATGCCCGGATACAACACGCTCAAGAAGCGACCTGTTTGGAGTACATAAGCTATGGCTGTTGAAGAACGTGACTGCGGCTGCGCGGAAAAATTGTATCTGCCCAGGCCTGCGAAGATAACGAAGGTCCGGCAGTTGACCGCAACTGAGAAACTCTTCGAACTCGAATTCGAAGACGGCTCCGAACTGGATCACCAGCCCGGGCAGTTCGTTGAGGTGTCGATATTCGGATATGGCGAGGCCCCCATTTCCGTATCGTCGTCGCCGACCAGAAAAGGCAGCTTCGAGCTGTGTGTTCGCGCCGCCGGCAGTCTTACGGGCGCTATGCACAAGCTCCCCGAAGGTTCGACCCTCGGCATCAGGGGGCCGTTTGGAAAAGGGTTCGACACTGAGCAACTCAAGGACAAAGACCTGTTGTTCATCGGCGGCGGGATCGGTATCGTGCCGCTGAGATCGCTGATAAATTACGTTCTCGACAATCGCGGCGACTACGGAAAGGTCACCATCCTCTACGGCGCAAAGACCCCCGACGAGCTGCTTTTCGTGGACGAGCTGAAGGCGTGGGAAGAGAACCCGAGCGTCGATTACCGCGTAACCGTCGATACGGGCGACGACGCATGGCAGGGGCACACGGGCGTGATAACGACGCTGATCACGGACGTGCAGCCCGATCCCGACGCCACCTACGCGGTAGCGGTCGGGCCGCCCATCATGTATAAGTTTGTGCTGCTGTCGCTCAAGTCGAAAGACTTTCACGACGATCACATTATCGTTTCGCTCGAGCGCCGCATGAAGTGCGGCGTGGGCAAGTGCGGACACTGCCAGATAAACTCCATCTACGTATGCCAAGACGGCCCGGTGTTCAACTATGCCGAGATCAAGGATTTCCCGGAGGCCTTCTAGATGAAACCAAAGGTCGCGTTTTTCGATTTTACCGGCTGCGAGGGGTGCCAGCTTCAGGTGCTCAACTGCGAGGATGAACTGCTGGACATCCTTGGGGCCATTGAAATAGTCAACTTCCGCGAGGCTTCGAGCGTGAAGCTGGACAACTACGACATAGCTTTCGTCGAAGGGTCGATCTCCACACCTACGTGCGTGGACAGAATAAAGAAGATCCGCGACAACGCAAAGGTCCTCGTAACGCTGGGCGCCTGCGCGAGCACCGGCGGCCTGAACGCGCTGAAAAACTTCCAGCCGCTCGAAGAGGTCCGCAGATACGTCTACGGCGACAAAGCCGACTGCTTCGATACAATCCCGGTGCGGCCGGTGGATCAGGTTGTAAAAGTCGACTACAAGATCCACGGCTGCCCTGTGGATAAGGAGGAATTCATCGAGACGGTGACGGCGCTGCTTTTCGGCCGCGAGCCGAAGCTGCCCAAATACCCGGTGTGCGTTGAGTGCAAAATGAAGGAGAACGAGTGCCGGTTCGACTACGGCGAGCTGTGCCTCGGACCGATTACCCGGGCGGGCTGTAAGGCGAGGTGCCCGTCCAGCAACAACATCTGTGTCGGCTGCCGTGGGCTCCTCGACGACCCGAAATCGGACGCCGCCGACGAGGTCCTCAAGAAATACGACCTCACAGCAGAGGAACTCCTCAAGAAGTACAGGCTGTTTTACGGTTATTCGGAGGTGGCCGAATGAGCACCAGAACCCTCGGCATAAATGTTCATCACGTGACACGTGTCGAAGGCCACGGCAATATAGTGGTCAATGTCAAAAACGGTTCCCTGGAGAAATGCGAGCTTCAGATCGTGGAACCGCCGCGTTTCTTTGAGGCGTTCCTCCGGGGCAGAAGCTGGAAGGAAGCCGCCCTCATCACCAGCCGGATCTGCGGCATATGCTCGCCCGGGCATCAGCTTACCAGCCTCAAGGCTACCGAAGATGCAATGGGCATAGGAACCTCGGAGCAGACCTTCCTGCTGCGTAAGATGCTGCTGGGCGGATCATTCCTGCAGAGCCATATTCTTCACGTATGTTTCCTCGCGGCCCCCGATCTGTTCGGCGAGCCGTCGGTCATCCCGCTGGCCGCCAGCCATCCCGACGTGGTCAAGCGCGCCCTCAAGCTGAAAAAGCTCGCCAACGACACCTGCGACGTCGTCGGCGGCAGGGCGGTGCACCCGATTACAATGGTACCCGGCGGCGTGACGAAGACCCCCGACCCGGCCGAACTGAAAGCCCTGCGGGAACGGTTCACCGATGCCATATCCGATGTAATGCAAACCGCCGAACTGATCGCCGCGAACCTCGATAAATTCCCCAACTTCACCCGCGAAACCGAGTACATCTCGCTGGGCGGCGGCAACGGGGAATTCCCGCTTTACGACGGCGATATCTGCTCGTCGGACACCGGCCTTACACCCGATAAGAACTACCGCAAGATGACCAACGAGCGCGTGGTGCCGCACTCCACTGCCAAACACGCCGCCGCAAACAGATCGTCCTTCATGGTCGGCGCGCTGGCACGCTGCAACAACAACGCCGACAAGCTCAACGGAACCGGCGTGAAGGCCGCCGGGATCATGGGTTACGAGGCGCCCAACTACAGCCCGTTTTTCAACAATGTATGCCAGATCGTGGAATGCGCCCACCTGCTCGAAGAAATGATAAGCTGGGCCGACGGTCTCCTTGCGATGAAACTCAAAGAGGAGAGGTACGACGGCAAGCCCAGAGCCGGCAGCGGCGTCGGAGCCACTGAAGTGCCCAGAGGCATACTCTACCACGAATACACTTACGACGACAACGGAACGGTTACCGACGCCAACTGCGTTATTCCTACTTGCCAGAACTGCGCCGGCATCGAAGACGATATGAGAAAGCTCGTCCCTGAATTGCTCGAGGCCGACAAGACCCAGGACGAGATCACTTTCGCGCTCGAGATGCTGGTGAGGGCCTATGATCCCTGCATCAGTTGCTCGGCACACCTGCTCAACGTCGAGTTTGTGGAGTGAGGAGAGCTTGACAGTTGAAGGCCATACGAGTGATCGGAATAGGAAACTCACTGGCTGCCGACGACGGGGCCGGGCCGGCCGTCGTCGAGGCGCTCCGAAGGCATGCGATTCCGGGCGACGTTGAAGTAATATCGGCCGGCGCCGACGGGCTGGCGGCGATTCAGTATATGGAAGACGATGGCGACGTGATCATCGTGGATGCCGTGCACATGGGAGCGCGCGCCGGAACAGTCTTGACTTTTCCTGCGAAAACTGCGAAAGTTAGAATCATGGCCGATGCGCTGTCACTTCACGGCATCGGCCTGTCTTATGCTCTGGAGTTGGCCGATAAGATGCGGATGCCGGCAAAGGTAACAATTGTCGGCATCGAGCCTCAGACCGTCGACCCCTTCCGGGAGATGTCCGAAACCGTTCGCCGGGCGGTGAACGAAGCTGTTGACGTTATCCTGGGCCTTCTGACAACAAGAACAGGGGCCGCCGCCGGACCGGCCGGCTTGCCCCGACGCAGAGGAGAAACTGATGGCGAAGAAGGTGCTGATCATTGATGACGATCCCGACATCGTGGAAGCCGAGAAGATGATCCTCGAGAGCCGGGGCTACGAGGTCGATTCGGCCGGCGATGGTGAAAGCGGACTGAAAAAGGCCCGGGAGGTCAGGCCGGACCTCATCATTCTCGATGTCATGATGACCACCATAGATCAGGGCTTTCAGGTAGCCTATAAGCTCAAGCAATCGCCGGAACTCAAGAATATACCCGTGATGATGACCACGGCCATCGGGCAGGTCACCAAGTTCAAATTTGATCCGCAAAAGGACGAGGACTTCCTCCCCGTCGATGCTTTCGTCGAGAAGCCCGTTAAGCCTGCGGATCTGATCGCCAACGTGGAAAAGCTGCTGGGCGCGTGAAGCATTGCATGCCGGCACGGGAGGGGCAACCTTGCCCGATGGTAGTGAACTCATCGAATCAGGACGGTTCGGCCCGTGGGTGTCCGAGTTCACCGAACGCGTCGAGTGGTTCATCGTGCTGCGCTGGCTGGCCGTTGCCGGCATTTTGCTCGCCGTGCCCGCCGGCAAGTACGTCCTCGGTTTTAGAGACATTCCCGCCGGCAAACTTCTCGTGCTGGCGGCTATTCTTTTTCTGCTGAATTGTAGCTACGTGCTTGCCTCGCGCGCCATCCGAAAGCGCACTAGGGTCCGGGGCAAACCCGATCCGATGGCGGTGGGGGTCTTAGCTTCAATCCAGATCGTCCTCGACCTGCTCATTTTGACTGCAATTCTTCACTTTTCCGGAGGCATTCACAACCGTTTCAGTTGCTATTACGTGTTTCACGTGGTCATTGCCTCGATCCTCCTCACTCGCAGAAGCGCCTACGCCGTGGCCGCGCTGTGCGTGGCGCTCTACAGCACCATGATCCTGATGGAGTACTCCAGGGCCGCGAAGTTCTACCCGCTCGCGGGCGAGAGCGCCGTATCCGGTCCCGGTTACATCGTGATGTCGATCGCTGCGCTGAGCTCTACGCTTTTCATCGCGGCTTATATGGCAACGTCGATAATGGTCAAACTTCGGCAAAAGGAAGGTGAGCTCGAAAATGCCCTGACGGAGGTGAGGGAGCTCGAAGCGACCAAATCCCGGTTCCTGATGCTTGTTTCTCACGAATTGAGGTCGCCGATCGTCGCCGTGCAGTCGATCCTAGACGCTCTCCAAGTTACCAGCAAAGAATGCCTGGAGGCCAGGGGCACACGGATGCTCGAGAGGGCGGGCGAGCGTACCGAAGGCCTCCTCACGCTCACGAAAGACCTGCTCACACTCTCGCAGCAGCAAACAGCCGGCAGGAAGCCCGAACACGTTGGGAAGGCCGATATGCTGGACATCACCCGCAAGGGCCTCCAGCTTCACAGGGTGCGGGCGGATGCGCGCGGCGTGCGCCTCATCGAAGAATATCCCGATACGGCTTTTTATGTCAGTGGCGACCCCGATACGCTCAGCCTTATTATCGCCAATCTTGTGTCGAATGCTGTCCGCTACACGCCCCCGGACGGCGAAGTGCGGGTGAGCTGGAAACTCGAGCCGCCCGTGGCGATACTGACCGTGGCCGATACCGGCATCGGGATCCCCGAATCCGAACTGCCGAGTATATTCCGCGAGTTCTTCCGCGCGCAAAACGCCAAGAGTTTCACCGCCTCCGGCACGGGGCTCGGGCTCTCGATTACAAAGAACATCGTCGAAAACGCCGGAGGCACCATTTCGGTGGAAAGCAAAGAGGGCCGGGGAACAGCCTTTACGGTAGTCCTGCCCGTGGCGGATGCATAATTGTCGGGCTTAGCCCCTTGGGTTCCCGGCCCAAGGCACATCGCGATGCACGAAATGTCGATAGCCATCAATGTCGTCGGGCTCCTGAAGGAGGAGATGGAGAAACACCCGGGGCAGGCCCTTGTGGGAGTAAAACTGACTATCGGAGAGCTTTCCGGGGTTGAGATCGAGTCGTTGAGGTTCAGCCTCGAAGTCGTCTTTGCCGAAGAGCACTGGGAGGACGTTGAACTCGATATTCAGAAGGCCGCGCTCAAGGCATTGTGCAAGGAATGCGGACGCGAATTCGAACCGGAACCTGCTGATTTTCGCTGCAAGGAATGCGGTTCCGGAAACGTCGAAATCAAGGCGGGAGAGTCGTTGACAATCGACTCTATAACACTGCTATGACAAAAGAAATCAAGATTGAGAAGAATATCCTGTCGAAGAACGACCAGGTGGCGGCTGAACTTCGCGAACTGTTCGCCCGCAAGCGGCTGCTGGTCCTCAACCTGCTCAGCTCGCCGGGATCCGGCAAGACAACCCTCCTGGAAAAAACTATCGAGGCACTTGGATCAAGCTTGCGGCTTGCCGTGATCGCGGGCGATCTGCAGACCGAGCGCGACGCCGAGCGTGTCCGGAAAATGGGCGCGACGGCAACCCAGATAGAAACAGGCGGCGCGTGCCACCTCGACGCCCGAATGGTCGCCGTGGCGCTGCAGCGCCTCGAACTCGACAACATGGACGTGCTCTTCATAGAGAACGTGGGCAATCTGGTGTGCCCCGCTGCGTTCGACGTCGGTGACGACTTCACTGTGGTGCTCATCAGTGTGCCCGAGGGCGACGACAAGCCGGGGAAGTACCCCACAGCCTTCCGCAAGGCCGATCTTGTCGTTCTCAATAAGATCGATCTCGTGCCGTATACCAACTTCTCCGCGCAACGCTTCAAGACGGACGTCCGCAAGATCAGACCCGACCTCGACGTGTTCGAAATGTCGTGCACAAAGAAAGAGGGCATGGAAGCTTGGTTCCAATGGCTGAAAACGAAAGTGGCGCACAAGAAAGGGTCGGCTCAATAACTACACGCCGCGAAATCCTTGCCGCCGGGATCGTGCAGGGCGTTGGCTTCAGGCCGTTCGTTTACCGGATAGCCCGCAAGCACAATATCGCCGGCACGGTCTGCAACACATCGCAGGGTGTCAGGATAATAATTGAAGGGGCTCCCGGGCAGATCGCGGCGTTTCTCACTTCTTTTGAAGAAGAGCTCCCGCCGCTGGCGCAGGTCACGGCGATGACGGTCACCGAAGCCGATGCGGAGGGCCTCGAAGGCTTTGAAATCCTGCCCAGCACCGACACATCGGCACACGAAGCCCTCGTGCCGCCCGACGTGTCGATCTGCCACAACTGCCTGCGCGAGCTCTACGATCCTGCCGACCGGCGATTTCAGTACCCCTTCATCAACTGCACCGACTGCGGCCCGCGATATACGATCATCGTCGATGTCCCCTACGACCGGGAGCAGACATCGATGATCGATTTCCCTATGTGCGCCCATTGCAGGAAAGAATACGAGAATCCGGCGGATCGCCGATTTCACGCCGAGGCAACCTGCTGCCCGCAGTGCGGTCCTGCGTTGAGCCTGTTCGATAACCGCAAGAACGAGGTCGAAGCCGACGACCCGATCGCCTTTGCCCGCGAAAGGCTTCACGCCGGCAAGATCGTGGCCGTCAAGGGCATCGGCGGATTCCACCTCGCGGTCGACGCGATGAACCACACGGCCGTCGAAGACCTCCGGCGGCGCAAGGGACGAGGCTTCAAACCCTTCGCGCTCATGACCGACAGCGTAGAAAAGGTCAAGGCCTTTTGTGAAGTATCGGAAGACGAAGAGAAAATGCTCACGTCATCCATCCGCCCAATAATGATACTCCGCAAACGCCGCCCCGACCCGATAGCCGACGGCGTTGCGCCCGGCAACCGGTGCTTCGGTGTTATGCTGGCCTACACGCCCCTGCACCGCTTGCTGCTCGGGGAAGACTTCGCCGCCCTCGTCATGACCAGCGGCAACCTCGCCGACGAGCCGATCGTGATAGACGACGAAAAGGCCTTCGCCAAGCTGGGCCACGTGGCCGACTATTTCCTCACGCACAACCGCCGCATACTCTACCGCTCCGACGACTCCATCGTTAAGCTCGTGAACGGCAGGCAGCAGATGTGGCGGCGGTCGAGGGGATACGTGCCCCGGCCATTCAATAAACGACAGACCTTCCCCGCCATACTCGCCTGCGGAGCAATGATGAAGAGTGTCGTTGCACTCACCCGCGGGGGCGACATCTTCCTGAGCCAGCATCTGGGCGACATCGACAGCGAAGAAGGACTCAGATTCTTCGAGGAGACGATCGAGCACCTCAAACGGATGCTGGGTATTGCACCCGAGATCGTTGCGTACGATCTCCACCCGGATTACCTGTCGACACAATACGCCACGGCGCTGCCCGCCGAGAAAAAGATCGGCGTACAGCACCACGCCGCACACATAGCTTCGTGCCAGTGCGAGCATGAAATAACCGACCGCGACGTCATCGGTTTTTCGCTCGACGGCACCGGCTACGGGCTCGACGGTAACGTGTGGGGCGGCGAGGTGCTCGTGGGCCGCCCCCCGGAATACGACAGGGCCGCACATTTCGAATACGTGCCGATGCCCGGCGGCGAACAAGCGATCAAGCAACCATGGCGAATGACGGCGAGCCATCTGCTGGCCGCCATGGGACGCGACTACCGCTCGCTGCCGCTGAAGTTCATCGGCGACCACGCCCAGGTTCTGGGCGACGTCGAAGCCCTGGCCCAACGCGGCATACACTCGCCGCTCACATCGAGCTGCGGGCGGCTGTTCGACGCCGTCTCGGCGATGCTGGGCCTCGCCGACGTTACGACATTCGAAGGCGAGCCCGCCATGCGGCTGGAAATGGCCGCAACACACAACAACGCCGGCCCTTACGGCTATGAACTAATAGAAACAGAAGGAAGCGCGACCCTCATCAGTCCGAAACAGATATTCCGAGGGATTGCGAAAGACATCCGAAGCGGCGCGTCCGCGGGCGATATTGCGTGGCGATTTCACGTGACTCTTATCGACGTTTTTGTTAAACTTGCAACAAAGCTCAGGGATCGCACCGACACAAACGCCGTTGCCCTGGGCGGCGGCGTGTTCCTAAATGAGATACTGCTGACGGGTCTGACCGAAAAACTAAAAGGGCTCGGCTTCGAGGTTTACCAGCCCGAGCAGGTCCCACCCGGCGACGGCGGCGTGAGCCTCGGCCAGGTGGCGATCGCGAGGGCGGCCTTCGAGCAAGGCTGAGCAAAACGGAGAAAAACGAATGTGCCTTGCCGTCCCAATGAAGATTGAAGCTCTCGAGGGCAACAAAGGCGTGGCGTCGTTCGCCGGCGGACAGTACGATATCAGACTCGACATGATCCGTGAGCCGCGGATCGGCGAATACGTGATGGTGCACGCCGGCATGGCCCTCGATAAGCTCGACGAGCAAGAGGCCCAGGAAACTCTCGCACTGTTGAGGGAGATCGATGAACTATCAAGAGGAATTCAGGAATAAAAAGCTCGCGCAAGGGCTGATCCAACGGATCGTCGGGCTTACCCGGGACCTCGAGCCGGTGAAGCTGATGGAAGTGTGCGGCAGCCACACTATGGCGATCTGCCGCTACGGCATCGTGCAGCTTTTGCCCGAAAACGTGCAGCTCCTCTCCGGCCCGGGCTGCCCCGTGTGCGTGACCCCCGGCGACTACCTCGACAAGGCCGTTGCCCTTGCCAAACTGCCCGACGTTATCGTGACGACCTTCGGCGATATGTTCAAAGTTCCGGGTAGCACGTCTTCACTCGAGAAGGAAAAGGCCGACGGCGCGGCCGTGGAGGTCGTCTTCTCGCCCGTCGATTCGGTCACGATCGCCCGCGATAATTCCGACAAGCGGGTTGTTTTCCTCGGCATCGGCTTCGAGACCACCATACCGGCGGTGTCGGTGGCAATCAAGGAGGCGCGGGACCAGGGGCTCGGAAATTACTTCGTGCTCTGCGGGCACAAGACCATGCCGCCCGCCCTCAAAGCCCTGGCCGAAGGCGGCACCCGGGTCAACAGTTTCATCTGCCCCGGCCACGTGAGCACCATCATCGGCACCAGACCCTACGAGTTTCTGGCACGTGACTACGGCATAGGCTGTGTGATAACCGGGTTCGAGCCGCTCGATGTTCTGCAGGGGATCTACATGCTGCTGGTGCAGATTGCCCACGGCCGCCCGGCGGTGGAGAACCAGTACACGCGCCTTGTCAAGGCCGAGGGCAACAAGGCGGGCCAGGCGCTGATACGGGAGGTCTTCGACGCCGCCGACGTCGCCTGGCGGGGGCTGGGCGTCATCCCCGGCAGCGGCCTGCGGATCAGGGAGGAATTCGCGGCCTTCGACGCCGAGCGCAATATCGATTTCACCCCCGAGCCAACCGTCGAGAAAGAAGGCTGCATCTGCGGCGAGTTACTCCAGGGCATCAAGACTCCACAGGAATGTCCGCTCTTCGGAATCCATTGCACACCCGTAGGGCCCGTGGGCCCCTGCATGGTCTCGAGCGAAGGATGCTGCGCGGCTGCTTACAAGTACATGGAGCGACCACTTGGAAAGAAAGATTAGCCTCGCGCACGGCAGCGGCGGCAAATTGGCTCGCGATCTCATCGAGGAAGTTCTCCTGCCTCGACTCCACAACGAAACCCTTGAGCGATTGGCCGACGCCGCCGACCTGCACCTCAACGGAAGCCGCGTGCTCTTCACCACCGACTCCTTTGTTGTGAAGCCTATCGAATTCCCCGGGGGCGACATCGGCAAGCTCGCCGTATGCGGCACGATCAATGATCTCGCCGTCTCGGGTGGCCGGCCGCTGTGGATCAGTTGCGGGCTGATCATAGAAGAGGGGTTCTCCCTGGAGTGCCTCGAGCGTATTGTTGAATCGCTCGCCCGGGCCGCCGCCGACGGGGGTGTGAGCGTTGTCTGCGGCGATACGAAAGTTGTGGAACGAGGCGGGGCCGACGGACTGTTCATCAACACCGCCGGGATCGGGATTCCCATCGATGATTTCACGCCGGGCAATATCCAGCCGGGCGACAAGGTACTCGTCAGCGGCACCATAGGCGATCACGAGGCCGCGGTCTTCAGGGCAAGGGAAGACCTCGGCCGAAAGATGGACCTCGACAGCGACTGTGCCCCGCTGGGCGGTCTGGTCGCGACGATGATCCCCGCGGCACCTTCGATTCGCGTGATGCGCGATCCCACCCGCGGCGGGCTGGGCGCGGTTCTCAACGAACTAATCGAGCGAACCGGACGCAGCATCAGCATCGAAGAAGACGCAATCCCGATCAAGCGCGAAGTGCTGGGCATCTGCGACCTGGTGGGATTTGACCCGCTTTACCTTGCGAGCGAAGGAAGGCTGGTCTGCATTGCGCCCGCCGGCGAGGCCCAGACGTTGCTCGCGGCGATGCGCGCACATCCGCTGGGCGCAGACGCGGCCCTCATCGGCGAGGTCACGGCCGATCCGCACGAAAGAGTATATCTCCGCACCCCCTTCGGCGGAAGCAGAATCGTTTCTATGCCGACCGGCGTGCAACTTCCGCGGATATGCTGATGCCGAGGGCCTCGTGCGCTCTTAAGCCCCAACGGGGTGGTGCAGTGATCACCGGCGCAAGCGTACCCTGTGGGCATCATGTCTTACTTTGCCCTTCCCGGGCCGTAGCCGTGGCGGAAGCCGCCACGAAAAATGTGGGGAATGACAAGCGTTTCAACGCTGGGCTGTGGTCTGCCACTGTTCCATGGTCCCATGGTCCTACGGTCCCGGCACACGGCAGTGCACCGGAGGTGCCCCCATCTTCGCGACGTTGCCAAAACATTTACGCACCCCGGCTGAGATGTGCAAATTTGAGTTTGAATACGGGGTGCGTCCATGGTATAATTGTGCCACTGTAACAAGCGGATAAGGTGCGCCCGCAGAGCGCGCGCCAGGCGGACGAGATGGGTAATGGATCTGCGACTGCTGGCTCTGCCTGTAGTTGGGGGGCTGATAGGCTGGTTTACCAACTACCTGGCGGTCAAGATGCTCTTCCGGCCGCGGGAGCCTGTGCGGCTGCCCGGCTTCACACTCCAGGGGATGATCCCCCGGCGCAGAGCCGAGCTTGCGCGCAGCGTGGGAAGAGTGATCGAGAGGGAGTTCATCTCGCACGAGGATGTCCGCGCCGTGATGTCGGACCGCGATTTTCTTCTGAGCCTTCGGCCTCGCGTGGAAGAGCAGGTCGACGCCTTCCTTCGCAGGCGCGTGGTGGGCGACAACGTACTGCTGCGGGCGGCGTTCTCAATCGGCGCGGTGCAGAAGCTCAAGAAGCGCGTGGTAGACGACCTGATGGACTCGCTGCCGGAAATGGTGGACGAGCTGACGGACGCGTTGAAGGACAGGCTGCGTTTCCGCGAGTTGGTGGAGGCCAAAATCGAAGCGTTTGAGCTTGAACGCCTCGAGGATATCGTCAACAAGGTTGCCAAAAGGGAGCTGAAGGCCATAGAGTTGCTCGGCGGTGTCATCGGGTTTACCATCGGCCTCGTTCAGATGGGGATTCTGATGTTGATGCGATGAAGAAGGAGTATGTTGATGCGTAAGGATTATTTGCTCGCCCCGGGCCCCACGCAGGTTCCGCCGGAGGTGCTGCTGGAGATGGCCCGGCCGGTGTTTCACCACCGCACGGCCGAATACCGCAAGCTTCATGAAGAAGTGCTGGAGGGCCTGAAGAAGATATTCCGGACTCAGGACGACGTTTTCATCAGCACCTCGTCGGGGACGGGAGCTATGGAAGCGGCGGTGGCCAACGTGCTGGGCCCCGGAGAAAAGGCCCTGGTGGTGCGGGGGGGGAAGTTTGGCGAGCGCTGGGGTGAGTTGTGCGAGGCATTTGGCGCCAAGCCTATCATGATAGACGTAGAGTGGGGCAAGCCGGCCGACCCGGAGGTGATCCGCAAGCACCTGAAGGATGATCCCGATATTGCCGCGGTCTACACTACCCTCACCGAGACCTCCACGGGGGTGGTCACCGACATGGAAAGCATAGGGGCGATAGTGAGGGAAACGAACGCGATCCTCGCCTGCGACGGAATCTCCTCCGTCGGGGCCATACCGATGGAAACGGACAAGTGGGGCGTAGACATGCTGGTGGTGGGCTCGCAGAAAGCCTTGATGATGCCGCCGGGGCTGGCTTTTCTGACGGTGAGCCCGAAAGCATGGAAACGAATCGACGCGCGAAAACCCGCCGCGTATTATTTCGACCTCAAGCACGCCCGCAAGTCGATGGAGACGTTCGATAATCCGTGGACGCCCGCAGTGACGCTGATCGTGGGGCTGAAGAAGGCCATCGACATGATCAATGACCGCGGGATCGAGCAGGTCTGGGAAGACCACAAGCGCCTGGCCCGGGCCACTCGCGCGGCCGTGAAGGCACTGGGGCTTGGGCTCCTCGCGGATCCCCCTGCTGACTGCGTGACGGCGATCAGGCTGCCCGAGGGCATGGACGGCGCGGCGCTGGTGAAGAAGCTGCGGGTCGAGCGCGGCATCACGATCGCCGGCGGCCAGGCCCACCTCAAGGGCAAGATCTGCCGCATAAGCCACATGGGCTATGCGGGCGATTACGACGTGATAATCGTCGTCTCGGGCTTGGAGATGATGCTGGCGGAATTGGGATACAAGTTTGAGCTCGGCGCGGGTGTTCGAGCCGCCGAGGAAGTTCTGGCAGGTAAGAGCTGAGGGGGTGCGACACAGTACTAGGTTCCCGTGAATCGACGGCAACGGCCGCCTAAGAAGGCGGCTCGACGAATGCGGACGTTCGTCGAGGTAGACGCGATAGCCGCACCTTCTCGGGAAACGGGACGGTCCTGACGACGAGGACAACGAGAAGGATCCGCGGCGGCGCATGTAGGGGCGGCTCGCGAGCCGCCCTTGAGCCCGAAGGGCGATAGTCTGTAGCCACGGGCGTAAGCCCGTGGAAAACGATCGCCCCCCGACCCCAGAGCCCCCGCAGGGGGCGGCAGGCCCGCCAAGAGGCGGGGCGACGACGAGGACGAGGACGATATGAGGCGTCGCACACCAACCAAAAACCATATTTCGTTGTCGCACCCAGTTGAGGTCCGTCCGGATCAAGGAACAGAACTGAGGTCACTCCAATGAAAGTGTTGATTTCCGACAAGCTGCCGCCTGTCGCTGTTGAAACGCTGTCGTCTTATCCCGACATCGAGGCTGATAACAAGCCCGGCCTCGCGCCCGAGGAGCTGAAGTCGATCATCGGAGCGTACGAGGGCATCATCATCCGCAGCGGAACGAAGCTGACTGCCGACGTGCTTGAGCTGGCGGACAAGTTGAAGGTTATCGCCCGGGCGGGGGTGGGGGTAGACAACGTGGACGTGAAGGCTGCCAGCCGCAAGGGTATTATCGTGATGAACACGCCCGGCGGCAATACCATCTCGACGGCCGAACTGACGTTTGCGATGATACTGGCGCTTTCCAGGAATATTCCGGGCGCGTGCGCATCGATCAAGGGTGGTGAGTGGGACAGGAAGAGCTTCGTGGGCTCGCAGGTCTCGGGCAAGGTTATCGGCGTGATCGGCCTGGGGCGAATTGGCCTGGAGGTGGCTAAGCGCGCCATGGCTTTTGAGATGAAGGTGATCGGGTACGATCCCTACATTGCACCCAAAAAGGCCGCGCGGCTGGGCATCGAGCTTTCGGGGCTCGAGTCTGTTTGGGAGCGGGCCGACTACATAACCGTGCACACTCCGATCACTGACAAGACCCGCGGGCTCATCAACGCCGAAGCTATTGCGAAAATGAAGGACGGTGTTCGGATCATCAATTGCGCCCGCGGCGGAATCGTGGACGAAGACGCCCTTGCCGATGCCATAGAAGCAGGTAAGGTGGCGGGGGCCGCGGTAGACGTTTACCCCGAGGAGCCGCCCACGAACCGCCGGCTGATAGATCTGCCGCAAGTTGTTGCCACGCCTCACATTGGCGCTTCGACCAAGGAGGCGCAGATAAACGTGGCCACCGACGCCGCGAGGCAGCTCGGCGATGCACTTTCGGGCAAGGGGGTGCAGTTTGCGCTCAATCTTCCCGCTGTCGATGCCCGGGAGGTAAAGGTCCTCGAACCATATTCCAACCTGGCCGAGAAACTGGGAAGCCTGGTACGGCAACTGGGTAAAGGGCAGGTCAAGTCGGTGCATGTGCGCTACACGGGCGAGCTGGCCCAAATGAACGTGACGCCCGCCACGCGAAGCCTCACCGCGGGGCTGCTCAAACCAGTGCTGGAGGAAAACGTAAACCTCGTGAACGCGCCCGTTTTGGCCGAGGAGCGGGGCATAAGCATCACCGAATCGCGCAGCAGCGAGTCGGGCGATTTTACCACCACCATCAAAGTGCAAATGAATACCGACCAGGGAACCGTTTCGGTCGAGGGAACGCTATTCGGCAAGAGCGACCCGCGGATAGTGAACATAAACGGCTATCACGTGGAGGTGATTCCACGCGGCGATATGCTGGTGATAATGAACAAAGACAGGCCTGGCCTGATCGGCGACATCGGTCGGGTAATGGGAACCGGCGGCGTGAATATCTCTTCGATGACATTCGGCCGCAAGGAGGCGGGCGGCGACGCCATGACCGTTCTCAACCTCGACGCCAAACCGGCCGATTCTCTGTTGGACGACGTACGCGAAGTCAAGGACGTAAAGGCGGTGCTGGCCATTCAGCTCTGAGAGAACACTATGCGCCCATCCCAGGCGGAACCGCGATTGAGGAAAGCCGAAATCGCCGACGTCAAGACCATTCACCGGCTGATAAACGAAGCCGCCGGGCGCGACGAGCTCCTGCCGCGGTCGCTGAGTGACATCTATGAGAAGCTGCGCGACTTCCATGTGTGTGAGGCCCAGACCGGCGTGGTAGGTTGCTGCGCCCTGCACATAGTTTGGGAAGACATTGCCGAGTTGAGATCGCTGTCCGTGGCCCCCGAATGGCAGGCGGGGGGCATAGGCGCCGCCCTCGTGAAGCGTTGCCTCGAAGAATGCAGGGAATTGGGCGTTGCCAGGATATTCGCCCTCACCTATATTCCCGTCTATTTCAAACGGTTCGGATTCGACGAGGTGAGCAAAGATACACTTCCTCACAAGGTGTGGGCCGATTGCTTGAAGTGCCCGAAATTCCCGGATTGCGGAGAGATTGCCGTAGCGCGCTCGCTCGATGGCGGTTGAAGCGACAACGGCGCCCCCTCGCCGGACACATCGGATCGGAGGTTAAACGCACCCCTATGGCAAAGAACATCCTTCGCAGATACCTGGTAACGGGGCTGACCGCTCTGCTTCCTACGCTCCTGACGGTGTTTGTTTTCTATAAGCTGTGGGAGTTTGCCCGCGACACCATCGGCGATCCGCTGGTGACGGCAATAACCGGTGACGCAGGCGCCGCTTCAGCGTGGCTGAGGTTCACGGGCGGCGTGGCAGCCTTTATCCTGCTGGTCCTGCTGGCAATGTTTCTGGGTTTCCTGCTCACCAAGGTCATAGGCGCACGGATGTTCAGGGCGGTGGAGAGCTCCCTGCAGCGGATACCCTTCATCAGCGCCATCTACAAGCCGGTTCGGCAAGTTACGGATTTCTTCATCAGCGACAAAGCGCAGCAGTTTCGCAGCGTGGTGGCGGTGGAGTACCCCCGCAAGGGGATATACTCGATCGGCTTCGTGACCAGCAGCGGGCTCAAGGACGTGCGCACCCCCGACGGACGACGAATGATCAGTGTCTTTGTACCCAGCTCCCCTACTCCTTTCACCGGATACGTGGTTTTAGTACCTGAATCAGACGTGATTTCGCTGCCCGTGGCCATCGACGAGGCCATCCGATTCACCGTATCGGCGGGCGTTATCAGGCCAAACAGCGAGATTCCGGAGATAGAAACGCCCAAAATCTCCTTTGCGCCCCCGAAACAGACAGTTGAGGGCGAAAAGTGATTCGATTCTTAGACATCATGTCTATCTGAAACAACATCACGTAAGTCCTTGTTTTACAGGTATTTACAACTCTTTCCCACCGTTTTGATGCCCTGGGGTGTTCATTCCGGGCAACGTCGCGCCTGCACGGGCTGCTGTCGCAGACACTCCTTCCCTTCCTCAAGTCGTTTAACAGAAAGCCCTTAGGGCCTTTCCCGCTCAATTCCATCCTCATATCGTCCTCTTGGCACATTTTTTGCAACTAGAACCCCTCGTTACTTTGCTCTTTGACAGATGCCTACAAGCGTGCGCAATGTGGTCGCAGGGTCAGGCTCACAGAACAGCCGAGAGCGTTGGATTTGCTGAACATCGCGTTTAATTCCGGCACCATTCCGTAAGTACTTGCCATGACAGCACTTACGCTGGAAAACGGCCTTTCCGCTCCGCATTTGTGTTCAGTTTTAGAAACATTCTGGGTGCCGAGCGCGACCTCTTTGCAGCCCTCAGCGAAAAGGCATTGCTTGTAAGTTGTGTGACGGCAAGGACTTGGAGCTTTGGGGCGAAAAACTTCAGAAAACGGGTCTGTGTGGCATGACATTTGCAGACTAATTGACCGGTTAGTAGTTTTGTATCGACCTTGAACGAGACCTGTAATTATTGGGTATTATAGTGCTGAAAGGAGGTGTAACCTTAGTAGTACACGGGAGATAGTGTCTTATGCCTGTTTGACACTGTTACGATAGGGCTGGCCGTACCTTGGAAAATTAAGGAGATCTGTGAAATGAGAAAGATTTGTGTTGTTTTTGGAATTGTCCTTGCGTTGGGCATCAGCACGACTGCGATGGCGGAGCTTCCTGCCGAACTGCCGCCGTTCAACGTGTACATGGCCCTCGCAGACGGGACGATTTACGACGACGTGAACAGTCCGTACCAGGCCACGGCGGGCGAGGTCATTGAGATTGCAATGTTCGTGGAGGGCGCGGAGCATCTGACTGGTTTCGACGCCTTCATCACCGGCGACATAGGCATCCCTGGCGGAGCCCACTCCGAGGTGCTCGAATGGGTCATCCCGGAAGGCGAAGAACCCGTGTGGCCGCAGATCGGCGTAGCTTTCTATGCTGCCGCCAACGCGACGGGCAAGAGCGGTGTCCCTACGGGTGATACGGGCCTAAGCGAGAAGGTGGACGGCTTCACGAGCATGATGGATCCGGATTGGGGCGGCTTTCCGCCGGGGCCGCAAGGGAATGAAGAGTTCGTCGGGGACTCTACGACTCCCTTCGATGGCGATATAGTCATCTTCACCATCAGAGCCATCAACCTGGGCGTTGGCGAGGTCTGTGTGGACATCAACCTCCTAACAGGGCTCATTACGGAGCATGCGGAGACGTCGATGGGCCACGACAACGATGATTACAACAAGGCCCCTATTACAGACCCTGAAGACCCAGATTACCCTGGCGGTTACGGGGGACTCGCTTTCAACGTTGGGTCTTCTGGCGGCACCACGGGCAATGGCCAAATCTACATCGAAGTGCCGGTTCCAGAACCCGCTACGCTCGCGCTTCTGGGCGCCGGCCTGATGGGCCTCGTCGCTTACAGGCGTCGTAAATAATTTTGATCTCGATCTCGGCCGGCCCTGCACTCTCAAAAGGTGCGGGGCCTGTCGGGCCGAGCGAAACCCGACGACGTCCGAAGCTTACGGAGAAGTGTAACATGAAAAGAATCTGTTTTGGAGTTGCGCTTGGGATGGCCATGATCTGCTCGTCCGCATGGGCAGAACTCCCTCCTGAATTGCCCCCGTGCGACTTGCAGGTGAGAATCTGGGATGGCACCGCCTTTGGCGAGGTCCGAAGCTACGATGATCCCTACTACATGGCTATTGGCGAGACCGTAACCATAGGGCTGTTTGTGGATGACGTCCAGCATCTGACTGGTTTCGACGCCTTCATCACGACCGATTACATCGGCCTTCCGGGAGGCGCGCTGGCTATGGAGTGGTCTTTACCGGGCGGCGAACCCGACTATCCCGACGTCGGCGTTGAGTTCCACAACGCCGCGAACATGCCGGGCAAGAGCGGAGTCGATCAGCTCGATCACGGCACTGCGGAAAAGATCGATGGCTTCACGACCATGATGGATCCGGATTGGGGCGGCTTTCCGCCGGGGCCGCAAGGCAATGAAGAGTTCGTCGGCAACGACGGGCCCCCGGGAGAAGAGCCCTTCAGTGGCGATCTCGTCATCTTCGCCCTTGAGGCCGCCAACGATGGTTACTCCATCATTACCGTAGACACCGACATTGCCACCGGCTATACGACGAGCGCCGAGACCTCTCTGGGTCACGACGACGATGACTACAACGAAGACCCCTCCAAAGGTGGTTACGGCGGATTGGCATTTGATGTCCTCCGCCCGTTGGTCATCGTGGTTGGTAGTGGAACACCTCCTCCGGATCCTGATGCTGTTATTCCCGAGCCAGCTACACTCTTGTTGCTGGGTGCCGGCCTGATGGGCATCGTGGCCCGGAGGCGCCGCAAGTAGGAGAAACCGTCCCTATTCGGGATTTGATGATTACAACAAGCCCCACCCTGCTGCGCAGGCGTGGGGCTTTGTTGTAGCGGAAAAAGAGGGCACCGCCACAGTGACCGTCACTGCCTGTGTTCCCAAGTATGTGTTTAGCGTGCGGGGACCCAAGCCTATCTGCACAGCACACAGACAGGAAGATTGACGGAGTCGTCTCTTCCTGAGTTCTGCGCCTTGAGTCCCGAAGGACGCACAATTAATGCGCGGGTCTTCCTTCTTGAGTCCCGTGGGGACGCCTTATGGTTAGCGGTTATATGCAAGATGAAAGTGCACCCCCTGAAAGGGTGCACATATGGCTGGAATAAACTCCCTTGACAATGACAATCGCAGGTGCGAGAATAACAGT
>Ga0114922_10001298_pt1 | contig 23886 bp, 16 predicted proteins | sample AartaG_FD_100975 | JGI IMG/M metagenome (GOLD analysis project Ga0114922, IMG submission 100975) | Deep subsurface microbial communities from Aarhus Bay to uncover new lineages of life (NeLLi) - Aarhus_00045 metaG | ecosystem: Environmental > Aquatic > Marine > Oceanic > Sediment | place... | reverse complement strand
TTGTCCGGGCGGAGTGGATCTGTGGCCTTTGATGGCGGACGGCTTTGATTTATCTCTTTCGCGTAAAGACCCGAATGATTATGGCAATGACGTAGCCAATTGGAAAGCGGCCTTACCTTCACCTGGTGCCGCCAACCCGTAGAACCTTTAGTGAGAAGTCGGATATACCAGGCGTTCGGCGTCAGTGACAATTACAGTGAAAGGCAGGGGGTATGAAACAAGCTTGGCGCGGAGCAAAAGAACAGGCGGCGGCCGGATTCGAACCGGCGAATAACGGTTTTGCAAACCGTCGCCTTAGGCCTCTTGGCTACGCCGCCAATCCTGTTAGAACTCTGCCGGTGGCTCCGGTACTACTCGAATCCGACTTACTTCTAACACCGCCAACTTGAGAATTTCCACTAATTTTACAGGTAATTGGCTCATTTTGCAATAGATTAAATGTCATTTTTATCAGGTCTGGAGCGTTTTTTGGCAATATTTTTACAGGCCAAAGCGTCCAATCTTATGCTGAAAGACTAACATTAGTGATGTGAATTGTTTGAGAGTATTCGCATATAAATTGATGAATTTGCGGATTTTATTGGAACCTCTTATGTGAAACCTGCGGTCAATATCGAAAATCGGCAGCATTGCGGATATCTCGGGCAGTTTCATTTTTTCTTATGTAACCTTTTATAGTATAATAAAATATCTGCCGATGAACTTGGTATTATGTAAGTGGGGATTGTGCTGGAGAAGGGGTTTTTATATGTTTTGTAAGCTTCGACCAATAACATTTTTATACCGGTGGCTGGGCATTGCTGTAATCTTTTGTATTGCCGGTGGCTGCAGCCCCGAGCACTACAAAGCTGAAGCTGATAAAGAGGTATATAAAATCATCGATGGCAAATGGCAGGATGGCTTTGGCCAAAAGGTCAATTACACAGTCAGCGATGTGCCGCCATCGGCAAATGACGTACAAATCAAGAAAACCGTACCATCATCAAACGCAATAAGTCTTGCCCAGGCGGTTGCTATGGCTACCGCACACAATCGGGATTATCAACTTACAAAGGAATCTTTATATCTTTCAGCACTTGGTTTAACCGATACACGGCATCAGTATGCACGACAATGGTTTGGAACCATTGACTATAGATACACAAAAGAAGGAGGCGAGGAAGATGTAAGCGTGGGTGGACCGGGTGAAGGGGGTGAAAATCTGGTGGGCTTTGGCCACAAGCAACTGTTAGGTGATGGACTGTTAGTAACGACCAATCTGGCAATCAATTGGGTACGCTATCTTACCGGAGACCCCCGGACTTCACTGGGTTCGGTTCTGAGTGCCACTGTGACTGCTCCTATACTTGGCGCCGGTGCAGGTAAATTAGCGCGGGAGCAACTGACTTTAGCCGAGCGTAAAGTTTTGTATGACATACGCACATTCAACCGCTATCGCAAAACGTTTGTGGTTGGAATTGTGACTGCCTACTACAATGTTTTGCAGCAAAGGGATGTTGTAACCAATGCCGAGAATAATTATAAGAGGTCGGTCGAATCGAAAGAGCGTTTGGAGATGGAATCTGAGGCGGGGCGTAAAAGCCGCATAGATGTTGATGAAGCGGAACAAAATGTGTTGACGGCTGAAAGCAGGGTTGTGGCATCTCAGGAAAGATATGAGCAGAGTCTCGATGCCTTCAAAATGAGTTTATCTCTACCAACCGACGCCAATGTAGTACTGGACCAGAACGAGTTGAAGGCATTGGAAGAAATGGGTATAAGTGAGATAGACTTTACATTGGATGAAGCGATTGAAACAGCATTACTGCAGCGCCTGGATTTGTATAACAGCGCAGATTCGATTGACGACGCACTGCGTAATGTTCAACTGGCAGCGGAAGGCCTTGGGCCTCAACTGGACCTGACCGGCAGAACCAATGAGATAAAATCACCAGAAGGCACTGACTTCAGCAGATTGCAGTTTCATAGGGGCACATACGACCTTTTTTTCGATGCTGATTTACCTTTGGACCGAAAGACCCAGCGTAATGAGTATCGACGAGCTTTGATAGCATTGGAGCAGCAGCAGCGGGGATATGAGGAAGATATGGACAGTATTAAGTTGGCTGTGCGTGGGGCTTACCGGCGGCTTAAGGAGACGGCAGACCGCTACAAAATCGAGAAAAACAGCCTTAAACTGGCAGAAGAACGTGTTGAAATGAATAAAGTATTGCTTGATGCAGGACGAGTAACGACGCGAACCCTGCTGCTTTCACAGGATGCTTTATTAATCGCTCAAAATAATGTGACGAAGGCCTTAATAGATCACTTGGATGCCAAGTTGAGTTTTTACCGGGATGTCGGTATAATGCAGGTCGGGCCGGACGGAATGTGGGAGTAAAAATACAATGGCTGACAATAACGGAAAAAGTAATCAGGATAAATCAAGACATAGCCGCCGAGGTGTGCTGAGGTTGATGGGCAGCAAGGGATTTTGGGCGGCCTTAATCTTAACTGCGGTTGTCCTGATTGTAGTGTTGCTCAGAGTGGTCCGTGGTGGTGAGGACCCGACGAGCGGCCTTGCTACCTTCGTTGCGAAACGAGGGCCATTGACAATTAGTATTCCCGAGTCGGGCACTATCAAGGCCAAAGAAAAAATCATCATCAAGAACGAGATTGAAGGAAGGACCTCCATCGTTTCGCTCATCCCCGAAGGGACGCACGTTAAGAAAGGAGACCTTCTGATCGAATTGGACGCCAGCGTGCTTGAGGACAGCAAAATCGACCAGGAGATTGCCGTCCAGAAGGCCTACGCGGCCTTTATCGATGCAAACGAGACCCTCGCCGTGGTGCAAAATCAGGCTATAAGTGATGTGAATGTTGCGCAGTTGACTCTTGAATTCGCCATACAGGACCTGGATCAGTATATAAAGGGTAAGTATCCCAACGAAGAGACGGCTGCTGAAAACGATATAACCTTGAGACGAGAGGAGCTTACGCGTGCCAAGGAGACCCTGAAATGGTCAGACGAGCTATTCAAAAAGAAATATATCTCCCAGACTGAACTTATGGCCGACAGGTTGGCGGTGACCCGCAGTCAAAACAACCTGGATCTGGCACAGAATAACCTCCAGCTGCTGGCGGACTTTACGTACCATCGCAATATAGCGCAGTTCACAAGTGACGTTACACAGGCAGAGATGTCGCTGGAGCGGACTGAGCGTAAGTCCAGGGCTCTTGTTATACAAGCGGAAGCGGATTTGAAGGCCAAAGAACTTGAGTATAAGCGTCAGCAGGACAAGTTCGATAAAATTGAGGACCAGCTAAAGAAAGCCAAGATATACTCCCCGACTGATGCAATGGTGATTTATGCAACGACTGCTCGAAGAGGAGGTTGGCGTGACCGTCGCGAGCCGATGGATATAGGCATCGAAGTTACCGAACGGCAGGAGCTGTTCCACCTTCCGACGGCGGAATCAGCGATGGTTGAGGTGGATATCCATGAGGCGAGCCTTCAAAAGGTTCGATTGGGTCTTCCGGTAGTTGTAACAGTTGATGCGTTGCCGGGTCAAAAATTCTTCGGTTCTGTCCAGCGCATAGCTCCATTGCCCGATCCACAGAGTATGTGGATGAATCCCGATTTGAAGGTGTACAACTCGGATGTATACCTGGAAGGTAATATACCGTCGCTACGTACCGGCATGAGCTGCAAGGTTGACATAATCGTAGAGAAGTATAAAGATGCGGTATATGTACCGGTTCAGGCAGTGTTGCGGGTCGGAGGAGAATCGACTGTCTTTGTAGTCAAGGACGGCTCTATCGAGGAACGGAAGGTCAAGGTTGGCCTGGATAACAGAAGGATGATTAGAATAATTAGCGGTCTTGATGAGGGTGAAGTCGTTTCGATGACGCCTCCGCTGAAGTCCGCGGCTGTTGAGTACGGCTCAGAGATAACTGGCACCGGATTGTCCGGTTCCGGCGATACTTTGAAGCAGAGGATAAACGAGAGGCTGGGAGAGACCAATGGAACTGAATTTAGCAGCCCCCCCAGTGTGCCTTCGGAAGGTGCTGCAGAACCACAACGGGTAGGTGGTCCTGGAGGCGTAGGTCCGGGGCAGGGACGACCGGGCAGAGAGGGCCTCGAGAGTTTAACACCTGAGCAAAGGGAGCAGATGCGCAAGCGTTTCGAGAATATGACGCCAGAGGAACGAGAAAAGATGCGGCAGCGTTCTCAGGGCACGGGCCGGAGGCAAGGAAGGGGAGAAGGTTCAAGACAGGGTGGAGGCACGAGAACTCAGGGATCGGGAAGGGATTAGTAGATGATAGAACGGGCCTGCTCACAAGAAGGAAAGGAAATAGTCAAGCTTGAAGACGCCCAGAAGATTTATCAGATGGGAACGCAGGAAGTTAAGGCGCTGGCCGGTGTAACTGTGTCGTTTAAGAGGGGCAGCTTCTGGGCAATCATGGGGCCCAGTGGTTCAGGGAAAAGTACGATGATGAACATCCTCGGATGTTTGGACCGGTTATCATCGGGCCGATATTACCTCGAAGGCCAGGATGTGAGTACTCTTGATGATGATTCTCTCAGCGAGCTCCGGCTCAGGCACCTTGGATTCATATTCCAAAGCTTCAACCTGATTCCTCAATTGACCGTCCAGAGAAACATAGAATTGCCTTTATATTACCTCGGATGGGATTCTGTTCAAAGTGCTCAGCGTGCGAAAGAGATAGCAGAAGAGGTGGGACTTGGAGACAGATTAGGTCACCGACCCACGGAGCTCTCCGGCGGGCAAATGCAAAGGGTCGCAATCGGCAGGGCACTGGCGAATGATCCTCAGATTCTTTTTGCGGATGAGCCGACCGGCAATCTGGATACAACGACAGGTGAACAAATCCTGGAACTGCTGGTCAAGTTGAACAAGCAGGGCAAAACCATCATCATTGTGACCCACGAATCTACAATTGCCGACCATGCACGGAACAAGTTGCACATGTTAGATGGCAGGATTGACAGAATTGAGGGGAATTCCAATGAGGCAAACTAGGTTCGCTCGAAATATATGGCTTGGTATCGAGAACCTGCTTCTTCACAAGCTGCGTTCATTCCTAACTATGTTAGGGGTCGTCTTTGGCGTGGGCAGCGTGGTGGCCATGCTGTCTGTGGGAGAGGGCGCGAGCAAGGAAGCCCTCGAACAGATTCGAAAACTCGGCAGCAATAATATTATTGTTTCGTCTGTCAAATCGGCTGAAGAAGAGGCCCTGAGTACGACTCATTCACACATGAGCATCTATGGTTTGCTTTATGAAGACCATAGAAGAATTGCTGAGAGTTTCAGTCATGTAAAACAGACCGCGCCGGCTAAAATTATGCGCAAGGACTCGCGTCTTGGTGAAAAGGAGATGGAGCTTCGGGTTGTGGGAACGATCCCTCAGTGGTTTGAACTTGTGCCGCGAGAGGTTGTTGCCGGTCGTGTGCTTTTGCCGTTGGATGTGGCACAAAAAACACCTGTGGCCATTTTGACCGAATATGGTGCTCGTAAAATCCTGGCCACCGAGAGCACGATAGGCCAGACCATCCGTATCGGGGGCGACCAGTTCGAGGTCATCGGCATCGTTAAAAGTGAAAGCGGCCAGGCCCAGGCCGGCAATATTCAAATTCAAATTCCTGACCAGGAAGTCGATGTTTACATTCCCATGGAGGTGGCGCGCCGATACTTCGGTGACATCTTTACCAAACGTACTTCGAGTGGAGACGAACGGGAAAAGGTGGAACTGCACCAGATTATTGTCGAAGTGGATGAGGGGGATAAAGTTGAGGCCGTAGCGGCGGGCATCAAAAGAATGATGGAGCAGTTTCATAAGAAAAAGGATTATGCAGTAAGCGTTCCTCTGGCGCTGCGGAAGCAGGCCGAAGCTACGAAGCGAAGGTTCAATATTGTACTCGGCTCTATTGCCGGTATTAGCCTGTTGGTCGGTGGAATCGGAATTATGAATATTATGCTGGCTTCTGTAACAGAGCGTACGCGTGAGATAGGCATTCGGCGGGCCATCGGGGCCAAGCGCAGACAGATTGTCTATCAGTTCCTTATTGAGACTACTGTTCTGTCTACTACCGGGGGCATCATTGGGTTGGGTGTGGGTGCCCTTATCCCGTTCTTAATAACGTACTTTTCCGGGATGATCACAGTGATGACCTGGAAAGGAATTCTACTACCCCTTTCAATCAGCGTAACTATCGGCATCCTCTTCGGACTATATCCTGCCATGCATGCCGCTAAAGTAGAGCCCATCGTAGCTTTGAGGCATGAATAGCAATTCATTTCATCACTGCATTTATATTTTTCGATAATTACAAAAACTCTCTTGACCGATTAAACGGTAACAGATAAAACTACCACGCAATTATAAATCTTTCGCTTTTCAAAGGCCCAGTAAGGAATCAATATGCTCCAGAGTATGATTTTCGGCACATTAGGAGGGTTGGGGCTATTTTTGTACGGCATGATCCAGATGTCCGAGGGGCTGAAAAAGGCCGCGGGCAAAAGGCTCAAAAACATTCTCGAATCGATGACAAAGAAGCGCATCGTTGGTTGTCTTGTTGGTGCGGGCATTACAGCTCTAATCCAGTCGAGTTCTGCTTCAACCGTTATGGTCGTCGGCTTCGTCAATGCAGGACTGCTCACCCTCAAGCAGGCAATATCTGTGATTATCGGCACGAATATCGGGACGACAGCCACGGCATGGCTGGTTTCAATATCGGGCTTTGAATTCAAGATTACATCGTATGCACTACCAGCGATAGCGGTCGGCTTTGGATTGCAGATATTCGGCAGGACACGAACAGTCAAGAATGTAGGGGAAATCATTCTTGGCTTCGGTATCCTGTTCATCGGGATAGATTTTATGAAGGGGGCCTTTGACGGTTTGGAAGACAGTCCCGGGACGCAGGCGTTTTTTGTGAAGATAGCGGGTAATCCGGCCCTGGCAATCCTGGCCGGGATGGTTGTGACAATGCTCATTCAAAGCAGTTCGGCCGCTGTCGCCAGTATTCAGTTACTGGCAATGACTGGAGCACTCGGAACCGACTGGGCTATAGTGCTTAATTTGGTGATACCGTTCACCCTGGGCAGTAATATCGGTACAACGATAACGGCTCAGCTTGCAGCACTGCGGACAAATCTGAACGCACGCCGGGCTGCCTGGGCACATACGGTGTTCAATGTTTTCGGGACATTTATCTGGTTCTGGTTTATTGGTTGGGTGTGCAAACTGGTGTGTACAATCGCTCCCTGGGAGCTCGGTCCAACAACCATTGCGGCCTCCATCGCCGCTGCTCATACAATATTGAAAATACTTAACGCAGGACTCTTTTTGCCGCTAACGGGAGTGCTGGAAAGAGTGGTAGTTAAGCTGGTGCCGGAGAAACCCGGTGACCTGGTGGTCCGGCCGACGGTGTTGGAGAAACATTTGCTGGCAACGCCGGAGCTTGCTATGAATCAGGCCCGGCGTGAGATAGTGCGGATGGCACAGGCAGCTAAAAGGGCGGTTAATCAGGCCGTGGAGGGTCTTATTGAAAACAACAGGAGAAAGCTTGATATGGCGCGGACCACGGAAGATGTGACAGATACTCTCCAGTACGAAATCACATCGTACCTCGCGGCGTTATCAACAAAAGAGCTTTCTGATGAGATGTCTGCGCAATTGCCGGTGCTGTTGCATACGATTAACGACCTTGAGCGGGTCGGTGACCACGCCGTCAATATCGTCGAGATTGCTGAGCGAAAAATAGAGCAAAAGCTTTCCTTTAGCGACTCTGCAGTTGCCGAGACTGCTCAATTGAAAAAAGAGGCAGAGCAGATGTGTGATTATATCATAACAGCTCTGGAAGATAATGATATAGAGGCAGCCAAATCAGCTCTTGTTATTGAAGATAACCTTAACAGAATGCAGATAGATTTTCGTCGCAGTCATGTTCAACGTATGAGAGAGGGCGTCTGCTCGCCCGAAGCGGGGCTGATATTTATCGACCTGGTTGACAACGTCGAAAAAGTGGGCGACCACCTCACCAATATCGCACAAGGAGTAATAGGCGGCCTGCAGTGGGATGGAATCGAGCTGAAAAGTTCTGACGGTTCCGAACAAGATACCGATAAGGATTAAAAAACGCGTTTTGCGGCAATCGCGGAAAAGCTCGCTTGACCGATGAAACTAAAGCAGGTAAAACTGCCGCGCAGCCTGAGCTTATTTTGATTTTACGGCATCCAAGATAGAAGTAACGATATTGAATAGGGATTGCATTTTTATAAAAACGAACTGATTGGGATTGATAGTGATTTCTGGAAGGGATAATGCAGTGAAAAAACGCCATCAAGGCAGGGTAATTTTAGCAGCACTATCGCTGCTTGCCATTGTTCTGTTCTGTGCGGCAACTGACGGAAGTGAAAGCCAAACTCCTACTTCCTCGAACACAGCCGTCGAAGGAAATACTAAAGGCGGTCTGACGGAAGAACAAATCAACAGTAAGCTTAGCTGGCTTGAGAAAGAGGGAAACAATCCCAGAAAGGCGAAAGAGTTAAAAGAATTACGCGAGAAAGAGCCCGAAAAGTTTGAAACAGAACTGAAAAAAGCTGTCTTTCGTGAAAAGGTCAAGCAGGCCATTTTTGAAACGGCATTTTTTACAATAGGGGGATTGGGTTTATTTCTTTTTGGTATGGGGCTGATGTCGGACGGCCTAAAGAAAGTCGCAGGCCGAAAGCTCAGGAAAATTGTTGAATCAATGACGAAAAGACCCTTTATTGCCTTTCTTGTCGGCGCAGGTGTTACGGCTTTAGTTCAATCCAGTTCTGCAACAACGGTGATGATAATTGGGTTTGTCAACGCCGCACTGCTTACGCTCAAACAGGCGATATGCGTGATTATTGGGACGAATGTAGGTACAACAGTAACAGCTTGGCTGGTGTCGATATCAGGGATTGGCGCTCTTAAAATCACACTTTATGCCCTGCCGGCGGTCGGGATAGGATTCTTTATGCGAACCGTGGGCAAAACGCGAAAAACAAAAAGTACCGGGCAAATACTGTTGGGCTTCGGAATATTGTTTGTCGGCATTGGTTTCATGAAACAGGGCTTCGAACCATTAGAAGAAAGCCAGGAGGTAAAAGCACTTTTCATCGCGCTGAGTGAATGGCCTCTATTGGCTATTTTGGCCGGGACCGTGCTGACATTGCTTCTTCAAAGCAGTTCAGCAGCCGTCGCTATTGTACAGTTGCTGGCAATGGAAGGGGCATTTGGAGACAATTGGGAAGCAGTTCTTAATGTTTCGATACCGTTTGTTTTAGGCAGCAATATCGGGACAACAATTACTGCTCAGCTTGCAGCAATTCAGGCAAACTTGAATGCAAAGCGCGCGGCTTGGGCGCACACAATATTTAATATTCTTGGGGTTGTCATTGCTTATCCGTTTGTTCATCTTGGTTGGTTTAGTGCTTTAGTTGGAATCATTTCTCCCTGGGAATTGGGGGCCGGTACGATTGCAGCTCATATCGCCGTTGCCCATACTATCTTTAACGTTGGTAATTCGGTCATATTTTTACCTATGTCAGGTCTGTTGGCCAAATTGGTGGTTAAATTGGTGCCGGAGAGGGCCGGTGATTTGGCAGCCAAGCCTGTTGTTCTTGAAGAGCATCTTCTTGATACGCCGATAATCGCACTGGAACAGGCAAAACGTGAGATCATTCGTATGGCAAGAACGGCAAAAACAGCTCTTGAAAATTCTATCGATGGAATTGTCAACGATGACAGAAAAAAACTTGAGTCAACACGGCAGATAGAAGATTACTTGGATGAATTCCAGTATGAAATTACATCCTACCTTTCGGTATTATCACGCAGGCAGTTATCTTATGAAGTGTCTGTTGAATTGCCTGTACTTTTGCATACGGTAAACGACCTTGAGCGTATCGGCGACCACGCCGTCAATATTGTCGAAATTGCTGAACGAAAGATCGAGCAGAAGCTTTCCTTTAGCGACTCCGCAGTTGGCGAGGCTGACAGGCTGAGAAAAGAAGCAGAGCAGATGCTTGATAATGTCATAGCAGCACTGGAGAATAATGATGTTGAGGCATCCAGAGCGGCCCTGGTCAACGAGGGCAACCTCAACAAGATGCAGATGGATTTTCGCCACAGCCATGTTCAGCGTATGAGCGATGGCGTCTGCTCGGCTGAGGCAGGCCTGATATTTATCGACCTGGTTGACAATGTCGAAAAAATCGGCGACCACCTCACCAATATCGCCCAGGCAGTGATAGGCGGCCTGCAGTGGGATGGAATCGAGCTGGAAAAGCCTCCCATTCTCTGACCCGGTATCGCCAAACTTGATATATTGTGTATCTGAGTGGCTGACTTGGTTTTTTCCTGGTAACCAACGTCATGGTAACAGAGGACTATGTTGGCAGCCCCTCGACGGGGACTAATTTTGAAGCTTAGGTTATTATTCGTAAAGTGAGGAGTTCATTATGAAAAGACGAACATTTCTAAAAGCTGTGGGAGGTATTGCCACTGGCGGTGCTCTTGGTGTTCAGTCGGTCCTGGGGACCAAGGGGCCGACTTCCACGGGCAGGGTTGAGAAAGTCGCCGGATTGCCCCGGCGTGTGCTTGGGCGGACGGGTGAGAAGGTTTCGATTGTAGGATTTCCGGGACTGGCACTTATCCACTATGACCAGAACCGCTGCAACGAAGGAATCGCAGATGCCTTCAAACGGGGCGTCAATTACTTCGACGTAGCTCCCGCGTACGGTAACGGTGACGCAGAGATAAAGATGGGAATCGGACTTCAGGGTATCGACCGCAGTCGCATTTTCTTAGCCTGCAAGACTAATATGCGTGACAAGGAAGGGGCTCGCAGGGAATTGGAGCGGTCACTTAAACGGCTGAAGACCGATTATTTCGACCTGTACCAGTTGCACCATTTACGCAGGCCTGAAGAGGTCAAACAGGCTCTGGGCCCAGATGGTGCTATTGAGACCTTCTTAAATGCCAAAGAGCAGGGAAAAGCCAAATACCTCGGCTTTTCGGCCCATACTACTAAAGGAGCGCTCGAAGCTATGAAGGGCTTCCGCTTCGATACGGTAATGTTTCCAATTAACTTTGTTGAGTTCTTCGAGATGGGTTTTGGCAAGCCGGTCCTTGAACTTGCCAACAAGCAAGGCGCGGCAGTGCTGGCCATCAAGCCATTGTCAAAAGGTGCCTGGCCGAAAGGTGTGGAGAGGACCCGCAAATGGTGGTACCGCACAACGGAGACTCAGGAAGAGGTCAGTCTTGCGATGCGTTTTACCCTGTCGAAGACGTGTGTTGCAGCGGGAACACCGCCTTCGTTCCTTGACCTTCTCGACAAGGCAATCGAGGCGGGGAAGTCATACCGTCCTATCACTAAAGCCGAAACACAAAAGCTGGAGGAAATGGCCAAAACCTGCAAGTCGATATTCCGCAGGGAAGAAGAACAGGTCGCCCGTGGAGATTTCCCGCATCAGCCACTCTATCCCGATAGCCCACACGAGTGTTGTCCCTGCGCCTACGCATAAGGAGTTGGAAGGTGAGCGTTTTCGCCTGAGTGTTGAATTATCGAATTTTAGAAAGGAGAGACAAAGTGATGAGATGTAGCCCGCTGAACGTCGTTTTTCTTGCCTTCGCGATTGTAAGTGCTACCGGGATTTCTGGAAAAGCCGAAAGCTATAAACCTGATTGGGAATCACTTAAGAAGCATACTGTTCCTGAATGGTTCCGCGATGCAAAGTTTGGCATCTATACCCACTGGGGGCCGGTTACCGTCGGTGCGGAAGATGGGCCGGGTGGTGTCCAGTGGTACGGGCGCAATATGTATATGACCAATAGTCCGACGTTTGAGTACCACCGCAAGCGCTTCGGAGACCAACATAAGGTAGGCTACAAAGACATCGTTGGCTTGTTCAAAGCGGAGAGGTTCAATGCTGAGGCGTGGGCGGAGCTGTTTGCCGCCGCCGGTGCGAAGTTTGCCGGGCCGGTCGCGATCCACCACGACAACTTCGCCATGTGGAACTCGGCCCTGACCGAATGGGACAGCATGGACAAAAGCCCCAAACGCGATTTCACCGGCGAGCTGGAGAAGGCCATTCGCAAGCGCGGCATGAAGTTTATCGCGACGTTTCACCACGCCTTTGCCTGGCGGTACTTTGAGCCTGCCCTTAAATTTGACGCAGCGGACGGCAAGTACGCCGGTCTCTACTGTGAGCCCCGCAAGCCCGGCAGCCCACCCTCTAAGAAATATATGGAGAAGTGGCTGGGCATGGTCAACGAAGTGGTCGATAAGTACAAGCCCGACCTGACCTGGTTTGACTTCGGCCTGCGCAGCGTAATCACGCCTGAGTATCAACGGCGGATGTTCGCGGATTACTACAACTGGGCGGCAAAGCACGGACGCAAAGTCGGTGTGGCACACAAGCATCGTGATATTCATCAGCATACCGGCATCCTCGACTTCGAACGTGGGCGTGAGGACCGTCTCACACCATATCCCTGGCTGACAGACACCTCAGTCGGCCCCTGGTTCCATCAGAAATCATCCTCTTTCAAGACGGTCAATGATTTGGTGGATGTACTCGTGGACATCGTTTCCAAGAACGGGTGCATGTTGCTCAATGTCGGCCCGCAGGCTGACGGTGCTATCCCGGACCGGGGCAAGCAGAGCCTGCGCGGCATTGGGGCGTGGCTGAAAGTCAACGGCGAAGCCATCTACAATACGCGCCCGTGGCTGACCTTCGGCGAGGGTCCTACCAGCAACACCGGCGGCGGTTTCAGTGAGAATAAAGACAGGCCCTACACGTCGCAGGATATACGTTTCACGCGGAGCAAGGACGGCAAGACACTGTACGTCATTTGCCTGGGCTGGCCGGAAGACCCATTGACAATCCAATCTTTTAGAATTGCCGATGCCGGTTCGGACGCACGGGTCCGACTGCTCGGCCACGAGGGACGCGTTGGTTACAGTGTCAACGACCAGAAGCAGCTAATCATCCAGGTGCCAAAGTTGACACCCGAACAACGGCCCTGCGAGCACGCCTTTGCATTCAGGCTGACAGGTTTCGAGATTGCTATGCACCCATCGGCTCGCTTTTATATGCCGGGCGTTATCCGTGTTGCGCCTGAGAAAGTTACCCTTGAAGGTACGAAGGTTCGTGTTCAAGACGTTGGTGGGCGGCCCAACATTGGCGCGTGGGACAACGCAGACGAGCGTACCCACTGGCTGGTGTGGTTTCGAGAAGCGGGCACCTATGCGGTTCGTGGAGAGTTCTCCTCGGCCTACGGTCCGAGCGGATTGAAGACTACCCTGATCAACCAGACACATTCGTCGCCAATCCCCAGGACCAACGGCTGGTTCAAACCCGTCTTTGTAAACCTCGGTCAATTCAAGGTGGACAAACCCGGCGTCCACCTGCTCACCCTCGAACCGGCCGATACCAGGAAGTGGAAAGCCGTTAATGTCTGGCAATTGCAGCTTATACGCGTGAAGTGATGCGGCCAGGTACAACACGTGAAAACCTTCGTTTCGACCCATTCTATTCGCAGTAATGCTGGTGGCTGGGGCTCTTGGAATCCCACGGTCTGAGATCAAACTCTCATACACAATCCACAAACACCAGTAGATAACCGTTCATAGCTCAGTACCCGTCTGCCGGTTTGGCTTTGTTATCCAGAAGGAGTATATCCGTTGGTGCTTTCCAGACCCGGCACAAAGGGTCCTCCGTGCGAATCAAATCTTTTTTGCCCAATCGTGCTTCGATGGAATAAAGGCGTTGACCTGTATCTGTATGACGATATTCGTAGAGGGGTACTACGCATGAATTCTCGTTCGTAAGATTGGTTGGCGGCAAAGCATAGAAAAGCGGCTTTGCAGAGGGATTAGGACTCTTGACGGTCAAGGAAACCGCCCGTCCATTTTTGCCGGTGACTCTATGAACATAGACAGGAATTAACTTCTCGTTAGCTCTGGACGCCTCGATAGCATAAAACGGTATTGATTCGACTAAGTCCCACTTGCCGGCTTTTTCTACGCCATTGCGCAGTAGGTAGTCCATTCTGTCCTTCTTATCCCGTATCTGATAGACCGCCACCGGCAGAACAAGACGTGGGTTGTCAATATTCAATCGGTACATAATTTGGTTGTAGTCGTAACGCGGCGTAGCACTCTCAGCAGTACCGGAAAATGTGTGTGAATAAGTACCCTCGAAAAAGAGCACGCGTCCGCCATCCTGGTCAAAAAACGGATGCTGCTTCGGATTATAGAAGGAATATTTGTTATGCGTTGCAATCTTCCTGGCATAGGCCCACGGCCCAACCGGTGTGTCGGCTTCCGCATACCAGACCTCGCCCAGAAAAGATGGTTCACCGAATTGTTGCACTGTGAGCATGATCCATCTTTTCCGGTAGGCATTGAAATAAACCGTCCCGCCGTGAGGAGAGATTTCCTTGCCCGATTCTATATCGTACAGATGCACATCCTTCTTTTCTTGCCTCAGCGCCTTAATGACGGCAGTTCTTGCAGATGCGTCATTACCCATTAGCTCCCCAAAACGCACCCAGCGGTAGGGCGTCTCTGCCTCGCCCATGTCCAGCCGTGGTGCGCGCCGGCTGGTGGACTTCTTTGGTTCAAGGGCGGTCAACACCTCGTAAAGGTTGACGTCGATAACATCATCCCACTCAGCCCTGACACGCATACGGACAGCTAAAGGAAATTGAGTACCAAAATAAAAATATTTCTGCCCGTCCACACTCACGCTGAAAGCATGCCCGGTGGCCGGATAAGGCAGGTAATCTATGCTCGAACGCACCAGCGGCTCGAACAACTCCGTCGCGTCGTTGAAAACCATAAGTCCACGTTCATACGCTTCACCGAGGCTCTTCATTCGCGCATATTTGGCCACCATTCGTTGTCTGCCTCCTTTATCCTTAACGGTCAATAATCCGTCAAGCCAGACCATACCGCGCTCCTTCAAAGGAGACATTTTCTTACTGAATCCGTTTTCGTCGACGTAGTATTCGAGCTCAACGCCTATCGCTGGGTCCAGCCCTCCTTTCCCAGGCAAATCCGAAACGGCGCCGGCCATAGCGAAATGACCAAGCGGATACGAAGGTCTTGACGTGTCGCCCCACATCCAGAACAACCGGCCGTGATAGATACATGTGTAAACTGAATCCTGTCCGGTTACCTGGCCATTGAGTACCGGATTTTGTAACGGAATCGGATGCCCGGTGAGGATACTGTCACGATATATTCCCTGGCCCGTAACGCGATAAAGTCGCTCAGCGATATTGAGCCGGTCGATTTTGATAATTGCGCTGCCTCCGCGCAAAGTTTTCAGCCTTTTCCCACGGAAGCCAAATCCGTCTTTCGGGAATTCGTAACCGTGACTTTCAACAAAGAAGAAGACGTCCCTGTCCATCAAGCCCGGCTCATAAAAAGCAACGATTCCATGGCTGTCCGTAAAGTATTTCATGTTGTTGGTTGTTCGCAATTCGACCAAAGGCACTCCCCGCCCGGTCTGTCGGTCCACAACCTGAATCTTGAAGTATTTGCACGAAGAACCCTGGATGCCTAAAGCTCTCTGCTCACGTTCAATACACGAACCGGAGCAAATAACAACAAGGCAAATTGTCATCAAAACAATCCCTGGGTGGTTCCTTTGCATTGCGTTCATTTCTGTCAGCATAATTTATGTTCCTTTACTAAGGGATGGAAAAAAATACACTGCTACCATTTAACTCTCTGCCGGTCGGGCCAAAATGCCTTTGGATAATCATGATACTCGAATCGCCCGTCGAATTCCAGTCTGTCTTGTGCTGGTTTTGGCAATTGCAATCAGCCACCAAATTCGTGTTTCTGTGGTTCTTCTACACGATAAACTGCCGGGAAGCGGTCAAAATGCTTGCAGTATCAGGAGAATCTTGATATTTTATTGGACATAAAGCTCAGAGATGTCGCTGAGCGGCCGTAAACGTGAAATGTCAGATAGGACATCCAAAACATGATATCATTTGTATTATGAAAGGGTCTATCCCTATGGAATATTTGCCAAAAAATAAACACAAAACTAATTCGCAAGAGAGGGTCTTGCCGCCGGGACACAATTGTCTGACGCGTCGCAGCGCAATCAAGGCGGTGCTCGCTTCTGCCGGCGCAGCGGCGTTTTCGAGCGGAGCTCGGGCGGGGACGACGAAACGCAGGCCCGACCCTCGAAAGGCTTCACCCAAACGCTATGCCCTGAAGAAATCCATCAACCAGTGGGCGTTTCCATATCCGGAACGAATGAATTTGAAGGAATGCCTTCAGTTAGCCAAGGACGCCGGATATGACGGTATTGAATTGAACTACGACTTAGAGAATGACCTTTCGCCTAAGTCAGGAACGAAAGACTACCGCGACATTCGACGGTTAGCCGACAAAATCGGCATCCGGATTAGCGGGCTTTGCTCTTTTCTTTTCTGGCCTTATCCTTTGACCAGCAACGACCCGGTCAAACGCGCGAAAGGTATCGAGCTGGCCGGAAAAATCGCGAATGCCGCTCACGACCTCGCCGTGGAAAACGTGCTGCTCGTGCCGGGTGCGGTCCATATTCCCTGGCGGGACGATTATGAGCCGGTGCCCAACGATGTTTGCGATCGCCGCGCCAGAGAAGCCGTCAAAAAGCTGGCCTCCCAGGCCGAAAGACTAAAGGTCTCTCTGAACATCGAAAACATTTTCTTCAACGGTTATCTTATGACGCCGATGGAAATGAACGATTTTGTCGACTCGTTCCAAAGTGAACATGTGAAGATTCATTTCGACACCGGAAATATCTCGATATTCCAGCATCCTGAGCACTGGGTACGGTTAATGGGTAAACGCATCAAGAATATCCACTTCAAGGAATTCTCGAAGAAGAGCACCGACTATTCACTGGAAACGTTTCGCCCGCTGCTGGACGGCACTACAAATTGGCCCGCCGTAATGGAGGAATTAGATAAGGTAGGGTATCGTGGATACGTTACCTTTGAGTATTTCCATCCCTATCCACACTATCCGGAGGCCTTGATTTACCATACGTCGGATTCTCTGGGCCGCATCCTGGGGCGGATTTCATAACAGGTACCCGCTTGGTCGAAACCGTTGACGCATGGATCCACAATCCGCTCTCAGTAGCATGTGGAGCGAGAAGCAGAAACGACGAGAGCCTATGAAGGTCTCCGGAGACCACTTAATTCCCATCAACCATACAGCTTTGGCCGGCAAGACGGCACACGGACTTCCCAACAACGAAAACACAGCCGTCACGGCATTCAGTTAATGAAAAGTCTTTTTGAAGAAAAATCAGGGTCTGAAGTAAGATTAACACCCAGCTTTCTTAGCCCGGCTTCATCGCCGGTTGTAGGAATGTGAGTAATATGAACTTCGCAGCCCTTGAGCTCCTTCAAATGCTCGACAGCCATCTGGGCGGCGGGATTCGATATGGTACTGATGCTCAGGGCGATTAATGTTTCTTCGAGGTCAAGACTAATCATTTTCCCGTTCATGATTTCCTTTTTCAGGAATTGTACAGAATCGGTAATATTCTGCGGCAAAAGATGCATTTTTTTCGGCAAACCGGCAAGATGCTTAGTGGCGTTGATAACAAGGCTCGACGCCGCGTGCATAAACGGAGAATTCTCGCCGGTAATAATGGTTCCGTCCGGGAGCTCGATTGCGGCTCCGCAAAAAATGCCCTCATTGCCCTTGCCACTTTCCTGTGCTTTTCGTGCAGCTTGTCGGGCCGGTAATACCACGGTTCTGTCTTCCACGGTTGCACCAACGTTTTTCATTATAAGTTCCGACCTCTGAAGTATTTCTCTTTCCACGAAACCCATTGCGTATTCGCAGACACACCTGAAATACCGCCTGATGATCTCCTGGTGGGCGGCTTCCTGAACCACCTCGTCATCCACGATTCCGAAACCGGCACGGTTGACCCCCATATCAGTCGGAGATTTGTAAAAGGATTCCTTGCCAGTGATTTTTTCTATGATTCTTTTCAGGAGTGGAAAAGCTTCGATATCGCGATTGTAGTTGACCGTTTTTTCATTGTACGCTTCCAAATGGTGACAATCGATACCATTTACATCATTGAGGTCGACAGTTGCGGCCTCGTAGGCAACGTTTACCTTATGTTTCAACGGCAGATTCCAGATGGGAAATGTTTCGAACTTGGCAAACCCGGCCTCGTTGCCGTTTTTGTATTCATGGTACAAATGGCAGAGGCAGGTGGCCAGTTTACCACTACCCGGACCGGGTCCGGTCACAACTACGATTGGATTTTTGGTATGTATCGGTTCGTTTGCACCGTAACCTTCGTCGCTTACGATGGTGTCGATATCCGTAGGGTAACCCTTGGTAAATTTGTGTGTATAAACGCTTATTCCCCTCCGTTCAAGCTTGTTCTTGAACGCCCTGGCAGAGGGCTGGTTATCGTAGCGCGTAATGACCACCGCTGTAACGTCGATGCCCCATTCCTTGAAGTCATCGATTGTTTTCAGCGCGTCTGAATCATAGGTAATGCCGAAGTCGGCCCGCACCTTTTTTCTCTCAATGTCCCCGGCATAAATACACAGAATAACATCTATGTTGTCGTGTATTTTTTGTAACAAGCGCATTTTAACGTTGGGGTCAAAGCCGGGAAGCACCCGTGCCGCATGATAATCAAACAGAAGTTTCCCGCCGAATTCCAGATACAGCTTGTTGTTAAACTGACTAACCCGTTCAAGTATGGCCTCCGTCTGTTCTTGTAAATACTTTTCATTATCAAAACCTGTTTTTGCCGCCATTGATTAACGTCCTTATTAATTCAAACAGAACATAATAATCGTGATAACTCTGGGCCTGGTCAACTTTTCTCCCCACTTTTCACCTATGGCCAAACACACCATACATAACCAAATGGGACATGTAAATAATATTTTATCTCATCTGTTTTGGCTCTATTCTCGAAGTAGAAGAAAAAGGTGTTGGAACTATTGCCCGGGATACCGGCATACCGATGCACAAAAAACAACGAAGAGCAAGCCCGGAAAAAGGACAAGCTATATCAGCAGATTGGTCGGCTAACGATGGAGGTTGCCGGTTTTTTGTCTTGACAGATGGAAGTGCCTTATTACGGAAATCGTAGTTATCTTCATAACTACCGTTAAAAAGACCTCGCCGCCGGGGATATTCATCGGGGCGTATCCTGGCCTATGTATTCTCGCCTTGCCTCAGCAATGAGGTTGAGCATCTGGTCAGCCTGGTTTTGAATTTCGGGGTTGGAATTTGTTACTCTCGAATTCCATTTGCAGAACTGTTTATTTAGCTGACGTCGGGTTTTTTCTTTGCTCATATCCGAACTGAGCCCAAGTATAACTTCCTCATCCTTAACTTCATGGATGCCGACCGGCAGGGTTCTTTCCACCATGTCACGAAACCTGTTCGTGTCAACTTCGAGCCAGTCTGCCAGGTTTTTCAGAAGAGCTATTTCTTCAGCCGCAGCGACACCATTGGCCCGTGCCACATGCAGGCAAAGGTCTAAAATGTCATAGCGCTCCACGAGTGGCGCAATATCAACGATTTCGTTACAAATTGTATAAGTGTCGAGCTGATTGCCGTCGCGGAAAAAGGCAATGGTTTTGTTCAATGCCCTCTCTAATTTGCGGCGTCCCTTATAAGAGACCTGAGTAGAATCAAAGTTGTCTCTTGCCCAGTTTTTTATGAGTTCAACCTCGCAGTCATATAGTTTACCATCCGCGGCGCTGACAGCAAATGCCAGTGCCACTGCCAGGGTTTTGACCCGCTGGTTCTTTTCCTGTAATTCCATATAGCCAAACTTAGGATTGTCATAACTAAAAGTGCATGTGGCACAAGCAAGCTGTTCGCCGTTCCGGCGGGATAGTATTGATATGCTGAGCTGCAAGTTTCTCTTTCCTTTGTGCGGGAACAACAGCCAGTCAAGCTGTAATTGGGCAACGGTGGTCCAATCTAACAGAGTGGTGACCTGCTTGGGGACTTTACCGATGTCAGCACTGTAGCAAAAGACCGGCGAGTCCTGCAACTGCCACTGTTTCACGGTGCTGTGTACCGGTTTGGCGTCGTGAGCTCCATCTGTAACATCTGTGATTGAAACCTGCAAAGTTGTATAGTGCATATCGCTGGGAGCGCGAATTGCGCCGGCAATTTGCACGGTAAAAGCATCAGAAACGCCGCTGTCCTCCATCTGTCTTGTTGGTTGTACGCGACAATTAAAGACCCTCAAGTCGGGCAGTGCTGAAGACTCGGCAATGCGGATAGAGCCTGCTTTACTTAAAGTTGGAAATCTGAGGCGACTAATCAATCCCTGAAAGTTGCAGTGACTAATCAACTTGTGTGAGCGGATTTGCCCGGACAAAACAAAAAAAAACATTACTACAGCCGTTAGCACTAAAATCAGAGTTATGATCGCAAGTTCACCCATTTGCATATCCGCTGAGATTGCTATTCGACTTTCATCAGCTTGAATTGATTGCCCTTTTGCTTTGTGTCGCCCTCGGACATCGTGCCGTCTTCGTCTAAGCAGAGGTCGACCTCAAGAGCTCCGCCCGACTCGATGTCCTCAAACTTACAGTGCATTCTCTGGTTTACATCATAGCTGTAAGTAACTTTGACTGGACGTTCTGCCGGCCTGTCCGGAGGAAGCTTAAGCCTGTGCTTTGCAACCTTATTTACATACTCAGGAGCCGTATCTTCTCCCTGGGTTATGGTTATCTCAACCTCTGTTTGTCCCTTAGACATCGTGTAGAACATCTTTGAAGTTTCGCAGGGCAGTGGTGTGTTTTTCTTCAGGATGATACGATTCTGAATTGTGCGTCGGCCTGTTTCCTTGTCAATGGGAGCACAAATAGTGCCATAACTGTGATTACAAACATCCGTGAGGTCAATATCTTTGAGCCCGCTGGAAATTCCTGCCGGCACCACCTCCGGCTTTTCTCTAAGCAGTGTCAATCCGGCGTGTAAAGCAGCACCGAGTGCGACACATTCGTCCACATTAACTGTAATCTCGGGGGCGGAACCGAACGTTTTTTCCAGGTGTTTCTGGACTAATGGAATCCGGGTGCTGCCGCCTACTAACAGTACCTTATCGATACCGGAAGGTTCAACACCTGCCTCCTCAAGGGCCACTTCCACCATGATATCAGTACGAGCTATCAATGAAGAAATAGCTTCCTCGAACATTTCTCTTTTGATTTCTACTCTCGTGTTGCCTGCCGGGCCGTAGAGCATTTTCTTCGCAGAGGCGCGCCGTGACAATGTCTTTTTAATATCCTCGGCTTCGTCTTCATACTTTGCCCTGTCCTCATCGGAGTTAATCAGCTCGGCACCAAACTTGTCCCTGTAGTTCTGCTCCAGCATCTCTAATACTTTCTGGTCGAAGTCGGTTCCGCCGAGTGCATGGTCGCCCTGTGAACAAATAATGTCCATTTGATGTTCCTTGACGTCCATTATGGTTACATCGAAGGTGCCTCCTCCAAGGTCATATACGAGGATTTTTCCCGAAACGTTGCGTGTTGTAGTATAATATAATGCAGCCGCCACCGGCTCGTTGACAATTCCAATCACGTTCAGCCCGGCTGCAATGCCTGCGTCCATAGTCGCTTTTCTGCGAACTTCGTCAAAGTGAGCGGGAACCGAAATAACGGCATCATGGATTTCACCGTGTTCGGCGGAGCAGTCCTGTTTGAGCTTTTTCAGGACCAAACTGGATAATTCCACAGGCGTCCAGTCCTTCCCATCAATATTCTTGCAATAATCCGCATCTCCCATATTCCGCTTTATCCAGCGGACGGACCGTTCAGCATTTAGATGCCGTGAATTTATCGCTTCAACGCCTACCCGGACTACATCAGAGTTCTCTTCGTCGAAGAAAATCGCGGATGGCGTGAGCCTCTCACCATCAGCGTTCGGGATTATCTCCGGCTTACCGATTGCATTGAGAATCGCTAATGCTGAGAATGTAGTTCCGAGGTCTATACCTACTATGCTTTCTGTTTTAGATACCTTTTTAGCCATTTTAGACCCTCGTATCTCATTTGTGTTCTCATTTTGCGACTTATTGCAAAATGAAGCTCTTTAATAAACCTAACCAAACAGCTTGACCTGAGCTGGACGTACTACCTTGAAATTCTCGTCATCAATAAAGTATTGATAACCTGGCCTGATTACATTTGCAATTTTGCCTTCTCTGTTTGAGTCATCGCAGCATTCCTTCTCTTTGACAGCCTCTGCATACTTTTCCTGCCCGTGATAATCGCTGTTTATTTCAGGCTCAAATTGTTCAACGCCGCTGGACTCTAAAGCAAAGACCAGCTCATCCCTTACTTCCTCAAGGTCTGCTACTTCGATATCCTTTTCTTTCAGCCGACCAATACGACTTTCAAGATTGTCAATACAGCGAATAACGCGCAGGCAAAAAGTTCTCATTATGTTCCAGTCATAACCGTCCTGAAGTTTTTTCATTCTATCCTGTTGAGAGGCAGCGTATTCACGAATGGCTGACACCTGCTGAGTGAGCTCGCTGAGGGTGCCGTTGAGCGGTTTTGATTGCTCAATTGCGGCTTGCTGAACGCCCTGTGCCATCTGTTTGAATTCCGCCATCTGTTTTTCCAGATTTTCAGTTTGGGCTTTGAGCGAATCTTCAAGTTTGGTACTTATGTTCACACTTTCCGCTGCGGCTTTTAACGACTCCACATCCTCGGTGGATTTTTCATCTGAAAGTAACACGTCAATTTTCTCAGTATTTTTAGCTGAATTTTCAACGCCGGGTCCGTTTTTCGCCGAATTATGTGTTTGTGGAAGAGTCTGCTCACCCTGGCCGGCGGAATTCGCTTCAAAACTCTGCCAGCCTGAATTTCTGAGTACATGTGAAAGTAACGCAGGCCGGCCTCGCGGTTCCTTGCGTTTCTCCTGCCGACCAAAAGTTGTTCGGCCTTCTATTGGCACACTATCAACTCCGACTTTTTGTTCAGCCTGGGCCTTAGGTTTTATTTTCGCTTTTGCATTGGCCTGCACCGGTTCTTTATCTTTGCTTCTATTTCGGCTTCTGAAAAAATCGGCGACAATTGTTCTCAGATGAGAGGATGCTTTAATAACGGGCCGACCTGTCCATAGTAACAGGCACCAGGTTAAAATAGCCCCCCCTGTAAACGTACACACAATAGAGCCGGTAAAGATTAACTCCCTCAGCTCCTTTCGCTTTTTGTATTTGCTTAATTCTTTTTGCCAGTTCTCGCCGTAAAGAATGTCGGCAAAGGGATAAGCCTCTTTGTTACCTGCGGCCAATTTGTTCAGGTCAGCTTTGAGCCTTTCCCGTTGTTCCTGCTTTAGCTGAGCTTCTGTTTTCGTTTTACCATATTTGTCCAGAGCTAATTGCAACGATTCATTGTATTGCTTGAGATGCTCACCCGGTTCTGAACCATACTTCAACTTATAGGAAGAAGCCTTCTGCTGTTCTTTTCTTTCCTGGGCGAGGAGCCATCCAAGCACAGCGGCGCCGGCAACTAATAGTACTAAACCAGGGATAACATATTTCTTAAACATAATCATAATAACAAATCCAACTCTCTGGTTTGCTCACGGAAAAAACCTACCACCTACTTGCTCTTGTGTTCCTTATGCTGAATGGGTTTCAGGTTGTTGTCTGAGACTGCTTCTGATGCGTCGCTGTAGACTTCCGTGACGCGCAGCACTTCTTCTATGGTCGTCAAGCCCTGCCGGACCTTTATCATCCCGTCCTCAAACAAACCCGGCTGACCGCTCCGGCGAAATACGCGGCGCATATTGCTGACCGAAGAGTCTCTGTTAATCAT
>Ga0114922_10001297_pt1 | contig 23902 bp, 21 predicted proteins | sample AartaG_FD_100975 | JGI IMG/M metagenome (GOLD analysis project Ga0114922, IMG submission 100975) | Deep subsurface microbial communities from Aarhus Bay to uncover new lineages of life (NeLLi) - Aarhus_00045 metaG | ecosystem: Environmental > Aquatic > Marine > Oceanic > Sediment | place... | reverse complement strand
GATCGCCGCATAACAATCCCAATTCCTGGCCGCTTTTCCGGTTCCTCCATACACGATGAGTTCTTGAGGTTTTTCTGCCACATCGGGATCGAGATTATTCATCAGCATCCGGAGGGCACCTTCCTGTGCCCAGCCTTTTGTGTTCAATCGTTTCCCGTGCGGAGCTCTTACTTCTCGGGGCTCACTCATGATTACTCTCCTTTTTTATCGACCAAATCTTTTATTTCAGAAAACGCGTTCATTCTTTTTATCGTTTTTTCTCTACCGGCCAATTCCAAAACATCGAAGATTCCCGGACTCACAGGCTCTCCCACAACCAACATTCTTAAAGCATGGATAAGCAGGGCCGCCTTGACCCCCTCCTTCTCCGCCCTTTGACGGAGCACAGATTCTATCTTCTCAGCCACAAATTCTTCCACACCCAGAAAATCTTGCGCCAACAGGGGCAATATATCATCCAGCCTATCGTCCATCAAATGTTTTTCGATCCCTGCTCGATCATATTCGATCTCATCGGAAAGATATGGTTTGGCTGCCTTGGGAAATGCCCGGATCGTCCGGCTCCTCTGTTTCAAAAGATCGATCAACTTTCCAAACCAGGATTTTTGTTCCCCCTCGAATTCGTCCAGCCACAGGTTGGCTGCCTGCATGTCCCTCTTTATAAGGGGAATCAGCTCTTCAGCGCTCATATTCGAGATCGATCGACTGTTCAACCATTCCAATTTATTCATGTCAAAAACAGGACTTCCTTTGCTCACCTTGTTCAACGAAAATTTTTCGATCAATTCACTTGTGGAATAGATCCTTTCCTCGCCGGGAGACCAGCTCATCTGGGCTAGAAAATTGAGAAGCGCAAGGGGCAAAAATCCCTGGTCCCTGAATTCCAACACGGATGTCACCCCATGTCGTTTGCTCAATTTTTTCTTATCCGGTCCCATGATAAGGGCCAAGTGAGCGAACTTTGGGGGTTTGACTCCAAAAGCTTGGTGAAGCAACACCTGCTTCGGGGTGTTAGAGATATGATCATCTCCCCGAATGACATGGGTGATATGCGATTCTATATCATCCACGACAACAGAGAGATGATAGGTGGGAAGTCCGTCACTCCGCAACAAAACAAAATCCTCGATGATTTTGCTGTCGACATCGATGTCCCCATGAATGCGGTCTGTATAACGAATTTCGCCTTCTGGGACTCGGAACCTCACCGCTTTGGCCTTACCCTGGGAATCCAAACGCAAGCGTTGCTGTTCCGAGAGTTCCAGACAGTGCCTATCGTATCCCCAAAAATCCCCGAATTCTGCTGTCTTTTTTATTCTTTTTTGTAGTTCTTCTGGCGTGCAATAACACGGATAAGCGAGACCTTTATCGACAAGTTCCTGCGCCTTTTGTTCGTACAGGGGCAATCGCTGAGATTGAAAGATCGGGCCCAAGTCCCAGTCGAGGCCCAGCCATCGAAGGCTTTCGATGATGCCCTCGGTCATCTCCTCTGATGATCGGGCCAAGTCGGTATCTTCGATGCGAAGAATAAAAATCCCTTTTTGATTGCGGGCAAACAGCCAATTAAAAAAACAGGTTCTGGCTGCCCCGATGTGGAGATAGCCTGTTGGACTGGGTGCAAATCTTACGCGAACCATCCCCTATAGTTTAATCAGCCAATTAAAATAAGTAAAGATAGGCAAAAATCAAAGTTTTCATGCGGAAAAATTGTCTAATTTTATGAAAAAAAGGGTTGACTCGAGTGAAAAAAATATTATAGGATTTAGTTGGGTTTAGTGCCGGGATTAGAAACGGAATTCATTCCTTTAATATAGAGGAGAGCCGAGGTTTGAATCCATATATACTATGAGTGACCAAAATATCCTTATTTTGAACACAAAACCTGACGAGGTTGGGATCCTGGAGAACTTATGTAAACGGCTCGGTACGGTTTATGTGGCATCCGATCTCGAAAAAACGATCCAGTACATCGAAAACACAAATTTCCATGTCATCGTCGTGGATTGCCCTTTTGCGCATTACTCCAAACTCAAGGGACTATTCATGATATCCACCAGCATCATCATCATTGGAAGCGAAGAACAAAAAATCAAGACAGCCGTCAGTTCCTGGCCTCTCAGTTATTATGTGGATTTTCACATCACGCCAAGAGAAAATTGGGAAAACAACAGTTTCCTCCGCGCGCTCACCATCGCTTTCGAGCATTCTCTGTTGAGAACTCAGCTGGAAAAACTAAAAAAAGACAGAGAAAGGCATGATGTCAAGCTTCAGGATGCCTATTCCCAGATAAACGAGATAAAAAGCTTCATTAGCGACAAAATCGTCAAAGAGATCGAAAAGAGGGTATCTGTAGAAGAAAAATATCTGGGAGTCAAGAAAGAAAAGCAAAAGATAGAAGAAACGCTGAAAAAACTTTATGTCGCAAACGATGTCACAAGTCTGCTGGATATCGTGTACGACATCAAGGACATCGTCCAAGCTGCAGGGATCTCCATTTACATTTTGGACGAGAATGAGACGCTAGGACAGTACTTGAAGCCATTGGTATGGGACGATGCTTTTTTGTCTCACCCTGAATTTTCCAAGCATTTCGTTCTGATCGATTCTGAAGATTTTGCCGCTTATGCCACGCGCGAGGCCGAAGAAATCAATTCTAATGAGCTCGCCTTCGATAATCGTTTCTCGAGAAGGTATGTCGAGCAGTTAAAAACTCCGCTGAAAAATATCTTGTGTGTCCCTATCAAACACGACAAGAAAGTCATCGGGGTTATGGAAGTTTATAATAAGCTTGTCTCACAAGGTGCAAAAACCATTGGATTTTCTGGGGAAGACCAAAAAGCTATGCGCCGATTTTCAGAACATATTTCGATCGCCATCACAAAGCTCAACCTCATCCAGTATGATGCGCTTACGGGTCTGTTGCGTCCCGATCCTTTCTTCGAGAAGGTCGTCCAGAAACTGAATCTCGAGAGGAAACGTCACCAGGAAGGATCATCCTATGCCATGGTCATGGGGGATGTGGATTGGTTCAAAAATTTTAACGACCGGTACGGACACGAAGCAGGAAATAAACTGCTGCGAGAATTGGCTGGTGTCCTGAATTTGTCCATTCGAGATGAGGATCTTCTCTGTCGTTATGGAGGAGAAGAATTTTTGTTTTTCCTTTCTGGATTGAACAGCGAGGACGAAGCCAGCGGATTCACCGAAAGGATCAGGAAAAATATCGAGGAGCATTATTTCGAGAACCAGGAATCACAGCCGCATAATAATATCACCATGAGTTTCGGTCTCACATTTTTCGCCAAAGGAAGAATTAGATCATGGGATATAATCAACAAAAACAACCTCAAGAGACTTGCGAATGAAGCGGATACAGCCTTGGCCGAAGCCAAAGGGAAACGGTTATCAGCCGCCGAGAGAGGGGGTATAAAAGACGAGCTCTTGCTCAAAAATCGCGTTTGTGTTTTCGATAGAGGGAAACCAGAAAAACCCAAGAAACCCGAAAACCTCAAGCAGTATATGGAGACCTTTGTCAAAGAAAGGCGGAAACACCAACGATTTTACACCTCGACCATTTTGATCTACAAAGAAAAGGATTTTCACAAGGTGACCAAAACCATCAACCTGAGTCTGAATGGAGCTAAAATTCCGACAGAAGCTCAGTTGGATCCTGAAAAATCGCTGGATCTCATTCTTATCTTAGGGAATAATGCCTGTCAATTGAAGGGTGATGTGGTGTACTCAGATATCGCCGGGGAAGATTATTTTCACTATTTTACCGGGATCAGGTTCAAAGACATGGCCATAAAGGAAAAGAAGATCTTGGAGGATTATTTTTCTTCGCTGAATCTCAACACAAAATCCCTCTCCCACTAAATTTCCAACTGTTTCATGATTGATTCAAGATAAGTGGCTGGGGGTGTGATTCGTGTGTAAAAGGCGTCCTTGAGCTCTTTGGAATAGTTGTCGAAAGCAGCAAAATCGTCCTGGTTGCTCCAGTTTTCCATGCTGACTTTTTCGAGGATTGTTTTGAGGACATCGAGGTTCAGAATTTCTTGGGTGAATTCGGGAAGTGAGCAATTATCCTGTTCACAAAGCCTGATGCTGCGCAACATGACTTTTCGAAGGGTTTCCTGCTGTTTGATAATTTCTTGTTTGATAAAGAACTGATCCTTGGGGGATTCGGTCTGGGAAAGCTTGATGTACATTTTTTTGGCTTCTTCGAAGCTGTTATTGAGTGTGGCGACCAAGCATTCCCCGTCCAGTACGATCCTCTCGTTGTATTCGAAATAAGACACTTCTCCTTCATTTTCGTTTCGTGTGCCTTTACGAAAACCTTCCAATTTCTCGAAGGTATCCTGAAAAGTTTGTTCCTCTTTCATCTCATCAGCTGCTTCTTCTGCTTCCGGTTGGGGCGTCTCCGTTTCTACTTCAGCAGGTTGTTGGGCTTCGGTCTCAGGAACTTCGGGCTCCGGCTCTTCTTTGGTTTCCATGCCTTCTTCGGGTCGTGGTTCTTCTACCGGCTCTTCTGTAGGCATTTCCGCATGCTCTTCCACCACCTCCTCAACAGGCCTCTCCTCTTCTTTGATTTCCTCCACAGCTTCTTCAGCCGGGCTTTCACCAACTTCTTCAGGTACTTCATCGTAGGATTGTTCAGGAAGTGTTTCTTCTGTCGCTTCCTTGTTATTCAACAGTTCCTTGATCTTTTTCAATTTGACCAGTTCTTGATCGAGATTGATCTCGGTTTCATCCCACTCGGTTTCGGGAACTTCGGCCACGATACCGAATTTCTCTTCGAGACTGTTCTTCAAATCATTAACTCTCTGTCCTGCACTCTGCTGCAATTCTTCGAATTTCTGATTCAATTCGCTAACTTTTTTAAGTTCCTCTAAAGTTTGTCCAGTCAATGTTTCGATATCTGTCTGGAATTGAACGGCTTTATTTATGTGCTCTTTGATCTGTTTTTTCAGATCATCTTTGCTCGTCTCGAATTCGGCAAGCAATGTTTTAAAATTCGTCAGCGCATCTTTTTCTTCGGCTAATTCCTGATCGATCTGCTCGATTCTTTTTTTTGCTTCTTCCCTTTCCCTCTTGATTTTTTCTTCCAGCTCTTTTTCTACTTCTGCTTTTCTTCTGGTAAGCGCTTCTTCCAGTTGCAGTTCGATCTCGTCAACGATGGAAGTGGAGCCTTTGTCTTTATCGCTTTTTTTAGCCATTTTGAATCTCCTTCGCCGATAAACGTATCATCATTCGTTCCATTCTTTTCCTCAGTATAACCAAAACAATGATGCCAGACGAGAAATTTCCGTTCAATCGCCTTTTGAGACGAATCAAAGGGGGATTTTTAACGAATATTCCTCACCTATAGGGGTGATATCGAAAACTGAGAAAAATCTTGTAAGGTGTATACCAATAGTGTATATAAAAGCTGAGGAATGGAATTTATATTGGCCAAGGAAGGAGAGCACAAATGACGGGGCAGCAGAAGATTTTTTTACTCGGGGAAAACATCAAACACAGGGTAAGCCTGAAACGCTTTTTGTTGGGGCAGGCTTTGGCCATATACGATGCAAAAACTCTGACAGAAACGGCAAATCAGCTGCTCAGAGCTCATGACTTTTCTCTGGCCGTTTTTGCTTTTTTTCCGCTGGAGACCTCGAAGATCAATTTTTTACGTGACATCAGAGCGGCCAATCCTCAGTTGGGAATCATCCTGCTGACCACAAGGGAAAATCCCAAACTGGCCATCTCACTCCTCGAACAGGGAACCGTCGATCAAATTTCCAGCCTGGACAATTTGCCCGCTGTTTTCTCTGCCATAATCAACGAGTTCCGGAATATAGATATTCGCAGACGGATCGAGTCCTATTCGAAGAGCCTGAGGAACCTCAAATCAGAACAGGAAAAAAATCTGAAACGGGCGATGGATCTGGAAGAAATTTACGATTCCACACTGGAAAATTTGATGACCGCTCTTGACCTCAGAGACGTGGAGACGTTCGGGCACTCAAGAACCGTGGCCAAATACAGCCAGATGCTCGCCAAGATTCTCGATATCAAGGATAAACCGTCTCTGGACAACATCAGAAAGGGGGCTTTGCTCCACGATGTGGGAAAAATCGCCATTCCTGATTCCATTTTGAAGAAACCCAGTTCGCTCGATCCGGATGAGTGGGAAAAAATCAAACTCCACCCGGCTCTCGGTTACGGTCTCGTGAAGGAAATCAAGCTGTTGGATGAAGTGGGAAACATCATCCTGTGCCACCATGAACAGTTCGACGGCTCAGGATATCCCAGCGGCTTAAAAAAAGAGGAAATCCCACTCGAGGCGCGCATTTTTGCCCTGGCTGATGCTTTGGATGCCATCACATCCTTCCGGCCATACCGGGAACAGAGAGATTTCAAAACCGCAAAAAAGGAGATCGAATTAAACAGCGGCAAGCAGTTCGATCCCCAAGTTGTGGATGCTTTTTGTTCTTTGGATCTCGACGCATGGGAAAAAATCCGTTTCGAGACGACGCATTTGTTACCGGCATTCGATATGTACCGCAAACTCACCTGACCCGAATACACAAGCTATTTCTTTTTTACGTGTACGACCCGGATGTGTTCACCATCATCATAATATTTTATATCGCCATACCTTTTATTCCTGGCAATCAACCGGGTGACCAGTTTTTCCTGTCCTTCACCGATTTCAAAAACAAGAACTCCCTTGGACTTAAGCACGCTGAGAGCATCATTAATCAACCTGCGGAAAAAATCTATTCCATAAACTCCGGCATCGAGGGCCATTACGGGTTCAAATTCGATAATTGCCGGATCCATCTTGGATAGAGAACTTGTGGGAATATAGGGGGGATTACAAACAACCATATCCACCTTTTCTTGAAACATATCTTCTCTGAAAGGATCGAAAAGATCTCCGCAAAAAAAAGAAATTCTATTTTCAACCAAGTATTTTTTGGCGTTTTTTTTGGCGACTTCGATGGCACGAGGACTCAAATCGCTGGCAAAAATCCTGGTATGATCAGTATTTACCGCAAGTGTCACACAGATATTACCAGAACCCGTTCCCATATCAATGATAGTCAATTCCTCATGCGTTTTCTGCAAGTCATGGATATTTTCCAACGCTACTTTTGTCAGCAATTCCGTTTCTTCTCTCGGAATCAGAGTATCCTGAGTGCAGAAAAGAGTCAGCCCCATAAACGGTGCTGTCCCGGTTTCATATTCCCGAGGAATCTCCGGACGCTTTTTATTTTGTTTCTTTTCCATATAGGAATGACCATATCACACACATTGCGGTGAGATCAATTTTTGCCCCACGATGATCCGAGGCAAACTGTTTAAATCATCAATACAATCGACTCCTGTCCACCCCTTGCCGAAAAGGGCCAAAACGTCTTCCTTTTGACCGAAGCCGATCTCCAAACACAAATACCCCCCCTGTTTCAGATATTTGGGTGCTCCTGAAACAAGCTTTTTGATGATTTCTATTCCAGTTTCCCCAGCGACTAGCGCCTTTTTCGGCTCATGAAGACGTATGTCATCTTGAAGGGTTTCCCATTGGTTTTCCGGTACATATGGAGGATTTGAAACGATAAAATCGCACTGCTCCTCCAGATTAAGATCCTTCAAAGGAGAAAACAGATCCCCTTTCAGAAATGTGATGTTTGCAGCTTTTTGGAGGGAGGCATTCAACCTGGCCGTTTTCAGCGCTACCGGTGAAATATCGGTGGCCATTATTTGGACTCCGGGAAGCTCCTTGGTCAGAGAGACAGCGATATTGCCAGCACCTGTTCCGATGTCGATGAGCAGCTCTTGGATTCCGGAAGAGAGTTCGACAACCTTGGCGACAAGAAGCTCCGTTTCAGGTCGGGGGATCAACACCCCGGGTGCAACTTTGAATGGCAGACTCCAAAATTCTTTCTCTCCGACGACATAGGCCAGAGGGATTCCCTGTTGTCTTTCCTGCACGAGCCGACAGAACCGTTGCTCTTCTATATTTGAAACAGGCCGGTCGGGATGAGAATAAAAAACCTCTTCGGAAATCTCCAGGCTCTTGAGGACCAAGACTTTCGATTCGATAGAGACGTCAGGAAGATCTTTTAGGAGGGATTTCCCTTTGGTGTAGAGTTCCTGGATCGTAATCAATGGCCGTTCCCAGGTCAGGATGTTTCTAGATGACTTCCCATGTTCTGGGCTTGGTAATGACGGATTAAGGCCTGGATGATTTCTTCCAGGGCCCCATCGAGAACGCTTTCGAGCTTATGCAGGGACAGATTGAGTCGGTGGTCGGTCATGCGGGATTGGGGGAAATTATAGGTCCTGATCTTTTCGCTTCTTTCCCCTGTCCCGACCTGAAGTCTTCTATCTTTAGCAATTTTTGCATTCTGCTCTTGCTGAGCTTTGTTTAACAGCCGGGACCGGAGGATTTTCAGGGCTTTGTCCTTGTTGCGATGTTGGGACTTTTCATCCTGACAGGACACGGCCATTCCAGAGGGTTTGTGCGTGATGCGGATGGCTGAGTAATTCCGATTGACGCTTTGACCGCCTGGACCGGAAGCTCCGAAGGCTTCGATCCTCAGATCCTTGGGATCTAATTGAATGTCCACTTCGCCAGCCTCAGGGAGCACGGCGACCGTGACTGTCGACGTGTGAATCCGGCCGCTGGCCTCTGTTTGGGGAACACGCTGGACACGATGCACGCCGCTTTCGAATTTGAGCAGAGAGTAAACTCTGTCACCATGGATGTTAAATATGATCTCTTTGAAGCCGCCGATCGGAGAGATGCTCGTGTTCAAAACATCGGTTTTCCAACTTTTATTTTCAGCGTAACGGGAATACATGCGGAAGAGGTCTTGGGCGAAGAGAGAAGCCTCGTCCCCCCCTGCTCCTGCCCGGATCTCCATGATGACATTTTTTTCATCGTTCGGATCCTTGGGCAGCAACAAAATTTGAAGTTCCCCGAGGAGAATTTCTTTTTTCTCGGCAAGTTCCTTCAGTTCCGCTTCCGCCAATTCCTTCAAATCTGGTTCTACGCTTGGTTCAGAGAGGATTTCTTCAGATTCTTCGATATCTTTGAGCGTTTTTTTATACAGCTCGAATTTTTTGACTACGGGCTCCAATTCTGCCCGTTGTTTGGCGATCGTACGGATTTTTTGGGGATCGGATATGAGGGCGGGATCAGATAAGGACCGGGTGAGTTTGCGGAATTTCTCCTCTATGTTCTCCAGCTCTTGGTGCATCTTGTTTATTTTTTGAATTCACCGTATTTTTTCCTGAATTTCTCCACGCGACCAGCGCTATCGATGAACTTCTGTTTTCCGGTGAAAAAAGGATGGCACTGGGAACAAATTTCCACGCGGATTTCTTTTTTCGTAGACTTTGTCTTAAAAGTGTTGCCACAAGCACACATCACGGTGCTTTCTGCATAATCAGGATGAATATCTTTCTTCATTTTCAGCACTCCTTATCGGAGCCTTATTATAACAAAGACTAAATACCGGGGTCAAACCTTGCCCCCTTCTTCCCAGATATCCCATATATTACTGCGAAAAGGACCAATGCCGTGATTATTCCGATAACATCGGCACCCAGGTCTTTGATCGAAAAATTCCTATAGGGGAGAAAAAACTGGATCACTTCGGCAAGCACGCCAACTAACAAAGACACCGCTGCTGCTTTCACGCACCAGAATCTTATCTTTTTAGTATTGACATAGCCGATGCTAAGGAGAATTGCCAAAAGGGAAAAGGCGGCAATATGGGTGACGAAGTCAGAAGATAAGATCTTCTGATTCAATTTATCAGTGGGGATAGAGGATCCTATCAGGATCAGTGCAGCAAAGCTGTAGGCAGGAATGAATGGCTTAAGGGATTTGATTTTGGACATGCTGTTTTTTCTTGTAACAATCCCAGTCGACCGTAAATTGGAATTTTTTCAGGCTTTGTATGACCTTTTTATCGTAGTCTCTGGAGCTCAAGTATATCTTCAGGGATTTATTTAGAGGAAATACCTGTTCCTCTGCTTCCCATTTGTATGGGTTATCCGTATGATCCTTTAAGCAATCGAGGTGCACGATCCAGGCCAATTCCTTGAAGGAAATTTTTCGGAATGTCTTCTGGATGGCCAAGACCTCCGCCTGCTTTTGGGGATTGAAGAATTGGAAATAGCGGCCGAACAGCAGGGCGTTGTGGTAATAGGCGGGGGAGGCCAAGAGCCCATCGACCCTGCTGATCCGTGCGAGATACACAAAGATGTCCAACACCTTTTTCCCTAAACTGAGACCCGGATGTTTCTGACCGGGCAAGGGAATCCTATCTCCTGAAAATTCTTGGAGAGGATTTTGGAGAGTGAGCCACTCGAGCGTTAAAAAATGAAATTTTGGAAGGGGAATCAACGAAGACAATTTTTCTTTGGGTTGAAATGTTCCTTCTCTTATTTTTAAGTCCATCACGAGATTTCGGGGAATTTCTTCTTGGAAATATATCTGGAGCCTCTGGACCGGGAACTCGGAACAATCAAAATGTATTTTCAGAGGCCACAATCCCTTTTTCTGGGCGTCTTTGTAAAAATTCCTTCTTTTTAAAACCGCTTCCACTTCGGCAAGAGCGTACCGCCCGAGAAAAAGACTGGATCCTTTGTCTCCGGTCAGATCGGAGAGGATGTCTTCTTCTTGAAGCAAAAAAGACTCTTTGGTGCGGATTCTGTTTTTGGATAAAAATCTTCTCATAGCGGTCTTGATCGATTATAGAATCTTAGATTGTAGTCCAACGCGGGAGGGAATTCAATTTATCTAAAAAATAAGAGAGTATCGTCACCGAGATGGACTTGCCGTTCAAGGTCAAAATATTTGCCGTCGAATTTTGTCTTGTAGAAATGCCGGAGAACGATCCTTCCTCGTTCTGCAAGAATTTCTCTTTTTTTTATGACCTTTAACGGATTTCTTTCCTCCAGCAACTTGTAGGGAGGATCCAATAAAATGAGGTCGAACTTAACACCTTCCTTGGAAAGCTGGATTACGGCGCGGTTGAATTCCTTGTGCATCACGCGCGCCTTGTCTTCTGCTTCACATTTGGCAAGATTGGCTTTGATCACCTTGATTGAAGGATAATATTCGTCGACAAAAACGACGAGCTTCGCTCGCCTACTCAGGGCTTCGATTCCGACTGAGCCCGTTCCCGAAAATCCATCCAGGCAAAAACTGTCCCTCACATCATCCTGCAAAATGCTGAACAGGGCTTCTTTGAGTTTGTCAGGCATCGGCCGCACCTGGACGGAGGGAACACGCCTTAAGCGCTTGCCTTTGTATAAACCACCGATCACCCTAATCATCGTTTATTGGGGACAGGGTATCCTGTCCCCAATTAAAAGTAAAGAAGGAATCCGATGTCGGCGGTTACAAACAAGGGCTGATCCCAATATTCCCATTTTGTAACAACATAGGACGCCCCCACCGCTCCATTAAGACCAAAGGATCCGATACGCAATTCGATTCCAGCTAAGAGCGATGGTCCCCATAGCGTTTTTTGAACATCCTCATAAATATAGGTGTAGTACCAAATCCCCGTAACGACACGGATGGCTTCCACGCTTATTCCACCGTATTGGAGGTCAAGATAAGGACGAACCTGATCGGTTCGCCATGGCAAATAATATTTCACGCCGACGCTGTACAATGCCTTTCCCTTTACCCAATCATAATCCGGATAAAACATCGAGGTGGGATAATATCCGATTCCCCAATGTACCGATAGGTTCCCCGACGAGTTCAATTGCACGAATCCTCCGAACCCCCCCAAAGAAGGCCCATAACCAAGACTGAAGGTGAACAACGATTTTTCACGGGGCAGCAACGACCGTGTTATTTCCGGTTGCTCCTTTATTTCCGGCATATCAGGTTTTTTGATATCGCGTTCTTTTTCTGACACTTCTGTCTTTTCAGGAATGACAACTCGTTCTTTCCAAACCTCTGTTTTTATTTTCTCTTTTGGTTTGACGATAGGTTTTGCCTCTTCTGGAAGCACCTCGGTTACGGCTTCTTCTGTAACCATTGTTTTTGGTTGAGGTGGCTCCACCGTTTCATAAATTCGCGGACTCTTCCTGACCAAAAATAAGAGGGGATACGGGAAAGCTGTCTGTTCTGGCAGCGCCGTAAGCCCCAGCGCCCGCTCGATCCGTACCGGTTCCTTTTTTATTATGGGTTGTTTTGGTTTTAGCTCGGATTTATCGACCTCTTGCCCGATAGTTTGTTTTACTCCAGCGGCGGTTTCCAGTTTTTTTTCTGGCAATTTTGCCGGCTTCTGTTTTGGCTTCTCAGCTGGTTTCACTTCTGGTTTCACTTCTGGTTCTTTTTCCGGTTTCAGATCTTCCGAAAAATCTTCAACCATTTCAGCCTGAATAAAACCAGTCACTTTGGAATTCCATCGAGGCGATTGATAAACCACATATAGCCAGTTTTCTTTTGCTTGGCCGGTCCCAAAAAGAGTAAGAACCATCCCCTTTTTTACCGTCTCGATCCTATAGCTGTCTGTGGAGGCTTCGGCATAAATGGACGCCCTATCAACGACAACTCTCACCTTGCTCTCCTGTGCGATCATCCAGGAAGAAGACATAAGCATCATGAGAAAAACAATTAATTTTTTCATAAGGACCTCAATAATAGAAAGTCGCACGACCAGCCTGAGTTTTGATATCTTTTATTCCGTAAGGGAGCTCGTACCAGTCTTCGATGCTCGACGGTTCGGTATTCTGAATCTTGGAGGCGATAAAGATCACCAAGTCTAAGACCATCGGTTGTATGCTTTGATCTCCGAGGAAAAGGTCCTTCAGATTCAGCCTTACTCCCCCATCCTTGATCTCTAGTACACCCCCAAAATAAAATTCCATTTTTGGTTTCAGATATTTAGGCAGCTTCTGCCCTTTCAGATCGACAACAGCCATGACCTCAATCCTGTTCTTATCGAAAAGCCTGAACCGGAGCACTTTCAACACCTCTTCATTTTCTATTTTTATCCGGTGCGCAGCATAGGAATTCAGCTCGCTTTCAGTCACATCGACAGAACGGGTATCGTCCGATCTTCGGAGCAACCGGTCTTGCTGGATTTTGTCGATAATATCGAGAACCTTTCGAGCCTTCTGGATAGAATAGTCCTGCCCCCCCAAACACAAAACCCCAAGAAAAAAAAACAGGAATATACACCGAAGCCGCATGAGTTTCTCGCCATTTATCATCCTAGCATACTCACATATCCCCATCAACGTATGACAAAATCGGCCACACGTTTATCATTCAGGGGATCTGATTCTAAAAGGGCCGGCCTCTCTGGGTTTATCATCGATTTTCGCGATTCCATCGAATATGCATTCGTTTCCGGCAACAATCGAAACCCGACCGACTGGATCGGGGAACAAAGGAACAAAAGAGGGAGTTTCGCTCTCTTCGGTCTCGGAGGATAATGCGATCTCCACCTGGGCGGATTCATCAGCCGAAAAGAGGATACCCAACAGATTTTGACCGTTAAAGTTACCATGTGAGGTTCTCACTCCTAAGAGATACACTCCTTTGTCTATTCTTTGCACCTTGAACATTCCCTCTCGATCTGAGGGAGTGCTCGTGTAAACCTTGCCATCGGGAAGTCTTTTGATCTGCACCATGGCTTGTTCGACTGGAGTCACTCCATCTTTTTCGTAGATGTGTCCTACGAGGTCTCCATGAGTTCGGTTTATTTCTCGAGAAAAACAGAGACCGTTTATCAGAACCACAAGAGTGATGATCCCGATGAGACACAATTTCCATTTTTCCCTCATTGTTTTCTTTTAATCCGACCGTTTGAAAATTTTTGGAATTTTTACTCGCAGAGATTTGTGATTGGCTTTAGGATCCTCAGGATTCGGGAAATAGGGAACTTCCTGATCGTTCAAAACAGCCTGTGGATTAGCCTGGACCATCATCAGAGCATTTTTTTCTCCAATGATCGAACCAATGATCCTCACTGCATCAGAAAGTTTTGGAGGAATCGAACGAACACCATGGCCATCGCTGGCAATAAAATGAATCAAACCATATTTCAGGAGACGAAAGGCATTCTCCTCAGCCCGGCTCCCATACCTGCCCACAAAGCTTCCACTGTTCGATTGGGCCAATGATCCCATCCGGATGAGGTCATACAAAAGAGAGGGATTTTTCATGAAAACGGTATTCCTCTCCGGATGAGCGATAATTGGCTTGATCCCCTCGCTCATCAGATCGAAAAAAAGGTCTTTCACTCCAAAAAAAACATGGTCCTGAGGGAATTCCACGAACATGTAAGAGCTATGGTTGATCACCAATTCCTGCCGGTTTTGCCTGATCTCATCGATTAAATTGTGCGATATGTGGACCTCCGCACCCGACAACAATTCTACAAGGATACGATTCTCTCCAAAAGCTTTTTCCAGTTCTTCTCTCTTCCTACGGATCGTTGCGAAATCGGCTTGACTCAAATTCTCGCGAAAGAGATGGGGAGTTGCCACGATTTTTTTGATTCCATCATCCCAGGCAAATCTTCCCATCTCGATGGCATGATCCATGTCATTCGCCCCATCATCCAATCCGGGAAGAATATGGCAATGCAGGTCTATCATATCAGCACAATGAATACGATTTACGGGGAAACAACGATTGATTAAGTAATTCCCAATTTATTAGAAGATGCTTTCGGGAACGATGATGACATCTCCTTCCTGGAGTTTAATGTCCGCCTTCTTTCCCTTTTCGATATCTTTGACATTCACCTTGATGGTCTGCTCTCTGCCCGATTCATCCCTTCTAATAATTTTCACGCCACCCTTGGATCCTCTTTCGGCAAAACCTCCTGCTTGAGCGATGGCCTTGAGAAGAGTATAATTTGGGAGCTCGGACTTCTTGACTTCCAGCCTTCCCGGATTCCTTACTTCCCCGGTAACAAATATATAAATGATCCTGTCGATCTGCATATTGATGACATCGCCAGGTTGAAGCGGAACATTCAGATCCGGATCCCCATCGTACAACAAACCATCCCTCGAAATTTTCAATGAGGTACTGGTCCCATTCAATCGGCGAAAAATGATGATCTCTTTTCCTTCCTCCCCTGTGGGCCCGCCTGCCTTGGATATCAAATCCATCAATGTCAGGCGACCGATGAGCTCGTACTCACCCGGCTCATTCACAGCGCCGATGATCCGGACCATATTACTTCTATATTCACGTATAAACACGGACACCTGAGGATTCTGAAAATATCCCCGCCCAAGGAGATCCACCAGTTTTTGTTCCAGCCCTATCTTCGTCATCCCTCCAACCGCTACTTCCTTGAGGTACGGCATGGATATTTTTCCTTCTTCCGAAACACGGACCGTTGTGCTGGCATCTTCATGGCCGATGACGCGGATCTCAAGCAAATCCTTCGCTCCAATTCTGTAATCTTTCGAGGCATCCTGGGAAAATGCCCCAAGTGAACATAAGCACAAACTGATCACACAGATTAAAAAAGCTCTGAGTTTCAATTTTATCTCCTTCAAATCACCTGTTTGCCGCCGAATTTATATTAATCCCATTATAATAGGCCTATAAAACGATAGTCAAACGATACTAAAATTTTGACAACTATCAGATTTTTTTCTCGCGGGATTCCCACTTTGCTCTGAATGTAATCCAGAAGGACAAAAATATGAGTTTTAGATCAAACCAAAAACTTCGATTTTTAATATACAGCAGATCATACCGGAACTTTCGTTTTATCGGGAAATCTTTCGGAAGATAAACTTGGGTCAGTCCGGTGAGTCCCGGTCGAATGGAATGCCTTTTGGGATACCCTGGAAGGTCGTCCATCGTTGTCGGGTTGCTTCCATGGTTCTCCGTCTCAGCTGGCCTCAATGCCCGCGGCCCGACAAAGCTCATGTCTCCTTTAAGGATGTTCGTCAACTGCGGAAGTTCATCCATCGCCGTTTTTCTCATGATCTTTCCCACTCTAGTAACTCTTTTATCGTTTTCTTTAGCCTGAATTGGGCCTTCTTCCTGTTCAGCATTCGCGATCATAGAACGAAATTTCAAGGCTTTAAAGATCTTTCCGTTTTTTCCAATGCGTTCCTGTTTATAAAAAATAGGCCCTCGATCTTCCAGCCAGATCATCAGGCCAAAAAGAATCCATAGGGGAGAAGACAGAATAAGCCCCACAAAAGACAAGGAAATATCGAACGGTCGTTTTAAAAATAGGGCTTTCATTTCAATCGCTCACATCACAATTATGCCAAATCAATAAATTATGAAAATAGCCTATTCAGAGGATTTAAGGGGTGATTTTCTGTTGTCTTGTATCACCGCTAAAGGTGATGCTTCATTTAAAAACCAATTTTTTCAGGGCAAAAGGGAACGTATTCGCTTTAATCTGAATCGTATTCTTACCCGGCACAGGTTTGATTTCTATAGAAACGATATCTTCCTCCAAATAATTATCCCATACAACCTCCCGGTTCAATTCTACAGTGATTAAAGTACTTTTGTCTACTAGAACAGCTTGAAAATTTAACTCCATCATGACATTCGCTCCATCAAAATAGAATGATTGCGAAAACTCACTGTCATGGCTGATAATCCTATCGGGAAAAATCCGCACTTTCGATCTTTCAGCCTTGCGGATCTTTTTATCGACTTCCAGGATGTTCTCTTCTTGGCTCAGGTCGGAATAAACTTGCAGGGCCTTCATCAATGTAAGAAGATCGCTGGGATCGATCTGGATCGATCGCTCATAAAATGTCGCGGCCTCCAGGAGTTGTCCCTTCCTTTGATAGGCCTCACCAATGAAAATAAATATTCTCCTTAAGTACTCATTATTCAAGTCAGGCATATCGAAAGTTCCTTCATGCAACCGATCCCCTATATTCACCAAATCCTGATAGCGACCTAATTTGTAAAAAAGATGAACCTGAATCGAGATACTGAAAAACTCATGTTGCGCCAAGTATGATTCGAACTCGCGCAACTTATTATCGTCTTCCTCTAAATCTAAATAGCCGTGAATGTATTCAAGGATCTCTCCCAACCTTCCGTCCGATTCTATGATACAACGAGCAAGATAATAATTCACGGATTTAAACAAATATTGGAACTGGGAATCAGCAAAAGTATATTGACCGGACAGCTTGTGAAAAAATCGAATTTTGTACAGGCTTCCCAAACAAAATACGAACAGCTTTTCGGCTTCGTCCAATCGAGAAGAATTATATTCTCTCTTCCCAGACTCAAGCAATCTCTCAGCCTCCTTGAGTTGAAGGAAATCCGCTTTTGAAAGCATCTTGTGTCTATCGCTCAGCGGAAACGACTTTTCTCCGAGAAAAGCCCCGCACAAGCGGTGGACTTGTGGATCCTCAGGCATGAATTTTTCCAGGATACCCACGTCCCGAATATTCATTTCCCAAGCTCTCATCAGCTGGGAAAACTTTTGCACAGGCATTCTTTCCAGTGTTTTTTTGAGAATTTCCAGAACAAAAACTCTGTCTTTATTCGTGAGATCTTTCCAACGGGCAAAAAGTCTTTTTCCCGCCTCGAAACACAATTCCCGGTTCTCTCCCGCAAGTTGTGCCGCACTTTTGAACTCTTTGAAGATCCGATTTTCAGATGCTGGGATCAATAAATTCTCATACAGAAGGGACTGAGCATAATAAAAATGGCAGAACGGATTGGCTGGGTTGAGTTGGAGAGAACGGTTAAAACTCTCGGACGAATTTTGGATGAGAGAGACACAATCCAACCCCTCGATAAGACCCTCAATGGAGGATGTAAAATAAGCCTTCCCCAGTTCATAAAACACACGGTCATTCCATGGATAAACCCGATTCGCTCTTTCGAGAATCTGGATCTTTGTCTCAAGATCATTTGAATCTTCAGCTCTATAATACAAATGAACGTTCAGGTAAATGAAGATATCGATGAGTCCGACGAAAAACAAGACCCCAACCAAAACGAGCTTTTGTATCGGTCTCATTTCGTATTATCCGAAGGCTTGTAAGTCACCGCAACAAGTGTCAATGAGAGAATCACTGTAAACAGCATCATATTGCATTGAATATGCAAGTTAAAATCTGTGACACTATGGACGAAAATAGCCGCGAGCGCCACCAATCCTCCCATGCCCAACCCCTGCATAACAGGATGCCTTTTCCGAATCCAGAACTTGAAACACGCCCAGAAAATCAAAAAAATCCCCCCAAAAAGCAAGCCAAAGCCGATAAAGCCCGTCTCTGTCAAATACTCCAAGTAATCGTTATGCGCATGCGAAATCTTCGCAAGCCTCCCATCACCTTCCATATTGGGATAAAGAGCAGCAAACGTTCCCAATCCTGTGCCTAAAACCGGGTATCCAGAGAAGAGCTTCAGGGAATTTCCCCAAATGCCCAGACGGCTTTCCTGTGTAAGCCTTTCCATGGAGAATCTTTTGAATGTCGCATCCATTCCCACATACAAGGAAAAACAAAAGATGATGATAAACACAGAAATAAGCATGATCCGAATCCCTTTCCTATGTTCCCTGTTTTGACCGACTCTCATGAAGGAGAGGAAAAAGAATAGGAAAAAAATAAAAATCAGAAGGAAAGCCGCAGACCGGGACCGAGAAAAAATAAGCGCCAACGACATCAGAATAACACCCAGCAACATCAATAAAGAAATCGCTGTCTTTTTTTCTGCCAGCCTTATCAATTTTTCCTTCCAACTCAGCCGGGAAAACGATATGAGATCCATCCGTATGAATATGAGTCCTATGCCGATGGGAACGATCATCTCCAAATAACCTGCAAAATGATTACGACTAACGAAAGTTCCAGAAATGAAACGGGTAGAAAAGCCGTAATATTGCAGCATCCCATAAAACGCTTCAAAAACGCCCATGATGTAGATCACATAAAACATCCGGATTATCTGGGAACGCCGCTTGATAGTCTTGAAGATCAGATACCCTATCAGAAAATAAGAAAGGAGAGCAAGGGCTGTCTTCAGCGTTTGCGAAGGGATCAAGGAAACACTGAAAAATGTTGTCGAAGAAAAATCTGGGACATGCAGCTGGCGGAAATCAAAGGCATTAGGAGATAAGATTTTCGCTAAAAATTTGGGCAAGGGGAAGATTTGAAAAACAATAAAGATCCAGAATCCAACGAACAAATATCCTGGCCACTTCAAAGCCTGCATCAATCGTTTATTAGATGGCGGTCTCTCAGCCATTCCATAAAAGCAAATCATTAAAACGATAACCGTAACCTGAATCACCAGGATCGATCCCTCATGTACGGATGCCGCTGGTAATGGGGCAAAAATAATCAAACCCACTAAACCAATTTCGATGATTTTCCTGAGAAAAGGATCGTTTATTTTCAATGACATAGGGTTAGACGGGCAAATCAATCTAAGGTGTTAGGTGTCTTTTGGGTTTTTGTCGCCATCCCCATAATATTCATACCGATAATATTGATAAAAATCCATGAAATGAAGATCCCCTTTTTTGACCTGCAATTCATTGAACAAAACACCAAGCACTTTTGCTTTGGCTTTGTTCAGCTCATCGATCGCGCTCAAGAATGGCTTGCGCATGGTTTTACCTGCTTTGATGACGAACATGGTCGCATCGGTTAGAGAAGAGACGATGAGAGGATCGATAACGGCCAGCACAGGAGGCGTATCAAAAAAGACAAAATCGAATGCTTCTTTGGTCTCGTCCATCAAATGCTTCATTTTTTTTGAATTCAAAAGTTCAGACGGATTGGGAGGGATCGGGCCACAGGGCAATATTTTGATATTCTCTATCGTCGTTTTCTGAATGGCATCCCTTAGAGAGAGGTTCCCGGCCAAATAGTTGCTTATTCCTTCGTTCCTTTCTACTTGGAATATTTGATGGAGGCGAGGTCTTCGTAGATCTGCATCGACAATAAGGACTCTTTCCCCTAGTTGAGAAAAGGCAACCGCCAGATTTGCAGCGGTCGCGCTTTTTCCCTCTTTGGGAAGGGCACTCGTTATCAGGATACTTTGTGGAGGATGATCAGGGTAGGATAGCAAGATGGAGGTTCTGATAGTCCTGTAATCCTCGGCAATCGATAGCTTAGGATGGTAATGGTTTATCAACTCGAAACGCTCAATAGCAAATTCGTCTATGTCTCTCTCCGGATCCTTTTTATCGGAAGAGTATTCAGAAGTAAAAAAAGACTTCTCTTTTTTATTATTTTCCCCTAAGTGCATATGTGGGATAACTCCCATCGAGGGAAGCCCTGCCAGTTTCTCCACATCCTCCGGTCCTTTCACCGTGTTATCCAAGTATTCCAGAACAAAGCACAATCCAATTCCGCCAAGAACTCCTAATATCAGGGCCAGAAAAAAATTCAGCTGCTTCTTGGGAGAAACGGGCTTTCTGGGAATTTCTGCTTCATCAATGATGCTGATGTTGCTCGTATCCAATCCACCCAGTTTTGCCGAAACCAAAGCTGTTTGCTGTTTTTCTCTCAGAGAATTGAGAAGTTTGGTTTTTTGTTCCACCTCATCTCTTATCAATCGGTACTGTATAGCATTGGAGTCTGACCTCACCACATTTTCTTTTTGTCTTTCGAGATCCGCTTTTATCTTATTTTCTACTCCCAAGGCAGTTCTGTATTCTGATTCAGCCGTTTCCACCGCATTCTGAAGGTCGGCCTCCAAGCTCTCCATCTTCGACTTTGCCTGGATATACCGAGGATGGCTGGATAGATATTCCCTTTCCACTTCTTTAAAATCATTTCTCGCTCTAATGTAATCGGCTTTCATCTGCTGGATGGCCGGGTTATCCACATACTGCGGGATGGAATCTGCCTCTGTATCCTGGAGTTCCTTGAAGATAGTCTCCTTCTCGATCCTTAACAGTTTGGCTTGTGTGTAGGCCCCTTGTAATGTCGACAGTTCATTCACAGCCGTGCTCTCTGTGGGATTCAGCAGGAAAATATCCTTTTCTTTGCTGTACCGCTGAAGTTCAGCATTTTTCTCCGATAATTCTTGGCCGATTTCGGCGATCGTGTCACTCAAAAAATCGGATGCCTGTTGCGTCGTTTGAAGCCGCATTTCCACAGAAAAATTCTTGAATTCCCTTGCAACAGTGTTGACGATTTCGGCCGATAAGGAGGGTGACGGGGAAGCATAACTCAATTCGACTAATTTTGTCTCCCGAATGGGTTTTATGTTTATCCTTTTCCCGATAACCAAGGCAAGGTCGGAGTAGGGATTCGGCGCAAAAGTCGAATCCTGCTCCTGTTCCTCCTGATTTTTCTTGGATCTGAGCCAGCCCAGAGTTATGATATGCCTAATGGTTCTGAACAGCCCTCCCCTCGACTGGCTGGCCGATTGAAAATCCTCTCTATTGAGCAAATCAGCTTTTTGGACAACCCTCTGGGCAAGAGCTTTGCTTTTCAGCAGTCTCAACTGAGTGTTGAAACCCCTGAGATCCCGCGTGACAGGAGTTTGATACCCGAAAGTATCCTCGATACTCAGCATCCTCGATGTTTCTTCTTCGATCAATAGGGTTGCCGTAGATTTATACATCGGTGTCGCCAAAAAACTGAATAGGGCCGTAAAAAACAGGAGTGCCCCTGTAAAAGTAATGATGACCCATTTCCTTTTTTGGATTATTCGCCAGTACTCAAGCAGATCAACCTCGGACTTTTTTTCGACTTGGTTCATTTTAATCTCCAACTCTTCCGATCATCAGAAATCATAGGTGAGATATCCCCCGAAAAACATAGAACTCCTGTTTCCCCAGGCAGGATCATTGGAATTCCTTTCCCACAAATTCAGGCTAATCCCCACGCCTGCATTTTCATAGATCCGGATCACTGCGCCTATTCTGTGGTTCTGAAACTTATCTCTGCGATCCAGCATCTCATAACTCTCATCAGGTAAACGGACCAATATCTCCTCAGGGTAACGGTTATCGCCATGGGAGTAATCATAATCCAATCTCATGAATTGGGTTATGTAAAAAGACAGCCCGGCTCCATATGTATATTCTACAAAAAATACGTTATTTGTCCAGTAAGAAAATGCCACATCTTTGCCAAAATTTCCCCGCAAGTTGAAGCGATTCATCCGGGCTTCCACGTTCGTGTTCCAGATCGGCCCAGAAAATCGCTTTTTGAATCCGGCTCTTGGGTTTAATTTTTTGTATCCTGCGGATACCATTCCCCGGATACTCCCCAGTATCGGAAAACGCACACCCGCCACACTCTCGTATGAATAGGAATCCCGCCATCGCGATTCTTCATAATCGAATGTATAATTCGTATACCCTCCCTGAATGAAAAAGTCTGTTTCCCGCCTTAAGTTATAATAGAATTCTCCACTCACGTTCCACTCTGTCCGATCCAACTCGCGTGAAAGATAGATCTCCCGTCCAGGGACTATTTCGTCCTCGAATGATATATATCTTATTGATGATGTGATCCCGAAGGAACTCTCACGAGCTGTTTCATAAAAAAGACTGCCGATAAGATTTTGCCTCACTTGATCGGCCCGGACATCGAATTCGCTGCTGGCCCTCCTGCGAGCTCGATCATAAGAATAACTTCCGGACAGGACAAACCGATGGAGCAAGTTGAACTTAGCTCCAGTCGAATAATTGAAATTGAAGGCTCTTTCGGACTTCGTTTTTGAATAATAGGCATACCAGGGATTCACAGTAAAATCCAGGATTACCCAGTCTTTGAAAATGACATACGTGCTCACATCCAATGAAATCGTCGCCATCGTATCTGCAATCGGATTATCCTGCTCCCTCTCGCGGTAGATATTGGTATCATACCCAATATTCCTGAAATTGAGTATAGGAGAAATCCGGAAAGGTCCGATTTGCCATCTGGTTACTTCCTGAACCCGTTCTATTTCCCAATCGAATGGGCGGTAGGACTGACCGTAAACTTCTGATGAGACCGCAAAAAAAGCAATGCTTAATGCAAAGGCCCATAATACAAAGGATTTCGATTTCTTCATCCTACACGCCACTAAATTCAGTCTTTTGAGAAACGGCTTTTCAAAACCTGCCACACAGGCATGCGCTTCATCAGGAGAACAAGAAGCTCGCTGTGCCAATCAAAATTTCCCTTCTCCCTGACAAGAGGTAGGAATCCATCGGTTTGAATGATACGGAACAGACTCTCGATCTGCCTGTCATTGAGTTTTGCACATATTTTTCTTGCATAGTAACCCATGCGGATCTCTTTTTGGAGGGCCTTTTTCCATAACTTTTCATACTCTGCTAAATGAGTCTCCGAAAAACATCCTTCATCGAATCTTTCCAGGATAACTTGAGAGGCGATTTCTGAACACAGGAGCCCAAAATAAATCCCTCCCCCTGTGGTCGTCTTCACTTGACCAGCTGCTTCTCCTAGAGCCAGCACCCTCTCTCCGTACGTTTTCGATGTCAGGCCTTGGGCGATGGGTTTGAATTGAATCCGTATTTGATCCAAATTCTTCAATCGAGACGGAAAGTGTCTTTCTATCAAACGCCTGAAACTTCCGTCGGGATCTTTTTCGGTGATCAAGCCGATTCTGACCGTCTCAGGGCCGATGGGCACAAGCCAAGCAAAAGCTCCGGCCGCAATATCCTTCCCAAGAAACACATGTGTGCATTTCACATATCCAAGATCAAGTTCAGCCTGCACTCCGTGGAGAAAGTCTGTGGGGCACCCCAAGCCCAACTTTTTATGGAGGTCATAATTGACCCCAGTGGAGATCAATGCCATCCGGGCCCTATATTTCTTATGGGACTTGCCGTTTTGTTTTGTTTCCGCCTCCACGAAATCCTCGTTCACGATGATATCCACCACCCGGCTATCGGTTTCTATGCGGGTATCATTTTGACCGAATCCAAAG
>Ga0114922_10001296_pt1 | contig 23903 bp, 9 predicted proteins | sample AartaG_FD_100975 | JGI IMG/M metagenome (GOLD analysis project Ga0114922, IMG submission 100975) | Deep subsurface microbial communities from Aarhus Bay to uncover new lineages of life (NeLLi) - Aarhus_00045 metaG | ecosystem: Environmental > Aquatic > Marine > Oceanic > Sediment | place: Aarhus... | reverse complement strand
TGCCGGCCCTGTCGGGCGCACGCACGCTCGAACGTGGTGCGGACCGGTTCGCCACGGCGCTGCGGCTGGCACGGGCCGATGCCGCCAACCGCGGACGGCGCCTCCGACTGACGTTCGATGCCGAGACCGCCCGCCCGGCTGTCCTGTGGGAGCCGGACCCGCTCGAAGCCCCCGGCGAGTTCGTCGACTACGCGACCGTCTGCACCTGGCGGCACCTGCTCGAAGCCGAGGGCGTCTGGGTCGAGCGGTGCACGTTCACCGGCCCGAGCGCCTACCGGTACGTGGCCGATGCCGCCTCGGCCGGCCAGCAGACGGTGACCGAGACAGACCTGGCACCCATCACGTTCGAGCCGGACGGGTCGTCCGACTCGGCCGTCGTGCACTTGGTGGCGGCCGAGGACCCCGAGGGGCCGCTCGCACGCATCGAACTGAACGGCATCACCGGGCGGGTCAGCAGTTGCGTCCTGACCCCCGAGGAACTGGCCGAATTGGAGGCGGGGGAGACGGAGACCCTGGAGCCGTGAGACACGGGCGCACAACACGCAGCGCGGGCGTACCGGCGGGGGTGCTCCTGGAGGTCGTCCTGGCACTGACCATCTTCGTGGGTATGGCGATGGCGGTGCTCGCCGGCCTGAGCACGTCTGTGCGCTCGGCCCGGCGCGTGGGCCTGGAGACCCGCGCCGCCGACCTGGCCGTCACACTCTTCTCGGAGATGAAACTCGGGCTGGTGGCCGTCGAGGACGCCGGCCCCGAGGCATACGAAGACGAGACCTTGGCGGACTGGACGTGGGAGGTTGCCGTCCAACCCGTCGCGAGCGAACTGCCGGACGTCGAACTGACGTGCGTCCAGGTCACGATCCGTAACACGCCGGCCGGCTACGCGTACACGCTGTGCCGCTTGATGACGGCCGGGACGGAAGAGGCGTCGGCGGAGGGATTCATGTGAGCGCATCCCGGCCACGCCCGGGTTTCACGCTGCTGGAGGTCGTGCTGGCGGTCGGGCTGACGCTCGGCCTGCTGGTCGCGATGTTCGGCTTCTACCGCCACACGATCCGTGTCAAGGACGTCGTGACGACGGAGGTGGAGCGTGTCTCGGCCGTCCGGGCGGTCATGCAGATGCTGACCCGGGAACTGCGGTCGGCCTTCGTCGTCCGGTTCCTCGGGCAGGGGCTCGACGGCGCCGTCGGCCGGATCCGCGTGGCCAGCGTCACGGTGCCGTCCGGGGCGGTGTGGATCGAGCAGGGGGTGACCGAGACCTCGCCCCTCCCCCCGCAGCACGACGTCCAGATCGTGGGCTATCGCCTGCGGTACGTGGAGACCGAGGAGGGCGACCTCGTCGTTGTCGGCCTCCAGCGCTCCTGCCAGACCGTCCTGACCGCGCGGGAGACCGAGGAGGGGAAGGAGATCGACGTCGCGCTCGTCACGCCGCACGTTCGGTTCCTCCGCCTCCGGTACTGGGGCGGCGCGGCGTGGGACGAGTCGTGGCAGGGAAACGATTTGCCAAGCGCCGTCGAGATCGTCCTCGGATTCGACCCGCTGCCCGAGGACGTCGAGCCTGCCGATTACCCCTACACGACGTATCGGCGGGTGGTGGCGATTCCGGCGGCGGACCGCGGCCAGGAGGGCACGATCATCCGCGGCCTGGAACGGGCGGGAGGCATGGGCTCGTGAGACGCACCGGCATGGTCCTGGTGGCCGTCCTTGTCGTCACCGCCCTGGCGGCGCTGGTGGCGGCTGCGCTGATGTTCCGCGCCCGGGCCGAGTTGGTTGCTTCCGCGGCCTCCGTCCGCGGCGAGCAGGCCGCGGCGGTCGCCCTCAGCGGCCTCCACTACACCATGGCCGTCCTCAAGCAGCACCACGCCGACATCGAGATCTGGTACGACAACCCCGACCTCTTCCAGAACCGCGAAGTGGTCCGGCACGGGGCCGACACCTGGTACTTCGTGGTCTACGCCGCCGACCCCGAGGACGAGGACCGCGTCCGCTACGGCGTGATGGACGAGGGCGGCAAAATCCACGTCAACACGGCCTCCGAGGAAACGTTGGCCGGCCTCGAACGGCTCGAAGCCGACCGCCTCGACTGCCTCCTCGACTATCGTGACGGCGATGGCGACGCCCGCGCCGGCGGCGCCGAGCAGGAGTATTACGACCGGCTGCCGCACCCCTATATCATTCCCAACGGGCCGCTCTCCACGATCGAGGAACTCCTCATGGTCAAGGGGTTCACCGGCGACCTCGTTTACGGCGAGGACGCGAACTTCAGCGGCCGGCTCGACCCGAACGAGGACGACGGCCTGGACCGCCTCCCGCGCGACAACCGCGACGGCCGGCTCGATCCCGGCCTGCGCGACCTGCTGACCGTCCACAGCGCCGTTCCCAACGTGGACCGCGACGGCCGCCGCCGCATCGACATCAACCAGGGACGGCTGCCCGAGGACCTCGGCATCTCGGACGAGACGCGCCGGTTGATCGGCGTTTACCTGGCCGAGGGCAAGCGCTTCAAGCACCCCGCCGAGGTGGTCGGCCTCCGGTTCCAGGTGACCAAGCGGCACAAGGACTACTCGGACGTGCAGCCGGGCACGTGGCTGGAGGAGCACCTGGCGGCCGGCGACCTGGCGGTCCTCCTCGACCGCACGACGGCCGACACGAAGCGGCGGCTGGTCGGGCTCGTCAACCTCAACACCGCCCGGGCCGAGGTCCTGGCGGCGATGCCGGGCCTGGACGCCAGCCGCGCCAGGCAGATCGTCGACGTCCGCAGCGGGCTCTCGGCCGAAACCAAGAGCGCCATCGCCTGGCTTTATGAGCAGGGCGTGTTGGATCCCGACGGGTTCAAGGAAGTGGCCCCGCACCTGACCGCGCGAAGTTACCAGTTCTCGGTCCGGTGCGTGGGGTTTGGTGTGCCGTGTGGGCGATACCGGGTCCTCGAGGCGGTGGTGGACCTGGCCAGGTCGCGGCCGCGCTTGGCGTACGTGCGCGACGTCACGCGGTTGGGTCTGCCGTTCGCCCTCGACCCTGACCGGCTGGAGCGAAGCCTATGAGCATCGGATCGTTTCTGGGACGGCTGCGGCGGCGAAAGGTGGGGCGCCTCCTCGCGCTCGACTTCGACGGCCGCCAACTCCGCATCGTCCTGGCGGACGCCTCGGCCGGCCGGACACGCATTGACCGGCTCATGACCGTGGACCTGCCCGAGGACCTGGACGCCGACGACCCCCGGGCGGTCGGCGCGTTCCTGGGGCAGACGCTCACCCGTCTGCGCCTCTCGGGCATCCCCGTGGTGATGAACGTGCCGCGCGCCAAGGCCGTGTTCAAGCCCCTGGTCCTGCCGCCGGTCGATGACGAGGCCGAACTGGCCGGCATGGTGCGGTTCCAGGCACAGAAGGAGTTGACGTTCCGGCCGGAAGAGGCCGTCATCGATTTCGCCATCGAGGCACACTACGGCGTGGAGCCGGCCCCGGCGGAGGAACCGGCCGGGCACCACGTCTTGGCGGCTGCCGTCCAGAAGTCCGTCGTCGCGTACCACGAGCAGGTGGCCGAGGCCGCGGGCGTTCGCCTGCTGCGGCTGGGGCTTCGGCCGTACGCCAATATGCGGTCCGCGGAGGCGTACGCCGGTGGCGAGGCGAATCGGCTCGCCGTCATCCACCTGACGGGCGGCGAGGCCGAGATCGACGTCGTCGAGCAGGGCGGGCTGACCTTCAGCCGGTCGGCCGAGATCACGCTTCCGGCCGGCGGCGAGGACGACGCGTCCCGCGCGTCGGCGTTGGCGGACGTGGTCCAGGAAATCGCCCGCAGCCTCCAGAGTTACCTGGCCGTCGAGGGCGGACGCCGCATCGACCGCCTCCTCGTGGCGGGCGGGACGGGTTTCGAGTCGGCCATGGCCGAGGCCCTGGCGCCACGTCTCCACGCGCCGTGCGAGGTCTTCGACCCGTTGCCCCGCCTGCGGATCGCCGACGTGCCGCCCGAGGCCTCCGCCTTCATCTCGGCCCTCGGTCTGGCCGAAGGCCAGGGCGATGCCGACGCCCACCCGTTCGATTTCCTCAACCCCAAGCAGCCGCCCGTCCGACGCGACACCACCAGGACGGTCGCGCTGGCCACGGCGGCCGCGGTCATCCTGGTCGTCGTGTCCGCGTTCGCGGGAGCGGCCATCCACCTCTACCGTGCCGGGGCGGCGATGGCGGCCAGGGAAGAGGAACTGAAGCGGATCAATGAAGACAGCAAGGGCACGCTCCTGCTCGCCAAACACGTCAAGGCGCTCGAGGCGTGGCTTGCCTCCCGCCGAGACTGGCTCGACCACTGGGCCTACCTCAGCGCCGCGTTTCCGCCCTGCCAGGAGGTCTACGTCACCAGCCTCAAGACCGGTGACGATGGCACCGTCAGCCTCAACGTCAAGGCCCGCACCAGCGACGCCGTCGACGCCCTCGGCGAGCGGCTCAGCGAGGCCGACTACGGCTTCAAGCCGGGCCAGGTCACCACGACGAAGGACCAGTTCGGTTACAACTACGTCACCAGCGCCAAGGCGATTGCCGAGGCCGGCATGGAGGTAAACCTGGCCGACGTCCGCCCGGTTCGGCGGCCCGAGGACGACGTCTCGGCCAGGACGTTCACGGCCGAGCCTCGCCCGAAGCCGGAGCCCCGTGCCGAGCCCCGTGCCGAGCCCCGTGCCGAGCCCCGTGCCGAGCACAGGACCGAGTCGCGGTCCGAATCCGGGCCCCGCCCCGAGGTGGGCGGCGAGCCCCGGCGCGAGCCCGAGTCGAACGGGAGGGCTGGCTACGAGGCCTGGATGCGCGAGAGGAACGAGTTGATGCGGCACAGGCCGGACAAGAACAAAGACCCCAGTGCCTATGAGGCCTGGCGAGAGAAGATGAAGGACCTGTACCAGCGCCAGCCCCGCAGGAGGCGGCAGAACGGGCGCGGCGAAACCCGCTACCCCGACGCTCGATACTGAGCGTCTGTCCGGTCAATCGGCAACGGTTATGAACCCGCGCGAGAAAATCCTGGCGGCGGCTACCGGCATCGTGGCGGTCCTGTTCGTCACGTACCTGGCCATCAACCGCGTCTTCCTGATGCCGGCCGCCCAGCGCTTCAACCGGGCCAGCGAGTTGATGCAGCAGATCGAGCGCGCCCGGGCCGAGAAGGCCAAGGAACCGTCCTACAAGGCCCGCCTCAAGGAACTGGCGGGCCGGGCGTTCGGCACCGACCCGCTCCGCGTCAGCGAGCGGGTCCGCTCCCGCCTCACGGACCTGCTCGTCATGAGCGGCCTGGATACCGAGCACCTGACCCTCAAGCCCGTCGCCGGCGCCCGCGCGCCGGGCATCTACCGCGAAGTCGGCTGGCTGGTCCAGGTCCGCGGGCAGGTGGCGCGCATCGTCGACTTCCTCTACCTCGTCACCCGGGAACCCCACCTGCACCGCCTCGACAATCTGGTCATCTCGCCGGTTCGCGGAGCGGATGAAGTGGAACTCCAGGTGAAGTACGGCACCCTGGTCCTGGAGCCGAAGGCCATCCAGCACCTCCAGACCGACGCCGTCGAGGCCGAGATTACGCGCGCCGCCCTCGCCGCGCCCGGGCGCCGGCAGTACGACGTGATCGCGTCGCGGGCGTTCTTCCGGCCTTACGTGCCCGCACCGAAACGGGAGAGTGCGCCGCCCCGGCCGTCCGGGCCGTACCAGCCGCAGCCACCGTACCAGCCACCGGCGCCGTCGGGGCGGTACAGGGTGGTCAGCCTCTCCAGTCTCGGCGGGCTGCCGGAGGTGGTCGTCCGCGAGACCATGAGCGGCGGCCTGACCCGGTACAAGCCCGGTGAGGAGTGGGGCGGCGGCAAGATCGTCATGGTCGACTATCGCCCCTTGCCCAAACCCGACAACCCCGAAATCCTTTCAACGAGCCGGGTGGTGCTCTGCATCGGCTCGCAGTATTATGCGGTGGAACTCGGGGCCCACCTGGAGCAGAAATACCGGCTCGAGCCCGACCGCCTGCCGCCCGGTCTGCCGGCCCTCCAGCCCGAGGGCACTGACGAGACGCCGTCCGGCGGCCAGCCGTCGTCGGGCGGCGAGCCATCCGAAAGCGGGGACGGGCCCTCAGACGGCGAGCCGGCGGCCACCCGCGAAGAAGGGACGACGGGCGCCGAGCCGCTGGCCGGCGACGAGGACGCGAATCTGTCTGCCGAGGAGTGAATCAACGGCCGTTTGGTCCACCGGCCGTGAGGAGGATATTCGATGCGCACCCGATACGCGAAACCCGTAGCCCTGGCGGTCACGGCGATCCTGATCGGCGCCCTGGCCGCCGGTTCGGCCCTGCCGGCCGACGGTGAGGCCGAGGCGCCCCCGCCCACGGCGAAGCCCACCCCCGCACCGAACGCCGAGGCCGCGCCGCCGACCGAAACCCCGGCGCCGTCCGCTCCCACATCCGAGCCGGCGCCCGAGACCGAGACCCCCGCCGAGGTCGATGCGGAGGCGAAGCCGACCGACGTCCCCGCAGCGCCCGCGCCCGAGCCGAAGGACCAGCCCGCCGAAACGAAACCGGCCGAGGCTGCCCCGTCCGAAACGAAGCCGGAGGAGGCTGCCCCGGCGGAGACGAAACCGGAGGAGTCCGCGCCGTCCGAGACGAAACCGGCCGAGGCTGCCCCGTCCGAGACGGAACCGGAGGAGGCTGCCCCGGCCGAGACGAAGCCGGAGGAGGCTGCGCCGCCGGCGCTGCCGCCGGCCGTCAAGACCGCCCGGCCCGACGAGGTCCGCTTCCAGTTCGACGGCATTCCGTACAACGAGGTGATCCGGCGGTTCGCCCAGACCCTGGGCAAGCCGATCATCGGCGACTACCACGTGGAAGGGACGCTGACCTTCTTCGACCCGCAGCCGTACACGCTCGGCGACGCGTTCGATACGCTCAACCTGATCCTGGCGATGCAGGGGCACGCCATGGTCGAGACGGAGCGGTACGTGCGCATCGTGCCGATGAAGGAGGTCAGCAAGGCGCCGGTGCGGATCCTGCGGGGCTGGGCCGACGCTGAAGACCTTCGGCCGGGCGAACTCGTGACCCTCATGGTCCCGCTGAAGTTCATGAGCGCCGAGGACGCCGTCCGCGTGCTGGTGCCGGTCGTGTCGAGTTTCGGCAGCGTCGCGCCGCTCGGCACCGGGCGGGGCATCATCGTGACCGACCGCGCCAAGAACCTCCAGCGCATCCGCCTCATCCTCGACGAACTCGACACCGGCACCCTCTCGAGCGAGAGCGTCCTGAAGACCTACAAACTCAAGCACGCGTCGGCGACCGACGTCCAGAAGGTCATCGACGACCTGTTCGGGTCCGCCAGCCAGGCCCTCTCGAAGATGAGGCACATCCGCGACAAGAACGGGCGCATGGTCCCCAACCCGAACTACGGCAAGAAGATGCCGAAGGGCGAGGACGACGTGACGGCCACGGCCGACGCCCGGACCAACACGCTGTTCCTGGCGGGCCCCGGCGAGAAGATCGCCCTGGCCGAGCAGGTCGTCGAGCAACTCGATTCGATCTCGCCGGAGCAGACGGGCGACATGCGCGTCTTCGACCTCCAGAACGCCCGGGCCGAGGACCTCGCCAACACCATCAAGCAGTTGTTGCCCGGCGGTTCGGACCGGCGCTGGCCGCCCAGGCCGAGCGGCTCCCCGGTCGAGTCGCGGGTCGTGGCCGACGCCAACACCAACCGCCTGATCGTGACCGCGCCGCTCGACCAGATGGCCCGCATCGAGAAACTCGTGCAGACGCTCGACCAGGCCAGCGAGCAGGTCGGCGGGATGCGCGTCTTCCGGCTGAAGGTCGCCGATGCCCAGCAACTGGCGGCGGTCGTCTCCGACGCCGTCCGCCGGGGCGGCGACCGCGGCCGGGAGCGGTCTGCCATGGGGGCCGCCGTCAGCGCCGACCCGCGCACCAACAGCCTCATCGTCTCCGGCGCCGCCGCCGACATCCAGCGCGCCGAGCAACTCATTACCGAACTCGACAAGCCGCTCGACGCGCAGACGCGCGAGATCCACGTCGTCCCGCTCAAGGCCGGCGACGCCGACGACATCGCCGATGCCCTCAACCGGATGCTCAGCCGTGTCGGCCCGGACGGCCGGCGCATGGCCGCGCCGGTGCACGTGGCCGCCGAGGACGACACCAACACGCTCTTCATCTCGGCCGGGCCGGAGGACTGGCCCAGGGTCCAGAAAGTCCTCGACGAGTTGAAGGCGTCCGCCGAGCCGCAAGCCACCTCCACGACCCGCATGCACCGGCTCCAGCACGCCGACGCCGAGGAACTGTCGCAGGCGCTCAACAACATCTACCGGGCCAAGATGATGGTGATGATGCGGATGCGCCGCGGGAAACCGTTCGTGCCGATCGTCATCTCGGCCTCCCGGCGCACGAACTCCATCCTCGTCTCCGCGCCGGACGACGAGCAGCAGGTCATCGCCGAACTCGTCCAATCGATGGACACGCCCCCCGGCGAGGCCGACGAGAAGGTCCACCTGGTCCACCTCAAGGACGGCGACGCCGCCCGCATTGCCGACACCCTCCGCTCGCTCCAGCCGCATCGGGAGGGACAGATGGTCATCCGCGGCGATGCCGACAGCAACACCATCCTCGTCCGCGCCTCGGAAGAGGACTTCCTGGCCGTCAAGGCCATGATCGACGAACTCGACCAGACCATCACCGCCAGCGGCGGGCTCCAGGCGTTCCGCCTGAAGGTCGCCGACGCCGAACAACTCGTCGGCATCCTCCGCAGCGCCCTCATGCAGCGGATGGGCGAGCGGCGGTACGAAGGCGGCGGGCCGGTCGTGACCGCCGACTCCCGGACCAACAGCCTTCTCGTCTCGGGCACGGCGGCGGACATCCAGACGGCCCGACAACTGGTCGAGCAACTCGACCACGCCCCCGAGCGCGAGGCCCGCGAGATTCACGTCGTTCCGCTGGAGACCGGCGACGCCGACGATATCGCCAACGCCTTGAACCGCATGCTCAGCCACTCGGCCGCCGGCGGCCGGCGGACCTCCGGCACCGTCCACGTCGCCGCCGAGGACGACACCAACACGCTCTTCATCTCGGCCGCCCCGGATGACTGGGCCGCCATCGAGAAGATGCTGACCGACCTGAAGGCGTCCGCGGCACCCCATGCCATGGCGACGACCCGGCACGTCAAACTCCAGCACGCCGACGCCGAGGAAGTGGCCAGCACGCTCCGCCAACTCTATGCGACGGAGTCGTCCTACAGCCGGTCCTCCAGTTCCAGCCAGTACCGCGGCCGCTATACCAGGCGTGGCAGCCGCGACGGCCGCTCCGTGCCGATCACCATTGCGGCCAACAAGCGGACCAACAGCCTGCTGATATCCGCGGCGGACGACGACCAGCAGGCCATCGCCCAGATGATCGAGGTGCTGGATGTGGCGAAGGAGGATGCCGCCGAGCCGGTCCGTATCATCCGCCTCACCTCGGCCGACGCCGACAAACTGGCCGAAACCCTCCGCGCGGCGCTCCCGGAAAAGGCGGGCCCCGGTGACGAGCCCATCGTCATCCAGGCCGACAGCCGGGCGGGCGCCCTGCTCGTCCGCGCACCGGAGGCCGAGCGCAAGCGGCTCGAAGAGATGATCGCCGCGCTCGACCAGGCCACCCAGGACCGGGTCCGCGAGACCCGCATGATCGAACTGAAGCACATCGCCGCGTCGAAACTGGCGCAGATGTTCAGCCAGTTGTATCGCTCCGGTTCGTCGGCGTCGCCCTACAGCCGTTATCCCTCCCGCAGCAGCGGGGATGAGGACCGGGTCGTCGTGGCCGCGGCGCCCGGCGACCGGACGCTGGTGGTCGAGGCGCCGCGCCGCAAGATGCAGGAGATCGCCGAACTGGTCGCGTCGCTCGACGTGGAGGAGGCCCCGGGCCGAATCGAGGTGCGGACCTATCGGCTGGCGGATTCGCAGGCCGGCGACCTGGCCAGTTCCCTGGGCCGCCTCATGGCCGAGCAGCGCGGCTCGGCCGGCGCCGCCGACGAGCCGCGGCCCCGGTTCGAGGCCGACGACGCCACCAACCAACTCATGGTGGCCGCCACCGCCGAGCAGTTCAAGACGATCGAGGAACTCATCCGGAAACTCGAGGCCCCGGCCCAGGTGGCCCGGGAGATGAAGACCTTCCACCTGAAGGCCGCCAAGGCCGACGACGTCGTCACGGTCCTGCGGACGATGCTGGTGGAGGTGCCGGTCGACCCGCGCACCGGCCGCGCCGAGAGCGAGAAACCGCCCGCCGTCCGCCTGGCCGCCGTCGCCGAAACGAACGACGTGGTCGTCCAGGGCCCGCCGGAGAAAGTGGCCCTGGCAGCCGAACTCATCGACACGCTCGATACCGAGGCGGTGGGCGCCAAGGCGGGCATCGTCATCGTTCCGCTCAAGAACGCGGAGGCCATCGGCCTGGCCCGGTCGCTGAACGAGGCCCTGGCCGCCCGCCAGGCCTCCAGCGGCTCCAGCGGCTACAGCCGCTACAGCCGCTACCAGCGGCCTCGGGCGTCCGACAAGGACCGGGTCACCGTCACGGCCGAGCCGAACTCCAACAGCATCCTGGTGCGCGGCCCGGCCGAGGCAATCCCGCCCGTCGTCGAGATGATCCGGGAACTCGACGCCGGGTCAACCGGCATGGGGGCCGAGGTCCGCGTCTACCCGCTGGTGAACAGCGAGCCGTACGAACTGTCGCAGTCCCTCCAGAACCTCTTCCGCGGCCTTCTGCGCCAGCAGGCCCAGCAGCGTGGCGGCAATGCCGAGATCCCGTTCAGCATCGCCGCCGACGACCGGACCCGCAGCCTGATCGTCTCTACGACGCCCGCCCACTTCACGCTGGTCGAACAGATCCTCGAGAGCCTGGACAAGGCCCCCGCCGCTCCCGAGGCCGACGTGCAGTACTTCTGGCTTGAGAACGCCGACGCCACGGCCGTGGCCGACCAACTCGACGCCATGTACGAGGACCGCAAGAGCGACAGGCCGGTCATCTCGGCCGACGACTTCACCAACTCGGTCACGATCATCGCCAAGGACGAGGACCTGAGGGCCATCGAGCCGATCATCGCGAAACTCGACAAGGCGTCGGGCAGCGGCCGGCGCATCCGCGTCGTCCCGCTCGTGGACGTCCGGGCCGACCGGATGGCCGAACTGCTCCGCACCGTTTACAAGCAGATGACCGGGACGGAGGTCCGCGTGACCACCGAAACGCCGAGGCCGCCCGTGGGCTCGCCCGGACCCATGGGTCCGAGCGGCGCCGCGGCCCCGGCCGGCGCGGCGGAGGCCGGGGCGGAGGGGCCGGCCGAGCCGGCGCCTGAGGCCGCCGCCGGCGAGGCGCCCGCGGCCGGCGCGGGCGAGGCCGAGGACGCCGACGCCTCCGGGCCGCCGCCCGTCACCATCGCCGTGGACGAGGCCACGAACTCCCTTATCATCTCGGGCAGCCGGCAGGACGTGGAGTACCTGGAGAGCCTGATCGAGGAACTCTCGCTGACGGCGATGGACGTGGAGGCCGAGTTCCGGTCGTTCAAGATTGAGAAGGCGGACCCGGCATCGGTGGCCCGGACGCTCGATGAACTGTTCAACCCGAAGCCGAAGGCGCTGCCGAAGGACTACAAGGGCCCGCCGCCGCCCAGCCCGCCCCCGGTCATCAGCGTGGTCTCCGATCTGCGGACCCGCCTGGTCATCGTGCGGGCCAAGCCGGTCGACTTCGCCGCCGTCGAAGACCTCGTCAAGCAACTCGACCAGGTGCCGACCGTCGTCAGCGAGGTCCGCATCTTCCATCTCAAGCACACCGCGGCCAAGGACGTGGCCCAGAACCTGCGGGACCTCTTCCAGCGGGCCGTCCAGCAGCGAACCACACCGCGCCAGCCACAGCCACAGCAGAAATCGTCGCAGAGACCGCAGGGCAAGAGCAACCAACCCACACCCCAGAAGCAGCGGGCCGAAATGATCCGCCAGGTCCTGGAACTCAAGACCGGCACCGGCATCACCCAGGTCGACCTCGCGAGCATGGTCAACGTCTCGGCCAACGAGCCGACCAACTCGGTCATCGTCACGGCGCCCGCCGACGCCATGGGCATCGTGTCCGACATCGTTGAGGAACTCGACCAGTCCGCCCAGGATACCGTGACCTCGGTACGCATGTACCCGATCGCGCACGGCGAGGTAACGCCCATGGTCAAGGAACTGCGCGAGGTCTTCGTGCAGGACAAGAAGACCAAGGGCAAGCCCACGCCCGACATCGTCATCACCGGCGACGAGGCCGGACGCATGATCGTCGTCTCGGCCCCGGCCGACGAGCACGAACGCATCGGCAAGGTCGTCCAGGAACTCGACCAGGCCCAGGCGGCCGGCGACGTGACCGTCCAGGTCTACCGCCTCGAAAACGCCGACGCCACCACGGTGGCCTCCGCCCTCTCGGGCACGGTGGAGCGGGCCGGCAGGGGCGAGAAGGGCGGCGCCGGCCAGGTCCGGATCAGCGCCGACCGCAGCGGCAACTCCGTCGTCGTCCGCGCCGCCGCCGCCGACCACGAGCGCATCGGCCAACTCATCCAGGACATGGACACGGCCCCTGAATCCACCATCAAGACCTACCCGGTCAAGAACGCCCAGGTCCAGACGGTGGTGGCGGCCCTGAAGGAGGTGTTCGCGTCGCGGGCGCGCGCCGGGCCCAGCGGGGCCACACGCGGCCCGGCGCGCGGCGAGGTCGTTGTCAGCGGCGACGAGGCCGGCCGCCTTATCGTCGTCTCGGCACCCGAGGAGAAGCACGCGCTGGTCAAGAAGGTCCTTGACGAGATCGACAGCGCCCAGAGCCAGGAGCAGGTCGTTGTCAAGGTCTACCGCCTCAAGCATGCCGAGGCGGACGACGTGGCCGAGGCCCTTCAGGCCACGCTCCAGCAGTCGGCCTCCGGCACCGGGCGCAGCAGCCAATGGTCGCCCTGGAGCCGGTACACCCCGCGCCAGGCGCCGACGGGCCAGGTCCGCGTCAGCCCGGATTCTTCGAGCAACTCGCTGATCGTGCGGGCCAGTGCGGAGGACCACCAGCGCATCGAGGACCTGCTCAAGGAACTCGACGTGGCACCGGCCGAGCAGTATGCCATCCGCCTCATCCCGCTCCAGAACGCCGACCCGGAGGAAGTGGAGAGCGTGCTGGAGCGTGTCTTCGAGAGCGGCGGCGGCCGACGTGGCTGGGGATGGAACCGCTCCTCCGCCCGCGAGTCGGTCGTCATCGAGGCCAACAGCGACGCGCGCATGGTCGCCGTCCGCGCCGACGACGAAACGTTCGAGAAGATCAAGGCCCTGGTCGAGCAGTTGGATGAGGCCAGCGCCGGCACGGACCTGGCCCCCACGCTCATTCCGCTGAAGTTCGCGCAGGCCGCCACGCTGGCCGAGGCCGTCAGCGACGCGTTCCAGGCCGGGCGGGGCACCGGCCGGGGCACGAGTCCGCAGGACCGCGTGTCGGTGGTGGCCGAGCCCGGCTCCAACAGCCTCATCGTGACGGCCAACGCCGAGAACCTCCAGAAGGTCCGGTCGCTGCTGGAGAAACTGGACACCGAGGAGAGCGGCGGCATGAAGTCCGAGATGCTCCTCTTGGAGAACGCCAAGGCCGAGGACCTCGCCCCCGTGCTCCAGCAGATGGCCCGGACCGTCCCCGGCGGAACGGGTCGGAGCCGCTGGCCCGGCTCCGGCACCGGCGGGACGAGGCAGCCGGAAGTGACCGTGTCGGCCGAGAAGAGTTCCAACGCCCTGGTCATCTCGGGGCCGGCCGCCGACATCGAACGTGTCCTGACGATGGCCCGCGATCTTGACAAGGCCACCTCCGCCACGGCGGCCAGCGTCCGCGTCATCCAACTCAAGAACGGCGAGGCGGCCGAGGTCGCCTCGATGATCCAGGACCTGTATCGGCAGCAGTATATGCTGGCGCTTCGTCAAAGGCGGAGCATCGAGCCTCTGGCCGTTTCCGCCGACCCCCGGGCCAACGCCCTCGTCCTGGCCGCCGGCGACGACATGTTCAAGCGGGTCTCCGATTGGGTGAACCAGATTGAGGAGATGCAGCCGGCTCGCGGCACGCTGCGGATCATCACCCTGAAGCACGCGGACCCGGCGGAGGTCCAGGATGCCATCCGGCGCCTCTTCGGCGAGGAGACGGGGCGGTCCACTGTGCCGGTCCGCCGGACCACGCCGTACCGGCGGCCGAGTAGTAGTGGTAGTAGTAGTCCGTCGCGGAGCGGGGGCGCGCGCGGGGCGGCCGGTCCCGCGGGCAGGGCCGGGGCGGCCGGCCGGGTCGAGACGACCGCCCTGCCGCAGCAGCGGGCGATCCTGATCAGCGCCTCGGACGAGGACTTCGAGGCGATCAGGCAACTGGCCGAGGCCCTCGACGCCGCCGCCGCCGACGCCAGCCGACAGTTCCAGGTCTTCGCCCTGGAGCATACGAGCAACACGAAGATCGCCATGGCGCTGACGACGCTGTACCGCCAGGCTGCCGTGGGCCGGCCTGAGGACCAGGTCACCGTCACGGCGCTGCCCGACACGAACGCCGTGGTCGTCTCGGCGGCGGCGGCGCGGCTGGAAGAGGTGGCCCACCTCATCGAGCAGTTGGACCGGGAGGAGATCGCGCCGCAACTGGAGTTCCGCATCGTCCAACTCGAGAACGCCCAGCCGACCAAGGTCCTGCCGATCCTCCAGAAGATGCTCATCCAGGTCAAGCAGACGCGGCCGGACGAGCCCGTGGACGTCCAGGCCGACGAGCGGACCCGGTCGATCATCGTGACGGCCCGCGGGACGATGTTCGAGCAGGTCGAGAAGATCATCCAGACGCTCGACCTGAAGCCGGCGTTCGCCGAGGCCGAGGTGCTCATCATTCCGCTCAAGAAGGCCGACGCGACGCGCCTGGCCCAGGTCCTGGCCGAGATGCTTCGGCCCAGCCCGCCGGCCCAGGTCACGCCGGAGGCGCGGGCCCTCCAGGAACAGGTCCGTCTGCTCAAGGTCCGCAGCGCCGACGGGCGGAGAATCCCCGAACTGGACCTCACCCAGCCGATCAAGATCACGGCCGACCCCGTGCTGGCCGACCAGCAGGGCGCCAACGCCCTGGTCATCTCCTCGACGCCCGACAACGTGAAGGCGATGGCGGCCATCGTCGACGTTCTCGACTGCGTCCCGCTGGCCGAGGGCACCCGCGTCCGCGTGGTTCACCTCCAGCACGCCGACGCGGAGTCCGTCCGCGACGTCCTCTCGGATATCTTCGAGCAGGGCGAACGGCTGGCCGGCAAGCCCCAGTCCAGCGTCGAGGGCCGGGCCGAGCCCGACAGCACGAGCGGCAAGGCGCTGACGAACCCGCTGAACGTGTCGGCCGATCCGCGGACGAACTCGCTGGTGCTGAGCGGCGTGGAGGAATCGCTCGCCCTGGCGGACATCATCGTCGCCGACCTCGACCGCGACGCCGGCGCCATCGTGACCGAGGTCCGGCTGTTCCGCCTCAAGCACGCCTCGGCGGAGCGGCTCGCCCCGGTGCTGGAGGCCGTCTTTGCCGAGACCCAGGCCAACCCGCCCGGCGCCGAGGGCCTCCGGACGCAGGTCACGCGCCTGCGGACCATCCTGAATGACAAGATCGGGCACGTCACCGAGCGGGCCAAGCCGCGCGAGGCCCTCAGCATCCAGGCCGACCCGACGACCAACATCATCGTGGTGGCGGCCCGGAGCGACGTCATGCCGCTCATCGCCGACGTGGTCGGTACGATGGACGTGCCGGGAGCGGGGTCGCTGACGGCGGTGCGGATCTTCCCGCTCGAAAACGCCGACGCCACCCGCATCAAGGATCTGGTGGACGGCCTGTACGCCGGGCCGAACGCCCAGTTCGTCCGCCCGGAGGACGTGCCCACCGTCACCGTCGATGTGCGGACCAATGCCCTGGTCGTCTCGGCGAGCGACAGCACGTTCGTGATGATCGGCACGCTGCTGAAGCGGCTGGACGCCGAGCAGCCGATCGAGTTGCGCGAGATACGGCTGGTGAACCTGAAGAACGCAGAGGCGGCCAGCCTTGCCCCGGTTCTCCAGCAGATGATGGACGCCCGCGTCCAGCGGTATGAGACGCTCGGGGCCGCCGATGCCGAGGCCCTCCGCGTCATCATCGAGGCCGACGAGCGGAGCAACAGCCTGATCGTCGGCGGGTCGGCCGAGGGCTTCAAGATCGTCGAGGGGCTGGCCAAGCAACTCGACGGGGCGAGCCCGGCCATCAGCGGGCAGATTCAGATCTTCCCGCTCGAACACGCCAACGCCGGCAACCTCAGCACCTCGCTCTCGAACCTGTTCGACGAGCGGTACCAGGCCGCCCGCACCGAGGACGTCCGCCGCCAGAAGCCGGTCATCCTGCCGGACCTGCGCATCAACGCCCTCCTGGTGGCCGCCAACGCAGACGACTCCAAGATCCTGAAGAGCCTGCTCGAGAAACTCGACGTGGAACTGAAGGACCCCACCGTCCAACTCGTCGTCGTGCCGCTGCGGTTCAACGATGCCGGCATCGTGGGGCCCACGTTGGAGAGCCTGTTCGCGGCGCGGCTCCTGAGCATGACGCCGCCCGGCCAGCAGCCGATGCCGCAGGACCGCGTCGACGTGGCCGTCGACGCGCTCTCCAACGCCCTCATCATCTCGGCGAGCAAGGAGAACCTGGGTCTCATCAGCGACCTGCTGAAGAAGGTGGACGTCGAGCCGCCGGACGAGACCGGCATCGTCCGAATGTACGCCCTGAAGACGGCCGACGCCCAGCGAGTGGCCACGATGCTCGAGAACCTCGTCAGCCAGGGGTTCTACAAGCCGGGCGTCCTGATCGCCGGCGACAGCGCGCTGGTCCAGGCCCGCGAGAAGGTGGCCATTGCCGTCGACATCCGAACCAACGTGCTGATCGTCTCGGCCAGCAAGGAGAACTTCGCCGTTCTCGAGGAGATCATCAAGCAGGTCGACTCGACCGAGGACTTCTCGGTGCTCGGCGACATCCGCCTGTTCACGCTCAAGAACGCCGACGCCACGCGCCTGGCCCCGACGCTCCAGCAACTCTTCGACGCCAAACGCCAGGCCGAGGTCGAGGCCGGCAGCGCCGGCCGCATGCTTCCCGTCAGCGTCATCCCGGACGGCCGGACCAACACGCTGCTGGTCACCGGGAGCCGCGAGGGCCTCAAGGCCATCGAGGTGATGATCAAGGACCTGGACGCCGAGCAGGTGCTGGCGGCCAACGAGTTCAAGGTCTTCTATCTCGAGAACGCGACAGCCACCGTCCTCCAGCCCACGTTGGAGCAGGTCTTCGCGCAGCGTGTGACGCGCGGCGACCCTCCCTCGCCGGTCACCATCGTTTCCGAGCCGCGGACCAACGCGCTGCTCGTCTCGGGCAGCCAGGACGATTTGCGTCTGGCGGAGTCGCTGATCGCGCGGCTCGACGCCAAGCCCGACCGCCCCGGCACCGCCGTCAGTGTCTTCCCGCTCAAGAAGGGCGACGCCACCCAGGTGGCCGATACCCTCCGCACGCTCTACGCGCAGCCGGGGGCCGCCGCCGGCGCGACCGTGGGCATCAGCGTTGATGAGCGGATCAACGCCATCCTCGTCTCGGCCGGGCCGGCCGACCAGGAACGCATCAGCCAACTCGTCGAGCAACTCGACACCGGCTCGGTGCCCCGCGTTACCGAGATCCGCGTCTTCACCCTCGAGAACGCCGACGCAACGGAACTGGCCGCCATCCTGAACGATGCGCTCAATCAGAAACCGGACCCGCTGACCCAGGCCAGCCCGAACCGCCAGGCGCTGTTGCAGTTCATCTCGCGGACCGAGGACGGGGCCGAGCAGGTCGCCAGCGCGCTGCAGGAGGGCGTGCTCATCACGCCCGATACGCGGACGAATTCGCTGGTCATCTCCGCCCCGACCGAAAACATGCGGCTGCTGGGGAACCTCGTCCGGGCCATGGACGAGACCCAGCCGCGGACCGCCGAAATCCGCGTCTTCACGCTCGTCAACTCCGACGCCCGGGCCATGGCCCAGGTGCTCAGCGAACTGTTCCGCATGGGCCAGACGGCCGCCGACCGTCAGGCCGTCGAGTATCGTCTCCTCGCCGGGCAGGGGGCCGACGGCGAAGAAGGCAAGGGCGAGGGTGCCGCCGCTCGCATCGGATCGGCCCAGGACGTCGCCCTCACGGTCACCGTGGACATCCGGACCAACAGCCTGCTCGTGGGCGGCACGCGCCACTACGTGAACCTGGCCAGCGAGGTCATCCAGGAACTCGACCAGAGCACCGCCGCCGAGCGGCTGACCGAGGTCTACCGCCTCCGCAATGCCCAGTCCACCGACATCGAGGCCGCCATCACCAACTTCCTGAACCAGGAGCGCGACGTGCTGGAGCAGGCGCTCGGCGGGACCGCCGGCGGTACGCTGCCGTTCATCCTGGAGCGGGAGGTGGCCATCGTGGCCGAGTCCACCTCCAACACGCTGCTCCTGTCGGCCAGCCCGCGGTACTACCAGGTCATCGCGGACATGATCGAGGAACTCGACCAGCCACCGCCGCAGGTCCTCATCCAGGTGCTCCTGGCCGACGTCACCATCGACGACACCGAGGAGTTCGGCGTCGAGTGGAACGTCCGGGAGCGGTATCGCAGCCACGACCTCTTGGGCGGCACGGCGCCCGCGTTCTCGGCCTCCGCCGGCCTGGTGCTGAACCAGGGGTTCACCGTCTCGGTGACGGGCGGCGACTTCAACTTCCTGCTCCGGGCCATCGAGGCCCAGGGCCGCGTCGAAATCCTCAGCCGGCCCCAGATCCTTGCCACCGACAACCAGGAGGCGACGATCAACATCGGCCAGCGCGTCCCCTTCATCACCAACAGCCGTATCACCGAAGATGGAACAACCATCAACACGATTGAGTACGAGGATGTTGGCATCATCCTCAACGTTACGCCGCGCATCACCCCCGACGGCTTCGTCCGGATGGAGGTCAACCCCGAGATCAGTTCCATCGACGATTCCACGGTGCCTATCAGCACGGGTGTCAATGCCATCGTCGTCAACAGCCGGTCCGCCGAGACGACCGTCACGGTGCAGGACGGGCACACGATCGTCGTGGGCGGCCTCATCCGCACCACCGACCGCGACCACGTTAACAAGGTCCCCTTCCTCGGCGACGTGCCGGTGCTCGGAAACCTGTTCCGCTCTACCCGTAAGGTCAAGGAGCGCACCGAACTGCTGATCATCCTGACGCCCACGGTCCTCCAGAACACCGAGGACGTCGATGCCGAGACCCTTCGCGAGGTCAGGCGCCTCAACCTCCTGCGGGCCTCCCATGACGGCGGCATCAGGGAGGAGATGCTCGACGAGTACGGCAAGGAGATGTTCGACGAGTTCCGGCTCCAGGGCGCCGACCGGGACCGGCCCGAGCCCGTCGGCCCGGATCGCCCGGACGGCGCCGACGCCGGTCGGCAGGGCCCGGCCCCCGCCACGCCGAACGGCGCCACCCTGGCCGTGCCCGCTCAACGCGAAGACCGGTCGCCATGAAGCCCGCTGCCAGCCTCGCCCTCGTTGCCTGCCTGCTGGCTGCCGGCTGCGGCGCCGAGAGCGGCAGGGGGACCGTCAGCCTGGTACCGCCCCGACCCGTGGACCAGGCGGATGCTCTGGAACTCTGGGCCAGCCCGCCCGCCGCCATCAACTGGGACGAAACGCCCGGCCCGGACGGCGTCCAGGTGCGGCTGTATGTGTTCGAGGTAGGCCGGCCCGAGCCCGTCATGGTTAACGGGACCGTCGAGTTCCGGATGTACGCCGGCCGGGTCAAGGGCGAGAGCGACGCCGCCGCCGAGCCGTTCAAGGTCTGGCGGTTTGCCAGCGAGGACCTGGCGGTCCGCCGATTCCGCAGCATCGTCGGGTGGGGATACGCCGCCCGGCTGGGGTGGGGCGGCTCGATGCCGGAAACGCCCGTCGTGACGGTCCAGGCCGCCTACCAGCCCCCCGAAGGCCGAGGGGTTCTCTCGGCGCCGGCCTCGATTGCCATGCCTGTCCGCCCGCGGACCGGGCCGAAACGGAGTCTGCTCGGAGGGAGCCCGGCCGCCGACGCCGTCGCGCACCAGCGCGCCGCGCGGCCCCTGGCGCTGGGCCATCGGGTCATCGACGCCGACCCGCCCGGCCACCAGCACACCTTCACCCTTGCGACCGACGTCAACGGTGACGGCCGGTGCGATGTTCTCGTCGGGTGCAAACGCGGGCCGGAGAACCTGGCCTGGTACGAGAACCCGTCCTGGCAGCGGCACCCGATGGCCAAGGCGCCGGGTCTGGAGGCCGGCGCGGCCCTGGTCGACGTGAACGGCGACGGCCGGGCCGACGTCATTGCCGGCCGCCGCGCCGGCGGCGCGGAACTCTACTGGTTCGAGCACCCCGCCGACCCCGCCACGCCCTGGCCGCGCCATCTTATCGAGAACCGTATCGACACCTGGCACGACCTGGCCGTGGACGACCTGGACGGCGACGGCGTGCCGGAGGTCCTGCTCCTGGCGGGGAAGGAGGGCAGGCTGGTCGCCTACGCGATTCCCGCCGATCCCGCCGCCGCCCCCTGGCCGGTCGAGAGCCGCCGTGAGGTGGTCTCCGGCCTGGGTGCCGTCGAGGGGTTGGCCGTTGCCGACCTCAGCGGCAACGGGCAACGCGACGTCGTCGCGGGGCCCTTCATCTGCCGGGCCAAGCCGGACGGCAAGGCGTGGGAGGCCAGGCGGTACGCCGGCACCCTCGAGATGACCGAGGTCGCGACGGTGGACCTGGACGGCGACGGTCGGCAGGAGGTGGTGGCGTGCGAGGGGGATCGCCAGGCCGGCCGCCTCGTCTGGTTCAAGGGGCCCGCCTGGACGCCGCACCCGCTTCGCGAGGACCTCTTCCACCCGCGGACCCTGGTGGTTACCGACTTCGACGGCGACGGCCGGCCGGACATCCTCGTCGCCGAGATGGGCCTTGGCCGGCACCAGGCCCCGCGGATGCTGCTCTTCCGCAACCTGGGTGCCGGCCGATTCCAGGAAACGCAGATCGGGCAGGGCATCCCCACGCACGGCGCTCGGGCGGCCGACGTGACCGGCGACGGCCGGCCGGACGTCGTCGGCGCGTCGTACGATCCCGAGCGGCACGTCGACCTCTGGGTCAACCTGGGCGAGCAGCCCGCCGGCAGCGTGCGATGAGTGTCCACGCGGTCCGGCTCGGATGCCTGCCGGCCGGGTGCGTCGCCGGGCAGCGCCCCGAGTTGGGGCAGACCGTGAGCAAGGAGACCGCCGTGTCCCGCCGCATCGCCCTGGTTGGTTTTGCAGCCGCGCTGCTCCTCGCCGCCGCCGACGCGCAGGCCCTCGAACCCGCCGACCCCGACCTCATCCCCGAGGCCCGGGCCGTCCTCGACTACCTGGAGTCCGTCTACGGCAAGCGGACGCTCACGGGCATCAGCGGCACGAAGAACGCCGAGAAGGTCCACGAGATCACCGGCAAGCACCCGGCCATCCTTGCCATCGACATCAGCGGGTGGAACAGCCCCACCTGGGGCAAGATCTACACCGGCGTCGTCGAGCGGTACACCGAGCAGGTCCGGGCGTGGTGGGAGGCCGGCGGCATCCCGTCCATGCAGTTCCATTGGAAGCACCCGATGAAGGAAAACGGGACGGCCTGGGTCGGCAAGCACGGCCGTAACCCGCCCAGCGGCCCGTTCGACCTCGCCAAAGGCACCACGCCGGGCACCGACGAGTACAAGGCCGTCATGCGCGACCTTCGCAAGACCGGCGATTACCTGGAGCAACTCCGCGACGCCGGGGTGCCGGTGCTGTGGCGGCCGCTCCACGAGATCGACGGCGGCTGGTTCTGGTGGACCGACAAGGAAAACGGCGAGCACACGGCGGCGCTCTGGCGGCTCATCTTCAACACCTACGTCAAGCAGCGGAAACTTCATAACCTCATCTGGGTCTACAACGCGGGCCTCAAGACCGTGGCCAAGGGCAAGGACCCCGAGCAGGTGGACCTGCGCAAACGGTTCTACCCGGGCCCCGAGTACGTCGACATCTCCGGCATCGACATCTACGCCAACGCCTACTACGGCTGGGGACCCTACCAGGAGACGGCTTACCCGAGGGCGTGGCGCATCATGGAGCAGGTCTCGCCGGGCAAGATGCTGGCGATGAGCGAATCCGGCGCCATCCCGAACCCCGACATGATGGCCAAGGACGGCCCGAAGTGGCTCTACTGCCTGCCCTGGTGGGTCGGCGGCAAGCACAACCCCGAGGACTGGGTCAAGAAGACCTATACCCACCCGCACATGATCACGCGGGACGAACTTCCCGACTTCAGGAAACTCGCCGAGGCATACCGGAAGCGCTGAGCCCGCGCCGGCTTGTGCCCGGCAGTCTTATCCCTTGCAGGCATCCGGCCGGCGGAGACGGCCGCGCACGAGAAAGCACGGTTGTCCTAATCGAGGATCAGGTACTGCGGGTGCCCGTTGACGTCGAGTTCCAGGGCACGGCCTTCCCAGGACACCGGTTTCTTCTGGCCGAGCATACGGACGAGCGTGCCGCGGCCGGCGCTCACGCCCAGACGGACCGTGTGCGGCGGGCCGGTGGTCCAGACTGCGACGGCCTGCCTCGGGCCGCTGGCCAGCCGCAGCGCCCAGTCGTTCTCGCTTCCGAGGTCGATGCGCCCCGCCACGCGATATCCTTTCAGAATCACCATGAACACCTTGGCGGCGCGGTACGCCGGCTTGGGCTGCAGGTCCGGGTAGACCGTGCCGAAGTGGTGCTCGCGGTTGGCGGGGTCCGTGCCGTCGTCCTTCCAGTCGTACCAGATGCTGATGCGGATGTCCTGGTCCAGGTTGACGAGCCACTGGCGAATCATGCGGGCGGCCTGTTGCTCCTCGCTGAGCCTCTTCTTGTCCCAGTTGATGTTGGAGTAGCCCCATTCGCTGGAGATGAGGGGGACCTCCTTGCCCGAGGAGGCGTGTTGGCGGATCAGTCGGCGCACCCGCTCGTAATCCTGGACCACCGTCTCGGGCACCTGGCTGCGGTAGGGGTGCACGCTGACGGCGTCCACGAGGTCCAACAGGCCCCGCTTGAAGCAGTCCTCAAGCCACGGCAGCGGGATGCCCGAGGTGGCGGGCGCGCAGATGAAGGCATCGGGATCAGCCTGACGCATGCGCGGCACGGTGGCCTTGACCAGGGCCATGTAGTCCTCCACGCGGGGCTCGGGTTTCCAGAAGTTCTTGATGTTGGGCTCGTTCCAGATTTCCCAGATGATGCCCCTGCCGCGGTGGTGCCTGGCCGCGGCGGCCGCGAACGCAGCGAACGCGTTGCGGGCCTCGTCCGTGCGGACGGCCCGCGTCCTGGTGTACAGGCGGTTATCGTAACAGAGGATGTAGAGCAGGCGGATGCCGCGGCGGCGGCAGCCCTGGGTGAGGGCATCGTAGCCGGGCCGGTCGAAGTCGTACGCGCCCTTCTTCGCCTCGACCGCGGACCACCAGTGGTCCATGCGGATGAACCGCCAGCCAGCCTCGGCGATGAGGTCGAGGTCCTGGCACTCCTCCTTGAAGTGGATGTTGACGCCCAGCGCGTCGGGGATGACAGGCTCCGGCAGCATGGTCTTGGCGGCGAGGCAGCGCGCCGCGGGGCCCGTCACCAGAGCAAGGGCGATAGACACGACCAGGCATCGGGGGTGCATCCTGCGTGGCTCCCATTGAAGACCGCGTGTGTGCAGGCGTTTCCGCAAACGCCGCGCGGAAACGCCTGCCGCGGCGTTCGCTTCGGGCCGTCAGCGCTTCGGGGCCGGGACGTACATGTCGTCCTTCGTCAGGCCGTAGTGCCGGATGGCCTCAAAGCAGCGGCTCATGTCGATGGGCTTGTCGTTGAAGTTGTTCGTGCCGAAGGTGAACATCGCGCCCATCTGCTTGGCCAGGCG
>Ga0114922_10001295_pt1 | contig 23932 bp, 30 predicted proteins | sample AartaG_FD_100975 | JGI IMG/M metagenome (GOLD analysis project Ga0114922, IMG submission 100975) | Deep subsurface microbial communities from Aarhus Bay to uncover new lineages of life (NeLLi) - Aarhus_00045 metaG | ecosystem: Environmental > Aquatic > Marine > Oceanic > Sediment | place... | reverse complement strand
TTACATAGAAGGAATAGAAAATGTCAAAAAAATATGATAAATCTAAAAATAAATTTGGAATTTCTTATGAGGATTATTTTAGAACACGATTTAATGGAATAGTTGAGATTATAAGAATATTAACCCCACTTATAGACGAAAAGAAAGCTTTAAATATCATTAAGAAGCTCTGGGAAAAAAAAGGTATTGAACTAATTGTAAGGCAACTAAAAAATTCTAACCCTATTACCAATTTTGAGGAATTTAAAGAAATTTATAAAGAACAAATCAGCACAGAATATATGCAAAACTGTTTAAAATTTAAAATAGTAGAGGATACACCAAATAAATTAGCTTTCAGATTTACCGAATGTCTTTGGGCAAAAACCTTCTTAGAATTGGGTGCGTCTGATATTGGCCATGCTATGTGCTGTTATCCAGATTTTGCCATGGCTAAAGCTTTCCATCCTAATCTTAAATTAGTACGCACAAAATCTTTGATGAAAGGCGATCATTTTTGTGATTCTACATATATATGGGAAGAATAAATCATCAAGTAAAGATCTTTTTTTAAATAAAATTTTAGATGAAAATATTTATTATCCTACTCCATGTTTGCCCGCATAAATTGAACATCCTAATTGTAAGAAGTAAGTAATCCCTGTAATTGCTCCATATGAAATTCCTAATGTCCAAGTTAAACCCCACATTAATATTATGCTAATATAATATAGAATTAAATATGGAACTAATATCCTTTTGTTTCGAGGATTGCGAAACTCAATTTTTTTAATATAATCAATAATAAGTTCAAAAACAATAAAGATCAGAAAAAGCGATGGAAATATCCAAAACCACCATTCTCGTTGAAATAGAATGTTTGTAATTGCGATTATTAAAGTGGGAATGCCTAGTACCAAGTATAAAATACCCAAAATATGTTCAAATCCTGGTTTTTTAACCCTTGTTATGAAAATAGCACTTATTATGATATTAGCACTATTTATTATAAAAAACAGTGTTAAATCCAAAAGATAATGACTCATAGAAGAAGTTATCTCTAAAATTCTTTTAAATTTTCCCTTTTAAATCAATAAAATAATAAAAATAAATAATAAAGAGTTTTTATTCTTCTTCAGATTTTTTTTCGCTTTTTTTTTCTTCATTGTCTTTAATTTCTTCTGGTTTTTGTTCTGGAAGAGATTCATATTCTGGTTCAGGTTCATAAAATGGCTCTGGTTCTGGTTCGTATACTGGTTCTGGTTCTGGTTCTGGTTCATATACTGGTTCTGGTTCTGGTTCTGGTTCGTATACTGGTTCAGGTTCATATATTGGTTCTGGTTCAGGTTTATATACGGACTCTGGTTCTGGTTCATATACTGGCTCTGGTTCAGGTTCGTATACTGGTTCAGGTTCAGGTTCATATACTGGCTCTGGTTCAGGTTCGTATACTGGTTCAGGTTCAGGTTCATATACTGGCTCTGGCTCAGGTTCATACACTGGTTCAGGTTCAGGTTCATATACTGGCTCTGGCTCAGGTTCATACACTGGTTCAGGTTCAGGTTCATATACTGGCTCTGGCTCAGGTTCGTATACTGGTTCAGGTTCAGGTTCATATACTGGCTCTGGCTCAGGTTCGTATACTGGCTCTGGTTCTGGTTCAGGTTCATAAACTGGTTCTGGCTCAGGTTCGTATACTGGCTCTGGTTCTGGTTCAGGTTCATAAACTGGTTCTGGCTCAGGTTCATATAATGGTTCAGGTTCATAAACTGGTTCTGGCTCTGGCTCAGGTTCATATAATGGTTCAGGTTCATAAACTGGTTCTGGCTCTGGCTCAGGTTCGTATACTGGTTCAGGTTCAGGTTCATAAACTGGTGCTGGTTCTGGCTCAGGTTCGTATACTGGTTCTGGCTCATATACTGGTTCTGGTTCGTATACCGGTACAGGTTCTGAGACAGATTCATAAATTGCTTTCGGTTCGATTTCTCTTAACGGTCCTTTTATTTTTTTTTCTAATTTTCTTTTTATCTCTTTTTCTAATATTTTTTCTTCAATTATTTGAATAATATTGAAAGGGTTACTCTCTGGATTTTTCATTTCAGGTCCCAAAAATATTGTTTTTGGTTTAATTTTTTTTTTATCTATTCTCAATTCTAATGTGAAATTTCCAGGGGTAATGAAATCTATTCCATTTGCTTTTCCTTCTTTTGGAATATTCCATTGAATCATTTTTTCTTCAGTTTCATATATTTTAAGCCCAGTTTTGGGTACAGCTATTCTGGTAATTCTTAGTTTAGTTTGATAGGCTATCTTTCCTTGAAAGTTGTGGTTTTTTCCTTTTTTGGTGGTCCATCTTAGATGAAACCCATCCGATTGCTTCCATAAAAAATAACCTAAAAATTGACCTGATTCGAATTTTGGACGCCCTTTGATGTCTCTAACATTCATGATTTTTCCATAATTGTTTTTTTCGAATATTGATAAATTTATGAAATAATTTGCTAATAAATATTTTCATATTAATACAAATTTTAAATCCAAAACTACAAAAAATCGAAATAAAGATTGAAGTATTTCTATTCAAAAATAAAAAAAAAATGAAATTTTATCTGAATTCAATCTTTTACTAAATATGCCCAATAGTGTATACCATTTGTAGGGCTGACGCCTCCTAAAAAAATACCATCACAGTTTATGACTTTCCACCCTTCTTGAAGATGTTGATTTACCATTTTTTCAAATTCATGAGGGTGAAAATCCCTTTTAGCCTCTTTTAATGGCATAATGTAAGTAAGTACTTTAAATTCCGTCATAACTCTATACACTTTAATTTTTATAATTACTTATGATTTAATCCTTTTTCTTTATAAATATTCTCTCATAGGCGTAAATATGCTTATATCTTATATTTTTACTAAATCAATCAATACTACATAAATGTAAAATTTTAAATATTAATAATCAATAGTTTCACTACCAATTTTGAATCCAATGAATTAGAGTATTAAAAAGGAGTTGATGATAGTTTGATTCTTAATTTTATTCTTTGGTATCCTTCTTCGAAGGTGGCAGAACTACTAGAACTCGTGAAAAAAATGGGGAAACCCCCTTCATATGTAAAAAAATGGTTAACCTTCCAAACAGCAGTAGGTAAACGTGGTATAAAACATTACAATATTGTTTTTATAGAAAAAGAACATGGAGATGATGCAATTGTTGAAATCTCAAAAATGTTTAGGCCATTTTTAGACCATAATAATGTTGAAGCGAAATTAGAAGTTCTAATTAGTGCTAGAGATGCCTTAAAAGTTTTAGGTTAAAACATTATTAATAATTAAAATTTTTTTTTATTAATTTTGCTTCAGTAGATTCTTCTTTTATAGATTTATTAATATTTTATCTACTTTTTCTTTAATATCCAATTTAGCAGCAGACGGATCTTTTAAAACATGTTTGGTTTCAATGAAAATGTTGGTGCTCAATCGTCTCATTAATTTAAGATCCTTTTTTCCTTCAATTACAAAAACAAAATAAATCGATTTTTCATTCCCGAATAATTCCTTTGTAATGATAACGATCTCATATTTTTCACCATAAGAAATAGTAGCAATATCCTCTTTAAATAATTGCTTTCCTATTACTCCTATAGCTGATATTAAACCACTAAAAATTGTTGGATCTATTTCACCCAAATCTTGTTCTAATTTCTTAGAATAGAATGGATAGCCTTGAGAATCACATACTAAAATTGATTTTATCATAGTTATTTAAAACCCTTAATTTTTGTTAGTTTTCTTTAATATAAATAAAAGAGTTCTTATTTTAAACTTTCAGCTTATAGGTAAATGACATTAGTGTTTAAAAAAGATATAAAAAAATTAATAGAATTTGATTCTTTTATTGATTTATTAAAAAAAACCTTTAATTTAGATAAATGATGAGTATATTAGAGAATTCTAAAATAATTGTAGATATAGATTCCTGTACTAAATGTGAAGCTTGTGTAAATGAATGTCGATTTTATTATTTTGATTCAGATATCTTATGTTTAGATAAAAAAGCAGATGATTATTGTATTGAATGTGGAAAATGTGCTGCTGTTTGCCCAGTTAATGCAATTACACTCAAGCTTCATAAAGATGAGATTCTTAGGGAGATTCCTACTAAAGAGAATTTTCCATCGTTTGAATTTCTAGGAAATCTTTTTCAAGTTAGAAGGTCTCGAAGGCAATTTACTAATAAACCAGTTCCAAAAGAATTAATTGAGAAAATTCTAAACATCGCAGGCAGATATTCTGCTACGGCATGGAATCAAGAAAAAGTTTATTTTACAGTTGTTCAAAATCGAGAAACACTTAAGAAGTTATCTGAAGAATCTACGAATCAAGTTAAGAATCTTGTTAGGAATTTTGAAGATCCTCAAGGTAGAAATACTTTAGAAACAGCTTTTCCCCCACGTTTCATAAAGAGACTTGAAGGACTTATCCCCGCATTTAAACTATTTTTAAAAATGATAAGGAAAGGTATTGAAGTTTGGCGTAGGGATGCCGAAATTATTATTATTCATTCACCTAAAGATGCATTATCTCCGATAGAAAATTGTACCTTAGCTGCTTGTCAAATAATGTTAGCTGCTGAAACATTAGGATTAGGAACTTGTTCGCTGGGATATATTACTGCTTTTTTCAATGTTATGAGACCGGTCGCTAAAATCGTAAAGCTCCCTTTAAAACATATTGCGGGATATACATTAGCAATAGGATATCCAAAAGCTCGCTATTATAGAATCCCCGCACGAAAACCTCTTAAAGTTAAATGGTTTTAAATAATTTTTCATTTATTTATTAAAACACTATGAACATTCAAAATATTTGGGAAGAATTGGATTGGACTATTCACACACGTAAATTGATAGAAGGATTAGTTAAATTTCCAGAAAATGCAAAGATTATTCTTTTACTCAGACACTCTGAAAAAAATGAAGTAAAATCTGTTTGGGAGCCGCAAGAACTATTATTGACTCCAAATGGTCATCAAATAGCAAAAAGATTCGGTGAAAAACTCCCTGTTGAAAGACCAATTCGAATATTCACTAGTCATGCCCCAAGATGCCAAGAAACCGCTGAGGATATAATTGAAGGTTTCAAAATAATTGGTGGAAAGGCAGAACTTAAGGGAACTCTAGATCCTCTATATAATATTGGATTAGATCGAAATTTTTTCCTAAAACAGATTGAGGATGGAGATTTGATTAAATATGTTCAAAATTGGATAACAGATGCCTTTCCACATGATAAAGCTCAATCATTATCTTCCTATTCAATAAATTCTGCGAAGATTATATGGAATTTAATTCGTGAAGCTCCAAGAAACTGTATAGATCTTCATATTACTCATGAAATCCCTATTATGGGACTTAGATTTGGGTGGTTTAATCTTCTACCTGATGAGATATGGGTCAATTTCTTAGGTGGTCTCGCTTTTTCCTTCCAAAATGGACAAATTTTACTCTTCGATATTGATAAATTTATAACTGTAGAAGTCCCACAATGGTGGAAAAAATAAAGAATAATTTTATTTAGCACTTACATTAAACTTTCTGAAACAACAACAATTTCTTTTAGGGAAATATAATAACGACATTCAGAATAATCTGTTTTTTCTCGTATTTCAATACTATCATCAGTAATGCCTTTAAACGCCCCTGAAAACCAGTTTCTTTCTACTACATCTCTCACATACACAGAGACTTTCTTATCTTTTAACTTTTCAAGAATTCCTTTTTTAACTATGATAACCACTTTTAAGATTTTAATTCAAAACATTATTCTCATTTTCATTAGATCTAATTCATTCTTTGTTAATTAATCTAATTTTTATATAATCCAAAAAAAGAATAATGATCAGTAGCTTTGATTGAAATTTAATTGCCCAGATTAAGATGATGTACTAACAAAAATACCAAGAAAAATCTTTCCTAACTTTTTTAAAGCTAATTTCGCAAACTCACCCCTAGAAATCTCTCCATCCTTAAATTGTGTCCAATTGTTTTTAATTTGAAGCCAGTTTGAACCCAAATGCTCCCTCATGTAGTTTTCAACCTCATCAATCTTATCTGAAATTCTATCCATTTGATATTCTAATATAACCGCAACAGTTTCAATATCCAACTTTATCTGTGATGTATCATCTTTAATTTGACTTGCAAGTTCATGAGTTTTTTCTAACGATTTTGCGACCTTTTTTAATTTTTTTTCTAACCTTTCTTGCTGATTATAAAGTTTTTTTGACATTTTATAATGTTGTTCTTCTGTGTCTTTTTTAAAAAAAACTTTATGAAATTTGAATTTAAGATAATTAACTACGTTTTTCAAAGCATGTCCAACCTTTTGAAAAAAATCCTCAGACTTTACATAAAAAGATTGTGTACCATCCTTTTCTTCTTCAATTTGAATGGAAAAATCATTTTTCTTTAAATCATGATATCCCTCTATTTCTGATTTTTTCTCGGAGGGCTCCATTTCTTCCGGGTCTTCCATAATTATTACTTTTTTTTATCCCTATAAAATTTTTTCTATTTATGTACTTTTCAATATCATTCCTTAAAATGGATTTTTGAAGTAAACCATTTAGGAAGGGAAATCCTTTGATTTTTTTCGAATTTGACGAATAGTTTTTTTATCTTCTTTGGTACTGTAAAAATAGGCATTTTTACTCATTACACAAGTGTCATCCTGAGCTAAAATTTTAACTAATTTCATCCTTAGTTTTAATGCCTCGATATCTTCTGGTTCAGACTGAATTAAAACATCTAATACTTGGAGAGCTAACTGTTCTTGTTTCTGTTCGAAAAGTTTGTTAACACGATTTATGAGTTTTTCTTTAGAACCAATGAGACTATAAATTTCTTTCATAACTTCCCTTTCTGGTCTTGGTATGAGATGTGCGGGATTGTGATCATAATAACCATGATACCATCGGTACACATTATAAACAAAAAATTCTGGCCGAGAATAGTTTTGTTTTAGAAAAGGACTATTGTTTAAATGCTTTGGAACTTTTACAGTGTGAATCATCTCTGTAATATGCATTCCTTCATTGATCAATTCTACCACTTGATCATGTAATGATCGGATTACTTCAATGTTATCATTCATAGCCTTTTTTGCTTGTTCTCCCTTAAATAAATATCCTCCTCCACTACAGAAAATATACTCTGGTTCTAATAAGCGGATTCTTTCTAATTCTTTTACCCAATCTAATGCAAATCGAGTAGGCTTCCATGGATTACCAATATTTGGAAACCAAGGACCCATTATAAAATCACCAATAATAGCAGTATTAAGCTCAGGGATATATACCCAAACGGCATCATCAGTTTCACCACGTCCAGTGTGAAGCTCAAACGTATATTTTCCTAGCTTAAATGTGTAATCTCCTAAAAATATCTTTGTGGGATATACATAATTTTTAACACCTTTTCCAAATATAGTTGATGGGACATTAAATTGCATACCAGCAATTAGATTTCTATATGGTTCAAGAAATTTATATCTATCAAACCTTTCTGGTAAATATTTATTTGCTATGATCTCTGGATTATCTGCAATAAAGACTTTTGCTCCACCTACGTGATCTGCATGACCATGAGTGTATATGATGAATTTAATCTTTTCATGAATACTATTTAAAACTTTCTCTGCTGAGGGAATGTTTATTAATGTGTCTATTACTACAGCTCCTTCGCCGGTTTCAAACCAAACCATTCCACTAATTAGAGTTGATGCATAGTACACACCTTCTATATGTTTCTTTATAACCGGATTCATCCCATCAGTAATTATATTTAATGGTTTTATTTTTTTTTCCGACATAAGTTATCCTTTTCTATTAAAATTTATAGCTTGTTTTCATGATTTTAATTCAACTAAATTCCTTGCTTTTTCTGGATTTCTCATTTTAAAGAGTGGTATCCCAACACCATAAGTTATTATTCTCCCCGATGGTGTTATTTTGATCCAAATATTTTCTTCTTGGTTTTCTATATTTTCTTGATATTTTAAGTATTTAGAAAAGATATTTCTGGCTTCCTCATCTTCGAAAGGTTTAATTTCTGCTTCCGCTGTAAAATGTAATTCAGCAGGTGGTGCTGGTACAATCTTGTGGAGAAAATTCTTTCTGAATGGTAAGGTCACAGACACTTTACTATTATTTCTGATATTTCTTGCCTTAACTGTATTCTTACCTGTCATGCAATAAATCACATAGCCATCACTCTGGTAAACTACAACAGAACTGTGAGGTACATTATTATTATCCGAAGTACTTAAGACTAACCAATTCTGTTTTCTTAATATTGTCCTAACTTCCTTTTCCAAATCTTTCATGTTATTTAATTATTAAATTTTAGATGTAAAATAGTTTTATAAAATTAGATAATTAAATTTTAAACTCCCATTTTCTTATTAATAATAAAATTTTAGCATTTAACAATATTCGAATTAGATTAACTTCAATATTGATTAATTGAACTTAATAATTCAAGCTAAAATCAAAAAAGGAAAATTTTTTGTCTAAAATTTCAAGAATATTTAACCTTTCTACCCTAAAATCTATCCTATTAGTACTAGGAGCATACACCTTTAGTTATTGCTTAGGACTTACATTTCATGAGACAGGACATGCTATTGCTCTTTCAATAGTAGGTGCATCTGATATAAGAATATATGTTCACCCTTTTGCATTATCACATTGCGACGGTGGTCCACTTATTCCAGAAGTAATGCCATTTACTGTGGCTATGGGACCACTTTTTAATATATTATGTTCTTCTATTGTAAGTCTTTCAGTATGGTATAAATGCAATCCTAAAATCTTACCGTTACTTATGTGTGCAGGAACGACATTTATGGCAGAGGGTGTAGCGACTTTTATAAGTCTTATAGAACTCCCACTCTTAACTGATTGGGGCAAAGTAATTATCATTGGGGGAATACCATCAATCATTATAGGAATTCTTGGTATTTTATTTATTACTATTGGGAGTATATTCTTACTCTTGCTATTACCATTAGAAAATATATCTAATCATCATTCAGTTTGGAAATTGATTACGGTTTCTTTAGGATTTTCCCTATACTTTATAACTTCGGTGATATACGTATCAATCTTCGATCCAAGTGTACTTTTTAATAGGTTGATTGCTCTTATTTCTGCTACAGGATTTACAATAATATTAATGGCTATTTATAAACCTGTTTTTCCATACTTGGACCGAATATCCCATACTGAAACAAAAACTGTTAATTGGCTTGATATTGGTATTGCACTTGGAGCAGCTTTTACAATTATAATTATAGATTTAATCTTCTTCTACTAAATTTTTTTTCCTATTACACCAACATAAAGTGCTGTTTCTTGAATACCATCAATATCTAATAAATTATTAATTTCATCATCATATATGGCACCTATAGTACATGCGCCTAAACCTAATGCCTCAGCAACTAAATAAAAGTTCTGACCTATATGTCCCGCATCCATATAGATATAACGATAACATCTTTGAAGATATTTCCACCTTGATCTTTCGATAATCACAGTCCATACAAAATTAACTGCTGAATTAAAGGCTATTTGTTGATCTAAACATCCTTTAGCAATCTCTGTTCGAAAATCACCTTCTTTTAACAATTCAAGGTGGTGTTTTGAAATGTTATAATGATAAATCCCTTTTTCCAGATTTTCAACATTATTTATTGTAGGATATACTTCAATTGGATATAAACCACCCGCAGATGGTACTGTCCTAAAGGCATATTGTGGAAAAATACGCGTTAAACCAGTCATTCCAAATAATAAGGAACTTAGGTCTGAAAGGGTTATAGGCTCATTTCTAAACTTTCGAGTAGATTGCCTATTTAAAATTACATTCCAAAATTGTATATCCTTATTAAACTCAGGATCAGGCAATTTTACTATTTTTAAAGCATTCGGATATGTCTTAAAAATTTTAGGTTTTTCTACCCAGTTTAATTGATGACGAGGCAAATTTCCTCTAATATATTTAGATTTTAGTTGGAAATTATCTCCATAAGTCCCAAAATGATTATTCATATCACAACTTGATTAAGATATACTTAAAAAATGTTTTTTAATAATTTAAAAGTCTCATTTCTGTTTTGCTATCTCTTCAATTGAAATTTCAGGATGATGGTACCTCTGTGTTTTCTGAGTTTGTTTTCCATATTGAATTGCTTTTTCAGGACAGAAATTGATACACGCTAAGCATTGTTGACATTTATGTTGCCATTCTGGTATCCCACTTATCAGAATAATATTATCAACAGGACAAACATTCTCACATATACCACAGCTATTGCAATTCTCACTTACGGTAAAAGCTTTATCACTCTCATTTACAGAATCTCGAAAATTTTTATTAATTTTTGCACTCCGGCTTACATCTTTCTCAAGAATCTCTTGAGTAATATTGTCTTCCTGATTATTTATTATTTCAGACATATTTTTTATTTGTTTAATCGCATTTTCAAAAAATTCTTTCTGACGCTCCTTTGAATGAACATTAAATCCAATGATATAATTATTAGGCATATTGACATAAAATCCTGCATTTAATTTTTTTGACTTTTTCTTGAGAAGCTTATCCAACTGCTGTAAAGATTGTTCATTTATATCCCCTGTACTTGTAACAACTGTAAAAACATAATTCGTTCTACTTATATTCAATTTGTCTATAAAATCATGGACTATTTTTGGCAGACCAGAATAATATAATGGAAAAATGAATCCAATTTTTTCACTTATTGATTCTATACTTCTTTTTTGCCATAGTTTAGCAATTGGTATGAGTTCAGTATTTTCTAACTTCTCAGCAAGATCTCTAGCAATCTTTAAAGAATTGCCTGTTCCAGAGAAAAAATAGATTGTATTGTTCATAATTATCTAAATCTGTTTATTATATTTCTTTATATGAAACCTATTTATCTATAGTTTGAAATATTGAACTCTAATAGAAGTTTGAATTTAATTATTTATTTAAAATGTCTAAAAAATACAATCAGCCCTAGGAATCTATCTATATAAAAAGATTTAGAATTCTTTAATCACTTAGTCTCTAATGATTTTAATTCTTTTTCTAGTGCTTTTATTTGTCGGTCTATATCTTTCGTTTTGGTTTTCTTTTCTTTTTCAATTGCTTTTAAGTTTAAATTTAAAGATTTCTCTCTCTCTTTTTTTAGATTATTCCATTCGTTTTCCAAGTTCTTTACAATAGGAATCAATTCTTTCTTTTTTGATGTTAAAACATCAATTTGCATATTAAGATCATTTAAGATGGACTTTTGTTGTCGCATCTTTCCTTCAATTTCACTGATTTTTGGATCAAATTCTCCACTAAGCTTATTTGAGATATAAGATTCTTTTTGTTTTGCTACTTGTTCAATTTTTTCTATTTGAACTGCTATTTTATTAATTTGATCTCTAAGTTCTTCATCGGACATTTTGATTTTGAGAAATTCTTTGTTTTAATTTAAATACAGTTTTCTTGGTTAAAAATGTTTAATATTACAAATTTGTAAGGTGATCTTTTTCTTTATAAAATAATAATTGAAATCTATATAAATAAATGTAGCTTAATTTTTAATAATAATAATTGGAAGTTCAATAATTTATAGTCATAATTGATTAACCTATGTTTAATAAAGGTTGTTGGGAATGCGGAAAAGAGCTTGATATTTCTATACAAATTTGTTCTAACTGTGGATATAATTTCAATTCAGCCCCTCATATTAAGCCAAAATGTCCTTATTGTAAAAAAGAACTACATATATATGATTTCTATGCTACAAAGATAGATAAAAAAAGGCATCAAAAATTCCAAGGATTTAAGGGAGAATATACCCGCAGAAAAAAAATGTGGTATTGTCCTTTCTGTGGAAGTATTCTTGGATTTTCGGAATGGAATACTAGCTAACGTTCGATTTCATGAATAATAGATGAATAGATTTTTAATTACAGATGTAATTCTTAAGTTTAATATTTATTTAGTATCAAAAGAAATGATATCATATGAATGAAGATCAAATTAAGAATAAAATTCTTAAACTTGCAGAAGAACTTGATAATGATTTAGAATTACAGGATATAGATAAACTCATCCCATATTTTTCGCAAGATTGTGAAATTGAGATATTTGGGTTAAAAATTAAAGGAAAAGAAAAATTAAAAGATTGGCTCAATTGGTTCTTTACTTTGTTTGATACAATTAAATTTGAACCAATTGTTATAATGGTTGAAAAGAACATTTTTTTTGAAGAATTCATAATACATGTAAGTTTTAATCAAGGTAAAGAATTAAGTGTTAAGGTTGCAGAAGTCTTGGATTATCAGAATTATAAGATTAAAAGTCTAAGATTATACATTGACAGATTAGAATTCTCTGATGTCATTGCAACAGGATTTTTCAGTAAAAAACTTATAAAGTTGATACAGAAAAGATCTATAAGAGATTTAGTTTAGGTATTCTTTCTAAGGTTTTCTAAGACCTGCTCGAAATTTTGATATAATTCGGGATATAGTTTTGCAAATAATCTATACCAGTCTAAACCTACTATTCCTCCAGCAAAAAAGCTAAGTATGATTCCAATTAAAACAAGTGTTTCATGATTTAATGTAAATAGTTCTTCAGGGAAAAAATCGGTTCCATGAATAAAAATATTTACAGCTATGCTACTGAGTAAAATTCCAAATGGATATAATATTATCTTAGGGGATTTAAAGAAGTTAACAGAATCAGAAGTAAGAGGGTAAAAAGTTGAGGAAGAATAAATAGTATCTACAAGTTCCCGTTTCTGGATGATTTTAAATTGAACTAAATCCCTCCAATCTCTAAAAATTAAAAAACTTCCAAAAAAAAGAAATAGATAAAGAAGAACCATATCTATTGCCAAGAAAATCCTTAATTCTTGACGAAAAACCTCATATTGTATAAGTGCATATCGTGTTATTATTAGAATAATGGAAATTAAAATGGAGATTATCCCCACAAATCCCTCATGAATATGATAATTATGAAATAACTTTCTCGATTGAAATCTATTTGAATTATTTTTAATATAATTTATAACAATTAAGGTTAACCCTGGTGATAAAATGGAAAAGCAGAGAATAGCAGAAAGATGTCTTATAATTGTCAAAAATGGGAACCAAAATCCAACTATAAAAGTTTCTAGAGCATAAATTATTATCCATGCTGGTGTTCCTAATATTGCAACTATGCTAAAAATAATAATATACGTCCTAAAGTTAATTAGAAATATCAATACATAGAAAAATAAAATAAAATTACTAATAGTGATCATCCAACTAATTGAGACTACTAGGGATTCAGTAGGATAATAAAGATTATTATAAAAGAAACTATACAGAATAAAACCACATAGACAGATTACGCAAGTTAAAACTAAAATTTTAAAAATTAGATAATAGTTCTTTATCAAATAACATTTAAAATTGTAATTAGAAATTAACCTTTTGGCTTTAATATTTTTTCATATATAACGGATTTAAGATTTAAGAAATTAATTTATAAAATATTAAACGAACAAACTAATATTATTTTTAATTTTAAATATCGATTAAACATGATTAGGAATCAGTGGTATGCCGTTTTGGAATCAAAAGAAGTCTTAAAAGGTAAACTAATGGGAGTAACTCGATTTGGGGAAAAATTAGTCTTTTGGCGTAGAAAAAATGGAGATGTAATTTGTTTAAGAGATAAATGTGCCCATCGAGGAGCGATGCTAAGTATAGGAAAAATATGCGATAAAGGCGAAAAAGTTAAATGTCCATTTCATGGTTTAAGATATGATAAATCGGGACGATGTACAAGAATACCGGCATATGGAAAAAACACTCCTGTACCTGAACAATTTAAAGTTATCTCTTATCCTACGCGAGAAAAACATGATTTCATCTGGATATGGTGGGGAGAAATTCAATCAGAATACCCCCCTTTACCCTTTTTTCAAGATATTGATAAAAAATTCTCATATAAAACTCACACGGAAATATGGCCTGTTCATTATAGTCGTGCTATCGAAAATCAACTTGATGTTATTCATTTACCTTATGTCCATCATAATACTATTGGTCGAGGTAAACAAACTCTCGTTCATGGACCATTAGTTGAACCTTCTGAGGACGGAAATGAGTTTATTTTTTGGGTTTATAATCAGAAAGATGATGGAAAGACTAAAACTTTAAAACCTGAAGAATTTACTGAAGAAATGAAGGTTTTCCACCTCCATTTTAAATTTCCTCATATTTGGCAGAACTTCCTTGGAGAAAAAGTTCGCATCTTTATTGCTTTTGTACCTATTGATGAGAAACACACTAAATTTTATATGAGGTTCTATCAAAAATTTCTAAGAATTCCAATTTTAAAATCACTTGTTAACTGGTTAGCTAACAAATTTAATATTGTTATCCTCCATCAAGATAGAGATGTTGTTGTCACACAACAACCAATTAAAACTCAGTTAAAAATGGGAGAAAAACTAATTCAAGGTGATAACCCTATAATATATTACCGTCGTAAAAGAGATGAATTATTAAATAAAAATAATTCTATTTAATGCTTAGTTTTACAGATATAAGCATTTAAATATCTACTTTCTTTTGTAGATACTTCAAGATTAAATTTTTCGAGAAGATCTTTAGAATTAACAGCATCAGGATGATGAATGTGGCGTTTTCTAATTTGTTCCACTCCCCTCTCCGTCAATTCAATTATAATCAAATAGCTATCAAGCTTCATAACGCGTAGCATTTCATTAATAGCACCAATTTTATCCTCAATATGATGAAGTGAAGTATAGAGAAATATGGCATCAAAAGAATCCTCCTCAAATGGTAAATTCTCAGCATAAAATGGTTTGAATGTAATTTTATCCTCTGCATTCACTAATTTTGCTCTTGTTTTCCAATCTGCCCATTTCGCATTCTCAGGTTCACCGGTAATAACATTATATCCATGGAGGGCAAGTGTAATTGCCATTAATCCCCATCCAGTGCCAACATCTAAGATTTTTGATTTTTTATCTAAATTTAAATTATTAATTACTGAGTCCAAAAAGTCAGTATCTCGACTAAATTTTTCACCTAATGTCTCTTTTATCTTTTCTAAGCTCATTATCTTAGTTATTCTATTTATTTTATTTTTTTAAATACATAAGCACTTGAAGTTTTCGTATATCCTACTCCTCGATTAATTTTCTTTAGATAATCTTTGGTAATTTTCAATTCTTGTTTTTTTGGAATGAAATATTTGTCTAAATTCTTCTCGGTTAACCGATATTGACCATTACTTTTGTAAATTGCTGCCATTAATTCAAAATCATCATCTAAATATGCTATACCTGCATCTCCATGGCTATTATTTGCTAATAGAATACCATCCTTTTTAAGATATTTCTTACAGCTTTCAGACACAAAACCAGCGTACAATGATATTAATAAATCAAAATTTTCAACTTTTTCTCCAAAATCCATATTATAATCAGAGTAATGATATCGTATTATTGGTGTTTTAGTATATTCTCGATTACTAGAAACAAAATCCATAATATCATTAGCTTCAAAAAATTTATTGGTTTTTTTGAAAGAGTCAATATACACAGTTATCGGAATATAAAATGAGGGGGCAATATCTATATAACTTCCAGGATATATAGCACTTTCTACTCCATATTTTTCAACCAAAAGTCTGAAAATTTCTCTTCTATCACCATTATGAAAGTATTTTCTGTACTTTTGTTCGGCACTCAAATCTTTTTTGGGCATAATTCTATATGACATCATTTTGATATCTACTTTTTCTCGAAATCTAACGAGATGGAGTTAATACAATATCTACAACCCTTATTTTCTGGAACATCATCAAACACATGCCCTAAATGCCCACCACAATCTTTACATAAAACTTCAGTACGGATCATACCATGACTTCTATCTTCCTTTTTATCAATATTGTCTTTATTCATTGGCTTATAAAAACTCGGCCATCCTGTACCAGAATTGAACTTCTCGTCAGAAGAAAATAAAGGAGCACCACAACCAGCACATTTATAAACTCCCTTTTCATGATTACTTACAAATTTTCCTGTAAATGGCGCTTCAGTTCCCTTTTCGCGGAGAACTCTATATTGTTCTTTAGTTAACTTTTTTTTCCATTTATCTTCAGTTTGTTTTGATTCCATACATTTCAAAAGTCAATGTAAGTATTATAATCCACGCTTTATAGAGATTAAAGCATTTGCCTTAGTATGATTATAAAAATAACAAATTATTGAACTCATGTTTATAGAAAATTAACCCTATGTTTAACTTATCAAATTTCTTTATTAATAACTATGGAAGCTAAAAAAGCAATTTTTGCAGCAGGTTGTTTTTGGGGTGTTGAGGCTAATTTTAGAAAGGTAAAAGGCGTTATTTCTACTCGTGTAGGATATACTGGAGGAAAATTTGAGAATCCAACGTATAAAGCGGTATGTTCTCATAAATCTGGTCATGCAGAAGCTATAGAAATTACATTTGATCCTTCTATTGTATCATATGATGAGCTTTTAGAGGTTTTCTGGTCAATTCATGACCCCACCACGCTTAATCGCCAAGGTCCTGATGTTGGCTCACAATATCGATCAGCAATTTTTTATTTGAATGCAGACCAAAAAGAAAAAGCAGAGAGATCTAAAGCAATTTTAGAAGCAGCTAAACGTTTTAAGAATCCCATTATTACACAAATAGTACCTGCTTCGGAATTTTGGGAAGCAGAAGAATATCATCAACAGTATACTGAAAAAAGAAAAAACCCCTTTATGGTTCACTTCTAAAACTTATAATTGCTTTAATCAGAAATATTATTACTTGAACTCTGGAAACACGAATATTATTAAGGTTCATAGTAATTTATTATATTTATGAATCTTAATCTCAAAAAATTCGATATATTTTATATAATCGGCTTAGTTGCGACTACAATTTTTATGATACTAGAACTTATCTTTGGATTTATTGAACTGAATTTTACTTTCTTAATTTTCTTTTGGACTATGAAGGTTCTTTCTGGTTTTGGCTTAATATTAACTGTTGCAAATGGTATTTTATGGCTTTTAAATCGCTTTACAGAAAAATTTAGTAAAAAACATGTTCAGATCCTTATAATTGTTCAGGTGATAGTTCCAGGTATTTTCATAGGTTATTCTATTTACAGCATAGTTTCAAATTTGCCTCCCGCAACTTCTCCAACAGGCATACAGTATTGGTTTGATCTTCTTATATTTATTTACGGTCTTATCTCTTTAATGCTCTCATTATATATAATTCCTTTAATTAGAGAAGAATTTCAAGAAGCTGTAGACACGGGGGTAATAAAACGTATTAAAAGCGGGGCAAAAAAATTAGGACGAAAAATGAAGAAAAGTTACTTTAGCTGGAGAGGTAAGTATGCTAAAGTCCAAATTCAAGATCAAATGACGTTAGGAGAGGTCTTAGATATTTGGAGAAATCGATTTGCCGTGTATTTACTTATCCCAATTGCCATAGGTTCACTTATCTTTACACCACTAGCATTTATTTGCATAATTTTTTGGTTAAAAATAATTATTTTTGATAAAGGTGAACCAAAGTTTTATGAGAGAATCGCTTTACTTATCTCTATGATTTGGATCACTACAATCTCATGTTTGTCTTATGCCTTCGATCTTGTATTTTATACCTCAATCGAACCGTTTTTCTGGACCATTCAACTGTTTTATTTAGTTGGAATTCTTATCTCCACAGTTATATTCATTAATCAATTCATTAGACTTAAAGGAATAACAATAAAAAAAATTAAGGAAGAAATTCGTGAAAGAAGAGCTGCTGAAACAGAAGAAAATAGTAAGGAATCAGATAAATCCAAATAAAATCAAATTATAAGACTATTTTATCTTATATCTTTTTTAATTAATTACTTTTTTTTCTCTAAGGAATTATTATTTCTTGTATCCTCACCTTATTAATGTTAAAATGTAATCTATATATTACAAGGTTTCTTATTTGAAGTTACCTAAATTGAAATTCAAATTAAAATGAAATAATAAGGTGGTTATAATTATACCAAAAAGGTTTATACCTCTCTTAATAATGCTGGGATTTATCGTTATTTTGATCGTAACTCCTATTGTTGCAGCAGTATTTGGCTATCCTCTAATAGCTATGGATGATACTTCTATATCAATTGCCTCATTTGATTTTTACACATTGGCACATCTCCTTTGGGGAGTTTCTCTCTTCGTTGTAGTTTTCACTATCGGTTTTATAGCAAAAAATCTATCCGGTAATCCGCAAGCACCAATCAATCCACCTAGCTTTCATAAATTGGTTATTTATTGGGTAATTACACTTGCCATTGCAGGAATATGGGAAATTGTAGAAAATACTCTCCTAATTTTTGTTGGTATGAAAACTCAATTTGATAGTGCTCCAAACATAATAACTGACATAACCATATGGGGGATCGGAGGATTAGCGAGTTGGTATTTGACAGATCTAATGTTCTTAAGTCAAAAATTTATAAGAGCTTACTACATTTACGGAATAATAAATCTTCTTTCGGGTTTGCTCCTATTTATCGTTTTCGGCTTTATTACAAGAAATTTTTAAATTATTATTTCTTTTTTTTCTTTTCAAATAAAATCAAACTAAATTCATAATTATCTGAGCTTTTTAATTTTACTATCTAATGGTTACTAATATTATAAATAACGTGAAAAATAATATAAGAAATACTATAGGAAAAATAAAAATCCACGGCTGAAAAATTTTTATTCCGGCTTTTTTAGTTGTTGATCTCGACCCTTCTTTAACAATTTCCTCTAATTTTGCTATCTTTTGTTCCATTTCTTCGATCTTAATGTCCTTTTTCCTTATAATATCAGAACTACTGTTCACCTGCCCACAATAGGGACACACCATAGCGTTCTGGTCGATTTCAGAACCACAATTTTGACAATACATTTTTTATTCTAAATATTAAAATTCAAATTAATAAAAAAATAGGATACTATCCATAATAAATTGATTAGAATTTTAATTCTTCCTTAATTGATCCATTCTGAGAAATGGATGACTCATAAATGTTGATCTAATATTAAGTATTAACATCAATTCAGAATCTAAAAAGATCTCTGGCATTTTTCATGATCTGATTAGCAAAAACCTCGGGCTTAATTCCCTTTAAGTGAGCAATCTCATCAGTTATTAAATAAACGTCTTCAGGAAGAATAAATCGTTTGGGGGAATCTATCAAATGATATGGAGAATCTGTTTCAATAAGAATTCGTTCCAATGGGGTTATTTCAATTATTTCTTTTAATTCTTCCTCTATGGTGTGTATATATCCAAAAGAAATGAAAAACCCCATATCAAGTACTTCGGATACATACTCGTTTTTAGACATATACCCATGGATTTGACCCCCCACATCCTGAGCTTGTTCTTGCTTTAAAATTTCTACAATATCTTTATCCATACCATAACCAGCATGAACGACAATAGGTAAATCAAAATCTTTTGCTAATCGTATTTGTTTCCTAAATAATTCCTGTTGTCCTTTTTTTAACGTCTCTCTTTCACGGTTATTTAAATTATCAAATCCATATCCATAATCCAATCCAATCTCACCTATCGCGTGAGGCATTTTTCTTTCAATTTCTTTATTTAATAGTGAAATCAAGTGTGAATGTTCTTCAAGCGCTTTACCCCTTTGAATTCCAATAACATGTATAATATTTTCAAACTCCAACTGTAATCGATAACTAGGAAAATCATTAGGGTTACTTATAACCCCAACAATATGGCTTACTGCTTTTTCCTTTGCACTCGAAATCATTTTACTTATAAACTCCATAGTAGGAGTGGGGATCTCACCTGTAATATCCTCATCAATAGCTTCTAGAGGAATAGGACTGAAAAATAGGTGTGCATGACAATCAATATACAAATCGATCAAATCTTTTTATACAAAATTTCAATGTAATTAAAATAATGAATTTGGGAAATTTATAGTTTAAACTATTGAGCTTAGATTAAAATAGTAATTTATTATAGAATTTACTCACAACATTTTTATTTATAATAAATCTATGATATACCATTAGAAAATAAAATAAAAAGAGTCTTGATAAGTTTGGAGGCATTACTAGGTTTTTTAATGATATTAATCATCAGCTTTTTAAGTTTAATGGGAGTCTTTATGATTTCACTCAGAGAAAAAACTTTAGATAAGATATTATTCATTCTTGTAGCATTTGCTACAGGTACAATCCTTGCTACGGCTTTATTTGATTTAATTCCAGAATCTCTTCATCATTTTGAAGAATTAAACGCAGGAGGAGCGGGGTTAGTTGAAAGTCTTCTTTTCGCTATAATTATTTTCGGATTTATAATATTCTTTATTATAGAACGATTTATTTATTGGTTTCATGGACATGCTCATGAAAAAGAAGGTCAATTAGTTTGCTATGACAATCTTACCGAAGGTATTGATAAAGTCGTAGGAAAAGGTGAAAAGATAAAAAACTTTGCACTTCTTAATTTAATTGGTGATGGATTACATAATTTCTTAGATGGTATTATTATAATGGTTGCATTCATAAGTGGATTTGGGAATGGTGTAATAGTCACACTTGCAGTTTTATTCCATGAATTACCACAGGAGATTGGTGATTTCGGAATCCTTCTATATGGAGGGTTTTCTAAAAAGAAAGCTCTTCTATTTAACTTTGGAAGTGCTCTTGTCGCACTAATCGGTGGATTATTTGCTTATTTTTTGTCAGAACAAATCGAATTGTTTAATTTCTTTTTTTTAGCCTTTTCTGGTGGTGGATTTTTATACTTAGCAAGTACAGAGCTCATGCCTGAACTAATAAAAGAAAAGAACCTAAAGAAATCGATCATTCAAGCCTTAGTATTCTTATGTGGAATTATCCTTATTATGACTTTAGTGGTTATTTTGCCACATGAATAGCTCAATCAGAATTAATGCATTCTTTGACATTAATTCATTTTACATTTCATTGATTTAAATACAAAAATCTTTCTAGATAGTATAACCAAACCTGTCCATAGGGATTATTTACCTGATTATTCATCTGAATAGCATTTTAATAATATCAATTAAAACTTATTCATGTTAGAATTAGTAAATCCTTTTCAGAACTTTCTTAATTAGATTGTTAAAAACTTTATGTGGTCGAGCTCCGGCCGTGATCTCATCAATTACATTACATCTTTTTAATATGTTAATAAATTAATAAAAAGTAAGCACAAAGTATAAACATGAAGAAATTTTTTTTTTTATAACAAAACTATTCGAGGTTGAGGAATTTGGAACCCACTATACCTAATAATTTACTTGAATGCCCTTTTTCACGCATTTGTAATCTTCCACTAAATCAGTATTCATGTAATTTTCCTGAATATAAAGTTTGCTCAGAATATCAAGTAAAATTGAAAAAAATTAAATCTCCAGTAAAAGTTATTCATTAAAAAAAGTTTTGTAATCTTTTTCCAAAATACGGAAAATTATTAAAATTAATTGAATAATAAAAATCTTAGAGATGATTATATGACAATTCTATTAAATCCTAAAAGTCACATTCGTTATTATCCCGACGATCGTTCAAAAGAAATAATGCTTAAAACTATCGAATTTTTTGAAAATAAAGGGAAAGTAAAACTTAAAGAAGATGATCACAATAGAGTGTGGTATTCAGATTTTCTTGAGTTTCAAAAGAATAATAAAATATTTGCTCAGTTATTGACACCCGCTCCTTATGGTGATAATGAAAATTATCGATGGGATACTTGGCGAATTTGTGAATTTAATGAAATTCTCGCATTTTATGGGCTTTCTTATTGGTATACTTGGCAAGTCTCTATCTTAGGACTTGGTCCTATTTGGATGAGTAAGAATGAAATTCCAAAGAAGAAAGCAGCTCAATTACTTAGAGAAGGAGCAATTTTTGCATTTGGCCTCTCAGAACAAGCTCATGGTGCTGATATCTATGGAACTGAGATGGCCCTTACCCCTCAAGAAGATGGAACTTATAGAGCTAATGGAGAAAAGTATTATATCGGAAATGGAAATGAAGCTGAGATGGTTTCAAATTTTGGTAAACTTGCTGATAAGGATGGAAATATCCCTCCATATGACATGAAAAATAAAGATCAATATGTCTTTTTTGTAGCAAATTATAAGCACAAAAATTATGATCTGATAAAAAATGTCTGCGATAGTCAAAATTATGTATCAAATTTCGCACTTCATGATTATCCTATAACTGAAGAGGATATTCTTTCTAAAGGAGAGAATGCTTGGCATTCATCACTCAATACTGTCAATATTGGTAAATATAATCTAGGATGGGCTTCAATTGGGATTTGTACTCACGCCTTTTATGAAGCTATTCATCATGCGGCATATCGTAGACTCTATAATATGTATGTTACTGATTTTCAACATGTTAAACAGAATTTTGTAGATGCTTATACACGTTTAGTCGCAATGAAATTATTTGGATTAAGGACAGCTGATTATATGCGTTTAGCTTCTAATAAAGACCGACGCTACCTGCTCTATGCTCCTGTAATGAAAATGAAAACAACAACTCAAGGTGAAGAAGTAATCAATCTCTTATGGGATGTTATCGCAGCAAAAGGATTTGAAAAAGATATGTACTTCGAGAGTGCCGCAAGAGATATCCGAGCATTACCAAAACTCGAGGGCACTGTTCATGTTAACATCGCCTTAATTTTGAAATTTATGCTAAATTTCTTGATGAATCATAAAAAATATGAAGATGTTCCTAGACAAGATCAAGCTGAAAATGATGATTTTCTTTTTAATCAAGGACCAACTCGAGGATTAGGCCGTGTTAAGTTTCATGATTGGAAACCTGCATTCGAGAAATTTGATCTCCCCAATGTTAAAATTTTCTTGGAACAAATCAAAATGTTTAACCTTCTTGGGACAAAGGCGACTCCAAGCCCTGAACAACAAAAAGATATGGATTTTATGCTCTCTGGAATTGGTGAGATCTTTGCTTTGATCGTATATGCACATCTCATCATTGAAAACACTCCAATCTATAAAATTGATGAAGATACGTTAGATCAAATTTTTGATTTTCTCGTGAGAGATTTTTCTAAATATGCATTAAACTTATATCATAAATCAAGCACAACTCCTGAACAAATGGAATGGTGCTTAAAGATGATAAAAAAGCCGAATGTTGATGAAAAGAGATTTACAAAAGTCTGGAACATTGTACATTCCTTAAAAGACGCATATCAAATGAATGATTAATAGTTTTTTCTCTTTTATTCTTCTTTTCCATTAAATTCTCCTATTAAAGCTCGAAGTAACTTTTTTTTGCTATTTTGAACATCTGTTTCCAATTCTTCTCCTGGAGAAAATAAGCCATTTTCTTCCTCGATGTTAAGTTCTGTCATTTTTTCTATGTACCCTTCATATAAATCATCAAGTATATTGTTTAAATTTGAAATAGCATCTCTGATATCAGAGTTCGATTTTAGGGAATCCTCTCCTAAATTTATCTCTTTACTGATTTTCTTCACTTCTCTTGACATTTTTTCTAAGGATTCAAATATATACCGGTCATCTAATAGCAATGTTATTTTCTCTTCTTCCGATATTTTTCTTATAACTTCTAAAATTTCCCAATATAACTCCTGTACCCAACTTTTAATTAAGATTTTGTTTTTTCTAATACGTTCTTTATCACTATCATCATAATTGTTTAATTCCTTTATGTGGAACCCTTTAAAAATATCCTCATTTGATTGCATCTTTTCTGAAAATTTCTTA
>Ga0114922_10001294_pt1 | contig 23947 bp, 22 predicted proteins | sample AartaG_FD_100975 | JGI IMG/M metagenome (GOLD analysis project Ga0114922, IMG submission 100975) | Deep subsurface microbial communities from Aarhus Bay to uncover new lineages of life (NeLLi) - Aarhus_00045 metaG | ecosystem: Environmental > Aquatic > Marine > Oceanic > Sediment | place... | reverse complement strand
CGAAGCGGGCGGCCCCAGCGTCGGGCTCAACATCTACCTGCCCCAGGAGCAGCTCGCCAACGAGTACCAGGACATCTCGCTTGACTTCCGCTACTTCTTCTGCCGCAAGGTCATGTTCAACAAGTACGCCGCCGCCTTTGTCTGTTTCCCCGGCGGCTTCGGGACCATGGACGAGTTCTTCGAGTCCATGACGCTGATCCAGACGGAAAAAACGGAGCCCTTCCCGGTGATCCTGGTCGGCTCGAAGTTCTGGGGACCACTGAGCGCGTGGATGCGCGAGCACCAGTCGGAGCCCGACTACCTCTCACCCGGGGACCTGGATCTCTTCCAGATCACCGACGACGTGGAATGGACCGCCAACTACCTGGCTGAGTACCACAGGAAACACCTCGCCCTGGAAGCCGAGAAAGAGGGCGTTCCCGCCGCCTGGCAGACGATGACCGCCGAGGGCACCACCACCGGAAAGAGCCCCCACCGCGACGCCGAAGTCAAAGGCTTCGAGGATCTGAAACGGTAGGGCTGCTTGCGGTCACACAGTTTCGTGGCGGCCGGCCTGAACCACGGCCGAGCTTTGCTCGACCGTCCCACCCAACCGAAGGCCGACGTCCGCCGGCTGTCGGGCCAGGCAGGTCCGGCCCCTTGAACCGACATTTTGTCCTTCACAAGCTCCCCCCGGCGTGGTATCCTCCATATGCCGGAGCAGGCCAGCACGAGCCCAAGTACCGGGGGAGAGGTTCTCATCCCCGGGGCGTCAGGGCATTCGCTTCGAGCGACTCGAATCCGGTCTTCCGGAGCGCCAACCTCCTTGTGCCGCCTGCTTCGGCTTCTGTTTGTGCTTCAGCCGGGTGGGCCCTTCGGCTGGCTCACCTTTTCAAAGGCGGGGTCACGAGGCCAGCGCGGAAATCACGCCCCTACGTCCAAAGACGCGGGTCGCCCAGCTTACACGGCTCAAATCACCGCTGAGGCGTCTGCGCATCGTCGGGCGGTGTTTCCGGTTCTTTCTCGCTGCTGGGTGGGCCTACGGCGAAGATTCGGTTCTTGCCGGCTCGTTTGGCTTGCAGGAGGGCCTGGTCGGCGCCGTGGATCAGTTCGTTGCGGGTGGTGGCGTCCCAGGGGTAGGTGGCCAGTCCGCCGCTGATGGTGAGCTTGGCTTCGGGGCACTTCTTGAGGGCCGACGGTTCGGCCGCTCCCAGGTCGCGGGTGAAACGCTGCAGGACCTCGAAGGCATCGTCCGGGTGTTTGGATTGCGCCTGCCGCGGCTCCTCGGCGTCCCAGAAGACCACGGCGAACTCGTCCCCGCCCCAGCGGGTGACCACGTCGTGTTCGCGGCAATGGCGGCGGAAGAGTCGGGCAGCCAGGCGAATGATCTCGTCGCCGGCCTCGTGACCGCAGGCGTCGTTGTAGGTCTTGAAATTATCGATGTCGAAGATCAGCAAGGTGACACAGAAACGCTCGTCGGCCGCTCTGGCCAGAATCTCGTCGAGGAACTGCAATAAGTAGCGGCGGTTGGGCAGCCCGCTGAGTTCGTCGGTCACCGCCAGCTCCCGCCAGCGACGGTTGCGCATGGCCGCGGTGAGCAGATTGGCGACCAGGCTGGCGTAGTGACGCAGCTTGTCGGCATCGAAACTGCTATAGGGCAGGCGGCCGCGGGGTCCGAGGCTGATCTGGCCGAGAAGCTCTCCCCGCGCTTCGATCGGTTCCACCAGCACGGGGTCGGAGACGGCGGCTCCACTGGCGGCGGCGGTGCCCTTGACCACCACGGTCGCGCCGTCGGCGCCGGTGGCCAGTCGGACCAGATCGGCGATGCTATGCAGGACGGCGGTGGGCTCGGCGTCGAGGTTGGCCAGCACGTCGCCGAGCGCGGCGATCTCGTCCATCGAGGCAGCCGGCACCTCAGACACGGGCCGGACAGCCCAGTCTTCGGGCCGGCTGTACCCGAGGGCCCGGTCGAGTTCGTCGGGTTGAAGCGGAAAGAGAAGGTAGTCGTCGGCCCCGCCGCTCATGGCCTGGCGGGCAACGGGCTCCGCCTCGGGCGGGCAGCAGAGCAGCAGGCGGGTCTGATCGCCGGCGGCCTCACGCAGGCCGGCCACCGCGTCTGCCGGGTGCCGGTTCGAGGAATCCACAAAGGCCACCACCGCCCGGGCCCTGCGATTGCAAAGGGCGCTGATGCCCGACAAATACGTCTGGGCCGAGGTAACCTCCCATTCCGGATAGCGGCGGCGCATCTCATCGGCCAGACGCCCGCCATCGGCAACGACCAGCAGGTGATCCTTGGCTGGACGGGCCTCGTTGGGTGCGCTGGGCAACATCACTTGCGACGCCCTCGCTTGCCGGCATCGCTGCCGGAATTGTCTGCATCCTTATCGCCGATGAGCGCTTCGAGCTCTTCGGGCGTCAGCAGGGGCGGTTCCGGCTCGTCGGCGGGAGGTGGCGAGGTCCGGCTGCGCCTGGCGGTAGTATTGGGCGGGGTTCGTTTGGGTCCTCCCTCATAACGCAGCCAGGGCACGCGGACCGAGCGGGTGGACTTTTTTGCATCGGCGACCGCGGGCTGGGACGGCACCTCCGCCGGCCCCTTTGACGGGACGTCAACCGTCGTCTCGGACGGGCCTTCGGGCGGAACCTCCTCCGGGCATTGCCGACCAGGCCCTGAACCGGCTTGTACCGGTGCGGGGCGGTCCTTCCCCGTTTCAAGTACAGGCTGCGGTTCCGCTTCAACTCCGGCAGCGCTGAGCAGTGCTCCTTCGGCAGACTCGATCGACCGGGCGCTGGTTTCCCCCTTGGCCCCTAAACGGACGGCTAGGTCTATCTGGGCCCGGGCATGATCGCCGCCGTAGACGTAGATTGGAACCCTCCGCTGCCCGCGCGACGCGATCCGGAAGAACTCGAACTGATCGGCCTCCAGCCAGTCCGCGCAGACCACGATGGCGTGGAACTCGCCCGGCTGAAGGCTGCAGACCCGAGCAACAGCCCGATAAACATCGGGGCACTCAACCACCTCGTGGCCCGCCCGGCGCAGGGCATCAGCGACCCGCTGAGCGGATTCCCGCGATGGTGGGGCGACATGCAACACCCGTGGCCTGGCGCTAATCTCCTGATCCGCCACGCTGCCCCCCGAGAAACCTGCAAACTAAAGACGCCTCTTTGCACCGTAGTTTAGGCGTTTCAGGCAAGATCGTCAATCTTGGACCGCCTCGACCCCCACCGCCGGCGGCGCCTGCCGAGGTGATCGCCGCCGCCGGGGCGGCTCGCGATCAGGCGCCCGGTTTTATGGGCGGGTAACGTGCTGGGTCGGTGGAGGCATCCCGACCACAGGGGGGGCGCATGTGGCGCTGACCGGAATACCGGCTGGACGGACGCTCCTTGGCGCCGTCGGTTTCCCGATCTGCGTTGCCCACGGTCCGGGCGTGGGCGACGAGTGATGCGGGCCATGGCGAGCTGGGAATATCTGGGGGGCCTACTGGTGGTGCTGACGCCGTTGGTGGGGATACCGCTGACGGCCATCACGTTCTACCTGCGGGCTCTTCGAGAGCAGCACACCGGCAAGCTGAGCGAGCTGGCCCAGCGGGCCGATCGTCTCGACGAGCTGGCCGACACGCTGAATCGGCGGATCAACGAGGTCGAGCGGGACTGCACCACCAAGGAGGAATGGGTCCGGGAGAGCATGCTCGCCCGGGGTGAGCGGCAGTGGCTAACCGAGGCGGTGGCCAGCCTGCAGGCGGAGATGCAAGCGGCCGACGGCGGTCTGGCCGGGCGAATCGACCGGGCCACGCGGGCGACGCTGGCGGCGTCGGAGCGGCTCGAACGGTTGTGCGAATCCTTGAACGAGACGGGGGGGCCGCCGCCCGAACCCTTGACAGGCGGAACGTCTGTCAAGGCCGAACCGCCAGAGAGGCAGCGCTGATGGCAAACGGCAGGAACAATCGGCAGATCAAGCGAATCCGCAACGAGATCCTGGTGGCGTTGAAGATGCTCTACCCGGCGCCGCTCCAGGCTGAGCAGCTCTTCCGCAGCCTGCTGTGCCTCTTCCCGACGCTGGAGTGGGACCCCTTCCGGCGGGACCTGGCCTATCTGGGCGAGAAGGGCTACCTGCGGCGCGTGGTGGCTGACACCGAGGGCGACGAGCGGCTGACGCCCTGGCGGAAGCGGTGGTTCCGGCTGACCTCGGCGGGCCTGGAGGTAGCCGACCAGGTGGTCAAAGACCCGGCGCTGGATCAAACCTCATGAGCGTCAAAGTAGCACCGCGTAAAACCTCACCGAAGAGAAGGGCCGCCGCGAAGAAGAAGACGGTCACGGCAAGTGCCGGCGCCAACGGGAATCCGGCGGCCGGTGGTCTTGGGCAGGTCGATTCGCAGGAGCTGCGCCGCCGCTGGGAGAACGCCCGCCGCGTGATCCGGGACGCCGTCGGTCGGGAGGATGAGCACGATTCGCGCATCTGGGAGCGGGGCGTGTATCAGCTCTGGCTGTGGCTGGTGATCGAGCGGCTGGTGGTCCGCCGCGACGAGATCGAGGTGAACGAGCTGTCGGTCATCTCCAAGATGCTGCACGAGCAGCGCAAGCTGAGCCTCGAAGAGGCCAAACAACAGCAAAAGGCCGGCGACGGCCACGACGGCGCCGCCAGCGGAGCCGCCAACCCAGCTAAACTGCCGGCCCACTTCAGCCAAATCGTCCGCCAGATCTACGGGACAAACTTCCAGGACGACCAAGCGCCAGCCAAGGAACCGGCCTAGGGCGGACGATCGTCCACCATCTTACAGGCTTAGGTCGGCTGGACCGACAGCACAACCTTCTGGAGAACTAGCCGAAGAAGCCAAGATTCGCCCCTCGACACGCTGGGGGCCCTCCTGCTATCATCCGGTGGCGGAGCGAAGGTCCTGAAACGGTCTCCGGCGCTTGAGCTTGATTCAGATGCCGTTCCCAGAAGCACAGCGTGTCATTTATCGGAACAACCCGCTGGAGCAGGTAATCTGCATGCTCCAGTTCCCTCCCATACTTCGTATCGAAACCCAACCGCCGGCGGGTTTCCAGGATAGGCTTCGGCAGATGTACCCTCTGTTTCGAGAGTCGCGCGAGGCAGAGATTTCCGTGCCGCTGCCGCCGGACGTCGCCAAGCTCTTTCAGGAGAACTACCCCAGGACCTGCCGCACATTCTACGAGCTGCTTTCCGAGGACCAGGTCTGGTCGGTGGCACTGGGCGCGTCGGTTCTCGGCCTAAGGACCTCAAGGTATGAGCGATGGGAGGATTTTCGATCGCGCGTGCAAGAATTAGTTGGGCACTTTATCCAGCTGTATGAACCGGCGTTCTTCTCGCGCGTGTCTGTTCGCTACTGGAACGTAATCCAGAGGTCCCGACTTGGGTTGGACAGTTCGACCGCGTGGTCAGAGTTATTGCGACCACACATCGCTGGGGAGCTGGCGTCACGCGACGTAGCGGACGACATCCGGCAGGCATCGCGGCACCTGCGGGTGCGACTGAGAGACGATTGCGGGCACGTGATCCTACGCCACGGGTTGGTGATGAAGAAGGAGCGGGAGACGAAGGAAACTTGCTTTGCTATGAATGGGGAGTTTTTCTGTGAGCGACGAACCGATTCCAATGGAGTCATCCGGGTCCTTGATGCCCTTCATGAGAAGTCCGGGCGCCTATTCCGGTGGTGCATCGAGGATCTACTTCATGAGGCAATGGGACCCGAGCCCGTCTGAGTGGGACGAACTTCAGGCCGGTCTATTCGGGTGGGTCCGCGAGTACCCTGGCTTCACTTTGTCTCAGGCGATGGTCCTGCAACCGCTTGAGGACGACGTCGACCTCTCCCCGGTCCTGGAGCGTGTGGCCTGCCACATGATGGTCGAGGCGATACCGGACCGGGGAATCCCCGAGCTATGGCACACCTTGGTCGGCATTCGGGAGTTCCATTCGGAGCCGGTACCCAAACGAGCAGAGTTGCCGGCGCCTGAGCGGCTTTCTGTGCGAATCGGGCACACATACGAGCGTCCGCCGTTTCGGCTTGAGGAGGAGTAGGGTCCTTGTGGGAAGAACACCCCATCTACAAGACGTCGGTAGCTGGGGACCGAATCCGGCAAGGGGAGATTCTTTCAAACGTCCTCCAGGTACACCTCTCGTTGGAGACGCTCACGGCTGCAGAGCCGGTAGCCGATTTCAAGAAACACCCGTTCGCGATCGTCCTGACGCAAGACTGTGATTTGGAGCAGGACTTTGAGCGCCGCCAGGAGAACGAGGAGCCGACTCTGCCCAACGTGCTATTCTGCGAAGTCGTAACTGAGGACGAACTCAAAGATGCGATTCCCGGTAGCGACATCTGGAAACGCGTCAGGGCAAACAAGGACGAGCGGTATCAGTACCTCCGTGCCGTCAAAGCGGAACAAGACGCTCGGGGGGAAGGAACACCGGCTCTAGGCATTGACTTCAAGCGACTCTTCACAGTCCCGACCGAGGAAGTATATGCGCGAATCGCGACGGGTGAGATGGCTCGTCGTTGTCGTCTGCTAAGCCCGTATCCTGAGCATCTGTCGCATCGCTTCTGCTCTTTCCACATGCGAGTGGCGCTTCCCGCGGAACATCTCGTCAAAGAGACTCAACCGCAGGCCTGAAGACTCTGGTCTGGCAGGTCGGGCAAATGTGCGTTGATCGGCCGGCGGCGGTGATGCGCTGGATGGGCGCGTGGCAGCGAGGGCATGGTTGGCCCTGGCGGCCGTAGACTCGGTGGCGGGTCTGGAAGTTGCCCTCCCGGCCGGTGGCGGTGCGGTAGTCGCGTACAGTCGAGCCGCCGTGTCGGATGGCCTGGCGCAAGATGCGGCGGATGGCTCGCAGCAGCGCGTGGCGCCGCGGCCGGTCGATCTCGGCGGCTGGGGTCAGCGGGTGAATCCGGGCGGCGAAGAGCGCTTCGTCGCAATAGATGTTGCCCAAACCGGCGATGGCTCGCTGATCCAGCAGCAGGGCCTTGATCTGGCGGCGGCGCGACAGCAGGCGGTCGAACTGAGCCGGGGTGATCTCCAGCGGTTCGGGGCCCAAGTCGTCGATGCCATCGGGGCCCTCACGCCCGGCGCCTTCGGTTAGCCAAACGCTCCCGAAACGTCGCACGTCGCGGTAGCGCAGCTCGCGTCGGCCGTCGTCCAGGCTGACGCGCAGGTGAACGTGGCGATCGCGCCGGGCGTCCGCGTCGGTGACCATGATCTGGCCGGTCATCCCCAGCCGAAAGACCAGCGTGGCCTCGGGATCGAGTGTGACCACCACGCGCTTGCCGCGGCGGGTGACCCGGCGGACGGAGCGCCCTGGCAGGGTGGCACTCAGCGTCGTGCCGTTGCAGCGGGCGATCTTACGCAGTCGGAGAACGACCCGGCCCAGGCGCACACCTCGCAGGCAGCGGTCCAATTGGGCGGCGATGGTCTGGGCTTCGGGCAGCTCGGGCATGCCGACATGGTAACTGATCGTCCATCACCAAGCGACGGAGCGAGCTGCCCCGTCCTTTGCGAAGCAAAGGGTGAGGAAAGGATGACGCACAGAGTGGATGCAACACAGCGCAGAGTCCATCCCCCACCCTCGCTGCGCGAGGATGGGGCACCCACCGCCGCTCGGGCTCGCGTTTGGTTCTTTTGGACGGCGGGCATATACTGAGCTGGTTCGGTCAGGGGCGGTTTTGGGCAATGGTGCCGGGGGCGGTCAGCAGTGGACCATTTCGAGCTTTCCAGCGAATATGCGCCCAAGGGCGATCAGCCGCAGGCGATCGAGAAGCTGGTCCGCGACTTTCGAGGGCAGGCCAGACAGCAGTGCCTGCTGGGCGTGACCGGCTCGGGCAAGACGTTCACCATGGCCAACGTGATTGCCGCGTTGAACCGTCCAACGCTGGTCATCTCGCACAACAAGACGCTGGCTGCTCAGCTCTACGAGGAGTTTCGCGAGCTGTTTGCCAGCAACGCGGTCGAGTACTTCGTCAGTTACTACGATTACTACCAACCCGAGGCCTACATCCCCCAGCGCGACATCTACATCGAGAAGGACGCCTCGCGCAACGATGATCTGGACCGGCTTCGGCTCAGCGCCACCAGTTCGCTGGTTTCGCGGCAGGACGTGGTCATCGTGGCCAGCGTCTCGTGCATCTTCGGTTTGGGCTCGCCGGAAGATTACAAAGCCTCGGTGGTGGTGGTCGATCGGGGCCAGAGCGTGGACCGCGACGAGCTGCTCAAGCGCTTTGTCGATCTGCAGTACACCCGGAACGACATGGATTTTAAGCGGGGGACGTTCCGGGTACGCGGCGACGTGGTGGAGTTATACCCGGCCTACGAGCAGTTCGGGTACCGGATCGAGATGTTCGGCGACGAGATCGACAAGATCGAGCTGATCAACCCGACGACGGGCGCCTCGCTGGCTTCGCAAGAGCGGATCTTCATCTACCCGGCCGTCCACTACGTCATGCCGGCCGAGCGGGTCGAGCAGGCCTGCGAGTCCATCGAAGAGGAGCTGGCCCAGCGGCTGATGGAATTCCGGAGACACGGCAAGCTGCTCGAGGCCCAGCGGCTGTCCGCCCGGACGCGCTACGACCTGGAGATGCTTCGCGAGGCGGGCTTCTGCTCGGGGATCGAGAACTACTCGCGACACCTCAACGGCACCGCACCGGGGGCCAAGCCGTACACGCTGGTCGATTACTTTCCCCAAGACTACCTGCTGATCCTCGACGAATCGCACGTGACCATCCCGCAGCTTCGGGCCATGTACGCCGGCGACCGGTCGCGCAAGGAGGTGCTGGTCGAGCATGGGTTCCGGCTGCCGTCGTGTCTGGACAACCGGCCCATGCGCTTCGAGGAGTTCCGCGACATGTGGCACCAGGCCCTGTTCGTCAGCGCTACGCCGGCCCCGTACGAGCTGGAGGCCTGCGGCGGCGAGGTGGTCGAGCAGATCATCCGCCCGACCGGGTTGGTGGACCCGCCGATCGAGGTCACCCCGGCCCGCGGCCAGGTGCCGGACCTGCTGCAGCGGATCAGCGAGCGGGCCGCCGCCGGCGAACGCGTGCTGGTGACCACGCTGACCAAGAGACTGGCTGAGGACCTGTCGCGCTACATCACCGAAGAGGGTTTGCGGTGCAAGTATCTACATAGTGAGATCGACACGCTGGAACGGGTTACCATATTAAACGAGCTGCGCTCCGGCGAGTTCGACGCCCTGGTGGGGGTGAATCTGCTGCGCGAGGGGCTGGACCTGCCGGAGGTGTCGCTGGTAGCCATCCTGGACGCTGACAAGGAGGGCTTTTTGCGCAGCGAGACCTCGCTGGTGCAGACCATTGGTCGGACCGCCCGCAACGTCAACGCCCAGGTGATCCTGTATGCCGACAAAGTGACGCCGAGCATGCGGCGGGCCATCGAGGAGACTAACCGCCGCCGCCGGATTCAACTCGAATACAACGACAAGCACGGCATCACACCGGAGACGATCAAGAAGGCCATCCGCACCAGCCTGACGAGCGAACTGAAGGCCCGCAAGGTGGCGGCCGAGGCCATCCGGGCCAGCGAAAGCGAAATGGACCGCGCCGAACTGATCACTTCACTGGAAGAGGAGATGCTCGAAGCGGCCGAGACGCTCGAATTCGAGCGGGCCGCCAAGCTCCGCGACCGGATCAAAGAGCTAAAGGAATCGCCCGAACTGGTCGTCACGGCCCCGACGGCGGATGAGACGGACTCCGGAAGGAAGCACGGTTGGAAGTCCAAGGCCCAGGCCCAGGGCCGCCGGCGGCGAGACTCGTCGGCGCGGCGGTAGAGAGACGATTGCTTACGTTGAGCTTTACTCGGCGCAAGAATGGTGGCAGGTGGGTGGCACTGTCCCGCCGAAGGTGGGGCAGTGGTCTGGCAAGCTGCAACCTGGTAGGGTGGCGCGCGTCTTCAGACTTGGGGGGAGGCCCATGGGATCTGGGCCACCCGTCCGATGGCCAAGCGAGGAACCCGTGCTCAAAGTTCAGCTTAGGTCGAAGATCGCCGCCCTTGGATCGAAATGGCAGGACATCGAGGACATTCTGACGGGCGACTTCTTCGGAGTGCTCGATTACCTGCCGCGTCGTCCGTTTCTGGCCGGTTTTCTCGAATGGGTCGCAAAGCTGAACGAAAGCGCGAAACAACCCCAGCGCGAGGATGTCAACTGGGATACCGTCAAGTTCCACTTCTGGCCGATGGTCAAAGGCAAGGACGAAACTGCGGAGCCCGATGTCGTAATCATCTCCGACCGATGGGTGCTCGTGGTTGAGGTCAAGCTCGACAGTGATTTGGGCCACAATCAACCATGGCGCGAATTCTGCGTCGGACGGGAAATCGCGAGAGATCGTGGACTGCCCGAGGATTCGGTCTTCTATCTTCTGGTAGCGCGCCAACGACTCGATGTTGCACAAACGTTCGTCTCGCCCGACCATCCGGCCCGACGCGAACTGATCGCCAAAACCTCCTGTCTTCTCTGGCACCAGGTCTTTGCTCTCGCCGAGCGATGGCTGAAGTTCGGGGTGGCCTCCTACGCGACTCGACCGGAGCACATGCGAATGCTCGATGATCTCCACGGCGCCTTACGACGCCGACGCGCGATCATGTTCTCTGGCTTCGGCTTTACCAATCAAGAAACGGTATCCGTGCTGGCACGCTCGATCTTCTGTCCCGATCGCTTCGCCGGGTTTCTCCAGGATACCGGGAGCTGTCTCACATTAGGCGCGGACACGAGCCGGTTTCTGTCGCGTTTTGTCGGATTCCTGGGCTCGTCGCCGGAGACAACGGCTGCCGCGTCTGTGTTCACTTGCTCGGAGTTTCCAGGATTCCTTTCCGGTAGTCAGGAAGTTTGCGCGCCCGATGGCTCGCTCCTCGCCCCGCCAGCATTCTCGAGATTTCTGACGACTTGTCCCAGATGCAGGGCAGCGAGTACCTTCAAGATTGCTGATCACTGATGGTTTGGAGTTTTCGCGTGCCAACGATGGATGACAAAGAAAAGAACCTCTTCAACGCCACGGAAACACTCGGCCAATTCTACGACGAGATCGAGAGTTTCGTCGCCATCCTCTACTCTAACATGGAGCGTTGTGGGTTCTCAGCGAAGGGCGAACGCCTGCGATCCGGCACATTCACGGTGAAGAACCTCTCCCGAAGACTGCTTGCCACTGCTACGGTCATCTACATCCGCGGGATAGGCGAATCAGACGATGTGTTGGAGGAAAATGAGCTAGATGATGAGGAAGATATCGACACCGCGAAGCTGGGGAAGGCGGAGTTGGCCATCACTCCCGATCTTCGCATCCCTTTCGTGCATATCGCGCTCTTTGAGCCCAACACGATTCCTACCGCAAGAACGCTCGCATCACCGTCGTTGTGCATCGGCGCCATCGGCGACATGACCTTCGTTGAGAAAAGGAGCGGAGCGCCCGTTTCACCGGAAGCGCCGGTCATGTCGCTGAGCAACCTGGCGAACATCCGGGTCAAATCGACGCACAAGTCCGGCGACACTATCCGCATCAATGTTTGGAAGCCATCAAGGATGAAGAAGTATCGGCTCGTAGGTAAGCTGGTCGGCTTCGAGAAGTCCCGCTTGTTGGAGATCGACTCGCAAGAGAAGATCCGGATGCTGGCCGACAAGCTTGCCGCGTTCTGCGGCGGCAGCGGATGACGGTATGTGGCAGCCACCGGTGTCGGGTCTGCGGAACCGATCTACTCAGAGTCAATCACCCTCCTCGATCACGACGGCGGTAGCGTAGGTGAGCAGTCCGGCGGCTCCGCCCATGATGACCGAGGTGCTGAAGCGCAGGGCGACGACGGCGTTGGCTCCGAACTGCCGGGCCTCGTCCGTCAGCCGGTCCGGGGCCGGCCCGCGGGCCGGAGATTTTTTCCGCTCTTGGTGGTATGATGAAGCTTGGCGGCCGAGTTCGCTCACCGATGGCGGCCACCGCAACCGCAGCCAAACGGAAGGGAGCCGGGATGCCGTCCCGGACCCGGCGGCTTCGGGTCGCGAGCGCCCGGGGGGTCACGATGGTTCGCAACCTTCCATCCCAGGATCTTTGCCGTGAGCTGCGGCTGCGCATGATTCGCGAGACGGAAGACTATCTCAACGAGTGCCTGCGCCACCCCGGGCGGACCGTCAGGATCCCGACCGTCGTCGTCGGTCACGGCGTCTTCGCGCCGCGCTTCGCTCAGGCCTTTTGGAACCAGGTGCTCGGACTTTCGCCAGCCACCGAGTCGTTCCTTCGTCGCTTCATGAGGAATCGTTTCGGGCTGTAACCTCGATTACCGGTCACGGCTCCGGCCGGAGTTCGGGCAGTGCCGCCCGGGCCCACAAGATCGAAACCCGGTTCATGAGCAGAAACTTCCGACGGTGGCCGAATTCTTCTTGACCGGGCCTTGAGTTTGGTATATGTTAGGTATGCCCGATCCGTAGCGGGGGCAGCCCGGAGCTTTGGGCTCAGAGTCGGAACAGAAGGTCAGATCCGCACGGGGCGGACTGCTAGTGCTCTGTCGCTGCTCCACTGATGGATACGGCTGGCCCTGTAGCGGCCTGCGTCCCCGCAGGCCGTTGAGGTGGAGAGGCTTGATTGCCCTAGAACGGCCGGCGGGGACGCCGGCCGCTACTTCTCAAACACGCGCTCGGGCTCAAAACGTGAGGGGTTCGCCATGCCGGCTGCCAGGCTGGACCACGACGAAAGGATCGTTCGCGAGGACCGGTTGCGACAATTGCGGGACATGCTCGAAGGGTACCGGCGTGGTCGCAGGAATGGGTCGTGCCGCCTGGTGCCCACCGGCCTGGCCCGGTTGGACGAGGCCCTGCCGCACGGAGGCCTGCCGGGCGGGGCGGTCGTCGAGATCCTTTCCGCCCTCGATGGCGGCGGGGCGATGACCGTGGCCCTTCGGGCCGCCGTGGCCGCGGCCGATGGAGCCCGCCCCGTCGTGGTCGTCGATCCGCGCGGCGACCTCTATCCCCCGGCGGTCTGGCAACTGGGGTTGGCGAAGGATCTGCTGCTGGTGGTTCGTCCGTCCAGCCTGCCCGAGGCGTTGTGGGCCTTTGACCAGGCCCTGCGCTGCTCCTGCGTAGCCGCCGTGGTGGCCCCGCTCGAGCGGATCGACGGCGCCGCCTCGCGGCGTCTGCAACTGGCGGCGGAGAGCTCCGGAGCGATGGGGATCCTGTTGCGACCCGCCGCCGATCGCCGGCACAGCTTTGCGGCGGTGCAGATGCTCGTCGAGCCTGTTCCCGGTCAAGCCCCCGGATGGCCATCCGGGGGCGCCGAACCGTCGTTTTCTTCTGCTCGACTCTGTCGCGTCAGCTTGACCAAAGTTCGGGAAGGGAGGCCCGTGGAACCGTTCGTGATCAATCTCGGCGATGAAACGGGTATTGAGCCTCTACTTCCCGTATCTGTCCACGGACCGGCTGCGGGCGAGCGTCGGCGGATCGGCGCCTGACGATGCCGCCGCGGGGGCACCGCTGGTCGTGATCGCCACGCAGGCTTCGGTGGCCCGCGTCGTGGGCGCCGATGTCCGGGCGAAGCGGGCGGGCATTGGGGCGGGCCTGACGCTGGCTGAGGCCCGCGCCCTGGCACCGTCGTTGGTTACCCAAACGCAGAACCGCGACGCCGACCGAGCTGCCCTGGAATCACTGGCCATCTGGGCCGATCGCTTTTCGCCCCATGTCCACCTGGACGGTGACGACACTTTGCTGCTGGACATGACCGGCGCCCAGCGGCTCTTTCCCGACGAGGAGGCTTTGCTGCGGCGGGTCATCGACGGCGTGGGCGAACTCGGCTACACCGCCCGGGCAGCACTGGCCGACACGCCGGGGGCCGCCTGGGCGCTAAGCCGAGCTCACCCTGCCGATCTGATCGTCGCTGGGCCGGGCCAAACCGCCGCCGCACTGGCCTCACTGCCGGTGACGGCCCTGCGAATCGACGACGATACCGTCTGCGCCCTGCAATCGCTGGGGATCGAGACCATCGAGGCCCTGCTGCACCTGCCGCGTTCCTCGCTGGGTTCGCGGTTCGGCGATCGGCTTCTGTACCGCTTGGACCAGGCTCTGGGCGACGAGCCGGAACTGTTGACGCCTTTTCGCCCGCCGCCGGTGCTCAAGAGCAGCCTACGCATCGGCCGCCCCACCGACCGGTATGACGTTCTGCGCGAAGCCATCGAACGGGTGTTGGCCTGCTTTTGCGAGCAGCTTGAGCGCCGCGTAGCCGGGGTCCGGCAACTGTTTGTCACTTTTGGTTGCCCCGAGCTCAGGCCGATCACTTTTGAACTCAACGTCTCGCGGGCCACCCGGTCGGTCAAACACCTGCGTTCTTTGTTGGTGGCCAGGCTGGAAGACCTGCAACTGCCGACCGGTGCCGCCGGGGTCACGCTCTGGGCTCGCCGCCTCGAACCGCTGGACGCCTGGCAGGACGAGTTGTTCGACACCGGCCGGGCCGACGCTCAAGGGCTGGCCGAACTCATTGACCGGCTGACCAATCACCTCGGCGCCCATGCCGTCGCCCGCCCCCGACCGATGAGCGACCACCAGCCGGAATACGCCTTTGAATACGCGTGCCTGGTTGGCTCCGATTGCGGATTGCGAAGTGTAGATTGCGGAGAAGTCAGGGGTAAGCAGTCAGAAGCGAGAAGTGAGAAAAAAGAGGTGAAACCCCGAGGCGCAGAACGAATTCTTGCCGATTCTCACTTCTCACTTCTCACTTCTCACTTTCCATCCCGTCCTCTGCGTCTGTTGCCCAGGCCGGTGGAGGTCCCGGTAATCGCGGTCGTTCCCGAAGGTCCGCCTTGCTGCTTTAACTGGAAAGGGACGCGGGAAGTGGTTGTCGATTGCGCCGGTCCCGAGCGTTTGGAGACCGGCTGGTGGCGGGGCCGACACGTCCGCCGGGATTATTTCCGCGTAAAGTGCCGTTCGGGCCGACAGTGCTGGCTGTTTCGCCAGCGCGAAACGGGTAAATGGCTGCTGCATGGATGGTTTGACTGATTAGTGCACGATCAAGGTCATGCCCGAAGAAGCCAACCAGGACCGCCGCAAACACCCCGCCGCCGTCTTGAAGTTCACCGGCGGCCGCCAAGAGGACCCCGATTGGCAAGCGTCCGGCGAAACAAAACCTTGTAGCGGTCCGCCCTACGCCGAACTGTGCTGCAAGAGCAACTTCTCGTTTCTGCGCGGGGCCTCCCATCCGGAGGAACTCGTCGATCGGGCGGCGGATCTGGGCTACGCCGCTTTGGCGGTCACCGATCGCAACACCTTGGCCGGCGCGGTGCGCCTGCACGTAGCCGCCAAGGCGCGGGGCCTGAAGCTCATTGTCGGCGCCGAGATCGTCCCGATCGACGCCCCTCCGATCGCGCTTTATCCAACGGACCGGGCCGCCTACGGCCGTCTGGCCCGGTTGATCACCCGCGGGCGGCTTCGCAAACCCAAGGGCCAGTGCGAGATTCACTTCGAGGACGTGGCTGACTTGTCCGTGGGCCTGATCGGGATGGTCCTTGGCGAACTCGATCAGACCGACCTGCTGCGCTATCGCGAGGTTTTCGGCGACCGGCTGTACCTGGCCGCCGCCGCGCTCAAAGGCGACGGCGAGGCCGCACATTTACGGCAAAGGCATTATCTGTCGCGGCGTACCGGTGTGCCGATGTTGGCCACCAACGACGTCCACTACCACGAACCGGGCCGGCGGTTCCTGCAGGACGTGCTGGTCTGCATTCGCCAGCATTGCACCATAGAACAGGCCGGCAGGCGGCTGTTTCCCAACGCCGAGCGCTACCTCAAGGAACCGGTGCAAATGGCACGTCTGTTCGCCGGCTACCCCGAGGCGCTGGCTCGCACGCTGGAGGCAGCCGGGCGTTGTAATTTCAGTCTTGACGAACTGCGCTACGAATACCCCGAGGAGCTGTGCCCTGAGGGCCTGACTCCCACGGAGCACCTGGCCCGGCTCACCTGGCCCGGCGCGAAGGAGCGCTACCCGGCGGGCGTCCCGGGCGAGGTCCGCCGGCTGATCGAACACGAACTGAAGCTGATCGAGGAGCTGCACTATGAATCGTACTTCCTGACCGTCTGGGACATCGTCCGTTTCGCCCGGTCGCGGGGCATTCTGTGCCAGGGTCGCGGCAGTGCGGCCAACTCGGCCGTTTGCTATTGTCTGGGCGTTACCTCGGTGGATCCGGACCGGATCGACATGCTCTTTGAGCGTTTCTGTTCCCGCGAGCGCAACGAGCCGCCGGACATCGACGTCGATTTCGAGCACGAGCGTCGCGAAGAGGTTTTCCAATACATCTATGACAAGTACGGCCGGGAGCGGGCGGGCATCGTGGCTGAGGTGATCACCTATCGTCCCCGCTCGGCGGTGCGTGACGTGGGCAAGGCCCTGGGCCTCTCGCTGGACCGGGTGGACGCCATAGCCAGATCGCTCGAATGGTGGGGCGACGAGCCGCTGCCCGAAGAGCGCCTCCGCCAGGCCGGCGTGGATCCCACCCAGCGCACCATCCGCTTTCTAACGGGCCTGGTCCGGCAAATCATCGGTTTCCCGCGCCATCTCTCCCAGCACGTGGGCGGGTTCGTCATTACCCAAAACCCGCTCTGCGAAATGGTTCCTCTCGAAAACGGAGCCATGCCCGGCCGCACGTTCATCGAATGGGACAAAGACGACATCGACGCCCTGGGCATCCTCAAGGTGGACTGTCTGTCGCTGGGGATGCTGACCGCCATCCGCAAGTGCTTCGAGCTGGTGAATAACGGCGAATTGAGAATTGAGAATTTAGAATTGAGAAAGGGAAAGGAAGAGGTTAGAAGTGAGAAGTTAGAAGTGAGAAGTGAGAAGGGAGGCTGGGGGACCCAAAAGGCGACAGACGGTTTTCTCACTTCTAACTTCTCACTTCTCACTTCCCCATATCCGCTCGCGCTCCACACCGTCCCGGCTGAGGACCCGGTTGTCTATGACATGATCTGTGCAGCCGACACGATCGGGGTGTTTCAGATCGAATCGCGGGCCCAGATGAGCATGCTGCCGCGGTTAAGGCCCCGGTGTTATTACGATCTGGTGATCGAGGTGGCCATCGTCCGCCCCGGGCCGATCCAGGGTCAGATGGTCCACCCCTACCTGCGGCGGCGAAACGGCCGGGAACAGGTCTGCTATCCCACACCTGAGATCGAAGCTGTCCTCAAAAGGACGCTGGGCGTGCCGCTGTTTCAGGAACAAGCCATGCAGTTGGCCGTCGTGGCCGCCGGGTTTACGCCCGGAGAGGCTGACCAACTGCGCCGGTCGATGGGGGTCTGGCGGCGAACCGGCGTTATGGAGAGGTTTCGTCACCGGCTCGTCGAGGGCATGCGCCGGCGAGGCCTGGACGGGGAGTTCGCCCGGCGAGTCTTCGAGCAGATCCGCGGTTTCGGGGCCTACGGATTCCCGGAAAGTCACGCCGCTTCGTTCGCCCTGCTGGTTTACGTCTCGTGCTGGTTGAAGCGCTACCACCCGGCCGCCTACTGCGCCGCGGTCATCAACAGTCAGCCGATGGGTTTCTATGCACCGGCCCAACTGGTCCGGGACGCCCAAAACCACGGCGTGGAAATAAGACCGGTGGATGTTAACCACAGTTCGTACGATTGCACGCTGGAACCGGCCGGCGCGAATGAGTCAGCCGGCGTGGCACCCCGGGCGAGCGGCCTGCGAGGTTGCAGGCCGCTACAAAATACCGAGTGGAAAGAAGGTAGCGGCCAGCGTCCTCGCCGGCCGTTAAGGGGGATGACGTTGGAATACGCAAACGGCCTGCGAGGACGCAGGCCGCTACTAAATGCCGCGCACGGCCAAACAAGTTTGACCGGGCCACCCCGGCTTGCAGATCCCGAATCGTGGGGTGCGGGCGGCCCGGCCGTCCGGTTGGGCATGCGCCTGGTCAAGGGCATCTCCCGGGCCCAGGTCGCGGGCCTCGAACGGGCCCGGCGGGACGGGCCGTTTACGTCCGTCGCGGATCTGGTTCGCCGCCGCGGCGTGTCGCGGGGCACGCTGGCGAGACTCGCGGCGGCCGACGCGTTTCGATCGCTGGGCTTAAGCCGCCGCGAGGCCCTCTGGCAGGTCCTGGCCATCGAGGACGACGAGCCGCCCCTGTTCGCCGGACTCGAAGCCGCTGAACCGCGACCGGAGCTGCCGGTCCAATCCCTGGCCCAGCGAGTCGCTCAGGATTACGACACGACGGGCATGTCCCTGATCGCTCATCCGATGTCGCTGCTGCGGAGCCGCCTCAAGTCGATGGGTATTATCGACGCCGGGCAACTCCGGTGGACGGGCACCGGCCGGCGGGTTCGGATCGCCGGGTTGGTCCTGGTCCGCCAGCGTCCCTCGACGGCTCGGGGCACGCTCTTTTACACATTGGAAGACGAAACCGGTCTGGCCAACCTGATCGTTCGGCCGCCGGTTTATGAACGCTATCGCCGGGCTGCTCGGGGTGCGGCGGTCCTGCTGGCCGAGGGGCGGGTCGAGCGCCAGGGCCAAGTGATCCACGTCCAGACCGAGCGGCTCAGCGATCTTTCCGAGCACCTGGCTGACCTGCGATCCCGTTCGCGGGACTTTCATTGACGTCGGCTGGCGGACTTTGTGAGGCGGCCCTTTTTGAGCAACGGCACCGAACACTACAGGGGCTGTCGATTTAGTCGGTTTGGGGCAAAGCCCCAACAGGTCTCGAGCAATCCACAGATTCTGCGGAAGAACCTCGATTAGGGCTGGAGCAACGTATCGTCCAGACACAGCGATGACATTGTGACGGGCGGGATCAATAGGGCCGATTCGTGGGATTCTTCGAGCCCGGATTAGAATATCAGCGTGGTAGATGCGTTTAGAGACGGGGTCGATTCTACGGCCCCCGGCTAGGATCATCCCGCCGGGTCCCCTTTCTGTAGTGCTCTTCTTTGACTGAGACAATGTAAGGGAGGTGCCTGAAATCTTCCCCGGCGTCAATACCGTAGCCGGCGACCCACCTATCAGGCACGTTGAAGCCGACGTAATGAAGGGGTAAGGCGTGTTTTCGTCGTCTGACTGCCGGGGCCGGGTCCTTCAGCGACTTGCAGAGGAGGGCACAGGTTCTCAGTGACTTCACGTTCTCTATCTCTAGCAGGCGCTGGGCCTTGGACAGTGTGAAGGCTTGGTCGACAATATCGTCTACTAACAACACATGTTGCCCCTCCAGGCCTCGTGGCCTTAGCTTTATCCTCACCGTCCGCGTGGAATCTCCGGTATCCTTTATTTCGGTGCCATAGGTGATGGCCTTTATGAAATCATATCTGACACTCGGACCGTGGGATTTGTAAATCTCTCTTCCAAGATCTGCAGCGAAAACAAAGGCGCCTTTTAGAACGACCACGATACAGAGCTCTTCGGTGTGCGCATAATCTCTAGAGATGTCCCGGGCCAGAGCGCTTACCCGGCCGCGTAGGCAGGGTTCGGGAATCAGGACTGTATCGATGCTTAGATGAGACGGGGGTTCCGCAGGGGGTTGGGAAATACCGCACTCTGGTACTGTTATAACTTGGTCATAGTTGATGGTGTCTTTCATGGGACTTTCCAGTATGGATAGGGATTCGTGGCCATTCGGGCTCGCGGGGGGTCGGTGGAGCGAGGGCCAGCATAGAATGGATGGCTGGGGGAATGGGCGGGGACGAGGGATGGAGGCTAATCGAGGGATTGATCGGCAAACGCGGACGTCGGCCGGAGGGCGCGCAGGGGATTAAGGCGTAGGGGCCTCTGATGACGAGTTCGCGAGGAGATGGCGCAGTTGCTGCATGAGGCTGCCGGAGGGGGTTAGCGAACTTGGGGTTGTCCTTGCCCATATCAAACTGGCACCGGGGCTTCGTCGTGGACTTCGCGCTGGATAAGGGCTTCGGGGCCGGCCGAATTCGAAGCGGCGCGGCCCCGGTCGTGGGCGCGGCAATCGGCAAGCAGTGATGCTGGGCGATGCGAAACTTCCGGGGGCTAAACCTACCCGCCGCCGCCGGCGGGTCCTGGACGACGAGTTGGTCGGCGGAGTCGATGTCGAAACGGATGCGGTCCATCAGGGGGTCGATCCAGAAGTGCCAGGCGTCGTACTTGCGTCCAGGTGGTCGCGGAAGTCGTCCTTTGAAGTCACTGGCCGCCTTGCAGGGGTCGCACCCTGCCGAGATCAAAGGGCGCGGGCGCTTGTGAACCTTGTCTAGCTCGATAGGCATCTCCAGACCTAGGTACTGAAAGACCGCCGCGACAGTGCACTGTGATAGGTCGGTTAGCTGGGGTGGCCTGGCGTTCGTGAGCGGCCACACCCGACCGACCAAGTGCAGCACCGCCAGCGTCTAGCCGAACGTGAGCGCGTGGAACAGGTCGGGGCCGATCGCCAGGTTGTCGTAGATCTTGTGGCGCAGTCCAAGTTCTTCGACGAACTCGGCCGGTGCCGCGCGAGACAATTCGGCCTCGGGCACCTTGCAGCGTTGGGAGACCTTTGTGGGTTCGCCACATCGACCTTCGCTCAGCGTGGCAGGGCATCAGCAGCGCACGGACCTCCAGACAGCCCATGCCCGAACAGTACCTCGCGCGGGATTTCAGCGGTCGGATCACCTCGCAGTCCGACCGCAAACTTCAACCGCGCTGGGGCGCCTGATAGTATGCGCTACTTCGCCTTCGGCTGCAACCAGGCCGATTGTGGGTCCGTAGCTGTCGCACGTGAGAGCCGGAGAATCCCGAGGCTATCAGACGCCGGCGGCAGTTGCGAAGGGCGTGGAATCCGCGACGACGGCGGCGCCCTGCGGGGGATAAACTGGCACGAAACCGAGCAGCGGCAGGCAATCGCGCCGAGGAGGGCGACGTTGAACGGCCAATAGGCCGCATCGCCGGCGAACCGCAGCCAACGGGCGTTTAGAGCCTATCCCAAAACTCGCGCAGTGCGGAACGTGACCCCGGCGCCCATCAAGGCAGAAGGGGGCATGCATTACGGGGCGGGTTCGTGACGTGCTGGGCGGACGGATCTGGGCCAGTTTATGCGATTGGACGAAGCGGCTGCGCCGCAGGGGTGGATGCCCAGCGGCTGGGGCGGGGTGGTTCGCCGTACAGCCGGTCCGGACGTTCCGTTGCCCCCGGACGGCCCCCCCGTTATCCTGTCGGGTCATGGTCGTGATCATCGACAATTATGACTCGTTCACCTACAACCTCGTCCAGCGCCTCGGAGAGCTGGACGCGGACCGCCCGGTCCGCGTCTATCGAAACGACGCCGTTACCACGGAGCAGATCGCCGAACTCGACCCCACCCACATCATCATTTCGCCGGGCCCCTGCACGCCCAACGAAGCGGGGATCAGCATGGACGTAGCCCGCTGCTTCGGCGGCAAGGTCCCGCTCCTGGGCGTCTGTCTGGGGCATCAAGCCGTCGCCCAGGCCTTCGGCGGACGGATCGATCGGGCCGCACGCCTCATGCACGGCAAGACCTCCGAGATCTACCACGACGGGCGAGGGGTCTATGCGGGGCTGCCCAACCCCTTTACCGCCACCCGCTACCACTCGCTCATTGCCGACCGCGACAGCCTGCCCGAGCAGTTCGAGATCAGCGCCTGGACCGATCGCAACGAATTGATGGGCATGCGCCATCGCCAATGGGTCCTGGAAGGCGTGCAGTTTCACCCGGAGAGCTTCCTGACGGACCACGGCCCCGCCCTGCTGGCCAACTTCCTGGCCATGAAAACGCCCCGCTGGAGCTGAGTCGCAGCCTTCAGCAGGGCGCCTTTCCAAGAGGTTAACCTGGCGGGTGGCATGGGTCCGCCCTGGGGGCGGACCCGTGCGTTCTGGTCCAAACTCGAGACGACAACGGACGGCAGGTCACGGGTCAACTTTGTTGACCGCTGCCGCGCGCCGGGTGCGGCCCCGGAGCGTGGCTGACCCGATCACTTCTCCACCGGGGCGTTGATGACCTCGGAGTACTTCTCGTACATCTCCGGGTTGCGCTTGGCCAGATCGTCCTCGCTGTCATAGGTCATGACCACCTCGGAATCACCCTTGCGGAGCCGCACCTCGATGCGGCCGTCCGGGCCGACCGAGAAACTCTGCCGGGCCCGCTCGGGTTCATCAACCCAGGACGGCATCCCCCGGTGGCCAAACTGGAACTTGAACGGCCGGATGGAATCAAGGGACTTCATCGCCTCCTCGTAGGCTTTGCCCGCTTCCTTGAGGCTCTCTTTCAGTTGCGCCCGCCACTGCGTTTGACCCTTCTTCACCTCATGGAGGTTCTTCAGCAAGTCGTCGAGGTCGAGGTCAACGTCGAAATCCAGGTCGCCAAGGTGATCCAGGTGCAGGTCGAGCACGTGGGGACCCTGGATGCCGGAGTAGAGCTCGTAGGCCTCTTCGTCTGCGGCCTTCAGCGCGTCGGCGTCGTCGTAGGTCTGTTCCGTGGTCTGTGAGTTGCCCTGGTCATCCACCGTGGTGCGACGCACGGTAATCTTGCCGTCCTCCTGCTCGATCTCGATCGCCTGGCCGTCCTCTTCCACCCGGGTCGTGATGTGCACGCCGACCGAGCCCTTGTCCTGGTCTACCCAGACGCGTGTGCAGATATCTTTCATCCCGGGGATCAGGCAGCGGATCGAATCGGGCAGCTCCTTGAGGGCCTTCAGGTCGCCGAGGTCGTGGACCTCGACCTTCCCGTCAGGGCCGCGCATCATCACCCGCCCCCGGTGCCTGAACTTCTCGGTTACCGATGACAGATCGCTCCATTCATACTTCCACTCCATCTCTTCGGGGTCCGGGCGCGATCCGAGTTCGACCGGCACGGTCTGTTCCTTGCCTGAGCGGATCACAGTCAGCTCGGCCGCCGCGCCTGAACCGAGCTCGCCCAGGCGCTTGGCCAGGGCCCTGGTCGAACCGCCAAAGCCCTCGCCGTTGACTTCCACGATAACGTCGTAACGTGCCAGGCCCGCCTCGGCGGCAGGACTGCCCCTGGCCACGTTGCTGATCATGACGCCTTCGTCCTCCAGCTCGAGCTGGGCGGCCAGGGCCGGACTTACCTCGCCGAGGATCACCCCCAGCCAGCCTCGGGACGGGTCGTCGTCGGACGCAGCCGCCAAGGCGATTGCGCTCGGGGCACACGGGGCGCCCAAGGTGTGCAACTTCAGTACCTGGCTTGCGCCCTCATCGTCTTCTTCGGTCAGCAGTGTGGCCAGGCCGCTGACGTTTGCCCCCGCATCAACCGTTAGGCAGGGGGCCTGCTCATCATCGCCGGCCACCTTGACCACGACCAAATGCTTTTCGGTTTGCTGCTCTTCTTCGTCGCTTTCTACCGCCGCCTGGACGGCGCCGGTTGTGGTGAACAGGGCCAACACAGGTACTAACAGATAGTTCATCAGCTCCTTCATCGTGTCGTTCCTTTCCATATGGATCGAAGTTTAAGAATCCTCTAAAGGTCTCCGGATACTCTCCGGATGGGTGAATTCCTGTTTGGTCGGCGGGCCGTGCGGACCCGCTGCTGGTCGATCACGTAAACCCGGCCGTCGTCTCCCACGATGTACAGCGAATCCTGGTCGATGGCCCGGTCAAGCCGGCCGGATTCGTAGGCGGCCTGGTACACGCCGGGGTCTGATACGGCCTCCGGCGCCCTCTCCGGGGTTCCTGCCGGCGACTCGCCCCGCTCCGTGATCACCGCCCCCGGATCGCTGGGAGGCCGGGGCACCAGCACGGCGATCAGAGCCAGGGCCGCTGCCGCCGCCGCGGGCAGAGCCCACCAGGCCCGGGAATAACGCCGCCGTCCGCCGGTCGCCGGGACGAAGGCGACCCGGTCATCCGCGGCATCCCCAACGACGGCCTCCAGCGCCGCCGCCGAGGCCGCGTCGATCCGCTCGTACTGTTCGAGTAACCGCCGCATCTCGGGCGAAGCCAGCAACACCCGGTCGAGTTCCAGCCGCTCCTCGTCGGTCAACTCGCCGTCAAGCCGGCGGATGATTAAACGTTCGATTCTCCGGTCAATCTGCGACATAACTCAT
>Ga0114922_10001293_pt1 | contig 23950 bp, 24 predicted proteins | sample AartaG_FD_100975 | JGI IMG/M metagenome (GOLD analysis project Ga0114922, IMG submission 100975) | Deep subsurface microbial communities from Aarhus Bay to uncover new lineages of life (NeLLi) - Aarhus_00045 metaG | ecosystem: Environmental > Aquatic > Marine > Oceanic > Sediment | place... | reverse complement strand
TGGGGCAAAAGTTGCGTGTTTTCTGAATCCACTGGCCTGAGCTTTCTCAAACATACTCGCCGCCCGACTCTGTCGGGTTCCCTCGAAATGCGATTCAGGGAGGCTAAATCTTCAAAGGTTGCTTCATCCATCCCCGAACGCTTTCTATTAATCTATCAATACATGTTTTGCCCACACAAAATGGAAGAGAACCGATTTGTATAACCGTTTCTTTTTCCGACTATTTAGTTTTTAAGGTTTTTCTTGTGCCAGTTCCACGCTGTCTCAATAATGGTTTCGATACTTGAAAAACAGAGTTCCCATCCCAGGATTTGCTCCGCCTTTTCTTTAGAGGCTAATAACACTGGAACATCCCCTTCTCGCCTCGGCTTTTCTTTATACTGGACTTTTTTGCCTGTGATTTCCTCTGTTTTTTTTATAACTTCTAAAACAGAATAACCTTTGTTGGCACCAAGATTGATAAATTCACTTTTGGAGGAAGTGAGGATTTCTTTAAAGGCAAGTACATGAGCCTGAGCCAGATCCATGACATGAACATAATCTCTGACCGCTGTTCCATCTTCTGTAGGAAAGTCAGTTCCAAAAAGGTCGAAACTTTCTTTTTTTCCTAAAAGGAAAAGAAGGATATTAGGAATAAGGTGTGTCTCGGGATTATGAAGCTCTCCCAAACGTCCCTCAGAGTCAGCTCCTGCAGCATTAAAATAGCGGAGAGAAATAAATTTTAGCCCGTATGCTCTTTCGTAATCCTGGAGAATTTTTTCGATAAAATATTTTGTCTGCCCATAAGGATTAAAAGGGTTCAAAGGATGAGACTCTGGGATAGGAATCTGTTGGGGAACACCATAAACAGCAGCACTTGATGAAAAGATGAAATTCTTGATATCTGCTTCCAGCATAGCGTCAAGGAGGTTAAGACTGCTAATAAGATTGTGTGTGTAGTATTTTTTGGGATTTTCATAAGACTCTCCCACCTGGATGAGAGAAGCAAAGTGAATAACAGCCTTTATGTTTTTTGACATAAGGGCATTTTTTATGGACTTTTTATCCATAAGATCGCCTACAACAAGCTCTCCTCCTACCAGTAATTCTTTTCTACCTGTGGAGAAATTATCAAAGACAGTAACTTCAAATCCTTCCTGGATAAGCCCTTTGACAGTATGGGACCCGATGTATCCAGCTCCACCAGCCACCAGAATTTTCATAGACGCTCCCTAGTGATGACTTTTTTTGCGGTTTTTAATCCTTCCTCTTTTGTCTCAAACTCATTGTCGAGCTGAAGCTGGTAGAGCTTTTTAAGGATTTTTCCCATTGAAGGACCAGGTTTGATACCCATATTAATCAGATCTCTTCCCATGATTAAGGGCTTAATGGATTCTTTGGACACATTGAGCTCCTTGAATTTTTTAAGAAGCCATTTGCCTTCTTTGTCCAACTCTTTTATTGCCCTTTCCTTTCTTCCTGCACGGTCCGCAGCATCAAGATAAACCAGAAGTTCTATTTCTCCATTTGTATCCGCTGCAAGACGATTAAAGGCTTTTTTGGTTACAACTTCTCTATTCTGCCATAATTCAGACGCCCGGTGGTGGCATTTTATAAGAGAGAGAATCGTTTTTCTCAGGTTGTATCCGTTAAATGAATAAATTTTAAAACGGTTAAAAATCTTTTTAGTGATTTTTTCACTGAGGATGTCATGGCCGTAATTGGTGATGACCATCCTTCCCTTCTTAAATTCCCACTGTGCAGTTTGATGTTTTCCCACATCATGGTATAGGGCTGCCAGCAGGAGAGTAAGTTTTTTCTTTTGAGACAGAAAAGCAAAGTCGGCCACCCTTTTTGCCTGATCCACTGTAAGTTTTGTATGATGCCATACAGTGTGATGGCCGAAATCATCTTTTTCTGGATGGAAAAGGGAATCCTGGATGGAAAGGGACAAGCTGTAGAGTTCCTGGAACAACTGCTGTAAAACGCCGAGCTTGAATAGTACTTCAAGGCCAATAGAAGGAAGAGGAGAAAGAAGAAGAATTTTGAATATCTCCTCATTCACTCTTTCTACACTTAGACCGGTCAAATCTATTTCTCTGGATATTTTATAGATTCTAGGATCGACCAGAAATTCAAGGACTGAAGCAAAACGAGCCACCCGGAGAACACGCAGAGGGTCTTCAGGGAATGCCTTGAGATTTGTCAGCTTGATGATTTTTTCTTTGATATCTCTGACTCCGTCAAAGGGATCAATGAGCTTGTTATCAAAAAGCCTTAAAGCCATACTGTTGCAGCGGAAATCTCGTCTTTCCAGATCCTTCTCAATAGAAAGATCGGGATCAGCAGAGATGACAAAGTCTTTATGACCTTTAACTCCTATTCCTTTTGCAGTATCTTTTCTAGGTAGGGCTATGTCGTAGGTTTTTTTATTTATTACAAATTTGATGACACCAAAGCTTTTACCTACAAGGTCCACTTTTCCGTAAGGCTTGATTTCTTTTATAATCTCTTCGACACTATGATGAGCGATAAGAATATCAACTTCTTCAGACGGAACTCCTCTTACTAAATCGCGGACAAAACCTCCAACAGCATATACTTCTTCACCAAAATGATGTATGAAAAATTCTTTTTCTCGGAAATTCGGCTTTAATTCCATCCCGACTTCTCTCAGTTTTCAGTTTTATATTATCATATAATTTAAGATGATATATTCGTTTTTTGTTTCTGTTTTCTTATCTTATTTTGCTTTCGTGAATTTTTTAAGGAGTTCTTGCACAGCATCCTTATGGACCATAAAACTTAACATTTTCAGTTTTATATAATCATCTCTGAAAAAATAGTAACCTTTAAACTGTCCTCTTTGGGCGCCTCCGCCTGAATCTTTAATCAGGAACCACGAGTAATCTCCCATTTCTTTGTACCCGACAATATGGATAGCGTGGTCATCCGTAGAAGTTCTGTTGGTGAACCTGAATTCCCGGCAATCCTGGTCGATTAATTTCCGAGGGATATCGAAAGTAGGGACTAACGCAATATCATTTTCGCTATTTATTCCTGGTTCTGAGACGTCTCCTCCGATATTCACAGTGTAACCGTTTTGAATGGCAGAGACAATGGCATTAAAAAAATCATCAAGAGGAACATTATGGTACTCTTTGCTGTGCCACCAGTTATCCGGAACCTTGTACTCACCTTTAGTATAAAATGGAAGCGATTTAAGACTCATGAAGGATACATAGTCATCAAGGGGAAGCTCAAGCACCTTTTCCAGATATTCCTTTGGGGTTATGGTTTGGCCGTTTACTTCAATAGTATCAGGCGGTTTCCCCAGGTGTTTATTCAAGATGCTTTTTACATAAGCGATGGCTTTCTCTTCCTCCCAGTATTTGTTTTCTTTGCAAAATTTGAGGTAGCCTGTAATTTCTCGTAGAAGTTCTCCGTGGTTGTGTTCTGTCTGGCCAGGGAGAAGCCCGGTGTAATCAGAGGCTCTCATTGTACCGTATTCTTTCATGCGGGCTGTCACAGCGTCGTGCTCTGATCCATGGCTCACGTATGAATTTCCCTTTTCCTTAATAAACCGCCTTGCCTTTTCAACGAATTCCAAGTAGACAGTGTACATTTCAGAGAGTTTAACTTCCATTTTACCCATGCGCTTCATTTCAGATTCAAGGAAAGAAATTGTTGAAAAGCACCAGCAAGTTCCGGTTCTATACTGACGAATTGGAGGGAAATGGAAATACTGTGTGAATTCTTCAAGCGAGCCGGGTTTTTCAATCCGGGAGAAATCAAGAGATAGATATTTCCTTTCTTTCCCTCTTATTTCTCTTGTCTTATAAATCGCTGTGTTTCTTTCCTGAAGCTCTTCGTCTGAAATCTGGATCATCTGTTTTTCAATTACCTTCTCTCTCTGTCCGCAGGAGATGAGAATAAAGTTAAGAGATACTAAAAAAATAAAAAAATAAAAAATAATACCAGCTTTTTTCATGATTTCCTCCATAAAATGTTTAACCATTTTTATTTTGTAGCTCATTTTAGTCCTATTATAAAGATAGTTTCTTCCTTGATTCAAACATTTTTTGAAGAAATTTGAAAGCTTGTTCTCTTCAACCTATTATTGTATCCTTAAATACTCAAGAGAGAAGGCAGTAAAAAGATTGAGAAGGATTTGCTTATTTCTAACAATTCTCTGTGTTTTTTCAAGTTTAGCTTTGTCCAGGTCTTGGAGAGAAGATCTCAGCATTACGCTTAAAAAGAATGGAATAAAAGATTTCGATATTTCCGGGCTCACCCTTATTTTTTATGTCAATATATCTAATTCTTCTTCTTCAGCTTATTATCTTACTGGCTATAATTACCGCATTATGGTCAAGGAGAAGGAGTACTTTCGCAAGAAGACTCCATTAAATAAAGAAATAAAAATCAGTCCAAAAAAAAATACACTTCTTTCTTTTCCTCTGAAGATCACTTATGCCCATCTTTTTAATTCTGTAGAAGGGATAGAGCAGGAGGACGAGGCACAATGTTTTTTTACAGGGACAATGACATTTTCCGACGGCCGTAAAGAAAAAGGAGTCATTCGTTTTTCCTTTTCCGGGGAGTTCCCTATTTTTAAATTACCTGAGGTTGAATTCCATTCTTTACAGGTTCACGACCTTACTATCGGAGGAGCAGATTTAAGCTATGAGTTGAGTTTAAAAAACAACAATGTCTTTGAGCTTTTGGTTGAAAGAATAAACTTTAAGTTTCATCTGGGAACGAGACCCATTAGCAACGGGGTAATCAGTAGAAATGAAAACATAAAAAGCCGGGGAAAAAAGATTTATTCTTTTCCTTTGCTCCTGAATTTTTTTGATGTTGGAAAGGAAATCTATGATATCCTTCACCAATCCTCTGCTCTCTCCCGGTTTTCTGGAGAGATTATAGTAAAAACAATGTGGGGAAGAGTGAAAATTCCTTTTGATAAAAGCCAGAAAGTTACCATTTCTCGTTCTTCATGAACGGAGCTTCCTCTCGATGATAAGTATCATTATTCCGACTTATAACCGGGCTTCATTCTTGAAAGAAGCCATTCAATCTGTGCTGGTTCAGGATTGTTTTGTTCGAGATGAATCTGTCTCATTCGAGCTTCTCGTGGTTGATGATGGTTCAACAGATAATACAAGAGAAGTTGTCAGTTCTTTTGGCAGCAAGGTTCAATATTTTTTCCAGGATCATAAAGGAGTCAGCGCTGCCCGAAATCTGGGGCTTGATCTTGTGCAGGGAGATTATTTAGCTTTTTTAGATTCAGATGACCTATGGAAAAAAGAAAAGTTGGGCATACAGATCAGTTATATGAAAGCCTTTCCCAATACAAAGGTCTGTTATACTGAGGAGATATGGATAAGGCGGGGAGTTTTTGTGAATCCTAAAAAAAAGCACAAGAAATATTCTGGCTGGATCTTTGATAAAGTTCTGCCTCTCTGTCTTTTAAGCCTTTCTTCAGCCATGTTCAGAAGAGAGGTTTTTGAGGAAATTGGAAAGTTTGATGAAGAATTTCCAGCTTGTGAAGATTATGATCTTGGCATTCGGCTTGCCTTAAAATATCCTGTTTATTTGTTGACAAAACCTTTGATCGTCAAGCGGGGAGGACACTCTGACCAGCTTTCACAAAAATACTGGGGTATGGACAGATTCAGGATTAAGGCTTTAGAGAAAGCGTTAAATCTTGGCTTAACCGCAGAACAGGAAATACTGGTCCGGCAAGAACTCGTAAAGAAGTATCAAATCTTAGCGAATGGTTTTAAAAAAAGAAATAAACAGCATGAAGCAAGAAGGTGTTTATCATTAATAGATAAATACAGACTAAATGCGTAGAATCAAGACAGAGAGGAAATATGAGTGTTTCTGATTCTCTACTCATTTCTTCCCTACTTCACTGATGATCTGAGAGCAATTCTAACGCATAGCGACTGAGATGACATGACTAATTAAAACCCATCATAAGTAACTATCTCATCCAATCGCTTGCGTCCCCGGTAAGAAGGCTCTTCTGCTGGGTACCCGAGTGGAGTCAGAGCCATCACTCTCACATTGTCTGGAACGTTGAGAATCGCCTTGACCTCCTGCTCCTCAAACGAGCCTATCCAGCAGGTGCCAAGACCTTCCTCTTCCGCTTGGAGCACTAGATGTTCGAAAGCTATCGTCACATCGACAGTCCACGATTTCATATACCTACCCATATGTGAATAACAATCGTCAGGAAAGCCACAGGCAACGACTATAATAGGAGCTTGAGCCATAAACATTTGATTTGCTGATGCTCTCGCTAAGCTATCTTTCAACGCTTTATCTTTGACTACTATGAACTTCCAGGGCTGGAGATTCTTCCCTGAAGGTGCTTGACGGACTGCCTCGAATACCCTCTGAAAGACATCCTCAGGAATAGGGTCACTCTTATATTTCCTAATACTTCGTCGACTCTTAATAGTGTCTAATACACTCATCTCTCCTCCTCCGATCTTTCAATTCTACACTCTTGCTCTGAGTTTTTCTACTTGATCAATTATTTCATAAGAAATAATAAATAGTTCTCACACTCTATCCCATAAACTTACTCACATTCTACGACCCTCAGATGTATAGTAATTATAAATCTACGCTTTTCTATGATCTTTTCTCCTCTCCGCTACCCCTGGTAGATTGAGTTAAGGAGTGATTCTTTGTTTACGATGTCCGGGGTCTGCTATGATTCTCCCAGGACGGCACCGCTTATGTATCTCGGTTATAATAGAATAAATACGCGTATTGCCGGGTAGATTTATAGCTCTCCCGATTTGCATGTGGTTATACTGAGCTTCTTATTTAAGCTAAGTGGGGAGAGATTTTAATGAAAATTATTCACTTGTATTTATTTATGTTTCACTTTCCGTAGTTCTAATAAAAATTGTTTTCATTTTTTTTACTTTTACTACGACTAAGCATAAAAGGGTGAGTTTAATATAAAAGAGGTAAAATGGAGGATGAAAAGAGAAAACAATTGCGTTTTGAATGCTGTCTTCCAGCAGAATTTTTGAAATTAGAAGGTGAATATAAAGTAGTCGATAGAGTAACTGTCCGTGATTTCACTGGTGATGGGTTAAAGTTAGTAGTTAACTTTAATGCTAGTTCTAATATTATCCCTGGTTCTAAAGCTAAGTTAAGGCTCTACTGTCCTGAAAAAAATATTTCATGCTCACTGCAAGGTGAAATCGCTTGGAGCAAATGCTCAGATAATAGGATGGAGCTAGGATTAAAAATAAAAAAGATGGATAAAGAATTAAAGAGCAAGCTCCTCAATTGGATTTTCCCCAAATGGATAGAAAGAAATCAAAAGAGAAAAAAGCACTAATATTTACCTAATAAAAGTTGAGCAATACGAAGGAGGTTATTCCCCACATCTATGTGTGTGTGATTGCTGCCAATGTTGTGTTTGGCGGGCCTCGAATGGGGCCCATATTTGGCGGAATGTTGTTTTTAGGTCAAAAAGTTGCTCAACAGATTAGCAAGAAGCTGCGTCAGGAATATAGAGTTCTTTCTTTAAGGTGTAAATACAAGGCTAGATTTAGAACCAGTAATTTAATCCTAAAGAAATCTGGTATCCACTGAGGTCAAAAGGTTCAAAGCCATGAAAGCCCCGGTTCGGATCATCTTCCGGAAATTTTCCTTTTGCTGAATTATATTTGAATTCTACCTCAAAAGTCATTCTTCGAGCCACAGGGAACATAAATCCAGCAAAGGCATGCCATCCTACTGATATTCTGTTATTTTCTCTGGTATCTGTAGAGTAGATCGGATATATAGTAACTTCCTCAACTATATCGTACCATTCATCAGAGAAATCGATCAGATCCCCCCGTAGTCTTACATTCCAGAGGTAAATCCCCACTCCACCTCCTACATAGGGAATAATTTTATTCCTTCTTCCCAAAGGGGTGAGTTTTAAGGAAAACTGGACGGGAGTTATGGAGATATTAAAGCTGTGGCTAGGGGTAAAATCTCCTACATAATCGTCCGGGTAAGCCCATAGGGTTTCATCAACATCTTGGTAACCGACATAGCCGTTATAGTATCCGGATTTGTTTTTACTATAGCCATCTATTGTGAGGGCGAAACTTATTTCCCTTGTGAAAAAATATTCGTAGGAGAATCCGAAGTAAGTGTTGTGGAAACTGTTCTCACTAAAACTCATGTTGTTGAATTCCTCTGCCCAGAGATCACTTTTGGCTTGAGGGATAAAATATCCTATTTTAAAAGTAACGATGCCTGAGAAAGCAAAGCTTGGCATTAAAAGAATTAATCCTAGTAAAAGAACCAGACTTTTTTTCATTTTTTTTCTCCTCTCGTTAAATCTTTATGCAAAAGTTATGCCAAGTAGGATTAAGAAGAATTTCGGGCTTATATTGTGCCAAAAAAAGGTCAACTGTCCTCTCTTGTGCCTTTTTTATTATTAAGTTAATGTTTATGAATCAGATAATAATTATAGCACAATACAGGGTTAGACTTCTAAAACTATATTTTATATTAACTTTATTTCAGATAGGTAAGCTCTTTTTTTATCTACAAGTAAATATCCCAATTTTTAAAGTTTTTAAAGTCTGATTCCAAATTCTTTATTCTTTACTCTTTATTCTTAGCATTTTAATATAGATAGAAAGATGGCTGTTGAAACGAACATTATTAAAATAAATCCAGAACGCGTTAAGCTGGATAAGATAAGAATAATTACAAAAGTCTTAAAGGAAGAAGGAATCATCGCCTATCCTACAGATACTTTTTACGGACTTGGTGCTAGCTGTTTTTCAGAAAAGGCTATACTGAGGATCTATTCCTTAAAAGAAAGAAAACCATCAAAACCTCTTTCCGTTCTGGTCTCCGATAAGGCGATGGTCGAGAAGATCGCTGTAGACATCCCATCCTTATTCTGGAAACTGGCAGATGAATTCTGGCCAGGGCCTTTGACCTTAGTTTTAAAGGCTTCGTCTGGACTACCTATCCCTCTGCTTGGACCCAGAGATTCTATTGGAATCCGTCTGCCAGCAATTAGATGGCTGAGAAAATTGGTGAACGAAGCAACTTTTCCCATAACTGCTACCAGTGCAAATATTACAGGGAAAAAGGAAATAAAAAATCCCGGGAAAGTTATAGATTTGTTCTCTGGGAAAATTGACCTAATTGCTGATGGAGGGGATACCAGAGGAATTTTACCCTCCACTGTGGTTGACCTCACATCTAAAAAGCCGCAGATTCTCAGGGAAGGCGTTTTTCCTCGCTCACGCCTAGCAAGATATTTTTAAATATAATTCTGTATTAGAGAAAGAATTCCATTCCATCAGAGGCCAAATTAAAGCCTTTTGTTTTAATCTCCTTCAGGGCTTTCCCTTCTGGATCTAGAGCCAGGTTAGTATGGTTTAAATGCGTGAAATAGATCTTTGTCTTTCCCTTTTTTGCTACATCCTTCAGAGTTTCTAGGCTTGTTGTGATAAAGGGATGTCCTATCTTGGTAAGATTGCGTCCTGGAAGCTCTTCAGAACAAAAAAAAGTTCCATCCAGAAGACCGTAATCGACCTTTTTGGTTTCTTCCACAATCGAACGATTCCAGGCTTCCCAGCTCTGGATATCCGGTATATAGAGGAGTTTCTTTTTCTTTCCTGCGATTATGAATCCGAGTGTATCGGAATATTCATCCCGATGAGGCACCAAAAAAGAAGAGATGGAAATCCGTGGTGTTAAAAAGAGAATCTTTTCAAAAGAGAGGGTAAAAAGAGATATGTTTTCCAGGCGGACAAGCTGGCTCCAGGGGCCATTCTTTGTTAAGAAACTTCTCAAACGTGGAGAACAGTATACTGGAAGCTTATGAGTAGACATGGCCTCGTAGCCAAAAAACATCAGGCCCGTATAATGACCAATATGAGCATGGGAAAGAATGATAGCATGTGGAGAATTTTTTCTCCCGTGCTGTTCCAGACTCAGTCTCGTTAAAGCCATATGTGACTGAACTCGAATATCAGGAGTGGCATCCAGAATGAAATATTTTTTTTCTTTTAAATCCAGGATAGCAAGTGATGAGATTAAACGAGAAAATCTCTGGTCTTCTCGTGCGCGAATACAATTCCTGCAGTAACAACCTATCTGAGGAAGGCCGCCATCCTGGGCGGTTCCCAGAACTTTAACAAGAACTTCTGTCTCTTCCTGGTCTTTATTTAAGTCCTCTGGGAAAGCGCTGAGCTTATTTGAAGAAAAATGTATATTTAAACCAACAAAACTCCAGGCACAAATATTTAAGAAATCTCTTCTCTCCATATTTTTTAAAATTATAAACTATCTGACTTTTGCTCCGGTAGGAACCTCCTTATCAAAGAAAGAAATAGTTGCTTTATCGTCAATTTCAGCTGCCAGGAGCATACCCTGAGATTCGATCCCTCGGATGACAGCAGGCTTCAGGTTGACAATCACAGTAATTTTTTTTCCCGTCAAATCTTCCGGGGAGTAAACATCTGCTATACCAGCCACCATGGTCCGTTTTTCGACTCCGATATCAACTTCAAGTTTAAGAAGTTTTGTTGTCCCTTCCACCTTTTCTGCGTTTAAAATTTCTCCGACTCTGAGGTCCATTTTTTTAAATTCATCAAAAGATATATATTCCATTTTTTCCTCCTTTCTGGCTGGAGCGGCCCGAGTTTCTTCCTCCTTTAAAAAGTCTTTTAGAGCAATTCTTGGGAAAATAGGCTCAGGCTTTTTAATTATTTGGCCCAGCTTGAGATTTTCGAATTTTAATTCTCTGAATGATTCTTCTCCAATAGGCTTTTCTTCCCCGAGAAAGTTCCAGATTTTTTCCGATGATTCAGGCATTACTGGAAAAAGAAAAAAAGCTATAGTCCTGAGAGCTGCTGCGGCCTGGTAAAGAATTCTTCCAAGTTTTTTTCTTTTAGATTTGTCCTTGGACAATTTCCAGGGTACATTAACTGCCAGATATTTGTTGACAGAGTTGATATAAGACCAGATCTCTTCAAGAGCTTTATTTATAGCATAATCCTCATAGAGTTTGAGGGTCTTTTTTTTGGTGGTTTCGAATTCCAGGCGGAGTTTTTTGTCCTCTTTTCCCTCCTTATCTGTTTCTTCAATTTCTCCGTTAAAAAAACTTTGTATCATGGTCAGTGTACGCTGGACAAGGTTTCCCAGATCATTGGCCAGGTCAGAGTTGACGCGGTGGATAAATCCTTCGTGGGAGAAGTTACCGTCAAGCCCGATAGGGATTTCCCGGAGCAGGAAATAGCGGAGAGGGTCTGCTCCGAAGGTCTTGAGGATAATATGGGGGTCAAGGACATTGCCCTTGGATTTGGACATTTTAGTTTTGTCTTTGAGCCACCAGCCGTGGCCGAATACTGTCTGGGGGAGAGGAAAATCCGCAGCCAGAAGAAACGCAGGCCAGAAAATAGCGTGAAACCTGAGGATATCTTTTCCGATGAGATGGACCGTTGCTGGCCAGTATTTTTGAAAATGAGACAAATCCCAATCATAGCCGATGCCCGTTAGGTAGTTGTGGAGTGCGTCAAACCAGACATAGATGGTGTGTTTCGAGTCATCCGGCACAGGAATTCCCCATTCGACTGTAGTCCGGGTGATGCTCAGATCCTTCAACTCCTGCTTGACAAAGCTGACGACCTCGTTCATCCGGCTTTGTGGCCGGACAAATGCCGGGTTTTTGCCGTAGAAATCCAGAAGGGGCTTCTGGTAAGCGGAAAGCTTGAAGAAGTAGCATTCTTCAGAGACAATGAATGCTTTCGTATTACATTCAGGGCAGATTTTGTAGCCGCCTTCTTCAAGAGGAACATCTTCAGCTAAAAAATGTTCAGTCGAATCACAATACCATCCTTTGTAGATGCCTTTGTAAATGTCTCCTTTATCCTTCAATTTCTGGAAAATCTTCTGGACACCCTTTTCGTGGAAGGATTGCGTGGTGCGAATAAAAGAGTCGTTGGCTATGTTCAGAGCTTTCCACAGGTCTTTATACCTCACTACCATCTGGTCAGCCAGTTCTATTGGTGTCAGTCCCTTTTCCTTAGCCGCTTTTTCCACTTTCTGTCCGTGTTCGTCCGTTCCAGTCAGGAAAAAGACATCGTATCCTGTGAGCTTCTTGAAGCGGCTTATGGTGTCCGCAATGATAGTTGTATACGCGTGCCCGATATGAGGGATATCGTTAACATAGTAGATTGGAGTTGTGATATAAAAAGTTTTCTCAGACCTCTTTGCCACCGAACATCCCTCCTCTGATTAAGGTCATGGCTTCTGATCGTGTTGCGCTGTGAGTCCGAAAAGAACCCCTTAACGCTGAAGTGACGGTCACAGATTTTGGCTTTTTTGCCCCTCGCATCGACATACACATGTGTTCGGCTTCAATGACGACCATAACACCCAGGGGGTTAAGGTGTTCCATGATTAGGTCGGCGATCTGTTTGGTCAATCTTTCCTGGACTTGTAGCCTCCGTGAGAGAATATCGACCACTCTGGCAATTTTGCTTAAACCTACGATCCTTCCACCTTTTGGGATATAAGCAATATGAGCAACTCCAGCAAAGGGAAGGAGATGATGCTCGCACATCGAATAGAGAGGGATGTTTTTAATGAGAACCATTTCATCGTGCTTTTCACCCCGAATCACTCGAAGTTGTTTGGCAGGATTCTCATTTATTCCTCCCATTATTTCAGAAAACATTCGCGCAACCCTTTGTGGTGTTTCCTTGAGCCCGGGGCGCTTGGGGTCTTCGTTGACTCCTTCTAAAATAAGTTTGACTCCTCTTTCAATCTTCTTGAGGTCCACTTTTCTCTCCTTGTTTTTTACAGGCATTGCCAGGTTTAGTTATAAATGTCTGGCGGGTTCGTTTTTCTTTATCCTTATATAGATTTTTTTGGTTTTTTATAAAATTCCTTTACAGCAAGTTGAATGATTTTTTTAACAGGAACAATGCTCTTTTTTGCTGCTTTTAAACAATCTGAATACTCAGGTTGGATATTGACTTCTTCTCCTTCAAGGGAGCATATCTTGACGGCTATTTCTTGCCCGAGTACTTTGACTTTTTTGATCTTCCTTGCCAGAATGCGCCTTTCAACTGGAAAGTACCGGACACCTATTGAGTTCGTTTCCTTAAAAATTGCACTGATAATTGTATCTCTTTTTTCAATCTCCGCCAGGACAGTCAATTTTGTTGCCAATCTGTTTTTTTTCATCAATATAGGTGTAAAGAACACGTCCAGTGCTCCCAGGCCGAAAGCTCTGTTAAAAAAGGTAGCTAAGACTTGGGGAGTGGAGTCGTCAATATTTGTTTCGATCATGTATACATTTTTATTGGCTTTAAATTCTTTTTTATTTCCGTAAAAAGCTCTCAGAATGTTTGGGAAGTTATGAAAGTTTCTGGTTCCTGCTCCACAGCCGATCTTTTCATAAGAGATTTCAGGGAAAGGGATAAATTTTTTCACCAGAGTTGATACTATTGCTGCTCCTGTAGGAGTAACAAGCTCCTCTTTTATATAGTCGGAATAAACGGGGATACCTTTCAGAAGTTCAGCCACAGCTGGGGGAGGCACAGGAAGGCTGCCGTGAGTTGTCTCAACCCTTCCCTGGCCGACATTTAAAGGTGAAGAGTAAAATTCACTGATGTTGAGGATTTCAGCAAGAAAACAGCTCCCTAAAATATCTACAATCGCATCATCAGCTCCAGCTTCATGGATATGGGTCTCATGGAATTTGCGCCCGTGAACCCGGGCTTCAGCTTCGAAAAGTTTCTTAAAAATAGATAATGCGTTCTTTTTTACTGAGGGGGAAAAATGACTTCTTTTTATGAAACTGTCAACATCAGACCATTTTCGAGAGGCAGTCTTTTTGGCCTTAACTGCAACATCCACTTTTAATGCTCGAAGAGAAGATCTTTTGGTTTCCCTGATTTGAATATCTACAGGGAGCTTAAGTTCAGCCATTTTTTTCTTAAAGAGAGAGGGGGAGACGCCTAAGTCAAGGAGGGCTCCTAAGATCATGTCTCCACTCAGGCCGGCTGAGGCATCAAAGTAAACATATTTCATTTTTTATTTCTCCTTTATGACTTAGATATTCTTTTTAATTCTTTATCGATTAAAGGCAAGATTTCTCCTGCTTTTCCTCTGAATGAAAAATCGGAGTAAGATGTGAGGGGGGTAGGATCAGGATTAATTTCTACAATCTTTGCACCGGCTTGGGCTGCTGCAAGAGGGAGTGAGGCTGCTGGCTGGACTACTGCTGAAGTGCCGATGACAAACATAACTTCACACTGAGAGCTTAAAAGGAAAGCCTTTTGAAGAATAGTTGAGGAGAGGGATTCTCCAAACCAGACAACATGGGGTCTGAGAAGGGCTCCACAATCCGGGCAAAGAGGAGGGATCTCTTTTAAGGGAGCGTCATAATTTTCCGTTATTATGTCCTCGTTAGTACATCTCAACTTCCAGATATTTCCATGGAGTTCTAAAATGTTTTTTGACCCAGCTTTCTGGTGGAGGCCATCGATGTTCTGGGTGATAAGGGAGAATTTTAGGAAATTTTTCTCCCATTCGGCAAGGACTTTATGTCCAGGATTGGGATTCTTCTGGGCAATTATTCCCCTTCGCCAGTCATACCATTCCCAGACAAGCTTGGGATTTTTACTAAAAGCTGTAGGAGTAGCCAGTTCTTCTGGGCGGAACTTTTTCCAGAGACCGTCCTTGCCACGGAAAGTTGGAATTCCGGATTCGGCTGAGATCCCGGATCCAGTGGAGACTGCCACACGGCTTGTATTGCGGAGAACTTCGATGAGCGGTCCAGTTTCTAGCTTTACAGCCATGTTTTTTCCTCGTGTTTCATAGAATAATCTTTTCTGGTTGAAAAATCAAAACATAATGGATACAAAACAGAGAGACTAAAAGCCACGGCAACTCACTGCCTTACCTGCCATTGCTTGACTTGTTACCTCATAAATTATATATCAATAACCTGACAAAAGAAGAAAGATGGCTGTAAAGAACAAAGAAGATCTTCCTCATGTGGAAATAGGAATCCTTGGGGGGACAGAATTTTATGAAATTGAGGGAATCGAACACATTGAGGAAGTCCAAATTGAAACTCCTTTTGGCAAGACCTCCGATAATTTTATTATTGGTACTTTAGAAGGAAAGAGAGTTGCCTTTCTCAGCCGCCACGGAAGGGGACATCAAATACTTCCCTCAGAGATAAATTACCGGGCAAATATCTATGGCTTTAAAAAACTCGGTGTAGAGAGAGTCATTTCTGTAAGTGCTGTAGGTTCATTAAAAGAAGAGATAAAACCCGGAGATATAGTTTTTAGCGACCAATTCTTTGACAGAACACGGCGAAACAGCTCGTTTTTTTATGAAGGAATTGCGGTCCATATCAGTTTTGCACAGCCTGTCTGTGCTGAGCTTTCCACAGTTCTGTATGAAGCGGGAAAAAAGCTTGGATTAAGAGTCCATCAGGGTGGAACATATATCTGTATTGAGGGGCCTGCTTTTTCAACTAAAGCTGAGTCCCGCATCTATCGCTCCTGGGGTTGTGATGTTATCGGTATGACAAGTGCCACAGAGGCAAAGTTATGCCGGGAAGCAGAAATATGTTATAGCAACATGAATTTGGTCAGTGATTATGATGTCTGGCATGAAGTTGAGGAACCGGTATCAGTAGAGATAATTCTGGAGAATTTACGCAGGAACATTCACAAAGCCAAAGCCATTATAAAAAAGACTATTGCTGCACTTCCGCCCAAAAGAAGCGGCCAGTGTGACTGTGCAGAGGCCCTCAAGGATTGTATTGTCACTCAATACGATGTTATACCTGAAGAGATAAAAGAGAAGCTTCAGATCATTTTAGCAAAATATGTAAAATAATGTCAGGTGGCTGAATAATCACATGAGTTTAATTATTGTCGGCTCAGTGGCTTTTGATACAATTGAAACCCCCTATGGCAGAAGAGAAAAGATTGTTGGAGGATCAGGGACTTATTGTTCTTTGTCTGCAAGTTTTTTTACCCAGCCCGAGATTGTGGCTGTTGTAGGTGAGGACTTTCCAAAAGAGACAATCGAATTTTTCAAGAACAGAAGAATTGATATTCGTGGACTTGAGATTCGCCCGGGGAAGACTTTCCACTGGGAGGCACGCTACGGCGATGACCCCAATCAAAGGTCGACAATTAGAACAGAATTAAATGTGTTTCAGGATTTTAAGCCCTTACTTCCTCCAGGCTACAGGCAGGCTGATATTGTTTTTCTGGCAAATATCGATCCTGACCTTCAGGATGATATTCTTGCCCAGGTTCAGAAGCCAAAGCTAGTAGCTATGGATACTATGAATTTATGGATAAACACCAAGCCTGACTCGCTCTTAAAGGTTTTAGAGAAAGTTAATATATATTTTGCCAATGATGAAGAAGTTAGAATGCTGACCAAAGAAACGAATCTAGTCAAAGCTGGAAATAAAATTCTTAAAAGAGGGCCTTCTCTTGTTGTGATCAAAAAGGGAGAACACGGAGCTTTGGTTTTAGGAGAGGATTTTGTTTTTGGCGTTTTGGCTTATCCCTGTAAAGAGGTTGTTGATCCGACTGGTGCCGGAGACAGTTTTGCTGGAGGTTTTCTTGGCTATCTGGATAAAGTTAGAGCCATAAACGATAAGAACGAAATTCGTAAAGCTTCTGTTTATGGAAGCGTCCTGGCCTCTTATGTCATAGAGGATTTTGGGATTGAACGTTTTAAGTCTTTGACACAACAAGATGTAGAAGATCGTTTTTCTGATTTTAAAAAACTTGTTTCTTTCTAGGTTATATTTAGTAATTTTGAAGTTCGGCGAAATTCAGGGATTATAAAAAAAATGGCTGAAAAAAAATGCCTGTTGAGCCATTTTTAGAAATCCTATATTGACTTTCATTATTCCCTTATTTCGCTTTAAAGAAACTAATTTTTTTCTTTTTACATTTATGATTTTTCTTGCCTGTTTTAAACAAAGCAACCTGGCCTATTTAGTCCCGATTTTTGTGGGAACTTGTGAATGCAAATTTGCCTTCACGGGCGAGCATTAGTCGAATAATTTTGATGTGGGAAAAAGCTTAATAATGAAAATAGAAATAATTGGAGCTGAATCATTGGGAGTTCGTAGCCTGTGCACTGCTGTTAGGACACGAGACCGCAACATCGTTATTGATCCGGGTGTTGCGCTGGGATTCAAGCGACACGGCTTAATGCCGCATCCAGCTCAAGTAATAGCTTCTGAAAAAACTAAGGAGCTCATTGTAGATAGACTTCGGGATGCCACTGATGTCGTGATAAGCCACTATCATGGAGACCACCATCCGCTGGTTAATGCCAATCCATACCAGTTTTCTGCTAGACGAGTGGTTAAGTTAAACATCCGCTCCAAATTCTGGACTAAAGGGACAAGTGATCTCTCTTTAAATCAGTTTTATCGGGCCAGAAACTTAGCTAAGATCATTGGTCGGACTCTTCCCGTTGCTGAGGGAGTTTGTAGCGGACCTTTAAATTTTTCTCTTCCAGTTCTCCACGGCGAACGAGATAAATACGGTGGGAATGTGATGATGACCAGGATTGAAGAGAATGGAGAAGTCTTTGTGCATGCTTCAGACATTCAGATGCTTGATGACGAAGCAATTGAGAGAATTCTTGACTGGAAGCCTAACATTGTGCTTGCATCTGGCCCGCCCATTTATTTGCCAAGTATTACTTTTATAAAGAGAGAAGAAGCCTTGAGGAGAGCTTTGCACCTGGCTGAAAAGGTTGACACATTGATTCTTGACCATCATTTAATGCGTTCCAAAAAAGGAGAGCAGTGGCTGGACTATGTTTCTTCGCTTACTGCTGCCAAGCACAGGATAGTTTGTGCTGCTGACTTTATGGAATGTCCCCGCAATCTCCTTGAGGCTGAACGAATTATCTGGTACAAGAAACTTCCAGTTCCTGATGGTTGGCATAATGCCTATGCTCGTGGTGAGATCGATGTGATCCGCGACTGGTCTGACAGAGTGGCACAAACTAGAGTGAGATGAAACTGATCAGTGCCTGCTTACTTGGAATAAAATGTGCCTGGAGTAGTGATTATAAATATGCCAATTACAGAGCCATCGAACTTTTAAAGACCGAAGTTCTGATACCTGTCTGTCCTGAGCAGCTGGGGGGGCTGCCAACTCCCAGGGCTCCTCAGGAAATTCAGGGAGGTACAGGCGAGGATGTCCTTATTGGCAAATGTAAGGTTGTGAACCAAGCAGGAGAGAATGTTACCAGAGAATTTATCCGAGGAGCAGAAGAAACCTTAGAAATTGCCAGGAAATTTAATGTCAAAGAATTTATATCTAAGTCGAGAAGTCCATCGTGCGGGTATGGGCAAGTATACGATGGTACGTTTTCCGGTAAATTGATAGAAGGTGACGGAGTCACAACTGCATTGTTGAGAAAAAACGGTGTAAAGATTATTCCAGAGGAAGATCTGCCATGATATTTTCAGAGAGAAAATAAAGCTTTGCATTTCTCAATAAGTGATGGGAGGACTTCTCTGTAATCTCCGACTACACCAAAATCGGCCTCCTTGAATATATTAGCTTCAGGATCCTTGTTTATGGCGACAATGCATTTTGAGCCTGAGCATCCAGCCAGGTGCTGAGGAGCGCCAGAGATTCCGACAGCAATATAGAGAGCTGGGCTTACCATATGGCCGGTTTGACCGATTTCAAGACTTGCCGGCATCCAGCCTTCATCACAGGGGACTCTGCTCACTCCTACAGTGCCGTGGAGAGTCTGTGCCAGCTCTTGAATTAATTGGAAACCTTCGCTGCCGCCAATCCCTCCACCTCCGGTTATAATGACCTTTGCCTCTTCAAGTCTTATTCCTTTAATATCTTCCTTTACGGTTTCCAGGAGCTTTTCTTTAATCATCGAATTATCTACCTCAACTGTAACCGGGATAATCTCACCTTTCCTGGATGTATTCAGCTCAGCCGGTGCTGTTGCTCTTGGTCGCATGGTAATGATTTGAGGCTGGTAGTTTTCTGAAGTCCAAACTGCAATAGCATTTCCCCCGTAGACAGGTTTGCTTTGGAAGAGTGCTTTTGTATCCGGGTCTATGGTTAGCTTAACACAGTCCATACAAATAGCAGCTCCCAGCCTGGCGGCTAATCTGGGAGCAATGTCACGCCCCATGTCATTCTGAGCGAAGAGAATAATTGACGGTGCTATTTGTTTACAGACATCGGAGATTACAACTACATAGTGTTCAGGGAGTGATTCAGTAAATGAGGCACCAGCAGCTGTATATATCCTGTCAGCCCCGAGAAAGATAGCCTCGTTAGCTGCCTGCTGGATATTTTCTCCAATAAGAAGAAGGCTTAATGGCTGGTTAGGGTCATCACTGAGTTTTCTTCCTGTATTTATTAATTCCTGGGTAATTGTAGTGACCTTTTGTTCTATTACCTCACCGTAGATTAATACTCCTTTATAGTCTGTCATTGTTCTATTTTCCTGGCTGCAATTTATATTATTCCTGTTTTCCTCAATCTGTCAGCCAGTTTAGCAGATGCTTCGGCTGCGGTTTCTCCCCCAATTATCTCACACTTCCTTTCCTGTACCGGGATGAAGAGTTTGACAAGTTTTTTTCGTGCAGCCACAGCTCCAATTTGAGAAAGGTCGGCATCTATATCGCTTGCACTCCAGATAGGGATTTGTTTTTTAGATGCCGATATAATTCCCCATCCAGATGGCAACCGGCATTGCCCCACCTCATTGCTTACTGTTATCACTGCAGGCGTGGGAACTGAATATACTTGATAGCCGTCAAGAATCACCCGCTTCACATTCAGTTCGCCGTCGGCAACATCTATAGCTTCAACCAGTGTAACCAAGGGCAAACTCAAGTTCTCAGCAATTATTGAACCCACTAGACCTTCATCCCAGTCCGCAGCCTGTCTTCCGCACAGGACAAGGTCATAATCCCTAACCTTTTGAATTGCCTGGCTCAGAATGTAAGCTGTGGAGAAACTGTCTGAGTCCTCAAATGCTTTGTCAATGAGGACAATGCCTTCGTCGGCTCCCATTGCCAGTGCATGCTTGACAGCGCTGGCAGAGGCCTCATTACCCATGCTTAATATTTTTATCTTCCCTCCATGTTTATCCTTAAGCCTTAATGCTAACTCCACTGCCTGTTCATCATAGGGATTCATAACCGGCGGTATTCCTTCCGGTGGCGTAACATGCTTGGACTCAGTATCGAGCTTAAACTTTGCTGGAGGTATTTCTGGATCTGGAATCTGTTTGACACATACTATTAAATTCATCTCGGATCCTCTCTTACTTTCCGGACATAACACACCTGGCGGTTAGCACAGAATTTTTTATCCATATTCGTAACAAATACCGAATCCAGCCCTGGGAAAAACCCAATCAATGGCTCCTTTGCTACAAACAATCTGACAACTGCCGCACTCCAGGCAGCCTTCATAGGAAAGGGTGATATGATCCTCTATCAGTTTGAAGCATCCAGCCGGGCAGGCATAAAGGCAGTCATACTTATCACACTTCCTACAGATTTCTTCTCGTATGCTGACATGTACCTCTTTATCTATATCATATTTATTAACTGCCAGCTTATCCTCAATGGTAGCAGTGCTCATAATGCTCCCTTTATCCGGATCAGGTCGCGGATTATCTGCCAGCATGAGATTTTATCGTTCATTGATTGTTTAAGCAGATTCCAGGTTTTTTTTCTTGGCTTGCCGTCGTTGGTAAATATCTTCTCGGCCAAATCGCAGACTAGCGAAGGGTACAGGCTGTATATCCGGGGATTTTCAAGAAAGCGGGGAGCTTTTTTGAAAGTTTTCAAGTCTTTCAGGACAAAACTCCGTTTTAGGAGTTCTGGATAGTAAGAAAAAGACTTCTTGGAGAAATCGCCTGTTTGTTTAGCCTTTATAACGGTCTCAGCAGCCGCTATTCCTGAAGTAATAGAGAAGTTGGCTCCCTCCAGTGTTAGCCCTGTGGCAAGGATTAATGATGCTGCATCACCAGCCACCAGAAAGCCGTCTTTATAGAGAGCAGGCATCATGGCCCTTCCAGAAACTGGTATCAGGTGAGCTGAGTATTCAACTAATTTGCCTTCGGCAAGCAAGTTTGCCACTGCTGAATGCTGCTTAAATTCCTCAAGCATCTCGTTGGCTGCGACCTTATTCTCAGAGAGAGCGCTTAATTTAGCCACAATTCCAACTGACAGGCTATCTTTGTTTGTGTATAGAAAAGCCCCTCCGGGTATCCCTTTTGTGAAAGAACCGATAAACTCCCAGGCTATACCCTCATTTCCGGTTAGGTTAAAACGTTTCTCTAATAACTGACGCGGTAACTGGATTACTTCCTTTACCCCCTGTTTAATATCCCCTGGGGAAAGCTTTTTCCTGAGTCCTGCCTTATCTGCCAGTACAGAATTTACTCCGTCACAGGCGATAACCGCGCTGGCAGGCAGTTCATCGCCGCCCGCCTTTATTCCTGTTACTGCATTTCCGTTCCAGAGGAGGTCGTCAGCCTGAAGCCCGGTAGCAATAATTGCCCCAGCCTGCTCTGCTTTGGCAGCAAACCAACGGTCAAACTTGGAGCGTAACAAAGAAAAGCCATTATAGGGAGGTTCGTTGAATTTATTGGTGGTGAATTCTGCAGATAAAGAGGCTTCAGGAGTGAGCAAGGAAAATCTGTGGCGAAGAATATGCCTTTCTACTGGAGCTTCGTCCCAAAAGCTGGGAAACAACTGGTTTAATATGGGTCCGTAGAATACTCCTCCCCACATATTTTTTGCTCCGGCAAATTTCCCCCTTTCCACCACAAGAGTTTCTAAACCGGCTTTTGCCAGGGTGTAACCGCAGGCACAACCTGCCGGGCCAGCCCCAACCACAATGGCATCAAATTTTTGTTTCACAGTTATTGCCTGTATTGGCTATCTGAAAGCAGCCATCTCCAGAAGTTGCTGTCCAATGGTTAACTGGTGCATTTGTGCTGTGCCGCCGAGTATAGTTGCTGTGATCGCGTCTTGATAGTGGTGGCCTACAGGATAGTCGTCGATAGTGCCAAACGAACCGTGTATCTTCACAACCTGGGATGCTACCCATAGAGCGGTCTCGGCAGCAAAATATTTAGCATAGGACATCTCTTTTATATGACGAATATCGCGGCTCTTAAGGTCTGCAGCACGATAAGTAAGCCATCTGGCTGCCTCGATTCTCGTTGACATCTCAGCGATTATTTCCTGTATTAGCTGAAAACCGCCAATAGGCTTTCCAAATTGAATCCGCCCCTTGGCGTACTCTATGCTGGCGTCAAGACAGCTCTGTGCAAGACCAACAGAGCCAGCAGCAAGAAACAATCGGGCAGTATCAATGCCTCGCAGGGCATCCCTCAATGCTCGTCCAATTTCTCCAATCTGGTTCTCCAGGGGCAATTCCATATCAGTAAACCTTAAAGTGCCTTCACTACCGCCTCTCCAGCTTATTCTCCCTTTCTGGGGTGTACTGGAAAAGCCCGGAGTGCCTCTTTCAACAATAAAAGTACCCAAACCTTTAAGGCCTTTACTTTTGTCTGTCTGAGCAATGAATAAGACAACATCAGCTATTTCACCGTTAGTAATAAAGATTTTGGTTCCATTGATGATCCAAAAATTACCGGAGCGAACAGCAGTTGTCTCGATCATAGAAGAATCGCTGCCGGAATTGGGCTCGACAACAGCTCCAGACATAATTAAATCACCTTTACACACTGGAGGAAGGTATTTCTGTTTCTGCTCCTCAGTACCAGCATCCAGAAGGTTGGTAGCTGGCTGGATTGGGCCACTAGCTGCTGCTTGAGTTACACCTAAGCTTGCCCAGCAAAGTGCTTCCCAGATAATAACTGAAGTAATATAATCAAGCCCTAGTCCTCCATACTCCTGAGGCATATGCGGGGCTAACAGTCCTTGTGAAGCCATCTTTTTAATAATCCCAGAATCAAATTTCTCCTGACGTTCATTTTCTTTGAGTGTAGGTAAAATTTCCTGCTCAGCAAACTTTCTAGCCATAGCCTGAAACATTTTCTGTTCTTCGGTTAGTTCGAAGTCCATTTGTTTCCTCCAGAAATTCACATTTTTCTATTGGTGTTTTTTTTCTTTCTTTTCCACTAGCTCAAACAAGACCCCATGAGTCCCTCGAGGGTGAAGGAAAACACTCATTCCCTCAGCTCCTGGTTTTGGCTCGCCAAGGACCTCTATTCCTGTTTTTTTAAGCGAGGTGATTTCTGAGTTAATATCATCTACTTCGTAACAGATGTGGTGAAAACCCTCGCCGCGCTTTTCCAGGAATTTTGCCATAACTCCTTCGCTTCCGACAGGCTCTAAGAGCTCAATTAGAATGTAACCTACCTTTACCATGCTAACTTTGATCGTCCCATCACTGCCTGTTATGGGCTCTGATGATTCAAGCCCGAAAGCTGAACGATAAAACTCCCTTGCTTCTTCAAGATCTTTTACAGCCATTCCCAGATGACTAATTTGTTTTATCATCTGTAGCCTCCACAATAATAATATTTTTTGAGGTGATGAGAATTTTACAACTATGATTCTCAGGAATCGCAATTTGCTTTTTTTATGAGCTTTTAATTTCCCTGAACCTCTGTTATTTTTCTACGGATTCTTTCAAAAAATTTATAACACAGGAAAAATTTGATGTCAAAATTTTAAAAAGGGCTGAAACATCTTTATTCACGTGATAAAGAAACAGCCAGGCAAACTGATTCGTCAGCCTGTGTCTTTTCCCCAGCGAGGAAAATCCACTTATTCCTCGGCTTGTTCTCCTCTTTGAGGAACCAAACCCGCTCGCCTCCGGCTGGCTTCCTAACCAGATTGCCTGACTTCCAAAGAAATTGTCACGGAAAT
>Ga0114922_10001292_pt1 | contig 23961 bp, 19 predicted proteins | sample AartaG_FD_100975 | JGI IMG/M metagenome (GOLD analysis project Ga0114922, IMG submission 100975) | Deep subsurface microbial communities from Aarhus Bay to uncover new lineages of life (NeLLi) - Aarhus_00045 metaG | ecosystem: Environmental > Aquatic > Marine > Oceanic > Sediment | place... | reverse complement strand
TAAATCAGGACACCTCCGGCGCCAATAACGGCGACCCTGCCTCGCCCTGACTTCGCCAGGCCTACGCCGCGGCAAGCATGATAAAAAAATGTCAAACAAACCCAATTTTTCGAAGGGCAAAAAATGAACATAACCTCAGCTATACCAAAGATTTACGAAAATGAACCACCTGCCAGACGCGGCCAACACGAACCCAATCTTGCCCTGTTTCAAACCCCGCCCTGTCATTCCTGCGTCAGCAGGAATCTCGTTTTGAACATTTGAATTTAGCTAATTGAGATTTGTTTGTTATTTGATGCTTGTAATTTGCAACTTCGACCCTGTAGTCCTTCGAGGACCGGGCGCGCGGCGCGTAACGCAGGACCAAGCGATGTCGAAGAGCCAGCCTTCATCGGACGGACTCAAAACTTGACGCAAAATGACAAGAGACTAACCAATATGCGACAATTTCCTCAAAGATATGCACTAGTGCACATAGGGCATATTCAGCCCCGGCCCCCACTTTGTCCCTTTGCCCCTTTGTCTCTCTGCCCCTTTTTTCTCGTAATTTTTCATAATTTGAAGCATTCCTACAAACTTATTCGAGCGCAATTTCACCCCTTTTTGTAAGTTTGGTATAGATTTTTGTAAGTTTTACAACTTTGTCGAACGTTTCTAAATCCCCACCCCCATTTTTAGCCCAAAAACAAGGGCGACCCCACACCTGCCAAACTACCAACCCCCATGTTTTCCCCAAAAAATCTTACCCATCTTAATATCTAGCGCCAATGCGCCCAATCACCACGCATTGCTCTGACGCCGGAACTTGGCAGCTCATTTACACCTACTCCCCGGCTGGGCAAACTACAACCTAAATAGCAAGATAATGACAAAAACAAGCCGCCTTCTTATATTTGTCTTGCACGTTTTACGCGATAATCTATGATATCCCAAATACCATCGAGAGCCGAAAAAAGCGGGTTCCCGTGGCTAAATTAGCAAAAGAACTCTAAAATAGTGCAATGACAGGAAAGAAACTATGAAACTTGACCCCACTAAAATGCAAGATTGGCAGATTGCCCAGGCTGCCGAAGAAACAATGAAGCCAGTTTCCCAGCTGGCCGACGAACTTGGCCTCAAAGACGACGAAATGCTCCCTATGGGCCGTCAGCTGGCAAAAGTCGATTATGCCAGGGCTCTGGAGCGCCTCGCCGACAGACCAACAGCCAAGTATATTGATGTTACCGCCATTACGCCTACCCCCCTCGGTGAGGGCAAGACCACCACTGCAATAGGCCTGATTGAGGGCCTCGGCAAGCTGGGCAAGAGAGTAACCGGTGCTATTCGACAGCCAAGCGGAGGACCCACCTTCAATATCAAAGGCTCTGCTGCCGGCGGCGGACTCGCACAGTGTATCCCCCTTGTGCCGTTTTCTATTCGTCTTACCGGCGATATCGACTGCATCACCAACGCCCACAATCTGGCAATGGTTGCTTTGACCGCTCGTATGCAGCACGAGAGAAACTATGACGATGAAAAGCTGGCGAAAAGAAACCTAAAACGCCTCGATATTGACCCGGAGAGGGTCCAGATGCGGTGGGTCATGGATTTTTGTGCCCAGGCTCTCCGCAACATCACCATCGGCAAGGGCGGCAAGATGGACGGCTACGAAATGGAGTCTGGATTCGCAATCACGGTTTCAAGTGAGTTAATGGCTATATTGGCCTTGGCCAAAGACCTGAAGGATTTACGTGAAAGAATAAGCAAAATCGTGGTTGCATATGACAAAAAGGGCAACGAAGTTACCACCGCCGACCTCGAAGTTCATGGTGCTATGACGGCCTGGATGGTTGAGGCCCTTAATCCGAGCCTCCTGCAGACCGTCGAGGGACAGCCCGTTTTTGTCCACGCCGGCCCATTCGCTAATATCGCCATCGGCCAAAGTTCGGTTATCGCCGACCTGCTTGCGACAAAATTGTCCGATTACCACGTAACAGAAAGCGGTTTCGGTGCTGATATCGGCTTTGAGAAGTTCTGGAACTTGAAGTGTCGTACGTCTGGCCTGAAACCTGATGTAGTGGTTGTTGTCGCTACTATTCGGGCCTTAAAGATGCACGGCGGCGGCCCGCCAGTCAAACCTGGAATACCGCTAAGCGAGGAATACACCCAGGAAAATCTCGAACTGGTCGAGGCCGGCTGTGATAACCTCATCGCTCATATCGAAACCGTTAAAAAAAGCGGTGTCCGGCCGGTGGTCTGTATAAATGGCTTTTACACCGATACAAAGGCTGAAATCGAGCTTGTGCGAAAAATCGCAGAGCAAAATGGCGCTTTGGCAGCCTACTCAGAACACTGGCTGAAAGGCGGCGATGGTTCAATCGAGCTCGCCGAGGCGGTAATCCAGGCCTGCGACGAAAAGAATGAATTCAAATTCCTTTATGAGCTCGGTACTCCCTTGCGAAAACAGGTCGAATTGATCGCCACTGAAGTTTACGGAGCGGATGGCGTTACATATGCCCCTGAAGCGGTGGAAAAAGCCGAAGCCCTTGAAGCAGACCCCTCTCTTAAGGGATTTGGAACATGTATGGTCAAAACGCATCTGAGCCTGTCGCATGACCCCGATTTAAAGGGGCGGCCGAAGAACTGGCAGCTTCCAATCCGTGATTTTCTGCTGTATAAAGGGGCTGGATTCATCGTTCCGTTGGCAGGGGCAATCAAATTAATGCCGGGCACGGCCTCAGACCCGGCCTTCCGACGTATCGACGTCGACCTGAAGACAGGAAAAGTTACAGGAATGTTCTAAGCTCTCAAGCAAGAGAGTACTTTAAACCCAGGTAAGGGTAACCATGGCTTTGAGCAGGAAAGCATCAAGTCAGGCTCGGAAAAACGCTGATACTGAACATAAATGCGTTTTAGTTCTCGGAGCTGGTATTTCGGGCGCAACCGTGGCCAAGCGGTTAAGTGAAGCTGGCTGTCGCGTCCATCTCGCCGAGAGACAGGCAGCGATTGGCGGTCATGTTGCTGAAATGGGCTGCAAAGCGACAGATGTCTGTCTGCGATGCAATATATGCGTGGCAAACGAGCTTTTGAGAAATATCGGTGCTTCGGAAAACATTCACGTCCACACTCGAACAGAATTGACAAAGCTCCAGAACGGCACAAATGGCCGCCGCTATACCGCAACACTAAAGCATGAGCCCACTTTTGTAGACTACGAGAAATGTATTGGCTGCCAGGCGTGTGTCGGCACATGCCCGGAAAAGTGCATAGCCAAGCCAAATGTCTCAATCTCACCTGCGGTACCGGTGATTGATTACTCTCGATGCCGCCGAAACTTAGATAAAGAATGTTCAGCATGCGAGGAAATCTGCCCGGTCGATGCGATTAGAATGGGGCAGAAAGAAACCGAAAGCAACATCGATGTCGATAGCCTAATCATTGCAACCGGTTATGAACCTTATGACCCCGCGATAAATGCTTCATACGGATATGGACAGATAGCAAATGTTATCACAGGCATCGAAGCTGAACGACAGCTTGCCACTCAGCACAAGTTAACTCGACCTTCTGATGGCCAGCCCCCAGGACGAGTTGCATTTGTCCAGTGCGTCGGCTCAAGAAGTGAGCAAGTGCATCGCCGGCCGGAAGACACAGACTACTGCTCGGCCGTCTGTTGCGCATATGCCCTTAGAATGGCGCAGTTGATGAAATACCAGAGCGAAGATGCCGACGTAACGGTTTTCTATATGGATATTCAAAACTTCGCCAAAGGATTCAATGAGTTTTACAAAAATTGTAAAGATAAAATGACTTTCATTAGATCGCGGCCATACGAGATTAAAGCCGGTCAAAACGGCCAGGTGCTGGTGAAATTCACCCCGCAGTCTCTTCCGGAAGCAGCAGATTCCCAGGTTTGCGAAGAGGAATTTGACCTTGTGGTCTTGGCGGTCGGAATTCGCCCGGCGCCGGACGCAGCCAGATTGGCAGAATCATTGCAAGTGCCGGTTGATGAACACGGATTCTTTGGTTTTAAGGGTGCTTCATCGCTGCCTGGATTACAGCGTGAGGGAATTTTTGTAGCTGGAGCGTGTGAGTCACCAAAAGATATTGCGGCCTGTATGCGAGAGGCTGAAGCAGTCAGTGCCGCGGTAATAAGTGGAGCTTAGTAGCAGGTGATTAAGGAAATTGAACAAAATGGTGATGTAGGTGTCGTACTCTGCGACTGCGGAGGGACATTGCGTGACCGGCTTGATTTTGAAAAGCTCCAAAAACATTTGGAACAGCTACCCGCCGTGACAGCTGTGAGCTGCTGTTCGAAATTCTGCCAACGAAAAGACTGCACAAAAGCTATAGAACGCATCGCGAAAAAACAGACAAAACGTCTGGTAATAGGGGCCTGTGACCAGGAAGTGTTTGACAAAAATCTGCGCCAAATGATAGCAGGTGGCACACTAAATGAAGGACTTTTGTGGTGTGTAAATATTCGCGAACACTGCAGCTGGGTTACAAGTAAGCCGAGAGCAGCTACGAATAAAGCAGAAGAGATTCTAACTGCAGCTGTTCGGCGCGTAAAATTGGCAAAAGAGATAAAATCAAAGAAGGCCACCGTCAATCAGGATGTGCTGGTTCTCGGCGCCGGGCCCGCAGCAATGCAAACAGCAGTTGGACTTTCCCGGTTGGGTCATAAAGTAAACTTAGTCACAAAAGAAGATTCTTTAGGGGGACAGACTGCAGAAACGCCGGGGCTTTACGCTTATGTGGCTTCGGACCCCTGCGAGGCCGAGGCGCTCGTGAAGAGCCGGGTAGATGAGCTTGTCCGCCGAGTAGCTGATGATAAGCAAATCGCCGTTCAGACTGGCGCATCTTTGAAATCCATAAAGGGAGAATTCGGAAATTTCAATGCAGTGGTTAATTCCAACGGCACCGAAGAGAGCTTTACAGCAGGAGCGATTGTTTTGGCCCCCGATTCGGCTCAGAGAGAACCGGAATTAGCCAAGATAATATATGATGGCGAGGACGTGCCGAAACGTGTTGCCATAGTAATCGATGTCATTGGCGAACAAAGTAAGGCTGTCTCGGCCCAGGTGCTCTCGGCAGCTGAGTTGCTGGTAAAGCAATTCGGAACTGAGGTGAAAATATACTGTCACAACGTAAGAGTAGCCGCTACGGGCATGGAAAGCCTATATAGAAGAGCGAGAGAAGGCGGAGTTGTCGTCGTAAAATACGAATCGCCGCCGGTGATTTCCGAGCGAGGTACTAAGAAGCTAGTGTGTGTCCAAGAGCCTACAATAGGATATGAAGTCTCCGAAGAGTATGACTTGGCGATCATGGCAGATGCCTTCACCGGAAGTGGGAACGGCGAGCTTCCAAACCTGATAGAGGGCCTGCGAATAGGTCCCGGGGGGACATTACAGGCGGACAACGTATGGCTTTTGCCTACGAAAACAAACCGTAAAGGTATATTTGTAGCAGGTTCAGCCGGGGGTACAGATGAGCTTAGGGACACTCAGGCCGATGGTTTGGCGTCAGCAAACCAAATCCATGAATTGCTCAAGGACAAGCAAATCGAAGTTCTTGATGATGCAGCCGTGGTCGATGATGATAAATGTGTTCTGTGTCTGACCTGCATGCGGATATGTCCGCACGGCGCGGTCAGCATTGACATTGACAATAAAGCTGCTTCGGTTTCATCGCTTGTATGTCAGCGTTGTGGGATATGTGCGGCCCAGTGCCCGGCAGATGCTATTGAACTACCGCGATATACTGATGAGCAAATGGCAGCTGAGGTAGGGGATAAACCTAAATTAACCGTCTTTGCCTGTGAGAATTCGGCTTATCCGGCAGCAACCGCAGCGGGACTTAGCGGCCTTAAATACGCAGCGGATATCCGACTGATTCGTGTCCCCTGTGCCGGCAAGGTAGACCCAAGGGAAATTCTGCAGGCGCTGGAATGTGGGGCCGATAAGGTGATGATTCTTGGCTGCCACCCGGAGAGCTGCCAGTATCTGCACGGTTCGACCCGGGCGGCAAGAAGAATAGAGTGGCTTAATAACGCATTGGAAAAAGCAGGCGTTGACGGAAAACGCGTGGTCTGGGGGCCATTAGCATCGGTAGAACCAGCTAAATTTCTGGAGTATGTAAAGGAGTCAGTATAAATGGCAGGACAAATTATAGACGGCAAACAGGTGGCCGCGGATATGCGGGCTGAACTGAAAGAAGAAGTGGCAAAGCTTAAAGAACAAGGCATCGTGCCGGGACTGGGCGTTGTCCTGGTCGGCGAGGATCCGGCCTCGAAATCCTATGTTACAGCCAAGGAACGTGCCTGTGAAGAATTAGGGATTTATTCCGACGATAACCGCCTGCCTGCAGAAACCACCCAGGAAGACCTAATCGCCCTTGTCAATCGAATGAACAACGACCCAAAGATAAACGGTATCCTGGTCCAGCTGCCCTTGCCCAAAGGTCTTAATGAGTCTGAGGTCCTGCTGGCGATTGACCCAGACAAAGATGTTGACGGATTCCACCCGATGAACGTGGGAAAAATGATGGTCGGTGAAAAGGCCTTTCTGCCATGCACGCCACACGGAGTTATTCAGCTATTACTGCGCAGCGGGGTAGACATTAAAGGAGCTAACGTAGTAATAGTCGGACGCAGCAACATTGTCGGCAAACCCCTTGCCAATATGCTCATTCAAAAGAATGGTAAGGGAAATGCTACCGTAACGGTCTGTCATACCCGCACCAAAGACCTTGCGCATCACACGAAGCAGGCCGATATCGTCATCGCCGCGGCCGGCAGACCCAATACCGTAACTGCGGATATGGTAAAGGACGGCGTTGTTGTGATTGACGTTGGCGTCAATCGCGTCGAAGATGCCACTAAGAAGAAAGGATATCGGCTGGTCGGCGATGTGGATTTTGAAGCGGTCAAGGAAAAAGCCTCGCTTATCACTCCCGTCCCGGGAGGTGTCGGCCCGATGACCATAACTATGCTGCTTTATAATACGGTCGAATCGGCCAAAAGAGTCGCTGGCCTTTAAGTTGATAAAATGATAGTAGCAGAACAAAAACCAATAGAAGAAATCAAAGAATTCCTGACAGGGCATAAACGCATATTACTGCTCGGCTGTGGAACATGCGTGACCGTCTGCCTGGCAGGCGGCGAAAGGGAGGTTGCCACCCTCGCTCCTATCTTGAGAATGTCAGGCAACATTGAAGTGATGGAAAATACCATAGAAAGACAGTGTGATGCGGAGTTCTTCGATGCTGTAAAAGAGCAGGCGGAATCCTGTGACGCCGTTCTCTCAATGGCCTGTGGGGTGGGCGTCCAGATGGTAGCTAATATCTTTGGGGATAAGCCCGTCTATCCTGCATTGAATACAAAGTTTATGGGCACCAACGACGGTGCCGGCCAGTGGTCGGAAAACTGCCTAGCCTGCGGCGACTGCAAACTTGGTATCTTTGGCGGCGTCTGTCCGGTAACACGGTGTTCAAAGTCGCTGTTAAACGGCCCCTGCGGCGGTTCTGTCGACGGCAAATGTGAGGTTGACCCGGAAAATATTGACTGCGGGTGGCAATTGATTTACGACCGGCTCAAGGCGCTGGGCAAGCTGAATGTGCTGGTTGATAACACTGTTCCGAAAGACTGGAGTCAGACGCACGATGGCGGACCGAGAAAACTTTCACGAGAGGATATAGCGGAATTGTAATGATTGCGACTGAATACAAATCTGGCAGTAATCTGGAACAGGTGCTCTCGCGAGGCGGCTTTGCGGTGACAGCTGAACTCGGCCCGCCCAAAAGCACTGACCTCGACCTTATCAAGAAGAAAGCCGGGCTGCTTGCAGGATGGGTGGATGCCGTAAACATAACTGATAACCAGACCGCCATCGTGCGCGTATCGAGCATCGCCGCCGGCAAACTTGCTCTTGATATGGGTCTTGAGCCAATCATACAAATTACCTGCAGGGATAGGAACCGCTTGGCAATACAGGCTGATATTCTCGGAGCATATCTGTTGGGTATTCGCAATGTCCTCTGTCTGACCGGTGACCATCAGTGTTTTGGCAACCACCCCACAGCAAGGCACGTTTTTGACCTTGACTCAATCCAACTGATTCAGATGGTCAAAGACATGCGAGACAAGAAGGTCTTCGCCTGTGGTGAGGAAATCAAAAACTCAAAGAAGGCGGAAGTGAAAGAGCCGCGAATGTTTATCGGTGGGGCGGCCAATCCATTTGCAGACCCGTTCGAATTCCGTGTTATCCGCCTAGAGAAGAAGGTTAACGCCGGTGTGGATTTTATTCAAACACAATGCATCTATGATATGGAACGCTTCGACCAGTGGATGGAACAGGTGCGCAGCAAGCAGCTGCATAAAAAATGCAAAATCTTGGCCGGCGTAACGCCCTTAAAATCCGTCGGTATGACAAAATATATGCGCGACACACTCGCGGGCGTCACCGTGCCGGACTCTTACGTCGAGCGAATGGCGAAAGCCGAGGATACAAAGGCCGAGGGTATTAGTATTTGCGTAGAGCAGATCCAGCAACTTCGCAAGACCGAAGGTGTGGCTGGTATTCATATAATGGCTATCGAGTGGGAAGAAAAAGTTCCGGAAATTGTTGAAAAGGCAGGATTAAAAAGGCAATAGTTAATTGAGACTCTACTTGGCCCTAAGTAGACCGAGTCGTTTCTCTGATAAGCGAGGTTAATATGCAGATGATTGATAGCAAAAATCTCGACCCCCAGTTTAAGTATGACGTGGCCGCACATCCCGGCGGCGAAAATATCAAACTCTGTTTCGCCTGCGGCACATGCACGGCGGGCTGTCCCGTGTCAGCCGTAGACCCGGAGTTTAACCCTCGCAAGATTATTCGGCAGGTTTTGCTGGGGATGCGCCAAGAGGTTCTTTCCTCGCCTGTTATCTGGCGCTGTGTACAGTGCTATTCCTGCACTGCCAAATGTCCTCAGAACGTAAAATTCAGGGACGTAATGAAGGCACTGCGCGAGATGGCGGCAAAAGAGGGACACGTAAAACCTGAGCTGCTGCAACAGGTCGAACAACTGGACGAGTTCTCACAGAAGCTGCGGCGCGACTTGGTGAACGTTCTTGTAACTGATCCGGGAAGGTTTGAAAGCATAAAAGATAAAGTAGAGAAAACAGCCACAGCGTAGTGTTGACCTGGACATAAGGGTGTGAGTAATAATGATTGCCCCTACTAAAAAAGAGCCAGAAAAAGTTGGTGCCGTGCTTGTAATCGGCGGCGGCATTGCCGGTATTCAGGCCTCGCTGGACCTTGCTGAATCGGGCCAGAAGGTTTACCTGCTGGAAACATCTCCGGCCATTGGTGGTAACATGGCCCGTCTGGACAAAACGTTTCCAACAAACGACTGTTCGATGTGTATTCTGTCACCGAAGATTGTTGAGTGCGGCAGACACCTGAATATTGAAACGATTACCTGGGCTGACTTGGAGGATGTTTCTGGCTCGGTGGGCAATTTCAAAATAAAGGTTCGCAAACGGGCCAGATACGTTGACCTAGAAAAGTGCACCGGCTGTGGCGAATGCGTTGAAATGTGCCCCGTTACCGTTGCCAGCGAATTCGAAGGCGGAATCGGGCAAAGAAAAGCCATCTTCCGTCCTTACCCCCAGGCATATCCGAATGCGTTTGTTATCGACAAGGGTCGAATTGCGCCGTGCCGAAATACCTGCCCGGCCGGAGTAAACGTCCAAGGATTCGTCGCGCTTTTAGCCCAGGGCAAATTCGATGAGGCCTTGGAGTTATACCGCGCTCGCAATCCTTTCCCTGCCACATGCGGCCGGATTTGCACTCACACTTGTCAAGATGCATGTAACAGAGGTCGCTTGGATGAGGCCTTGGCAATCCGTGATTTGCACAGATTTCTTGCCGACCGCGAGATAAGCGCAGTCCGCGAGGGCAAACCGCCGGAACTGAGCGAGCATCTGATCGCGAGGCGAGAAGCTGAATTCCCTGTCCGACGAGGTGCTGGGCGGCGCATAGCTATCGTTGGCTCCGGCCCGGCCGGCCTGACGTGTGCTTGGGACCTGGCCAATATGGGATATAAACCTGTAGTCTACGAAGAACTCAGTGTGCCAGGGGGAATGTTAAGGGTCGGCGTGCCCCGCTATAGACTCCCGGTAGATGTGCTGGACTACGAGATTGAAGCTATACAGCGTGGAGGCGTAGAAATCAGACTCAACACCCCTGTCGGCCCGGACCTGACATTAAATGACATGTTGGAACAGGGCTTGGAGGCTATCTTTATTGCTATCGGAACCCACAAAAGCCGCGAATTGGGCATCGAAGGCGAAGACCTAAACGGCGTAATTCATGGGACGAGGTTTTTGCATCACGCCAAGATGGAACAGCCCACGGATATTGCCAACAAGGTTGTGGTGGTTGTTGGAGGGGGCAACGCCGCCATTGACTCAGCCCGAACGTCTCTGCGACTTGGTGCACGGCGGGTTACAGTCCTATACCGCCGCAGCCGTGATGAGATGCCCGCGAGTCAGGAGGAAATAGAAGCTTGTCAAGAAGAGGGTATTGAATTTCGCTTTCAGGCCTCGCCTGCAAGGATTTTGGGTACAGCTGGGCGAGTGGCTGCGCTGGAATGTGTTCGAATGGCCCTCGGGGAGCCTGACGAGACCGGGCGTCGAAAACCCACTCCAATCAAAGATTCAAAATTCATAGTCGAGGCGGACATTGTAATTCCGGCAATAAGTCAGGAGGCGGACATATCTGTTTTGACTGACCTTAAAGCGGTTCAGGTTACAGAAACCGGTCTGGTTCCGGTAGCCGGCACGGAACTGGAAGGTGTCCGTGGTTTTACAGACCTGTTGCGTGCAGCGAGTCTGGGCGAGCCCGTCGAGCTGGGCGAAAGGGTTATAGTCATTGGTGGTGGTAATGTAGCTGTCGACGTGGCCCGTACAGTGATTCGTTTGGGTGTAAGAGATGTCCACTTGGCTTGCCTTGAGGCCCCGGACGAGATGTTTGCCTCTCCGGAGGAGGTACGGGCTGCAAAGGAAGAAGGAGTCACAATCCACAACAGACTTTCACCCAAACGCATAGTCGCCCGGGACGGCCACGCCGCTGGTGTTGAGTTCCGAGAGTGTCTATCTGTCTTTAATAAAGAAGGTAGATTCAGTCCAGTTGTAAGACCCGGCTCTGAACGCATCATGTCGGCCGACTCGGTCGTGGTGGCGATAGGTCAGGCTGTCGATTGGGAATTGTTAAAGGCGGCTGATGGACTGCTTGAAACGAGGGCGGGATTCATTTCCGTTGACCCGGACACGTTGGCAACTAATGTCAAACGCATTTTTGCCGGCGGAGATGTTGTAACAGGACCAGACGTCGCGGTAAACGCGATTGTTGCGGGCCACAGAGCGGCTGCCTCCATCGATAGATTCCTGAATGGCGAGGACCTGTACGAAGGCCGTGACGACATAAAACCTAAACTTACGCGAAAGGATTTAGCTCCCATACCGCAAGCTCATCACCCCCACGAGCCAAGAGTACCTATGCCCATGTTGCCTGTGGATGAAAGGATTAAGGGTTTTGACGAAGTCGAGCGCGGTTACACAGAAGAGCAGGCCATCGAGGAGGCAAAACGCTGCCTGCACTGCAGTATTTGCTCCGAGTGCTTGCAATGCGTAACCGTCTGTAAAGCCGAAGCCATCTGTCACCAGCAGCAGGACACAATTGAGCAGATTGATGTTGGCGCAGTCGTGGTTGTACCAGGCTTTGAAGAATTCCTGGGCCAATTGAAATACGACTTTGGTTATAGCCGTTATCCTGACGTGGTCAGCAGCATTCAGTTTGAAAGGATCCTCTCGGCGTCGGGTCCCTTTGCCGGCCATGTCCAAAGACCATCCGACGGAAAGAAACCCAAAAAGATTGCGTTTCTCCAATGTGTTGGCTCACGTGACATTTCTTGCCGAAATGCCTACTGCTCATCCGTCTGCTGTATGTACGCCATCAAAGAGGCCGTCATCGCCAAAGAGCATCTAAAAGACGTCGATGTAACAGTCTTCTTTATGGATATGCGCGCCTTCGGCAAAGATTTTGATAAATACTATGAGCGGGCAAAGTCTGAATACGGAGTTCGCTTTACACGTGCACGAGTAAGTGACGTATATCGAACAAATGGTGACGGCCAACTCACCGTTCAGTACGCATCTGAATCCGGCTGTGTCGATGAAGACGATTTCGATATGGTCGTATTGTCCGTTGGACTGGAGCCTTCCGAGAAATCGAGGCAGTTAGCGAACAAACTGGGGGTCCGGCTTGATGCAAACGGCTTTATCGCAACCAAGTCTTCCAACCCGTTGGAGAGTTCACGGCCTGGTGTTTTCGTTGCCGGCGCCGCCTCCGGCCCAAAAGATATCCCTGAAACAGTAACCCAGGCCAGCGGCTCAGCTGGCAAAGCCTCCCAGCTTCTGGCCGATGTTAGAGGCACTTTAACTGTTGAACGCGAGTTTCCACCCGAACGGGATGTCACCAGCGATGAGCCCCGGATAGGCGTTTTCGTATGTCAGTGTGGTATAAATATCGGTTCTGTTGTGCGTGTACCTAGTGTGGTTGAATATGCCGGAACCCTGCCGAATGTCGTTTACACTGAAGATAATCTCTACACTTGCTCACAGGATACTCAGGACCATATTGGGGAGATGATCCTTGAGCACAATCTGAATCGAGTGGTAGTAGCATCCTGTTCGCCCCGCACACACGAGCCGCTCTTCCAGCAGACCCTGCGAGAAGCAGGTCTGAATGCTCACTTGTTCGAGATGGCCAATATCCGTGATCAGTGCTCGTGGATTCACATGAATCAGCCTGACGAAGCCACAGAAAAGGCCAAGGCCCTTGTCCGTATGGCCGTAGCCAAGGTCTCCCTCGTGGAAGCTTTAGCTGCGGCTGAGCTGGACGTTACTGCCTCAGCCCTTGTGATAGGCGGTGGATTGGCTGGTATGACGGCGGCGCTGGCAATTGCCGATCAGGGCTTTGAGGTTGCGTTGGTCGAGCGCGAAAAGCGGCTTGGAGGGAACCTGAACAATCTGCGGTACACCTTCGATGAGCCGGATGTCCAGGCATATCTGAATCACCTAAGCGAGCACGTGCAAAAACATCAAAACATCACCGTCTATACCGGGGCCAAGCTGGAGAGCATAGAAGGATTCATCGGCAACTTCGAAAGCACACTAAAGACAAAGTCCAAACTAACAAAGATCAAGCATGGCGTCGTCATAGTTGCTACCGGTGGAAACGAGCACAAACCGGATGAATATCTCTATGGGCAGGACAACCGCGTTATGACTCAACTTGAGATTGAAGATTTACTCTCGAAAGGTCAACTTCCGGGGAAATTAAAAACCGTCGTTATGGTTCAATGTGTCGGCTCGCGCGAGGAAGGTCACATGTATTGCAGCAGAGTCTGCTGTACCACCGCTGTCAAAAACGCACTTAAAGTCAAGGAGATTTCTCCGGAAACCGAAGTTTACATACTGTATCGCGATGTAAGAACCTACGGATTTAATGAAGAATACTTCCAGGCGGCCCGGGACAAAGGTGTCGTGTTCATAAGATATGACCTGGACGATAAACCGGCTGTAAACAACGGTCGCGGGCTGAAGGTGACAGTTTGTGAGCCGCTGTTACAGCGCGAATTAGTACTGCGTCCCGACCTGCTTGTCTTGAGTACAAGAATTGATGCAAACCCCGATGGCACAAAACTCGCACAGATGTTAAAGATCCCTACAAACGAAGATGGATTTTTCCTCGAAGCGCATGTCAAGCTTCGTCCTGTTGAATTTGCCACTGAAGGAATCTTCGTCGCCGGTGTTGCGCACAGTCCGAAATCTATTCCCGAAACAATAGCTCAGGCCGAGGCTGCCGCCGCAAAGGCCTGTACCATTATTTCTAAAGACAAATATGAAGCCGAACCGACCATAGCCGCCGTCAATGAAGACCTTTGCGACGGCTGCGGCATCTGCGTTCCGGTATGTGAATATAATGCTTTGGAAGTTGTACCTCGCAAGGGCGGTGGTGAGGACGAAAAGGTAGTGCAGCTTAATGAGGCAATGTGCAAGGGCTGCGGCGGCTGCGTGGCCGCCTGCCCAAGTGGCGCCATGGAGCAGAAAGGGTTTAAGAATGAACAAATGCTGGCAATGATAAGAGCTGCCTTGGAAGATTAGGTATGACTATGGAAGATGCGTTCAAACCAAAAATTGTTGTTTTTTGTTGTAATTGGTGTGCCTATGCAGGCGGTGACCTGGCGGGGATAAGTAGATACCAGATTAAACCCTATTTTCGTGTAATAAGAACTCTGTGTAGCGCACGCGTTGATCCCGAATGGATTATGGAAGCCTTCAGACTCGGTGCCGACGGTGTGATGGTGGCCGGCTGTCACCCGGGTGACTGCCATTATATCGGCGGTAACTATCGCACAAGACGACGAGTAGCTCTGCTGCGTTCCTTGTTGGGCCAGTTTGGACTAAATCCGGAACGTCTGGAACTGGCGTGGATCTCCGCCGGAGAAGCCGAGAAGTTTGCCAGCACTATGAACAGCTTTATCGACCGTATTACCGAGCTTGGCCCGAGTCCTTATTCAAAGAGTCTTGATGATGATACTCAGTCCACCAGTGTTGCAAGGGAGGTTGCTGATGTCTGAAAAGATTAAAATCGCCTTAGGCCAGGGTGCCACGTGTTCAGGAGGTGACATCGCCATACTTGATTTAGATGTCGAACTGTTGAAACTTTTTGAGGTAGCAGACCTGACATTTGCGCCTCTCATTACCGATGTAAAATTCAAAGACGTAGAGGCTATGCAGGACGGTGAAATCACGCTGTGCCTTTACCACGGTGCTGTCCGTAACAGCGAAAATGAACACGTCGCAAAACTTCTGCGGAAAAAATCGAAAATTATGGTCGCCTACGGAGCCTGTGCCGCCTTTGGGGGCATCCCCGGACTCGCGAACGTCACCACAAAAAACGATATCCTAAACACTGTCTACGAGGATACTGCAACAACGGTCAATCCCGAGCACACACGCCCTCAGACCGATTACGTAAGTCCTGAAGGACACAAACTCGAACTGCCCGAACTGTTTGAGGACGTCAAGGCACTGGATGACGTTATTGACGTGGATTACATCATTGGTGCATGCCCCCCGACCAGAGAAATGAACGTAAAACTGCTGCAGGTTGTTCTCGATTTTGTCAAGGGCAAAGCCGACCTTCCGCCCAAAGGCATCATTCTTGCTTCTGAAAGGACTCTCTGCGACGAATGCCCAAGGCAAAAACCCGACAAGGTCTTCATCGATGAAATCAAAAGCATTGACTATACAGAGCTGGACCCGGAAAAGTGCTTTCTCGAGCAGGGAATACTCTGTTTCGGCCCTGCAACTCGCGCCGGCTGCGACTCCAAGTGTATAAAAGTCAACATGCCGTGCCGTGGCTGTATGGGACCAACAGCAGCGGTACTCGACCACGGCGCCAGTATGCTGAGCGCATTCTCATCTGTCCTCAAAGTCAGCGGCTCCGAGGCCGAACTACCCGAAGAAGAAATCGAGAAACTAATGGCAAAAATGAAGGACCCGCTCGGAACCCTCTATCGATTCACTCTACCAAAATCGCTTCTGAAAAGAGTCGTAAAAGAGTAAGGAACCGTATAGGATGACTTATCCCAAACTCGAAGACAAAAAATACAAAGTAAAAGAAAAAGTTATACGAATAGCCCCTGCTACAAGGCTTGAAGGTCATGCCCAAATCAACGTATTCCTTGACGACAACGGTGAAGTCGAGGACACCTATTTTCAGGTCGTTGAACTCCGCGGCTTTGAAGAGTTCTGCAAAGGCCGGCCAATTGAGGAAATCCCCCGTATCACAACCCGTCTCTGTGGCGTGTGTCCTTGGCCACACCACCTTGCTGCAGTAAAAGCCTTGGATATGGCCTACGGCGTAGAGCCAACTCCAGTCGCCAGGAAACTAAGAGAGCTGGGTTACTGTGCCCACATGCTCCACAGCCACATCGCTCATATATACGCAATGTCCGTCGGACCGGATATGATTTGTGGCTGGGCCGCGGAGCCCGAAGAGAGAAACATTGTCGGTGTCATAAATGTCGTCGGACCGGAAATCGGCAAGAAAGTCCTCATTAATAGAGCATACAGCGCTCAAATCCAGGAAATTATTGGCGGCAAAGCGACACACCCGATTTTCGGCCTTCCTGGCGGTATATCCCAGCCGCTCTCAAAAGAAAATCGGGACAAAATCGCAAAGATGGCCGACGAGCTCGTCGAGTTCGGTAAGTTCACCCTGCAAGTTGTGGACGACTTCATCTTGAAAAACAAAACACTCGTAGATGTCGTGGTTGACAAGGACCTGTTCTACCACGAAACCTACTATATGGGTATGGTCACAAAGAACAACGAACTAAACTTCTACGACGGCGAAATCCGAATAATTGACCCGACCGGCAAAGAATTCGGCCGATTCGGACCGAAAAATTATCTCGAAGATATGGCCGAACACGTTATGCCTTGGACTTACCTGAAAATGCCGTACCTCCGCAAAATAGGATGGCACGGGTTCAAAGACGGCCCAGACAGTGGCATCGTACGTGTCGCTCCGTTAGCACGACTGAATGTAGCAGACAAAATCCCGACCCCCCTCGCTCAGCAGGCAGCCGACCAGTTCTTCAATATTCTCGGCGGCAAGCCAGCTCATTTCACTCTCGCGTTTCACTGGGCCCGCGCAATCGAATGTATGTACGCCGCCGAAAGACTTAAAGAGCTCATTGATGAGCCGGACATCACATCCAAAGATGTACGCAACATCCCAACTGAAAAACCAACCAGTGGAGTCGGTATTATCGCGGCACCCCGTGGGACGCTTATCCATCATTACGAATGTGACGACAAAGGCCTGATTAAAAAACTCAATCTACTCGTAGCTTCCAGCATTAACTATCCGGCTATGAATCTGTCTATGAAGAAGGTGGCAAAGGCCGTTATCCACAAAGCCGAAGTCAGCAACGGTATTCTCAATATGCTGGAAATGTGCTTTCGTGCTTATGACCCATGTTTTTCCTGCTCGACCCATGCCCTGCCGGGACAGATGGCCATGGAAGTTAAAATCTTCGACAGCGCCAAAAAGCTGATTAAAACCATAAAACGGCCTTAACAGAAAATAATGAAAACGCTGGTTCTTGCTCTTGGCAATCCAATCCTCTCGGACGATGGGGTCGCGCACGAAGTAGCTGACCGCCTGGCGGGACGCTTGGACAAAACTGACATAATCAAATCCTCAGCGGCAACAATGGACATTATTCCCAAATTGGCCGGCTATGAGCGTTTGGTTGTGCTGGATGCTATCCAGCGTGGTTCTGCCCCGCCTGGAACCGTGTATCGGTTAAGTCTTGACGATTTCGCTGATACTGTAAGGCCAAGTTCTCCACACGATATAAATTTCGCCACCGCCTTCGGGATGGCTAAAAAATGGGGCTACGATATTCCCCAAGATATTCGCATTTATGCTATAAAGGTCGTAGAGCTGTCGAGATTTGCCGAGGGCTGCACGCCGCCGGTTGCCGAGAAGCTGGACGAAATCGCAGAGCACATCTTCAACGACCTTGTTACTGAAAGTCAGCGGAACTGATACTGTCCTCTCGCCCTTCCCGGCCTTCGACGTTCAATGTTCAACGTTCGAAGTTCAACACTCCCTCCTCTGTTCCGCACGCCTTTGTCATTGAGCTGCGCGCCTATCCTCGTTATACCGTTACCAATAGTTGTCGGAGGCTGTTATAATAATCCTTATGACTGCCCTTTGTAAAACATACCAGCGGTACCTGCAGCCCGGATTTACGCCCTTTGACCCCTTGGAACTTGCAAGAAGAACCGAGGATATTGTCTGCCGTGGCGACAGCCGCAAATACACGAAGTTCTATTGCCCCGGCGTCTACGGCGGAATCGCCACCGGCTTTACCTGCGGCTGCTGTCTGCGATGTATCTTTTGCTGGGTGCATTGGAGCCGGGATTTTCCTGAAAAGCACGGCCTCTTTTACTCTCCCGCCGAGGCCTTCTCGCGCCTGAGCCGCGTCGCACGCAAGAAGGCAATCACCCAGTTGCGCATCTCCGGTGCCGAGCCGACTATTGGAAAGTCCCATCTGCTGGCCCTCTTGGAAAAAGTCGAGAATTCTCCCTTTAGATTATTTATTCTCGAAACCAACGGCATCCTCATCGGCGCTGACCCCGACTACGCCCGGCAGCTCGCCCGCTTCAAAAAAGTCCACACCCGCGTATCACTCAAGGCGGGTACGCCCGAGGCCTTTACCGAAAAGACCGGCGCCATACCCGAAAGCTTCGAGCTCCCCCTTAGTGCCATTAGCAACCTTATAGAAGCCAGAGCCAGTTTCCACGTGGCTGCAATGACCGCCGACCCGAGAATCGTAACCAAAAAGGAACGCCAAAGTCTGCTCGACCGCCTGTCCTCGATAGACCCCGCCCTTGTAGATAACCTCGAGGAAGAAGTCGTCGACCCCTACTATACCACCCTCGAACGGCTCCGGTACGCCAGCGTCTCATTAGACTGGGACAAATCTTAAGCCCCGCAATACCAGTTTAATCCCTCAAAAAACGGAGAGGGCGGGATTCGAACCCGCGGTACCAGCTTTAACCGGTACGACGGTTTAGCAAACCGTTGCCTTCAGCCACTCGGCCACCTCTCCAAAACTCTACAATATAAACACTTACAACTATTTCTCAAATACGCCCCAGCGCCGACTTGCGCTCAAAGCTTGGCAGCCGTAAACGTATAATAACCACTTATCGCCTCTTACTCAAACCATTTTTCGGCCTTTTCACAGGACTTGCGCTATATTTGCCGTCCCGATTTACTTACCTACCATACCGTCGCCTCGTATTTGTGCGTGATACACATTACGGAATAATATCGGCGGGAACTGTTTGAATTACTGTAGTAGCTGCTGTTCTTCTCGCTTTGTGCACGGTGAATCCAATCAATAGACAATAAAAGAATAAGGATGCGATTAAAACCACTGCTACGTTTATTAAGGATAAAGTGAATTTTGTGGTAGGTGAGTGTTTCTTCTCTTCTTTTTCCTCCAGAAAGCCTACGAACAATCCAAAAGCACCGAAAAGAACGAGAAATATAATTATGATAAAAATATACTTTCCTAATTGAAACCAAAATCTACGTTTTATCATTTCGCTACCAGTTGTAATCACACGGACGCCCTCGACCGTACCGGAAATTGTTAAAGTTGCATCAGGATTACCCTTATAAATAACTTGACTGGTCAAACCGTCTTCTGGCTCTAAAATTCCAAAAGATAAAAACAGGCTTCTACCGGGGTCTGCGGTGTCTGGTTGAAGCAGTGGCTTTACGACTTCTCTTGATTGCTTGAGGATTTTATAATCAAGTATCTCCCCGTCCGGGTCGTCAAGTGTAATAATTAGTGGTTCGAGTATGTTCGATGGTTTTATAGACTGCCTGCCATTATTCCAAAAATAAAAGCGTGTAGACGTTACATCTCCCTTTATTTCGTCGCCACTTGCCCGAACAACTCGCAGCGGTGTTTCTTCAAGGCGTGTGCAATCTATTATTTCTGTCCTTGATGGGTCGACCAGAAAAACAGGTTCACGTTTAGCTATGGATTTCTGGTAAAAATGATTCGATACAGCAATCCCAATGAGAATTGCTATAATCGCAAGCCAGTTACGCCTCAGGAATGACCTAAGTGACACTTTCATTTTATCCCCTTTCAAAGAGTCTGCTACCGCACCATTCTACCGCTTGCCTGCCTTAGTCCTTCAGTCATGCCCTTAACATCATTCACGTCAGCCCTCAATTTATCAACTTCGGCAAGTCGCAATCCTTCCTCTGCTCTGGAAGGCTTAACGTCTTTAGGCTCAATTATAGAGCCATTATCTGTCTGAAACTTTACCTTTTTCATATTTTGGTCATCATAACACATCCATGCTTTTGTTGGATAAGCTTGAAGATGCTTCTCCTGTCTTCGTCTTCTTTTAAGTAGCCCCAGTGAAAAACACTCATTCCGCCAGAAGGTGGTTTTAATGCCTCAAGAATAGCTTTCTTATATTCTGCCTGACTCAATAGAGCCTGGCGATAGCATTGCTTAACTTGTATGCACGGCCAAACCGACTTTTGCGTCAGCTCAGAGATTTCAGCGACTACGCTATGTATCCATTCCGGCTTTCTCCATAACATATGGTGGTAGCACATTGGACTGAATACATCGACGTATGGTGCTAATTGTTTGAAATCCTGACCGGCAACCAACTTTATGCCGCCGTCAAAATCCTCTAGTCTCCAGGGCACAGCATGGATATCAATCAGTATGTCCGGCTTTATCCTTCTTACCTTATCTCTTATCTGCTTTACCATACTGGTGATTACCCCGCACTTCCATTCTTCCCAGTCCTGTCGGTGGTTCTTAAGAATCCAGCCTGCCTGCTCTGAGGTTCCTGTCAGACTTTGAGGTATGCTTATTTGCATCTGATTATAGAATTGCCCCAGACATCGCCGGCAGAAACAGAATTTTCTCATTTGAAGGAGTGTTTGCTCCGGTTTTACCATCTCCCAATACACCGGAAACCTAATGAAGTCCAGGCTTACGCCGTCCGGGGAAAGCTTTTTTACTTCTTCAATAATTTGTTTTATCTTAGTTGTCCTGAACTCTTTGTGAGTCGGACAGACGATTTTTTGCCACGTATCTAAAGGTTCAGCAGAGGCCTTCTCGTCAGTCGCAAGCAGAGTCTTGTCTTTGGCGACTTCATCAGGAGCATGAAAGACAGAAACGTTGAGAAAGAAAGCTATATTGTTTTGCCTAAGAAGCTGTCTGCCTTGCGGGGTAGGATTGCAAAAAACGACGTTAACGTTCGTCTCTTTAAGTTCCCTGATAACTTCTGCGTCGATTTTGCCATAATATTTTACTCCGACCGGAAATTTATTTTCCATCAACCGGGATAATATTCCTTCGTTTCTTTGGGTCTGTGGTAGAACAGGCGTTAGATTCGTTTCTCTGCCCGGCAATTCAGCCGGCAGTAACAATACCAGAAGTGATAAGTAAATGAGCCTGTAACTTTTAAGACAACTTCTCATTTTTTGTCCCCTTTCAAATTAGTTCTCTTTCACCGCACCATTCTACCGCTTGCCTGTCCTAACGCAAGACCGCCAACCGCTGCCTAATGCCAATCCAAAGCATTGCAAGCAATCATGCTGAATATGAGCACGGTAGACAGAAGCACCACTATCATGCCTGCTATTGCCCTTGCCGTCGGATTCGCCTGTTTCCACATCAATATTACCGGCCAGGAAAAAACATTGAAACACAGGCAAAATACAATCGATTGCAAAGCCCCGAACTTAGTATACAAGACTTCTGCGTGACGCAGCCAAGGCCAACTCCAGAACTCCCCCTCCTTGGGCCACCACAAGACGACTAAAAATCCGACCAGAGCAAAAAAACATAATATCACCCATCTCCATTTAATGCTCTTGGTCTTGGTATCCGCCATTGAACTTTCCTTGTTTCTTATCGACACTCACCTAAAAAGTTAGGCTCACCGGACCATTCTAACGATTGCCTGTTTAGTTATTGTTTTTGGTGGTCGGCTAGGCTCTTCTTTCCTTATTCTACAACTCTTCACAAATCAATCATTTGACTCCTGACCCCTTTTCAATCTCTTTTGTTTGCAGGTATTGCGATAGTTCTTTATAGCCCGCCTTCAAAGCTATTTCTTTTGGAGTACGATTATTATTATCTTTTGCAAAAATATCAGCCCCATGTTCAACCAACAACTTTGCTGCCTCTTTATTGTCCCGCGTAGCAGCTAGATGCAATGGTGTTCGATCATAGTTGCTTTTCGCAAAAACATCAGCACCATATGAAAGTAGTATATCTACCACATCTTTATTACCGTTCCTAGCCCCTTCATGTAATGGAGTTTGTCCATATTTATCTTTACAATTAACTGTTGCCCCATGCTCAAGTAATGTTTTTACAGTATCATAATGTCCAAATTTTGCAGCTTTTGCTAATGGCCTTTCATTTGCAAAATTTCCCAACTCAATATCCGCGTTATGAGCAAGCAAAAACTCCACTACCTCAGTATGACCTTTTGAAGAAGCATAATATAATGGGCTTTTGCCAAGCAGATCCTGAATATTTATTTGTGTAGGATCTTTTTCAATTATTTTTTTTACTTTTTTCAGATTCCCTTTGTACGCAGCTTTATGTATAGACCTTTCTTTCGTAATAAACCCACAACCAACCGAAGAAGTGAGGAGAAAAAGTATATAAAACAAACTAACCATTTTGAGCGTAATTTTTCGCATAATTTTAATCCCTTAAAGATTTCTCACCGCACCATTCTAACGATTTCCGATTTACTTATTGTTTTTATTTATCAATATAGATAGCCATCTCGAACTCGTGCAATCCACCAGCGAATTAGAGAATAGCCACCCCAACTAAGTAGCAAGACAAAAAGCCATATAAATAACAAATCCAGCACAAACTCCCAATCCCAACTATAACTATAAAGTATAGACACTCCAAGCATAACCACGGCAGGAGGGAGAATGGCTAAAATTACTAATAGAAGCCTCTTAGTTCCTCGATTCAAAGCCATTGTTTCCCTTTCACCGCTCCATTCTACCAATTGGTTGCTGAACTACAACCGACACTTCCCTCCCATAAATACTATATACTAATCCCTAAAGACTAAACGACAACTCTACCGGCCTAAGCTGTCCTTGAACATTAAAGAGTTCTGTAGGAATCTGGAAACCAATCATTATCAGTTTTGCCATCTGAATAAGTTGTGCAACCACCCAAGACTTCGTTAAGGAACTCGGCGGGGTTCTCTGCAGCCCTCAAAAGGACTTCATCAATTGAGTTGCCCAATACACAGCAGGCATCATATTGACCTTCTTCAAAGATTTCATATGGTACTTCATGACTTATAAAGATTACAGGGTGGTCTGGTCCGCTAGGATTTCGGCTGTAGTCAATCGCCAAATAATTGTCTGATTGAAACTCCTCACCGACGATAAGAATTGAATCCAACCACTTCAAACAAGCTCTCTTATCGTTCTCAAGCTCTTGTTGGTCCAAATCGGGATTTTCAAAGTAAAGATCAATAGAATCCTTATCTTTCAGACATTCAACTTCCTGTTTATGTATCTTAGAAAGTTCTCCGCTCGAATAAAAGCCAAAGCCACCAAAAAATCCTTCAGGCGTTTTTTGCGAAAACAAAAAACAACCGTTTCCCATCAATAACAATCTCCGGTGGCTGTCAGTTATTGGCATTGACACCTTTTTTTGCAACTTTCGTATGTCCTTTTCAGAAGCAGGCAGGTTGAAATAATGTCCAGTTTCCACCTCAAGGGTTTCGTTGCTTTGTCCAGGTGGCGAACATATAAAAACCCCCTTTTGTGAATAAAATTCTTCTATAGCTTCCCAATTTGTCATTTTATCACCTCTAAAAAACAGTCTGCTTTCACCGCTCCATTCTACCGATTACCTGTCCTGATACAACGGAAAAATTTCCACCCTCGCAGCGCAGCGACTCCTTGTCATTTAGCCCCCAGGTCGCATCCTGGGGGTTCTCCACGGACGACGCACCACACCCGACGCAAAACGAACCGAGAACCGCTCAAAACACTTTTCAATCAAATCTGCAGGTAAGTAAGAGCAAAAATCAAAAAATTTAAATTTTCTTTAACCACCTTGCTGACATCGACTTACGAGCATCTGGCATCGAGAATCGAGGGCTTTTTCGAAACATCCGCGCGGGCCCCTCCAACAGTGAGCGGACCGTCTGTCCGTCCGCCACAAAGTAAATAATCACTAATAATAAATCATGAGGATGGAGGTTAAATACTTATGAAGCGAAAAGACCTGAGTGAAAAAAAGTGG
>Ga0114922_10001291_pt1 | contig 23961 bp, 23 predicted proteins | sample AartaG_FD_100975 | JGI IMG/M metagenome (GOLD analysis project Ga0114922, IMG submission 100975) | Deep subsurface microbial communities from Aarhus Bay to uncover new lineages of life (NeLLi) - Aarhus_00045 metaG | ecosystem: Environmental > Aquatic > Marine > Oceanic > Sediment | place... | reverse complement strand
CGGCGCCTGCCGGTCGCGCATCCCGCCCTGTCACCCGGCGCATTCGTGCTGGAGGACGGGACGCAGGCCGGCCGACACGAGGGCTACGCCGGCTTCACCATCGGACAGCGGAAGGGCCTGCCCGGAGGCTTCTCCGGTCCGATGTTCGTTCTCGAGACCCGGCCTTCGACGCGAGAAGTCGTCATCGGTCCGCGTGAATCCCTGCGCAGATCCACGCTCGAAGCTGATGGCGCGAACTGGCTCGCTCCGATCCCTCCAGCGGGTACGGAAATCGGCGTCCGTATCCGGCACCAGGCGCCGATCGTTCCTGCGACAGTTGTCAGTGCCGATGGGGAGGGATTCACCCTTGAATTGCTGACCGGCCAGGACGCGATCACGCCGGGTCAGAGTGCCGTGCTATACCTGGACGATGGGACCGTGGTCGGGGGGGGAGTAATCTCGAGGGTGGACTAGTGTCGCAGTTCCTCGACTTCCACGAGTTTCTCGAGTGCCTCCCTGCCCTCTTCGCTCAACTGATCGGGTAGCTTCACGACGACTTTCACGAGTTGATCGCCTCGCGTCTCGCCCTTCTCGACACCCTGGCCTTTGATTCTGAATGTTGTCCCGGACTGCGTCCCCACCGGGATTTTCAGCACGACCTTTCGATTGTCGGCGGTCCGGACCTTCACCTTCGAACCCATCATCGCCTGGGCCAGGTTGATCGGTACCTCGCACTTGAGGTCCAGCCCGTCACGCTCGAAGAATGGGTCGTCCTTCACCTTGAACTTGACGATCAGATCGCCCGGTGGCCCGCCCTGGGGACCCCGCTCCCCCTGGCCGGCGATCCGGAGCTTCGATCCATTGTCCACTCCAGAGGGAACCGTAACGCTGATTTTCTTCTTCTGAGTTACCTCCCCACGGCCGCTGCACGCAGGACAGAACTCCCTCGGGATCCTCCCCCGGCCCAGGCACGCCGGACACGGCCGCGGGACGGAGAACGAACCCTGTCCGAATGTGATCGTCCCGCGCCCGTCACACTCCGAACAGTTGTCGAGCTTCGCCCCCGGTGCGGCGCCGGATCCGTCGCAGGTGGCGCATTCCTCGTTGATTGGAATCGCAAGTCGAACTTTGCCTCCCCGGACTGCAGTCCGGAACGGAATCTCGACCAGGTACTCTACGTCGTGGCCCCGGGTCGGCCCCGCCGGTCGGTCGGCGGTGCGCTTCCCGAAGTCGAATATGGAACTGAAGATGTCCCCCAGCCCGCCCACGTCCTCGAACCGAAAGGCACGGCCGTCGGAGCCTCCTTGCTGCCCTGCCGGGCGATCGCCACCAGGACGATACCCCCCTCCACCGAATCCGCCGAGGCCCCCGAATCGCCGCACCTGGTCGTACTTGCGGCGCTTGTCCGGGTCTGAGAGAACGTCGTAAGCCGCGGCGATTTCCTTGAATTTCTCCGCAGCAGCCGGATTGTCCGGGTTCGCATCCGGATGGTACTTCTTCGCCAGTTTCCGGTATGATTTCTTGATCTCCGGAGCCTTGGCGTCGGAGGTCACACCAAGGACGGCGTAGTAGTCCTTTGGTCTCGTGGCCATCAGGGTGCGAGGTCTCCGTCAACCGGAGCCTGCTCGTCGTCTTCCTCGGCCTCGCCTGCATCCGCAGCCGAATCCGAGGACCCTTCCCAATTCCGCACCTCGACCTGCGCCGGACGTACGAGCAGATCACCGAGTCTGTACCCGTTCAGGAACACACGGGAAATCGTTTGATCCTCCTCCTGGTGCAAGGCTTCCGAGGTCATCAGGGCCTGGTGCCACTCCGGATCGAACACCGCGTCCTCAGCCTCGACCCGCTGCACTCCATGTTCTTCGAGTGCCTTGACGAGATTCCGGAGAATCAGATCGAGTCCCTGGTCAAGCGCTTCGACACTCGTGGACTCGTTGGGGATGTCACGCCAGCGTGCGAGATCATCCAGCGTCGGCAACACTGATCGAGCAATGTCCGCCTGGGCAAGCGCCCGAAGCTGGGCCTGCTCCTGCCGCGTACGGCGGCGAAAGTTGTCAAACTCCGCTGCAAGCCGCAGGTGGCGGTCCTTCAGCTCCGCAGTCTCGATCCGGGCCGCTTCAAGCTCGGAGAGCAACACTTCGGCTTCGGGCAGAGCCTCCAGGGCTCCCCCTCCTGCATCGACACCGGACTGTTCATCCTGTCGATCGGGATCCGAGGCCATGGACTCCGGCGCCCGCCCGGGGCCCGGGTTCGAAATGTCCTCTGTCTTCCTGCGGCTCACTATGTCCTCCAGGATTCGGTCATCGTTCAACTCGACATGTCGTCGGCCAGTCGCCGCTCCAACCACCCACTCAAATCCGCCAGACTCCGTTCGGCAACGGGGTCAAAGTACAACGCATGGTACGCACCTTCATACTCGATCACCTCCGGACGCACTGCGAGGCGGGCCCCGAAGTCCCGCGAGGCAGAATTGCTTACGACTGCATCGCTTCCGGCCAGCTGCAACAACACCGGTACGCGCAGGCGGTGGGCGTCGGCAAGCAGCAGGACCGAATCTCGCTGCATCTCGCCCCACAATCGGGCGCTGATTCTCCGGTGGACGAGCGGGTCATCCGCGTATTCTCGCTGATCCGGCTCCCTGCGGAACAACTCCTCGACATCCAGGCCGTTGTCCATGGTCAGGGCGGGGACGAGTCGGTCCGTCACCGCCCCGAGTGACCGCTTCCAGCCGGGAATCGTCAATTCCGGCTCGACATACGGCGCCACGAACACGACTCCGCGCAGACCGTCCGGCGCAAAGGCCTCCGCATATCGTCCGACAACGAGCCCTCCCAGCGAGTGTCCGACCAGGAACGTCGCCCGGCCGGTCGTTTCCCTCCCGGCTCTGCGCCTCAAACGATCCAGATCACGCAGGTAGCAGGCAAACTCGGGCACGTGGCCGCGCCGTCCCTGCGAGCGTCCATGGCCCCGCAGATCCATCGCGTACAGGTCGAGACCGAGGGACCTGACTACTTCCGCCAGCCTCGCATATCGGCCGCCATGTTCGCCCAGACCGTGGACGAACAGCACGCTTCCGGCCGGCTCCGGAGCCTCCCACGCCCGATAGAATACCCGAACTCCGCCCGTCCCCTCAAGATAGCCTACGGCCGGTTCAGGCATCCGCTTCACCGATCATTCGTGATAGAAGCTCAAGTGCCGCTCGCACGGAGGACGATCGGACGCTCTCCCGATCCCCCGTGAACAGGTGCCGCGCACACCGCGTCGATCCCGGCTCCGGTCCAGACGCACCGATCCACACGGTTCCGACAGGCCTGTCCGGGTCGCCTCCTCCCGGACCGGCAATTCCGGTGATCGCCACTCCCCAGTCAGCGCCCAGCAATTTCTTCACACCTGTCGCCATCGCAGCCGCCGTCTCGGAAGAAACCGCTCCCCGGGTTTCAAGTACGGAGACAGATACTCCCAGCAGCCCTGCCTTCACTGAATTCGCGTAGGCGACGACTCCGCCCACGAACACAGTCGACGCGCCAGGGATCGCGGTCAGAGCGGCCCCGAGACCACCCCCTGTGCAACTCTCCGCCACGGCCAGAGTCCGGCCCTGTTGGGAGAGCGTCTCGAAGATCTTGAGAACGCGATCCGCATCGCGCACATCAGCACCGGTCAACCAGGCGACTCCTGCGCGATGTGTCTGAATGCGCCGACGTAGACAATGAGAGACACCACTGTGAGCAGTAGTGCAATGCTGAGCGAGATCGTCGTAAACCAGCCGTTCAGAACCTCCCAGAATCTCGCAAACCCGCCCTCCCAGCCGTGCTCGATCTGAGCCGTCCGGAAGGCGAGCCACGCGATCATCGAACCGCTGAACACACTCTGTGCGAGAGCCTTGTATTTCCCGATCGGCATCGCGGGAACGATGGTTCCCTGCCGCGCCGCACGCGTTCGGAGAATGGTGACGACAATCTCTCTTCCGAAGAACACGATGAGCGTCCACAGCGGGATGCCCCCGAATATCGGCAACCCTCCGAGCTCTGGCTGGTTGTTGGTGAGAATCCAGAACGGAACGAGTGTGGCGACCAGGAGCAGCTTGTCAGCGATCGGATCGACGAGCTTACCGAAGTCCGTGATTTCACCTCGCCGACGGGCGAGCGCACCGTCGACCAGGTCAGACAGGGCGGCCACCAGAAACACGATCCCGGCCACGAGACGTGCCGACGCACGGGGCTGCAAGAGCAGAGCAGCCACGAGCGGGGCGAGAATCACCCGCATTGTCGTGATCGTATTCGGCAGGTTCACTTGTTGAGACAAGATCGCCTCGTCACGCGAGCGCCCTGACGACTTGTTCCGATACGGCAGTCACGGCTTCGACTATGCCCTCCTGTGAGGTGGCCACAGCTGCGTACGCAGGCGCCCCATGTGGATTCACGGCTCGATTCAGTTCGTCCTCCGACACCGCATCCGGAAGGTCACGCTTGTTGTGCTGGAACACGACCGGAATGGACGCAGATTGGCCGAGCGCATCGAGGTCGGCCCGAAGGTTCCGCAGCGCTTCCCGGTTCGCCGCCATGCGTCCGGGAGAGGAGTCGGAGACGAAGATCACGCCGTCTGCTCCCCGAAGCACCGTCCGGCGCACTTCGGACCGATCGGGATCTCCCGGCGCCGACAGAAGCTGAAGCCGAATGCTGCGCCCATCCAGCGTCCCCAATTCGATCGTGAGGAGATCGAAGAACAGGGTGCTCCCGTCCGGCAGCGCGGGGGAAAGGACCGGCCCGTGAGTGTCGGGGGCAAGTCGATCGTGCAGAGCCCGGATCGTGGTTGACTTTCCACTTCCGGCCGGGCCGACGTACACCACCTTGCAGTCGATCTCCCGCGTCGATTCTCGCCGGTCGGACATCGGCTTCAGGCACCCTCAGCGGCTGCCAGTTCCTGCTCCATCCCGGCCAGCAAAGCCGACGCCCGCTTGCGCAATAATGGCTTGTCCTCCCACGCGAGGTAGTCCCGGAGCAGAAGCACATTGTCAACGCCCGGGTGGTTTCGCAGGAAGCCGAGCGCCGCGAGTCTCCGGAGTGGCTGCGAGCTGAACAGATCCCGCTGGTGCCGGGCCATCTGATCGTGAGCGAGCAGCACACCCAGACCTCCGACCATGGCAACTCCGGCGAGCACGGCGGCGCCGATCTTGACAGCCTTCCATGCGATGTCGTCAGACTCGTCTCTTACAACAATGATCTTGTCAGCCATTCACATCTCCCGGCGTCCCGAGAACGCCTCGGCAATCGTCACACCATCCGCGTACTCCAGATCACCTCCTACCGGCAGACCTCGTGCCAGCCGGGTGATCTTCAAGCCCTCGAGCTCCGCCACGAGGCGGAACAGATACGCGGCGGTCGCTTCACCCTCGACGCTCGGGTTCGTGGCGATGATGAGCTCCCCGACACCGTCCTGAAGACGTCGAAACAGGGACGCGATGTTCAGTTCATCCGGTCCAATACCATCAAGTGGCGACAGGTGCCCGCCGAGGACGTGATAGCGGCCCCGGAACTGCCCCGACCCCTCGATCGCGGGAATGTCCGAAGCCTCCTCGACCACGCAGATCGAGCCCGCCTCCCGTCGCGGGTTCCGACACAGTTCACACGGGTCCTCCGAACTGAGATTTCCGCACTCCGTGCACGGCACCACCTCGTCGATCACACGCGTAACCGCTTCTGCCAGGCGACGACCGTCCTCCGGAGAACCCTTGAGAAGAAAATACGTCAAGCGTTGTGCCGTTTTGTGGCCAACTCCTGGTAGACGGGAAAACTCACGAACCAGGGACTCGATCGCTGACACGCCGATGCTCGATCTATCAGCCCAAGAGCGAGCCCAGGTCGGGCATCGGCATGCCGCCCGTCGCCTGTCTCATCTCGGTCTCCATCCGCTCGTAGGACCTGCGCTGGGCCTCCGAAACGGCTGCGACGACCAGGTCCTCGAGCATTTCGACGTCACTCGGATCTACCGCGGACGGATCGATTCGGATCGAGCGGATCGTCCCCTTCCCATCCACCGTCACATCTACGAGACCGCCACCGCTTGAAACAGTAACGGTCTCCTGTTCCAGCTTCTGCTGGAGCTCGGCGAGCCGGGACTGCATCTGCTGGCCGAGCTGAAAAAGCTGTTGAAGCTGATTTTCTTTTTCCACGACGCGGTCACTCCTTGATCTTGAGGTCGAGTGTTTGTACAGCTTCCCGCAGCCGTGGGTCCGTTTCCATCATTTTCTCGAGCTTCTGGTCACGCGCGCCTTCGGCGGTGAGCCTGCGACGTGGACCCGCGTCATCGATCACGAACTCCAGACTGTCCGGCGCTACTCCGATCCGGCCCCCGAGTTCGATCCGGAATCCGGAGGACCGAACTCGATCATCGAGGAACTCTGTCAGATCGTGGGCCAGCCCCGGCGGGACCTGCAGGTGAACGATCGCGTCATCCAGCTGCCGGACCGAAGCGCCGCGCAAGCCGATCGCTTCACCCTTGAGACCCTTCCCCTTCGCCGCCTCGATCACCTCGAGCCACACCGCCCTCAATCCCGCGGCGTCGGTCGGCTTTGGGGAAACCTCATCCGGCAGCACCGTGCCGGGCTTTGCCTCCTCAGCCTCGGGCTCTGCCTGTGCCGCGCTCGGCTTCGACTTCGGACGCCCGGTCCGCTTCGATTCTTTTGGCCTGCGTTCGACTCGCTTCGTGGGCCGGGCGGACTTCACGCGCTCCGGAATCTCGCTGGTCGGATCTTCCAACAACCCCAGCAGTTCATCGATACCGATGGATGCCTCGAGGCTGGCCAATCGCAGCAGCAGCACCTCCAGCTGAATCCGGGGCTGGGAACTGCGCCGAAACTTCCCGGAGGCCTCGAAGTCGGCCGTGGCAGCAAGCATTCGAAGCAGCTCTTCGACCCGGAATTGTTCTGCCGCGTCCGAAAACGCCTGGCGGGTATCCTCCGGCAACTCCGGTGGGGCGGCCCCGGGATCGAGACGGATCGCCAGCAACAGGCGCAGGGTTTCGCCCAGCCCGCGTGCGAATTCCGCCAGGTCGTATCCCTCATCGAGGAGCGCCTGGACATACGGAAACACTGCCGCGCGGTCACCGGCCCCGGCGATCGAGAAGAACTCCAGGAACTTCTCTTCCTCGACCAGGCCGAGCATGCGCCGCACGTCGTCCAGACGCACGGCATCGCCCGAGAACGAGAGAACCTGGTCGAGCAGGGACAGCGCGTCGCGCACGCCCCCGTCCGCCCGCCGGGCTATCGGCAGCAACGCGGCGTCTTCCGCCTCTACGCCTTCTCGCTGCAATACCTCCCGCAAGCGCCCGAGCAGGTCGGGCACCGTGACGCGACGGAAGTCAAACCGCTGAACCCGGGACAGCACGGGAGACGCCGACTGCTTGATCTTGTTCGGTTCCGTCGTGGCAAATACGAAGATCACGCGGGGCGGCGGCTCCTCGAGGATCTTGAGCAGCGCATTCCATGCGTCCCGGGTGAGCATGTGAGCTTCATCGACAATGTAGATCTTGTGGCGATCGTCATCCGACGGCGCATACATCGCCCTTTCCCTCAGGTCGCGGGCATCGTCCACCCCTCGATTGCTCGCGGCATCGATCTCGACCACGTCGAGCGAGGTCCGCCCGGACCAGATCGACTCGCAGGACTCGCAGACCCCGCACGGTTCGCCCCCCTGCCGCTCCGGACAGTTGAGGGCCATCGCCAGTACTCGAGCAGCGGTCGTCTTCCCGATTCCTCGTGGTCCGCAGAACAGGTATGCGTGCCCGGGTCGCCCGTTCTCCACCGCGGCGCGGAGAGTCGAGGCGACGTGATCCTGACCGACCAGCTCGGAGAATTGGCGGGGTCGATGGCTGCGTGCGAGTGCGGTTCGATACATGCCGGCCAAGCTACGTCTCGGGCCAGATCGATGAAAGCCGATCAGATGAAGTTCGGGGGATGCGATAGACCCGGGCTTACCGCGGCGACCTTTACACGCTTACCGCTGCTACCTTCACGGTCCTGACGGGATTCACGCGCGCCGGCCCCGCGGGCCCGGGAACCGACAAGCTATGATCGATCGATAGACGGGTCAAACTTTCTTCGGGCGTTGGCCGAAGCATCACGAGTCCTCGGTCCTGAATGCGTCGGGCCAATGCTCGACCAGTGGCGCACGTCCAGGCGCGATCGTGACTTCGACGATATCGAAGCGGAATTCGCGGCCCTCACCCGGGTGCGCGGCGATCCACCCTGCCGCGACTCTCGCGAGTCTCCGTCGCTTGGCCGCATTCACGGCCGCCGCCGGGGGGCCACCGGGACCCAGCCGTCTCGTCTTGACTTCTACGAAGGCGATCGTCTGCCCATCGCGCGCAACGAGATCGATCTCGTTGCGGCCCTCTCGCCAGTTTCGATGCAGCAGGAGCATTCCGTTCCGCTCCAGCCAGCGCGCGGCGAGTTCTTCACCCGCTCTTCCTGTGTCATTCATTCAAGTCTGCGCTTCCTGGTTCACGAATTGACTGACACCAGTCATATGTCGCAGAGATCAACGGGCAATCAATATCGGAGACTGGCTGGAGCAGCCGTCCGACTCAGGTCGAGAGGCGCCTCGTCCAGCCCTCTCGGGCGAGCTCGACCTTGCCGGCCCAGCCCGCCTCGCTGACGAGACGTGGCACATCCGCAGCCTGGCGAAACTGCGGATACACATGGGTAAGCAGGAGGCATTCCGGATCGGCAGTCGCGGCAAGACGGGCCACTGAGGTGGGTGACAGGTGCGTGTCGATTGCGTGAGAGTCCGGGAGTGAACACTCACACACGAGCAGTTCGGCGCCGGCGCAGAAGCCGGAAAGAGAATCGGACGGCCCCGTGTCTCCGGTGTAGACGATCGTGGTTTCCGGTAGTTCGATCCGGAGCGCGCGACTCACATCCGTATGTGGAGTCGAGTGCGTTCGCAGCACGACCTCGGCTCCCAGCTCGTCGAACCCGCCGGCCATGGTCTCGTGCACCCGAACTTCGAATCCCGGGTCGAGCACGAACTCGCCATACGCCGCAGACAGCCGGTCGAAGAACTCTGCCGTCCCGGGAGGACCCCAGACGTCCAGCGGCTCGCGCCGTCTCTCAGGCAGCAGCCCGTAGGTCAGTGCAAACAGAAGCCCGGGAATCTCTCCAGTATGATCCGCGTGGAAATGGGAGAGCGCGAGGTCGGTTACCGCGTGCCATGAGCGTCCGATGCGGGCCATCGCCCGAAGACTTCCGGGTCCGCAGTCGAGCAAGAGTCGGAGCGGGCCGGTCTCGAGCCAGTAGGCGGAACAGGCGCGGTCTGGCTCGGGAACAACTGTCCCGCAGCCGATCACCGTGAACTCGCACGGCTCAGGTCCCAACGACGCTTCGCGCGTCAAGCCACCTGGCCCCGGGGAAGGTCCTTCAGGTCGAGAGCGACCAGCGTGCTTACCCCCGGCTCCTGCATCGTCACGCCATAGACATGGTCCGCAGCTTCGATGGTGCGGGAATTGTGAGTAATCACGATGAACTGGGTCTCGTCCTTGAACTGCTCGAGCATCGCCGTAAACCGACCGATGTTCGACTCATCCAGGGGCGCGTCCACTTCGTCCATCACGCAGAATGGGCTCGGTTTGGAAAGGTAGATCGCGAACAACAGCGCCAGTGCAGTGAGGGCTCTCTCACCTCCTGACAACAAGTGGATTCGCTGCGTTCGCTTGCCACGCGGACTCGCCGAGATCTCGATCGGCGCGTCGAGCGGATCATCGGGATCCTCGAGCCACACGTCAGCCTCGCCGCCTTCAAACAGCGTGACGAAGATCCGGCGGAAGTTCTCCCTGACCTGCTCAAATACCTCCTGAAATGCGACGGACGCCGCATCGTTGATTCGCTGGATCGAGTCGAGCAAATCTCTGCGTGCGGCCTCCAGATCCTTCTTTTGCCCGTCGAGAAAATCCAGGCGCTCCCGCTCCTCATCATGCTCCGCTGCTGCGAGAAGGTTCACGGGACCAACGGATGCCAGGTGCTGACGGACCTGCTCCAGTTCGTGCGCCCATTCATCAGGTGTTCCGCTGTCCGGCCGTTCGGTCCGATCGAGCAGCGATTCAAATTCTTCCTCCCACTCGGCCTCCAGTCGCTCCCGAATCGTCGCACGCAGTCCTCGCTGGCGCGTGGCTTCCAGTTCCAGCTCGTGCAGCCGCTCACTCGAACTGCGCTCGTGTTGCCGCAGCTCTCGCAGATCGGTTTCGCGTCGCTCTACCTCGTTCCGACTTTCGTCCAGGACTTCCTGGGCCTTCCGCAGGCCATCGTCCAGGGTCGAACGTTCCTCGAACAGCGAATGCAGGACTTCTTCGCTGCCGCCCAGCTCCTGTTGTCCCCGTTCGATTGACGCCTCGAGTTCAGCTCTCTCGCTCTCCAGGCGGCGGTCCCGTTCCTCGAGCTCCTGGCGGGACTCGTCGACCCGACGGGCTCGTTCAGTGGAAGCCACCGAACGAGCTTCCAGGCGCGCGATATCCAGACGCAGCTGCTGCAGGTTGCTCGCCTCCCGCTCCCAATCCGCAGTCGCGCCGGCCAGCTCATCCCTGTGAGCAGTCAGGGCAGACTCGATCGCCGCTCTTCGTTCATCGAGCGCCGCCATCCGTTCCAGGTCCCGTTCCCGCGCCGGGTCCTCGTCCGCGAGACTCTCGCGCAATTCAGAGATCCGATCGTCCAGTTCCTCCAGCGTCCTGCGAGTCCGATCCAGCCGCTCTGCGATCGCCTCACGCAGCGCTTCCTGCCGGCGGGAATCAGTCGCCGCAGACTCGAGCTCCAGTTCCGTTGCAGTCGCTCGGTCCGTGAGCCCGGCGGCTTCGGCAGCAAGCAAATCGCGGGTCGCACGCAACTCCTCGATCTCCGCCTCCAGGCTCACCTTTCGGTCCATGAGTTCTGCGAGCTCCGTTCTCCGCCGCAGCACGCCTTTTCCGCCAGACGGCTGTCCCAGCCTGACGGCGCCGAGGCGGTCCTGCCCACTGCCGTCAGGCAGAACCCACGGGCCTTCGGCAGGTGAGAAGTCCTGCTCGCCCGGGGAGACACCGGCCAGCAACGAACGCGCCCACGGAGCCCCGGCGCCGTGCACTTCGACTTGATCGATCAGTCCCCCGCCCACCGGGGCAGCCGCCCGCGGTCCAGGATCGAGCGGCAGCAGTACGAGGCCCTCGCCGTCGGTCTGCCGCGCCAGCCAATCGCGAATCTGGAGCACCGCGCCCCAATTCTCGACTACGACCGCGTGCAACAGTGGCCCGAGGAGCGACTCGACAGCCGCGGCCGAACCCGCCGGTACGGTCAGGAATTCGGCAAGAACGCCGTGCACTCCAGCTGAAGCCGCAGGATCCTGAATCAGCCGTGACACGACAGCGGGCAGGTCACGACCCGACGTCAGCATGGAGGCGAGCGCGCCGGAGCGGGCCGCGACCGGTGCGAGCTCTCCCTCGAGTGCCGTGAGACGATCCCTCAAGTCGCTGCCACGTTCCCGGGACTCACGCTCCGCAACCCGTTCCTGGCCGAGCCGGTATTCGAGACTCGCGCGCGCCGCCTCAGCGACCTCTGCCTTCTGCTGCTGGGCGGCGAGCTCCGAGTTCAGGGTCGTCACCGACTCTTCCGCCACGATCCGGTCCGACAGACGCCGCTCGAGTTCCTTCCGACGCTCACGATTCCGTTCCTTGAGCGCCTCGCCGGCCGCACCTGTCGAGCCGATCTCTGCCAGCAGGTCCGTCAGGGATTCCCGGGCTGAGCCTTCGGCCTGTTCGACTTCCAGTCGACTCTGGCGGCGTTCTTCCACCGCGGTGGCCAATTCCGCTTCCCCCGCCCGAAGCCGCTGGAGATCCTCATCGACACTCGTGGCCACGTCCTCTGCCTCCGAAGATTCCGCCACGAGCGATTTTCGGCGCTCGTCAAGGCCCCCGCGCTCGAATCTGATCGACTCGATTCGAGCCCGTGCCGCCGTGATGCGCTCGTCGGTGAGGAGTCGCCGCCGTTCGAGCTCTTCCAGACGAGTCCGCACTTCCTCCAGCCTGGAGGCCCGTGCGCTCCGATCCTGCTCTCGTTCGACCAGGGCAAGCCTGAGGGCCTGGTGCTCGGTCTCCTTCGTCGCAAGCCGGGCTTCGAGCTCTGGGCGCACGCGTCGGGCGTCAACGAGGCCCGCATCCACCTCACCAAGCCGCTGCTCCAGAGCACGGAGGCGCTCGTCAGCAACGGCTACCTCGAGTTGAAGCCGACGCTCCCGCAACTCTCCGAAGCGCTTCGCGCGCCCCTTCTGACGTGCCAGAGACCGGACCTTCGAACCGACCTCGCCGATCACGTCCTCGAGCCGACTCAGGTCGTGCTCAGCCTGTTCAAGCCTGCGAAGCGCCGTGCGACGTCGGTCCTTGTACCGACCGACTTCCGCGGCTTCTTCGAACAGGGATCTGCGCTCCTCTGCCCTGTCGCTGAGGATCGCGTCGATCATCCGTCCTTCGATGATCGAATAAGCGTTCGCCCCCAGGCCCGTGTCCCGGCACAGGTCGTGGATATCGCGGAGACGGACGGTCTGGTCGTTGAGAGAGTAAATGCTCTCGCCCCCGCGCAAGACAGTTCGACCGATTACGACCTCAGGATAGGCCACGGGCAGCACGCCGTCCCTGTTGGACAGCTCCAGACTCACCTCCGCCCGGTGGATCGGCTTTCGCTGCGACGTCCCCTGGAAGATCGCTTCTTCCATTCGACTGCCACGGATCGCAGATGGACGCTGTTCCCCGAGCACCCAGCGCAGAGCGTCCGAAATATTCGACTTTCCACATCCGTTTGGGCCAACGATCGCCGTGATGCCGCCGTGGAATTCGACTTTCGTCTTGTCGGCGAACGATTTGAAGCCGTTCAGGGTGAGTGAGCGGATCTTCAACGGGTCCTCCCCCTTCGCGTCACGAGTCGGGCAGTCTCCCCTGCGTCCTCGATGGCTCGCCCGAGCACCTCCGCGGCCTGTTCGGACTCGTAGGCACCGGCATACACACGGAAACTCGATCCCAGGTCCGTTGCTCCGTCCAGTCTGTATGCCGGAATTCCGACCTCCTGAAGCTCCTCGACCCGCCGGTCGGCTGACCGGCGTTCGTCGTAGGTACCCAACTCGTAAGAGAACCGGACCGGGCGGACATCCCAGGCACGAACCTGCTCCTTCACTCCCGATTCAACGAGTTCGCGCATGAGTTCCTCGGCTCCCAGTCGATCCTCCCTTGCACCCGCGAGAATCCGGAAATACGTGCGGTCGCGAATCGGTGTCGGCGCAACGACGAACAGCCGTTCCTCCGTGTCCAGATCGCGGAGCTGCCGATTGGCATCTTCCAGCAGCGCGAAGCTGGCCACGAGTACGGAATACGGAAGCTCCGGTGCCGAGAAGTCGATCGCCACGGGATCTTCAGTCGGATCGACAACTGACGCATCCGATTCGCCGTCGGGTGGCGGCGTCTGTCCGTCCGCCTCCAGCGCGGCCTCAGCATCCACGACCGAGGGCGTTCCACCGGCCACGTTTCCGGCTCCCTGGTCGTCGAACGACCCCCAGACGACCCACGCCAGAAGCAATCCGACCGCGACTCCGAGCCACGGGGCCCATGCCGGGACGCTACTTTTCCGCTTCACGGACTCCCGTTCGGTCCGCTCATCAGGGTCCAGCGTCTCGGCTGACCGCGCCGAATCCGCTTCTTCTATTCCCGTCGACGCCGGCTCAGCCCGATCCGTGGAGGGGCGCTCCACCCGCGCCAGAAGGGGCGCTCCCACCGTGAGCGCGAGGTCCTCGACGTTACCGATCGCGATGCACCCGTCCACCGGCAGGTCGTGGTCCGGATCGGGTCCTCCATCCGCGTCGAGCGATTCTTCGGCAACGTAAAGCAGCATCGTGCCGCCGCGATCGGCCACGCGCCGCAGGAGGTTTCGAAACGCCGGGATCTCGCGCAGACGATCCAACGGGAGTGCCGGCGTTCCTGCGGGTAGATACGCGAATGACTGCCGGGGGGCGGATCTGGCGATCGCCGAAACCGTCATCTCCCCGGACAGCGCCCTTGTCAGACCGGGAAGTTCCGCGGCCTCCATCAGTCCGTCCAGTTCGCTATTTCCTGGGATCGTATTGGCAAGAAACGTCCGGCCCCCTCTTCTCCCGACGATGTCAGCCAGGCCGACCGCAACTCCGGCCGCCCACGCCCCGCCACCACGCTCTCGCACCAGCGCCACCACGGAGGTCCCTTCCGGCAGCCAGTGGGTACCTTCGCCCGTTTCATTGCGTGGCGTCGCTTCGTCGCGCGCTATCGTCGACTCCTCCGGGACTGAACCGGCCTGGCCGTCAGGAATCGGCATCGATCCCCGTGACCCAGCTTTGCAGCTGCCTTTCTCGCTGCAGCTGCCGCGCCGCGGCTTCGGCCTCTGCCCGAGTCGCGTATGGTCCCACGAGGCCGCGATGCCAGTTCTCGCCAGCCCGGTCAGCGATTGACTGCACCTGGACCGGGAATCCCGCCGCTCCGAGATCCAGCACCAGCGCGTCGATTCCGTCTCGCTGACGAGCAGAGCCCACGATCGCGTAGTAGCCGGCCGGAACGCCAGCCGGTTCGTCAAGCTCCGATTCCTGTCGGTCAGCTGTGGCGTCCGGTATGGTCGCACCCGGCGCGGGCCGGCCAGGCGAAACTTCCACGGGACGACGCTCGACCTCATCAGCGAACATACGGGGTACCGGGGTCCAACGAACTGGAAGCAGCACGGCGCCCGCCGGCACGTCCAGCGGATCTCCCGCGATTCCGCCGTCGCGGCCCACCAGTGACACCGAACCGCCGGATCGCACCATCACGAGACCGTCCGGGAGACCGAGCGGCAGATCCGCACCCCAGTCTCCAGGGATCGGAACCGTATGGCCGTCATCTACTTCAATCCTCCAGGTCTGTTCACCGTCAAACGCGAGGAGGTACTCGCCGAACAGGCTCGGTCGAATCTCTACCGGAGACCTGTCAAGGCGGGCGAGGGACCGCTGGGAGAATGAGAACCGGTTGATTGCCACGACCCCCGGGGGATCGCTTACCCCGGCATACAACTCATGCGATGAAGGCGAAGCAGCGACCGCCGAAACATCGCCCCCGACCTCTACTCTGCCGGCTGTCTCCGCTGGTTCCACCGTGAGAACTCGGAGCGCCCGGCTGTCTTCCGAATCCACGAATGCCAGTCTTCGACCCCAAGCCGTAACCAGGCCCGGCTCGCGAACAGCAACCCTGGACTCACCCGACGGTTCATCCGCTCCGTGCGGTACGAGCCACAACTCGGGCCCCGGTCGCAACACCGCGATACCGTCCTGCACCACGGCCGCCCAGTCGATCTGGGCGCCGAAGTCGTAACGCCAGGAGCGATCGGAAAGCACCGCCAGGATCTCTCCACTCGCGCGGCTGACGAACACGCCTCCCTGATAGGAGTCTGTCCAATCGACATCGTCTCCCTGCAGACGACCAACCTGTTCGACTGCGTCTGCTGCCGGATCAAAGCGTGACACCGTCCCATCGCCGGAACGCAGGACGACAGAGGTGCCGCCAAGCGAGCGGGCCTCCTCGAACGCCGGCAGCTTCGTGCTGCTCTCCCACGCCGTCTCCCCGGGGGTCCGCATCGGTCGGAGATCGGCTGTCGCCCCCGACGGGTCCAGGACGAGAACGCCCCAATCATCAAGCGTCGACCCGATCACCAGTTCCGTCCCATGAAGCTCCGGAGCCTGGCTGCCGTTCCCGTCGCTCGAGTCGCCCCCCCCAACGCAGCCTGCCGTGAAGAACAGACCCGCGAGGATTTGAAACCCGATGTACTGTCGATGATAACGCGTCAAGTGGCGTGCCTCTGGAAATTTGCGTCTGGCCGAGCCAACACCCACCCCGGACACCCGGCCGCGGCAAACTGTTCAGCCGAACGGCCACCCGCAAGAAAGACCGCCGTCTCGATTCCGATCGCGGCCGGAACGAAAGGAAACCTCAGAAGATCGGTCCGAGGGACACGGACCAGATGCTGCGGCCGAAACGGGACCCTCGACCGGGCGCCATCGAGTAATCGACCCTCAGAATGGCGAAGAACAGGTTGGCCCGCACCCCGATCCCGTAGCTGGCGAGTGGCTCGCGGTAGAGCACGATGTCCTGACCGGGGTCCCGATTCCACGTCAAAGTTGAAAACCCCGGGGTCCAGGCGACACCGACGTCGAAGAAGATTGCTGCGTCGATCGGGGGGAAGTTCAGTGGTAGCCAGGCGTCCTTGAACCCGTTCAGTACGGGGAACCTGACCTCGGAGTTGAGCAGCAGCACGCTCGAGCCGATGAGCTGCTCCTGCGCCGGACAGAAGAAGTCGAGCGCCGTCTCGGCCTTCGACACCTCACACTCGAGGGCACCATACGAGCCGACATCGTACCCCCGCAGGTAGTACGGACCACCCCAGGCCAGTTCGAATTCACGTGCATCGTTCGAGCTCGAAGTGCTGAATCTGGTGAACGAGAGGAAGCGTTGAGCGAACACCAGCGAACCGATCAGCGGAGTGTAGTGCCGTACGTCGGCGATGCCATCCGCCAGGTTCAGGTCCCCTACCGAGGTAGACAGGCCCAGCTGCAGTCGCCGCCCGCCGATCGCCCCCGTGAACCCCCCTAGCGAGTTGTCGAACAGGTAACCCAGGGAAGGTTTCACGAACGCTCGAGTCCGTCCGTCGATCGTGAACGAGAAGCTGTTGTTGTTTTCCAGTTCCCTGCCACGCAGTACCAGGTCCGTCTGTATGCTGGAGGCTTCGATGTTGAAGTCTACGCGCGAGAACGAACTGAACGGGTACTGGGTCAGAATACCGACGGACCGGAACTGGTCGCGCTGGAACAGGTCGTATTCTCCGATCAGTCCGGGCCGGCCCGGTACTTCCCCGAAGCTCCGACCCCTGTATCGGTAGAACGGGATCTGCTGCGCCGAGACCCCGAAGTTGACCCGGTTCTTCAGATATGTGTACTGCGTCAGGAGTCGAAGGTTGTCGAAAGAACCCTGGATGTCACCGGCGATCACCATGTTGTGATTGCCCAGCATGTCCGACAGCGTGATAAACGATCCGCCGTAGACCCCCCCCCCGTAGAATCCGCCAGCCTGTGCACCGAATGTCGGGCGCCCGACGATGTCCGGACTCAGGCTGACGTTGTAGTCCCGGTAGGCCAGGGTCGCCGTGTCCGGCAGCGACAGCGTAGCGGAGTCGAGCAAGGCTTGCACTGACAGTCTGCCGGGATCTCGAAGCGCAGCGAGCGTTTCCGGGTCGTCGCCAAAGTCGGATCGCCTGAATCCCTCTTCCGTCAGATAGAAAGACCTGGGCTCGCCCTGTTCGGCCGCCGGAACGTCGCCGGATCCGGGGGGCGACTCCACCACGCGCTCGCGGCCGACCTGGGAGGCTGCCGTGGCAGCTTCGCCGGGGGGACCGGCCGGCCGGGCAAACGATCGCGGATGATCGATCGTATAGATGTTGAAACCAGCTTCTTCGAAATACGAGAAGGCAATCCGATCCGCGTTGCGAGCCCAGGACATCCCGGGGCTGGTGAGCAATGCTCCTGCCCCCATTACCCCGGTCATCGCCCGCGTCAATCGCAACGTGGCGCCGGTGTCCAGTTCGTACAGGTAAGCGTCGAACAGTCCCTCTCGAGTCGACAGATATGCGATGGTCCGTCCGTCCGGCGACCAGGAGGGATTGATCGACAACCCGCCTTCCTGCCCAGCCACGAGTGTCTGTTCCCGCGTCTCGAGGTCGAGCAGAGTAATACGCAACGGGCCGAAGACGAGTTGGTCCAGGTTCGTCTCGGGCGTGCGGTCGGATGCGAACGCGATCGTCCTGCCATCCGGTGACCACGTCGGATGAAGCTGGGCATACCTGTCAGCCGTCAACTGCTCCGTTTGGTCAGCCCGGGTGTCCCAGATGTACAGGTCGCTCACCCCGCCGAGCAGCCCGGTGAATACGATCCGTGTACCGTCCGGCGACCAGTACGGCGACTGGACACCGTTCAAGTCGGGCGTCCACTTCGTTTCGATCCGACCGGTCCGCACGTTGACGATATGTATCGCATCTCTGCCGCTGGACTTGGCCACGAATGCGAGCCGCTCCCCATCCGGCGCCCATGACGAGGATGATGTCAGATAGCGAAGGCTTTCGAAGCTGCCGCTGCGGGCGGACTTGACCAGCGTCCGCTTGGCTTTTCCGGTTTCGGCGTCGGCCAGGTACATGTCGAAAAAGCTGTACAGGTCATGCCCCTTGTCCGACAGGTACACGAGCTCGGTGCCGTCCGGTGACAGCGCAGGAGCTATGAACGTTGGTGACTTTTCACGACCGGTCGGAAACGAATGCGTCGTGACCCGGTCGGCCATCTTCTGTACTTCGTCCGCACTGGAGATCTTCGGCAGGTAGGCGGCACGGACCGCATCGTGCCATTCCCGGGACAGGTCTCTGATGGTCACCCCGAGTGTCCGCTCGAATGCCCTGTCTGGGCCCATGGCCGCCGACCGCTTGAGCAGCAGCCCGATCGTCTCGTCGCCCCACTTCGTTCCGATGTAGTTCCACAGCGACTGCCCGAACCGATAGCTCAGAAAGTCGTTGAAGCGCTCCATCTCATCGATCGTACGCAGATAGCCGGACATCGAAGCATCGGTCAACCACGCAACGGTCTTGGCATCGATCTCACCCACCGACAGGTATTCGGCCATCCCCTCCATGAACCACAGGCTCGGCATGAACGCGAATGGCGATGCCGTGGCCTGTACAGCGTTCCGTTTCAGTATGTCGAATTGAAAAGAGTGGACGAGTTCGTGCCCCAGTACATGCTCGAATTCGGCATACGACCCCGTAAGAGGCAACAGCACCCGGTCTTTCAACGACTCCGTCACACCACCCGTCGACTCGTCGATATGACCGCCAAGCACGTTCGTCTGCTGGAAATCCGATTGCGACGCGTACAGGATGATCGGCTTCCGGTCCTGGAAGTCATGATCCAGAAGTCGGCTCAGGCGGCCGTAGATCCGCTCCGCCATACGGGCGGCATCGAGCGCAGCTTCCCGTTCTTCCTCGTAGAAGAACACGTCGAAATGCGTGGTTTCGATGATCTGGAACTGGCGGGGTTGGAACTGCACCTTGTTTGGACCCACCTGGGCACTTGCTGGTGTCGCGAGCACGACACTCAGAGCCGCCGAACAGGCGCAGATCGCGAACAAGCGTGGCCAGCGGATCAAGCTTGGTCTACCTCTCAGGCGGCTCGTCCAGGATCGGGGTCGTAGGGGCATCGCCCCACAAGTCTTCGAGCCGATAGAAGTCACGGACACGCGGCTGGAACACGTGCACGACGACGTCAATGAAGTCGAGGAGAATCCACGACGCCGGCCCCCTTCCCTCAACGCCCGATGGCCTTGATCCGTGACGCCGCGCGCACTCCATAACGTTGTCCGCTATCGCCCGCGCATGCGTGTCCGAATCGCCCGACGCGATGACAAACCAGTCCGTCGCGTCCGACAGTTCGCGGAGGTCGAGCAGGACCGGCTCGCGCGCGTTCCGCTCGAGGACCGCGTCGATGATCACCTGCAGTTCGGCGCTCAAGTCTTCCGACACTTGGAGATTCAGTCCTCTATCTGGTAGGCGAGCGCCCAGGCGCCCGGTCCCACGTGAACTCCGATCGCCGACGACGGCGGACCACAGAGGATCTCCAGGGGCTCGTATCTGCGACTCAACTCATCGACGATGTGATGCATCCACTCCTCCGCAGCGAAGTGGACGACTCCGAAGCGATATCGTTCGGCTTCGATCAGGCGTTCGTCCAACAGATCGAACACGCGATCGCGCACCGCATCCATGCCACGGCCGCGCCCTACGGCACCGAGTCGCCCGTCCTCGGCGAATGACAGAATCGGCTTCAGATCCAGCATCCCACCGAACCAGGCCTTGGCTCGACTGACCCGGCCGGATCGCAAGAGATACTCCATCGTATCGACCGAGAAGAATACGTTGGACTGGTCCCGGACGCGTTTCAGTTCGCGGACCACGTCTTCCAGATCCATGCCCTGGTCGAGCAACTCCACCGCACGTACGGCCAGCAGGCCGGTTCCCAGCGAGCCTGACCCGGAGTCGAGTGCGATCCCCTCCACCCCCTCCATCCCGCGAAGGGCTGCTGCGCCGGTCCCGTATGTTCCCGAGATATGGGCGCTGATGTAGATGCCGAGTATCGCCTCGGCCCCACGGGCGAGGCCGCTCTCGTAGGCATCGATGAACGCGCGCGGAGACGGCTGCGAGGTGGTGACAGACCCCTTCGCATCGGGCCCGTGCATTCGCTCATACAGGCCGGCCGCATCGAGGTCGACCCCGTCCCGGAACGTCCGGTCACCGATCGTCACCTGGAGCGGGACGACTGACACACCGTGGCGCTCAGTCCACTCTCGCGGCAAGTCCGAGGCGGAGTCGACGACGACGGCTATATGGCGGGTCGTACCGGACAGCAGCGTGTCCTCGATGCGCTCCGACACGATTTCGCCGAATTCCGTCAGCACCTGGATCACGGCGGCCGGATCGTCCGCGTGGATGTGGACTTTGGCCAGATTCCCTGCATGCAGGACAATCGTTGACGTTCCAAGCTCGTGTATCGCCTCTCTGATCGTCAGGTCATCCGGCAGGTCGGGTCCTCGCACTGCGATCTGCGTGCAGAACCGTCCCTCGTCCGCACCGACTCCGGCCTCACGGGCAGCGTACAGCGATTGTGCGTCTCCGGATTCTTCCAGTACATCGGATCGGATCCGCCCCTCGATGAACTGCAGGATTCCGTCGAAGAAGCTCACGAACCCCTTCGCCCCGGCATCTACTACGCCCGCCTCTCTGAGCGCCTCCAGCATGTCCTGGGTGCGTGCAAGCGACCGCTCAGCGGCAACATGCATGTCATTGAGCCAGTAGTAGATGTCGCCATTTCCTGCAGCGGCGCGCCGCTCCGCCTCGACCGCCATGTCCCGCGCAACAGTGATAATCGTCCCTTCCCGCGGATTTTCCAGCACGTCGTCCAGGGAGGACGACGCTCCCGCCAGCGCCTCAGCCAGTTCGACCGAACCCAGCCTACCGTGGCCGCGGACGAGGTCAGAAAAAGTCAGCATGAACCGGGAGAACAGCATACCGGAGTTGCCGCGTGCGGCCATGACGCTGGCTTCGGCGGCGACATCGGCCACTGCCGACAACGAATTGGAGTCCAACGGGCGGATCGCATCCGCGATTGAACTGAGGGTCAGGGCGAGATTCGTCCCCGTGTCTCCGTCCGGGACGGGGAACACGTTAATCCGGTCCAACTCCTCCCGGTCCCGCGTCACGTGCTGGATTCCGGCGAGAATACTCCGGCGAAGGCGCCTTCCATCGACGTAAGAAATGCGCAACGGCCGGTTCACGGCACCCGTTCCGAGCTGGGCGCCAGGCTCGATCGGCGCCGGTTCGGAAGAAGATCGCCCTGAGGGGATCGACTGCTCGCGATCTCCGGCGCTGTCACTCACGCGCTTCTCCCCTGGCGATTGACATGGGAACTAGCCGAACGATCAGTCGGCCGGCGACCTGTCTGGATCGTCAGTCTTCCGCGACAACCCAGACGCTGATCTCCGGCTGAACTTCCGCATGAAGCCGGATCGGCACCTTGTACATGCCCAACTGCTTGATCGGATCGGCAAGCCTGATGATGTGCCGGTCGATCTCAATGCTCTGCTCGGCCAGGCTGTTGGCGATGTCGGTCGAGGTAACCGATCCGAACAACCGCCCTTCTTCGCCGGCCTTGACCTTGAGCGTTACCGATACTCCGGCCAGCCGCTCTGCGACCTTTTCCGCCTGCTCCCGGTCGCGCATGGAGCGCTTGACGAGGTGTTCCCGTTCTTCCTCGTGCCGCCTCAGGTTCGCGGCTGTTGCCTCGTACGCAAACCCCTGCGGCAACAGGTAGTTCCGTGCATATCCGGGCTTCACATCTACGATGTCGCCGAGTTCACCCAGGTCTTCGATGTCCTGTCGCAGGATGATCCGAGTCATTCGTTTCCGTCCTTCGAAGTCTGTTTGTCGCGGGTCGCTCTCAGCGTCCCGGTCTGTCCACCATCCTGGTCGCGAGCCTCTCCCGCAGGTGCAACCAGGTGTCTCCAATGCCGATCACGAGGGCGGCCCCGAACACGAACGGATAGGCCAGCACCGCACCTACCGCGAAAAAAACCCAAGTCCAAGCGGACGTGGCAGCAACGGCCGCAATCCAGAAGAGGATCGCTCCGCCACGTGCCAGGTACAGCGCCACCATGAACAGCGTCGCGTTCTCCCCTGCCCGGAACGCGTCTCCGCCGAGCGGCAATACCAGGAGCATCAGGCCCGCCACGAGAACCCATACGAGCTCATCGCGGAATCTGAATTCCCGCACTGCTGGCGGAGTCTCGTAGTCCTCACCATTCCGGCCGGCGAAGTACCAGCAGGCCGCCAGCGCTGCCATGGTCGCGAGGGCGAGTAGCGCCGGATACACGTCGTGCTGAAACACCGCCCACGTCTCAATCGCAGCCCGGACCGATTCTCCGATCGAACCGGACGCAGTTTGCGGGTCGGCAGCCAGAATCGCATACGCCATAGTCGCGGCCTCGCGAATCTGCGCTTCCATCCAGCCGTCGAGAGCCCTCCCCAGGGCCGGCCACAACATGACCGCCAGAGTGATAGCGGCCGTGGCCACGGTCACGGTTCCGAGCCCGCGATCGAACAGTCCACTCGGCCGGCGCAATACCGTCGACGCGACGAACAGTCCTCCGGCGAGCAGACACCAGCCGCGCTGCATGAACCAGCCGGAATCCGCGTCGAGCGGCCCCGGCCAGAACACGAGTGCCAACAGCACCGCTGCCGTTGCCACACCGAAAAAATCCCGCGGCCGGAATGCGACGAGGAACAGTGCGAACGGCACCGCCAGCAGCGGAAACGGACGAACCGGAGCCAGCAGGACAGCCACCGCGACGAGAGAGGCCATCGGCGCCAGCGAGGCTCGCAGCCGGTTCGTCCCGGCCCTGGTCACCCCTGCGATACCCGTCCTGGTGCCACCGGACGGTTCGTCAGCCGTAATAGCCCTCAATGTACGGCACAAGCGCCAGGAAACGACCACGCTTGATCGCCGTTCCCAGCTGGCGTTGGTGCCGGGCACAGTTCCCCGTCGCCCGTCGCGGCAGGATCTTACCCCGATCCGTCAGATACCGCTCCAGCACGCCGGCATCCTTGTAGTCGATCCTGGCCACACTCTTCTCGCAGAATCTGCAGACCTTTCGATAGGCCATTGTCTCAGTCCTTGTCCTCTTCGTCCGTATCTTCGTCGCCGTCGGCGCCCGAGTCGTCCTCTTCCACGTCGACGACTGCTACGTCAGCCTTTTCTTCATCGTCGCTGTCGTCATCATCGTCGGCAGTATCGTCGCTGTCGTCATCATCGTCGTCATCATCGTCGTCAGTATCGTCGCTGTCGTCATCTTCGTCGTCATCATCGTCGCTGCCCGCATCATCGGCGGCAGTATCGTCGCTGTCGGCATCAGCGCGTTTCCCGCGACGGCGATCGTCATCTTCGTCGTCATCGCCCAGGGATATCGGAACCGCGAGCTCACCCTCGCTGAGCACCACGAGATGCCGGAGAACCTCGTCATCCAGCTTCAGCAGTCGCTCGAACTCGGGCAGCGCACCGGGCTCGGTGCTGAACTGGGCCACGACGTAGTAGCCGTTTTCATTGCGGTCGATCGGGTAGGCCAACTGGCGCTTGCCCCAGTGCTCCACCGCGGTGATCTCGCTGCCTTCCGCCGCGAGGATCTTCTCGTGGTAGCGCTGAAGTCGGGCATCGATATCCTCGGTGCCCAGCGCAGATTTGAAGATGTAAACGACTTCATAGTCGCGCATAGTCCCTCCCTCGGTCTGGTTCGGCCACGGGCGCGCCCACCCGTGGCAGGAGTGATATTCGTTCGTCCTGTATGTCTGCT
>Ga0114922_10001290_pt1 | contig 23966 bp, 20 predicted proteins | sample AartaG_FD_100975 | JGI IMG/M metagenome (GOLD analysis project Ga0114922, IMG submission 100975) | Deep subsurface microbial communities from Aarhus Bay to uncover new lineages of life (NeLLi) - Aarhus_00045 metaG | ecosystem: Environmental > Aquatic > Marine > Oceanic > Sediment | place... | reverse complement strand
TACAGCGACGGTGATTCAGCCGAGCGTCCTGGATATTATGAAACCGACCCCCAGCAACACGGTGGAGACGGCGAAAACCTGAACCGTCATCAGGATCGCCGGGGCGAAGCTGGGGATCCGGTCGTAGTGCTTGCGGGTGATCACCAGGACTCTGACCACGATCGGCAGGGTGAGCAGGCAGAGAAGCGCCCAGAGAGGGAATAATCCCAGAACCACACTGGCTGCCACCAGGCCGAAAGCCACGCCGTAGTACAACGGCGCCAGGGTCCGCACTGCTTTTCGGCCCAGGATCGTGCTCAGGGTGTGCTTGCCCACCGCGCGATCCGCCTCCGCGTCGGGCACATTCCCGATATAGAGAATGGCGTCCACCCACAGGCCGGCAACGATCCCGGCCAAAACCGAGGTCCAGGTAAGCGTCCCTGTGAACAGGAAGAAGGTGCCGATCACCGGAAAGGGTCCGCTTCCCAGGAAGCAGATCAGATCCCCCCAGCCCCGATAGCCGAACTTCACCGGCGGAGCCGTGTAGAAGTAGCCCATCAGGATCCCCACCAGGCCTATTGGCAGGATGCGCCAGTCCACCCGTAGAACCAGGTATAGCCCGACCGCCGCGGTGATGGCCAAGCTGGCCAACGCCGAGATCAGGATCGTCCGGGGCGAGAAGAAGTACAGGGCGTAGCCGTCCACGGTGCCGCTTTCGGACAGCGGGTTGTCGTACAGCACCTCGGATCCTTTCTTGTAGATCCTTCCTTCGTCCAGCTTGTCCACCCCGGACTTGTAGTCGAAGTAGTCGTTGGTGAAGTTGGTGCCGATGTTGGCGAACATCATACCCACCAGAATCAGAACCAACAGGCCCCAGTTGAAGGGATAGCCGGACCACCAGGCCACGACCGCGCCCAGGCAGCAGGGCAGCAGTACCGTTATCGTGTACAGCGCCCGGGAAGCCTGGATCCAGAGGGCTATGGATTTGAAAACGCTTCGTGACATAGCATTATCTCCCAACAGCAAAGGACCTTAGCATGTTTAAAGGAAAGAGGAAACCTGATACGATGCCCGCTGTGGCGATGACGTGGTTGAGAGACAACTGGTTTCTCCTGGGAATTCTCGCAGTGCTGCTGCTGGGATTTGTCCTTCCGGGGATCGAACTGGTGCTGAATCGCGGAGGCCTTGCCCGCACCCTGCTGATCGTAGCTCTGTTCCTGATTGCCGGATTCACCCTGCCCTCGGAAACCCTCTCCCGAGGGTTGAAGGATTATCGGTTGCACCTCTACTTACAGACTTTCATCTTCCTGTTTATCCCCGGATTCTTCCTGCTTACCACCCTGCCCTTCCGCTCTCTCTGGGATCATCAGTTGTACGCAGGAATCTTCGCCTTGGCGGTTCTGCCCACCACCATCTCCAGCTGCATCGTCTTCACTCAGATTTCCGGCGGAAACCTCATGGGCACGATGTTCAACGCCGCCTTGGCCAACATCCTCGGAGTGATCCTCTCGCCGCTGTTGCTCTCCCTCCTGATGCGCGGCGGCGGTGATGCACTGCCTACAACCGAGGTGCTCAAGATCCTGAGAAACCTCAGCCTGCAGATGCTGATTCCTATTGCCTGCGGTCAGATCCTCCGCCGTTTCTTCCGGGAAACGGCGCTGAAACAGAAAAAAGCTCTGTCCGTGGCCTGCAATATATTTATCCTCTTCATCCTCTTTTTCGCCTTTTCCAAAACCGCAAGAAATCCAGACTTCATCGGCAACCTGCGCTTCCTGCTCGGCCCCTTCGCCTACCTGGCGGTGGCCCATATCGTGCTCCTGCTGATCGCCTATGCGGGCGCACGGTTGTTTCGCTTCTCCCGGGAAAACACGATCTCCGTTCTCTACACCGCCCCCCAAAAAACTTTGGCCGTTGGCGTTGCCCTGATCTCCACCTACTTCGCCGCCACCCCCGAGGCTCTGGGCATCGTACTGCTGCCACTGGTGTTCTACCACGCCTGGCAGTTGCTGGTGGCGGGATTCATAAAAAGCTCCAAGCTTGTCCGGATACCGGAATCACGTTGACAGGTGTTGCGGCTCGCGATCCTTCACACCTGCCAGAGCATGAATCCCTGACAAGTGGTGTATGCCTGGCTGAACCTTCCCCCCTGACTGTAGCTAAGAACGTAGAGCTCAACGGTTTTTCGAATCTCCGGGGTTATGCGGGTGTAGCGGCTGAAATGCTCGGCAAGCCCATCGATCGCTTCCTCCGTGTCCATCTCCAGATGCACACGAGGCTGGAGAAAGCGCAGCTCAGGCCTGTAACCCAGAGCGTATAACATACCAAAAGGATAGAGGATGTCACTGGAATAGCTGTCCAGCTGCTCACTGAAGATTCGAGGCCAGAGCTCGCTCTGAGAAAGACCCCACTTGCCCCATCGGCATCCCGACCAGCCGCTCAAATAGCAGAAGTTTCGCGAAGCTTCGATCATCTTTTCCAGCATGTCCGGAGAGCCCACACCTGGGCACATGGAGGCGAAGACCAGGTCGAAGGCTTTGTGCCAGCTCTCTGCGGCAAGGCTCACTTTCTCCCAGGTTTTCTGCCTGATCCGAATATTTTCGTGTCCCTCTTTCGTGATTCTGTTTTTCAGGATCGTGGTCATGGAGGTAGCCGGTTCCACAGCGGTCACCTCCGCTACCTGTCGCGACATCATTGCGGCATAATTTCCCGGACCGGCTCCGATGTCGAGTACTCGAAACTCCTCCTGCAAAGCTCCTCTGTTCTCCAGCCAGCCTATAATCTGTTGGCGTCGCTCACGGCTTCCCTCGGATTCGCTGTGTTGCGCGTAACCGGAGGCCCGAACATTCCACCTCTGGATCTCAGCTTCTCCACGCCGATCCCCCCTGAGATTCACCGGAGACCGCCTCTTAGCATCCAGCCAGTAGCGCTTCCAGGTTTCGGAATTGTTTGTTATCGCCTCACCAGGTACAGGGGATTTCTTTCTCATGATACCACTCGATTACGGGGTGGAACGCTCTCCGGCAAATCTTTACCGGTGAACCGCAACCGCCAAAGTGTTCTGCGCCGGCTGCTTGAGATATCCCTGAAGCAGCTCTTTGAACAGCTTTGGAGCCAGCCTCAATCGGTCTATGGGTTCTACGTAGGCGATCCGCATTTGAGTCCTGCCCGGGTTCTCCTCGGGTGGAAGATCGTAGAAACCGGACATCGGGGCCACGAGCAAGGTATATTGTTTTCCCTCCACCTGCACTACTCCTTCCCGGGCGCAGTACAGCACGAACTCCATGGCATCGAAATCCTCCGCTACGATGCGGCGTACATCCACAACCGAGTAGATCGCCGCGTCCGGGGAGGAAACGATGATCCCTGGCAGAGCCTCCCGGATCAGAGAGGTGAACTCACCGAGCAAGCTTCGGTAGTATTCCCTCTGGCGGTCGTACCAGCGGCGAAGCTCCTCGGCGGGTACGCCGGCCAGCGCTCCAAAGATATACTGGCCGATCGCATTGGGACAGAGGTTGGCCGTGTTTTCCGCCACGGCCCGGCTGTGAAACTCCTCGTTGTCGCTCACCAGAGCCCCGATGCGCAACCCACAGGCATTCCATACCTTGGAAGAGGTCTCTACGCTGATTCGTCTGCCCTCGATGCCGGGAACATCACGATCGGTGATGCCCCAGATGCTCGTTAGGTCTCCATCGGTGTAGTACAGCTCTCGATAGGCCTCATCGCTGATCATCCACAGGTCGTGCCGTACGCACAGCTCGGCCAACTTCATCATCTGGGTCCTGCTGTATAGCTGACCCGTGGGGTTATCGTAGGGGATGACCAGGAGAGCTCCCGGCTTGCTTTCCAGGATAGTCTGTTCGATGAGGGAAAGGTCGGGCAGGGTAAAACGGCTGTTCTCCTGAAGGGTCCGCGTTATGGCAACTGTACTGCGGCCCAGCCTGTCTGCCATGGCCGTGTAGTTCGTATAAGTGGGATCGATGATCATCAGCGGCCTGTCCGCGGTTCCGACATCCCCACAGACACCGAGAATGACCAGCTCCATGGCCTGGGACCCGCCGTCGGTGATCTGCACGTGCAGCCGATCTACGTCGAAGCCACTGGAAGCGATAATATGGCGGAAGGCCTCCCGGGTTTCATCCATGCCCACGGTCGGAGTGTAGCGAACCGCCCCGTTCTGAAACGGACTGCCCTGAGCCCGCAGATCCGACAGACGCTGGATCATCGCCGGATGCATGGGAAGTGACACATTCCCTATGGCAAGGTTGATCGCCTGCACGAGATCTTTTCGTTTGTGAAACTCGATCTGAGCCGCACGGATCGCGGAGGATTTTCGCTTCTGAAAATGGCCGGATAACTCCGGCTTCCTGTATTTGTTCATGGTGCCGTCCCTATAAGAATTACCTCCTCATTATGGCAGTAAAAACGGGAAACGATCAATCCAGCTCCCGCAGCTGTTCGACACCCCGCCAGGTGAGATCGGTGAGCCGCTCGCCATACTTCCCCACCCAGGGGTGATCTCCCCAGATCTCCAAGAGAAGAGCGGAAAGAATGCCGCGGTCCAGATCGTCCGCCGATTTCGGCAGGTGAACGAACTCCCGGCTCCGATCCTGCCGCCTTAGGTTAGCCCGCCGCCTTATCATGGAAAGCACTCCCGCGGCTGCTCCGACGCAGAGGTTGCGGGGCTCAACATCCTGTTCCAGGGCGAGGACCATGGTGCCGTACAGGCGATCCTCGATACCCAGTTTTCGCGGATGATCCCGGCCCACCCTTTCGACAAGATCGTTGAGGCAGGGATTGGTCATGCGGACCAGCAGATCATCCGCGTACTCCTTGTAGCCCTGTTCTGAAAACAGAGCATCCCCCATCCGGGCGTGAGCCCTAATAAGCGCGGCGCCCGACTCTTCGATAAAGGCCTTTCGGGCCGTTTCCATGACCCAGGGGTCATCTCGCGCCTCGCTCATAACCGAGTAGCCCTTCAGGTCGGCCAGGTAGGCGATCAAGGCGTGGATGGCGTTGTGCCCGTAAAGCTTGGCCTCTTCGAAGGGAAGCAGATCCTCCTTCTCGATGAACACCTCGATCCCCCTTCGGTAGCCGGGCAGGCGGATCCTGGAGATCAGGATGCGGTTGAACTGCTCGACAAGAATCGCCCGGGGAAAATCCGGTGTAATGGTTGCCAGCCCCAGCCGCTCGATGGTCTCAGCATCTGTAATCACCCCGCTCATCTTGCCGATAACAGTGTTCAAAAATTGAACATTCTTTCGGACCCCCGGAAGAATGAGGGGATAGACATGATCGCCCAGGATCTCCGCGGCCCGGTTGTTGTTCTCAGCCGTGTAGAGGATGGTGGGCATGGTTTGGCCGGCAGTGCCGCGGCGGGCGTCCAGGCCCCGGGCCAGCAGGTTGACCACGCTGGCTTCGCCCCCGGCTTCGTAGATGGAGACGCTGGGCAGGGCCGTGCAGAGCTCGTCGGAGGCGGCCACGGCCTCCACAAAGCTCTCCGCCTCCTCCGCCACGGTGGAGTTGAACAGCTCCACACCTTCCACCGTAGCCCGTTCGATCCGCCTCCGGAGGGCGATGTTCACCGTGTAGCGCCCGCCGTTCTCGCGAACGGCAGCGATCAACTGCTCGTCGATATCCACCACGGCGAAACGGCTGAAGTTGCCTGTCCGGTAGGCCTCGTACAGAAACAGGGCGCTCTGGATCGGTCCGAAACCGAATCCCGCGTATATCTTCCCCGCGCCGGATTTCATCTGTTCCGCCTTTCGTGATACTATCGGGGCAATGTTGAACGATTGACCGAGAATTGTCAAAACACTGAAATGATGAAAGCGAAGATCGATCCGCAAGAGCTGAAAAAGAGAATCCGCAAGATCCTGCCGGAAATCACGGAGATCCGGCGCGGGCTACACCGCATTCCCGAGACCAAGCTGGAGGAGCGGGAGACCTCCAAGAGGATCCGGCAGCTGATCGCCGACACCGGGATCGAGCTGCTCGATCCTTACCTGGGCACCGACGTGGTCGGGCTGCTCTGGGGCACCCGGTCCGACAGCCGCGGGGGTCCCAACGTCACCCTGCGTGCCGATATCGACGCCCTGCCCATCACCGAGAACAGCGGTAAGAGCTGGGCCTCCGAGCACCAGGGCCGGGCCCACTCCTGCGGCCACGACGGTCATATGGCCATCCTGATCGGCGCCCTGAAGGTACTGAACGGGCTTACCGATCAGTTCGATGGCAGCGTCCGCTTCGTGTTTCAGCCGGCCGAAGAGGAGGCCGGGGGCGGCAGGATGATGGTGGACAAGGGGCTTCTGGACACCGATCCCAGGCCCGCGGCGGTTTTCGCCCTTCACGGCTGGCCCGGCATACCGGCCGGTACGATCGCCGCGGCCCCCGGACCGGCCATGGCCGCCCAGGACCGTTTCAGTATTACCGTCAGGGGTAAGGGAGGACACGGAGCGGTGCCCCACAAGGCCATCGATCCGATCGTGACCGCCGCCCAGGTCGTGGGCGGGCTGCAGACCATCAAGTCCAGGTCCCTGGAACCGGTGGCCGCGGGGGTGATCTCGGTATGCACCATCCACGGAGGAAGCACCAGCAATGTCATCCCCGACGAGGTGGTGATGGAGGGCACCACCCGCTACTTCGACAAGAAGGTCCAGACCCTGATCCGCTCCCGCATGGAGGAGGTGGTTCGGGGAATCTGCGCCTCCGCCGGAGCCGACTACACCTTCCACTACAAAGAGGGCTACATCCCCCTGGTAAACGATCCCGGAAAGGTCGACTTTCTCCGGGCCGTGGCGGAGTCGTACCTGGGGGAGAAGGTCTGGATTCCCGATCTTCCCCGGTCAATGGGGGCGGAGGATTTCTCCTTCTATCTGGCCAAAGTTCCCGGTGCCTTTTTACGCCTGGGCCTGGGGGAAGATTCACCCAGCCTGCACAACGCGCAGTTCGATTTCAACGACGAAGCAATCGAGGCGGGAATCACCGTGATGTGTGCCCTGGCCATCGAGACTCTCGCAGAGGCAGCCGGCCCATGAGGCGCGGCAAGGGACGGGAAAAGACACAGGTAATGGAGAACGAACGGAAGTGAAACGCAACGCAATCGTGGCTCAATCCGGAGGCCCCTCCCCCGTGATCAACGCCTCTCTGCTCGGCGTGCTGGAGGGCTGCCGGGAGTTTCCCGAGCACATCGACAGGGTCTACGCGGCCTGGCACGGGGCGGAGGGGATCCTCAAGGAAGAGCTGGTCGACTTGGCGGATCAGGATGCGGAGGAGCTCCGGCTGCTGCGTACAACCACCTCCGCCGGTGCGGTGGGCACCTGCCGCTACAAGCTCACCGCGGCTCAGGATGAAGATTTCCGGCGCATCATAGAGGTAATGCAGGCCCACCAGGTCGGCTACTTCTTCTACATCGGCGGCAACGACTCCATGGACACGGCCCACAAGGTATCCAGGCTGGCCGTCGAACAGGGGCTGGAGCTGTCAGCCACCGGCGTTCCCAAGACGATCGACAACGACGTGGGGGATCCCGAGTTCCGGCTGATCGACCACACCCCCGGTTACGGGAGCGCCGCCCGCTACTGGAGCTACATCGTTCAAAACGTGAACGAGGAGAACCGGGGCATGAGCGTCTCGGAATCCGTGGCCGTGCTCCAGGCCATGGGCCGTAAATCCGGCTGGATACCGGCAGCCTCCCGCCTGGCCGACCCCGAGCGGGAAATGCCCCTGCAGATGTATTTCGCCGAAGCAGGCCACACCCTGGAGAACCTGGCCGAAAACGTGAACCGGGAACTGGGGCGCAGCGGACGCTGCATCGTGGTGGTGAGCGAGGGATTCGAGGCGGGCAGCCTGGGAGAGCGGCACGACGGCTTCGGCCACATCGAGTACGGGGCCAGCCGGAACACGGTGGCCCAGGCCGTTGTCAACTACCTGAACCAGGTGGGGCTGGCGAGCCGCGGGTATGCCACCGGCCAGGTGCCCGGAGTGCTGCAGCGATCCACCTCGATCTACGCTTCCACCGTGGATATCGAGGAGGCCTACCGGGTGGGCCGCAAAGCAGTACAGGTGGGCGTCGAGGAAGGAAGCGGCTGGATGGCCACCATCCTGCGGGAAGCGGATTCCCCCTACAGGGTGCGCTACGACAAGGTTCCCCTGGAGGCGGTGGCCGCCTCCGCCCGGCAGCTTCCTCCCGGATGGATCGGCCCGGACGGATTGGACGTTACCGATGAATTCATCCGCTACGCCCGGCCCCTCATCGGGGAGGGGTGGCCGCAGATCCCCATCGAAAAGGGTCTGCAGCGTTTCGCCCGCCTGGAGATTCGCTTCATCGACAAGAAGCTTCCCGCATACGTTCCTGTGCGCTTCCGTGCCCCCGGTTAATCCACGGGAATGCCGAAGTAGCGCACCGCGTTGTTCCAGCAGATATCCTGCACAATCCCGCCCAGGTGGGGGATATCCGCCGGCAGCAATCCGGCCTCCACGTCCCGGCCGAAGATGTCGCAGAGCAGACGGCGGAAGTACTGATGCCGGGGATAGGAGAGGAAGCTGCGGGAGTCGGTGAGCATGCCCACGAACCGCGAGATCAGCCCGATGTTGGAAAGCGCCTCCATCTGGGCCCTCATGCCGTCGATCTGATCGTTGAACCACCAGGCCGACCCGAGCTGCATCTTACCGGCAACCGTTCCATCCTGGAAACTGCCCAGGATCGTGGCGGCCAGCTCATTGTCCCGGGGATTGAGGGTGTAGATGATGGTCCTGGCCAGCTTGCCCGCCCCGTCCAGCCGATCGAGAAAACGTACCAGGGGCCGGGCGATCTCGAAATCCCCCATGGCATCGAAACCTGTATCCGGCCCCACCGCGGCGAACATGCGGCTGGAGTTGTTGCGCAGCGCTCCGAAGTGAAACTGCTGGGTCCAGCCGGACTCCCCGTCCATCACGGCCAGCTCGAAGAGCAGGGCGGATTTGAACTTGAGAATCTCTTGTCCTGTCAACGCTCCCCCGGCCCGGGCCTTTTTGAATATCCCGGCCACCTCTTTCTCGGTGTACTCGGCGGCGTAGGGCTGCTCGATACCGTGATCCGAGAGCCGGCAGCCCAGTGAGTGGAAGTAGCGGTGGCGCCTGTGCAGAGCCTCGAGCAAGCTCTGGTAATCGCCGACCGGCAGGTCCGCGGCCTTCTCCAGCCGGGTGATCCAGGCGATGAAACTTTCCAGATTCTCCACGGCCATGGCCCTGTCCGGGCGGAAGGCGGGCAGAACCTTGATCCCGAAGGTGCCGGCTTCCAACTCCCCGGCCAGAGCGCGGTGATGGGACAGATCGTCGGTCGGGTCGTCGGTGGTGCAGACAACCTTCACGTTGAAATGCTCCATCAATCCCCGGGCGCGGAACTCCTGCTTCGACAAAAGGGTATTGCAGTGATCGTAGATCTCCCGGGCCGTGGCGGGGGACAGCAGCCTGTCCATGACGCCGAACGGATCCTTGAGCTCCATATGGGTCCAGTGGTAGAGGGGGTTGCGCACAGTGTAGGGTACGGTTTTCGCCCAGGCGGCGAACTTGTCCCAGTCCGGGGCATCCCCGGTGATCAGGCGCTCCTGCACTCCGAAGGCTCTCATGGCCCGCCACTTGTAGTGATCCCCGGCCAGCCAGATAGCTGTCAGGTTTTCGAACCGCCGGTTGGCCGCCACCTCCGCCACGGGCAGGTGGCAGTGGTAGTCGAAGATCGGCAGCCCCTCGGCGTACTCGTGGTACAGCCGGCGGGAGGCCTCGGTGCTTAGCAGGAAATCATCGTCCAGAAAAGTTATAGTCATGCAGCTCTCCCCTGTCTCTACTGCGCGGCGCCCACGCCCAGGGTTTCCAGATGACGGCCGATGTGGCGCTCCAGTGCCTGCCAGTACTCTTCGATGTGCTCATGGAGGGCCGCGAAGAATGGCTCCCCGATCTCCGGGTCCCTGAGCAGCTCTCCGTAGGTGATGTGGATCAGCTGGCGGCTGTCCGCGTTGTCGAACAGACCGGGCAGCTCCGCGTCCGACAACTCCGCCAATGGAGGAACATTGTCCAGGTTGGTGGTAACGTGGTAATAGCTGGTGGCCTTGCCGAACCTGTCCAAGGCGGCCCGGTGGAGCCTTCGGTACAGGGCCGGCTCCTCCATCGCCATGATCTTCACAGCCTCCAGCCAGTTGGTACCGGCGGTCTTGAGATGGAAGCATCCCCGGGTGAGCCTGCCTACGACCGGAAAGGCGGAGAATTTGTCGCTCCCCGAGTGAACCGAAATCCGGTACCCGAGTTTTCTTGCCAGGGCGGCATGGGTGGCGAAGGTCCGTTCGAACTCCTGAAGATCCCCGATGTAGTCAATCCCCTTCTGGAACTCCCCCACAAAACGCGGGGCCAGAGAGGAGATCTTCATCCCCGCTTCTCCGGCTTCCAGGGCAACGAACAGGTGCGCTTCGGCAGTGGTGGGTGTTTCGGTTTCGTCCACAGACAGCTCGAAATCGAAGGATCCCTCCCCCTTGACCTCCACGCCGGCTCGATACAGGCGCACGCCGTGTTCGATAGCCCGGCCGTAAACAAGGGCGGTGCGGGCCAGCGCCTCTTTGGTGAAGGAGATCTTCTCCCCGGTATCCAGTGCCATCTCCAGGCTCAGGTAGCGTTCCTCGATGCGTCGTCGATATTCCTCCTCCAATCCGGCGTAGGCCTCTGCGATCCGGGCATCGTCGGCGGTGTCAAACTCTTTTCTGATATAGTCGGATACATCCGCGGTGATCATGGTGTAGCCGATGGTTAAGGCGGTTCGCACCCACTCTTCACTCTTGAGATGGTCTCCATCGGCGCCCCAGGGCTGCTCATATCCCTCCTGGAACACCGCCCAGGTGGAGGCATCCAGCACCTGCTCGTAGTCCCGGCCGGTCAGGTCCAGCTCCCGAACCGACTGCTGGGCCAGAACAGGAGCGGCCCGGTAGCGTTTCATCACCCGCAGATGCCCGGCACCGGCCACGCCCAGGCGATCGCCGACACCGAAGGTGATCTCACGATCCGCCAGTGGCGAGGGCGCGGTGAAGGGCAGAGCCCGGCGCAAGGATAGCGCGTTGGCGTGGGTCAGCGCGGCGAACAGGGCGCTTGCGCCGCCTTCAATCTCGACAACCTCTCCCTGAAATCCGGCAAACGCCGCGGATGGCCCGAAGATCCCCAGGACTCGATCCCAGGCAAAGCCCGGTTCCTTTCGCGAAACCCCGGGCATCTTCAGCAGGACGAACACAGCACCGTCTTTCGGTTTTACAGATTGGGTGTACAGCAGCTGCGCCGCCGCGTCATTCGCTGCACCGGCTGCAGCCGCATCAAATCCAGTGGGTCCGATAATCCCCGCCCTCCGGGCCTCTTTGCTCCATAGTTCGATTGCTTTTCTCTCGATGTTCATTTCAACTATCCCCTTTGACACGATGTAGCACTTCTCCGGCATGATCCACGAAAAGAATCCCCTGGTCTTCCCGGTTCTGGTAATCCGTGAGCCGAACGTCTGCCGGATCCATATATCCCAGATTGAGCTTTACGCACTTTTGCTCGTCGATCCCTGTGGCCAGGATCACCTGGATACGGGGTTTTTCCACCCCGTTTTCGTAACTGCCCAGCCCTCTCACGTGGACCGAATGAGCCAGAACCCCCCGGGGTACGTCCCGGAAACGATCCCACTGCTTGAGGTAGTATTCGGCCACATGGTAGCCGATCTTCTCGAGGTAGTGGCCCCAGGTGTAAGACACCTCCTTGAGGTGGGGTGCGTAGATGATAAGCTTGCCCCCGTCAGCAACAACCGGCTCGAGCTTGTACATCACCTTGCCGCACAACCACATCTCGTCGTACATTGCGGGGGCTGCGCCCAGAACAGTGTTGTAGGGTTTGTCTTTGTACACCACATGCATCTGCTGCGACAGCTCTGCAGCCCGGGACCAGGCCTGCTCCTCGGATCCTGCAAACAGACCCGCCAGCCTGCCCCGCTCTCCCCCCTGTCCCACGACCATGCAGATGCAGTGCCGGGGAACCGTTACCATCTCCGCGGCCCTATTGACCACCTCTCGCACCGGGGTGTTCTTCCTGCCGATGGTCTTCCAGCAGCTGATCACCGCCCCCAGCCAGTGAAAGAAGTGCAGGAAGTCTCCCCCGGAGATACCGGGAAACAGGTACTTGCTGCCCCCGGAAATCCCGACCACCTCGTGGGGGAACACGGGTCCCAGAATGAGCAGCAGATCGTAGTCGAAGATCCCCCGGTTGATGTCCACATCCACCGCTTCCCGGAACAACCCGCCGGTGATTCGCTCGATCTCCTCCTCCGGGATGGTTCCGATCTTGGTAAGGGTCCCGGGTAGATCCCAGCGATGATTGAGAAAGCTCGAGTCCGCGAACTGCTCAGCATTCCTCTCCGGGCTGATCCCGTACAGCTCCAAGATCTGATCGTCGGCCAGGGGATGATGGGAACCCAGGGCTACCATGAAGTCGAGCCTTTTGGCCCGCCTGCCGATCACCTCCTGCACCGCGGTGATCATCCGGGGCAGAGGACAGGTACGGGTGGTATCCGGGGTCAGCACCAGCACCTTCTTGCCCCTCACCAGTTCCTCCGGAGTTCCCTCGGCGATGATCGCTTTGGCTTCCTCCAGGTCTATGTCGAGATTCGGGCTTCCTTTTCCTGCCACCATGATCCAATCGACTCCTCTCTACAGATTCTTCCACGGAGGTGTATCCGGGAGAATTCTGTTGAATTTCTCTATCAAGTTATTCTCGTAATCTCCGGCATACTCACCGGAAAAAAAACGTTCCAGGGCTTCGGCGCGCAGAAGATCCCAGGATTGCTCCTCGCTGCCGGGATTGATGGGGAAAAATCGAGCCCCAACCGCTTTGGCCGCTTTCATATCCCCCGGGGCATCCCCGATCATCAGAATACTCTCAGCCGGATACTTGTCTGCCGCAGCCAGAGCCAGATGTTCCTGTTTCTTGCCCAGCTCCTGGCCGGCGATGATGCGCACGTATTTGGCGATGCCATGTTCGCTCCACTCCCGCTGCAGCGCCTGCCCGGGAGTGCCTGATGCCACGATAACATCGGCTCTTTGCACCATCGTATCCAGGGCTTCGCGAACTCCGGGCAAGGGCGGCAGATCCACCACCATATCAGCGATCGTGTTGTTCACAGCTTCGGACCACTTGAGGGTCTGAATAAGATCCGGCTCCGGATTTCGATCGATCTCCGCCTTCAGGGCCGGATTGCCCAGAGAGGAGGCTTCATCTACCCACCTGCGCAGTGCCGGCACCTCCGGAATCCGGCTCCCGCTTTTGCGGACCTCCGGGCGCTGCCGCAGCAGGGCGAACACCCGCAGCAGGGCGGGAAAACGGTTCTCTCCCCGCCACTGGGAGTAGAGGTTGACGAACTCCGCCGCCTCCCGGACGTACTTGCCGATCGGCTGCAGCTTCCAGTGCTTGATAACGTTGGGAACGAAGCACTCCTTGTGCTTCAGCTCCATGCTGGGAAAGACACAGCCGTCAGAGTCGATTCCGATAAAGAACGCACACCGGGGCTTGAGGTTTTTCAGGTCCTCCTTGGTCACGGATGGCTAGATATTATCGATAAGATAGCCCCCGTCCACGGCCAGACTGATACCGGTGACGAAACCGGCAGCTGCGTCGCTGGCCAGGAAAAGCAGGGCTCCGGCCAGCTCATCGGTCTCGCCGAAACGGCCGTAGGGCGTGCGGGCGATGATCGCCTTGCCCCGATCTGTCAGCTCCCCGGTGCTCTCATCGTACAAAAGCGCTTTGTTCTGCTTGCCCACGAAGAAACCGGGAGCGATGGCGTTGACCCGGATCCCGTGGGGGGCGAACTCCTTGGCCGAGGCCTGGGTCAGATTCAACACGGCGGCCTTGGCCGCATCGTAGGCCCAGACACCGGACAGCGGTACGTAGGAAGCCATGGAGGCCATGTTGATGATTGCTCCCCTGACCTTCTTGTCGATCCAGTAGGAGGCGAACACCTTGGTGGGGACCATCAACCCGGCAACCAGGTTCAATTTGAGCACAAACTCGAAGGTCTCCATGTCCTGATCCACGAAGGCGCACTTTCCCCTGTTGCCCCCAACGCCGTTGATCAGCAGGTTCGGCGCTCCGAAGCTGCTCTCCGTTGCTTCGATGGCCTTCCCGACGGCCTCCTCGTTTCCGGTGTCCGTTTCATAGCCGAAGAGCCTATCCTCTACTCCGTCGATTTCGCCTTTCAGGCGGGTTATCGCCGCATCGATGGTGCCCTGTAGATCCCAGAGCGCGACCTTTGCTCCTGCTTTCAGAACAGCGGCAGCCAGGGCTGCAGCAATGGCGCCGGCTCCTCCGGTGATGACCGCTACCGTATCGGATAGTCCGAACATCTGCTCCAGGTATCGATTCTTTTCACTCATCCTCTCAATCCTCCTCAGATTTTAGTCCACTCGGTATGGAAACTCCCGTCTCTATCCACCCTCTGGTAGGTGTGAGCACCGAAGTAGTCACGCTGGGCCTGAATCATGTTCGCCCACAGGCGCTCGTTTCGATAGGCATCGTAGTAGGTGATTGCAGAGGAGAATCCCGGCACGGGCACACCCATCTGAATGGCCGCGGACACCACCTGGCGCCAGCGCTCCTGGTTGTTCTGCACGATCTCGGAGAAGTAGGGATCCATCAGCAGGTTTCGCAGAGCCGGATTTCGGTCGTAGGCCTCCTTGATCTTGCCGAGGAACTTGGCTCGAATGATGCAGCCCCCGCGCCAGATCATGGCGATTTCCCCCAGCTTCAGTTCCCAGCCGTGCTCTTCGGCGGCGGATTGCATCAGTGAGAACCCCTGAGCGTAGGAGCAGATCTTGGAGGCGTAGAGGGCCTGCCGGATCGACTCGACAAACTCCTCCTTGTCCCCGTGAAAGGCCATCTTCGGTCCGGAGAGCACGGAGGAGGCATCCACCCGTTCCTCCTTCACCGCAGAGATACAGCGGGCAAAGACGGCTTCCGCCACCGTGGGTGTGGAGATACCCAGATCCAGGGCGGACTGGCTGGTCCACTTGCCCGTGCCCTTCTGCCCGGCCTTGTCCAGGATCATCTCCACCAGGGGTCGCCCGGTCTCAGGATCGGTCTTGGAGAGGATATCCGCGGTGATCTCGATCAGATAGGAGTCCAGCTCTCCCCTGTTCCACTCGGCAAAGGTCCGCTGCATCTCCTCGTGGCTCATCCCCAGGGCGTCTTTCATCAGCATGTACGCTTCCCCTATGAGCTGCATATCCCCGTACTCGATCCCATTGTGTACCATCTTCACGTAGTGCCCGGCTCCGTCGGCCCCGATATAGGTACAGCAGGGTTCCCCATCCACCTTGGCGGCGATATCGAGAAAGATCTTCCCAACCTGTTCGTAGGCCGCTTGGGTTCCACCGGGCATGATGCTGGGTCCGTGCAGAGCCCCTTCCTCTCCGCCGGATACGCCGGTGCCGATGTAGCGAAAACCGTTGGCCTCGAGCTCCCGGGTGCGGCGAATCGTGTCCTGAAAGAAGGAATTGCCGCCGTCGATCAGGATGTCCCCCTTTTCTAAAAATGGTACGAGCTGGCCGATCGTGTCGTCCACCGGTTTGCCCGCCTTCACCATGATCATGATCGTACGGGGTTTCTTCAAAGCCCCGAGGAACTCCTCGATGCCGTAGCCGGCAACGATCTTCTTGCCACCGGCCCGCTGCTCCATGAACTTCCGGGTACGTTCGGCTGTGCGATTGTACACGGCCACGGTATATCCTCTGCTCTCCATGTTGAGCACGAGGTTTTGGCCCATTACTGCCAAGCCAACAAGCCCTATATCCGCCTGCATCATCTTACCCTCCACAAACTCGAGATTTTTTCATTTCCAGCGAACTCTCCTCCGCAGCGATGACCAGTTCTATACCCAGGGCTGCCACGGTTTCTACCTCCCGTGTCGCCGAATCCATGACAAGGACATCGATATCCTCGGCCCTGGCAAAAACACTGAAGGCCGTGCTTCCGAACTTGGAATGGTCGGCCAGCATCACCGCTCTCCTGGAAGCCTGTATAACGGCACTCTTCAATTGACTCTCGATCACGTTTTGAGATGAGAAAACCCCGTCCCGCGAGAAGCCTGTCGCACCCATGAAGCAGGTGTCTATCTGGATATCTCGGATCGTCTCCAGCGCACCCGGACCTATGAAGGAGCAGGCTTCCGGACGGAAGCTTCCGCCCGTGGAAAACAGGGAGATGCCCGGGGAATCGACAAGTTCGAGAATGGCATCCAGGGAGTTGGTAACCACCCGTAGCTCCGTATCCCTGATCTCCCTGGCCAGGGCCGCACAGGTGCTTCCCGCATCGATGAATATGGTCTCCCCGGTTCGGATCAGCTCCCGGGCCTTGCGGGCGATGGTCCGCTTCTCGAGCGTATGCTCGGTCTGGCGGATCGCAATGGTTCGCAGGCGTCCCTCATCTTCGGCGAGCATCGCCCCGCCGTGAATGCGGAAAAGCTTGCCCCGTTCTTCCAGAAAGCTCAGATCCTTGCGGATGGTCACCTCCGAAACTCCGAACCGGTGGGTCAGATCCTGAACACTCACCTTCTTCAGTCGATTGATTATGGTGAGGATGGCCCCATACCGCTCGTTTTGATAGATCTCCTGGTCCATCGAGCTACACTTTCGTTTGCTTTCTAAATTCGAACAATACCGAAAGTTCAGGACGGGGTCAAGGCGCTAAGCGGAATGTTGGTACGTATGCCCGGATAAGAAAAACGAACAATCCGAGGGTTTACAGATTCCCTCTTGCCTGTTGACCCGCCACGGGGATGCGGGATTAAATGGTTCCATGACCGAAGTACTAGCCCAGCAAGACGCGTATCTCAAAAGCTTCGAGGCCACGATCACGGCTGTTCTGCAGGAAGAGGCGGCAGGCGCATCGCCCCCGGCAATCGCCCTGGACAGGACGGCATTCTTTCCGGGAGGCGGGGGTCAGCCCCACGATCTCGGCTGGATCGCCGAAATCCCCGTGGTCCGGGTGAAACGGCAGGGAGAGTGGATTTGGCACTGGCTGCAGCGGGCGGAAACCGCGGTGAACGGCGATCGGATGGCCGCACCCCCGGGGGAACCGCCGGAGGACCCGCTGGTAGAGGGAACAAAAGTGCAGGGGCGGATCGACTGGCAACGCCGTTATCGGCTGATGCGAACCCACACGGCCTTTCACATCCTCTGCGGCGTGGTCTGGCGCGACTACCGGGCCCAGGTCACCGGCGGCAACATGGGGGAGCTTCACGGCCGGATGGATTTCGAGTTTGAAACCCTCAGGGCAGAGCTGGTCCAAGAGATCGAGGAAAAGATCAACGCCGAGGTACAAGCGGCCCGTCCCGTGCAGGTCCGCTTCCTTCCCCGGGATGAGGCTTTCAAGATCCCCGATCTGATTCGAACCAAGATCAACCTCCTGCCTCCACAGATCCGGGAGGTCCGCATCGTGGAGATCGAAGGATTGGACCTGCAGGCCGACGGCGGCACCCACGTAGCCAACACCCGGGAGGTGGGCAGTATTCGTATAAGCGGCTACAAGAGCAAGGGACGCATCAACAAGCGGATCGAGCTGACCCTGGCCTCCTGATCCCTACCCCAATTTGTGGATGTAGAGGAGCTCTTTTTCCCGGAGCTCGGCGATCAGGCTTTCCGGATTCTCTTCGACAACCAGGACGTCTCTGTGCTCCGGTTTCAGAAAACCCTCTCCGACCATGTGATCTACGAAATCCAGAAGCCTGTCGAAGTAGCCGTGCACGTTGAGCAGTCCGATCGGCTTGAGATGAATGCCCAGTTGATACCAGGTGAAGACCTCGAAAAACTCCTCGATCGTTCCGATCCCCCCGGGTAGCACGATGAAGGCGTCGCTCAGATCGTACATCATCGCCTTGCGTTCATGCATGTTCTCCACCACGTGCAGCTCCGTCAATCGAAGTGCCTCGACCATCTCGTGGATCCGTTTGGGAATGATCCCGATCACCTCTGCAGCGCCGGCAAGCACGGAGCGGGCCAGCTCTCCCATCAAGCCCACACTGCCCCCTCCGTAGATCAGGGTCAGATCGTTTGCCACCAATACGGTACCAAGATCTCGTACAGCCTGCCCATACTCCGGATGCGTTCCGGAGCTGGAGCCGCAAAAAACGCAGATCTGCTTCAACGGTTTTTTCATCACTTCCAACCTTAGTACGGGAGCTCACCAGATGTCGAGGCCGGCTGCCCTCAGGTGGGCACCACCCCCGAAGTGAGCTCTTGAAATGTTGGAGAATGCTGATAGAATAGCGCCAGGAAGGTATGATGGAGCGTTACGAAAAACTCTTCGATGCGGTGGGCTGGATCGGATTCGCCCTGCTGGCCCCGGTGGCCCTGTACGTGTTCGGTGTCCAGTCCGCGGTTGAAATCATGGATACGAAACTCGGATTTGCCGGCCGACCCGAGTTCTGGGTGCTGCTGAGCTTCGCTCTCGTGCTGCTGAGAATCTTTTTCGGCGGTGAGCATATCATCCTGCCCCTGTTCCTCGGTTTTGCCGGGGGATTCTTCCTTCTGGCCCTGGTAGCCAGAGTCGGATTCATGGGCTGGTTCTGGCGCCCGGCAACCCGGCAGTTCTTCTTTCAGAACGACAGGCTCACCTTCGTGGTCGGGGCGGCGATCCTGTTCTTCGGGTTGATCTTCAGTTACTTCCGTAAGATAAGCCTGCTCGTCCAGTTTCTCATCCTGATCCTTCTGCCCATGCTCATCCTCCTGGCCGTGAACGCTCTCACCCTGATCTAGCTGAAAGCCTCAGAGAGCATGCGCGTCGCCGTAACAGCGGATCTACACCTGCGGGAATCCAATCCAGAACGTCTGCGGAACCTCGAAGCCCTCATCCAGCAGCTTCTGTCCGAGGGAGTTCACCACCTGGTCATCGCCGGCGACCTGTTCGACGGTGCCGACAACAGCTATACCGGCTTCGATTCCCTGGCCCAGCGTTGTCCGGAGGTTCAATTCATTATCGTTGCGGGAAACCACGATCCGGATCTACGGCAAGATCTGTTCGCCTCCGGCAATATCCAGGTGTTCGCGAAGCCGACCTTGAAACGCATCGATCGACTTCCCATTCTGTTCCTGCCCTACAGAGAGGGCTCCACGATCGGAGAAGCGATCTGCTCTTTTCGGGGCTCGGAGCGACTCCGATCTTATCGCTGGATCCTCGTTTCCCATGGCGATTTTCCCGCTCCCAGGCCGGAGGCAAACGGTGGAGAGAGGGGCTATTTTCCCCTGACCCGGGAAGATCTGGCACGCTTCCAGCCGGTCAAGGTGATCCTCGGCCATATCCATGTCCCCAACGGCACGGCCGCAGAGGTCCTCTACCCCGGCTCGCCCTACCCGATCACCTCGGATGAATACGGACAGCGCCGCGTACTGGTCCTGGATACCAAGACCGCCGCGGTTGCCGAGCTGGCCCTTACCCATCCGCCGGTGCGGGTGCGCGCCGAAATCTTCCTGATTCCCGACGGCCGGGAGGAGGAGCAGATAGGCAGGCAGCTTCAGTCGATTCTCGCCGAGCAGGGACCCCCGGAAAAGCTCGTTGTTCAGGCGTTTTTCAAGGGCTACAGCGCTTCCCGGCGCAAGGCCCGGGGATTCCTGGAGGTCTTCCTCTCGGAAAGGGCAATCCCCTGCGCCGGCATCGACCTGGAATCCTTGAGGGACAACGACCAGGAGAGCCTGGCCACCCTGGCCGACGCCGTCCGGCAGCGGGTCGGCGCTCTGAAGCTCAACTACCCGGAGGCGGAGGAGTTGAGACAGGTCGTGCTGGAGCGAGCCCTCGAAATCGTGTACGGAGCCTGAGAGCCAGTGAAAAGGGATCCGGGAAAGATCCACCTGGAGGATGTGGAGATCAACTCCGCCGGTCCGATCGGCGGCTTTCGTGAGCAGCTGTCTGCCCTGACCCTGATCTATGCCGGCAACGAGCGCGGCAAGACCACGATCGTCGAAAACCTGGTCGCCAGCCTGTTCGCACAGCGCAAAGAGAGGATGCAGCTGCGCCGGGATTTTGTCGGCGCCGCCCGGGTTACGGTACGGGGGATCTCGAAAAAACCTATGTTATTCAGCTCCCTGGGCGGCAGGAAGAGGAAGCTCGACGATCTGATCGAAACCCAGGGCTGGCTCTTCCCGCCGAGTCTGTTTGACCTGCTCGTGGTGAAGGGTGCCGAGCTGGAAATCCTCAAGATCCAGGGAGGGCTGACCCGCAGCTACCTAAAGTCCCTGATTACCCGTGAACGGCTGTACGAAACGCTTCGCGACAGGCTTCCCGGTGAAATCGGCTACACGGAGCTGCGGGAAGGCCTCCTCATAGCGAAACGGCGCATAGGAGCGTACAAGAGCTACGAAGAGATCCAATCGCGCCTCTCCTCCCTGGAGGCGGTGGCCGATCAGTTCTACAGCTCCCTCTCCCGGACCGAGCTGTTGGCCGGCCTCTCGCGAAAAGCGGCCCTGCAGCGGGAACAGGAGCAGCTCCAGCTGGCCAAAAGACGCAGCGCCTATCTGCTTTACCGCTCGACAGTGGAGCTCACCGCAGAGCTGGAACGCTTCGACGAACAGCAGGCCGAACGTTTGGCCGAGACGGTCAAGGAAACTCTTCGAACAGAGGCGCAGCTTAGCGAATTAGAGAGGCAGAAGCGCCGTCGGGAACAAACCGCAGCCGACCTGGGTTGGTTGGAGCAGGTGCGCCGGCGCTATCAGCAAGTAATGAGCAGCCGGCGAAACCCGCTCCAGGGGGTCTCGTTTCTGGCAGCCGGTTCCGCCCTGATGGGGACCCTGGCCGTGTACTTCCTATCCCCCAGGCTCCTGCCGGTTTTCCTGATCGTCACACTTCTGTCTTTTGCTTTAGCCCTGCTGTTTACCTTCGTGCTGCGCAGAGGAGACAACTCCGACTCCGCCCGTACCGAAATACAGGAAATCAGACGTGCCTTCCAGGAACGCTTCGCCGCACCTCTCTCTACCGCAGCGGATTTCGACCTCATCAAGAGCCGCTTGGATCGGGAGATGGGCAAGGCTCAGGTGTTGGAGGAAAAGAGCAGCATCGCCCGAGCGAGCCTTCGGAACCTGCACGAGCAGGTCCGGGAGCTCCTGCGCTCGGCGCAGCGGCTGGAGGTACCCGAATCTCAGTGGGGGGACCTGGCGGAGGAGTTGAAAAAGGCAACTCGTCAGTTGCGGATGGATTACAACCTCAAACAACAACGACTTGACGATCTGGGGATCGCTGAAGTCGACTACCTGGAACGGGCGGTCGAGAAGCCGTACTCCCGCCAGAGGGAGGAGCAGTTGGCCGGCGAGCTCGAGGAGGTCGAGGTCACGATCCGGAGGCTACAGGATGACAATCGCGAGCTGCGGGAGCGGTTGATCGAGCACCTAGGCCGGGACACGGCTCGCTCGCAGAGCATCGAGCGCCTGGCTGAAGCGATCGAAGAGAAAAAGCAGGAGTATCGCCGGCAGATTCGCGAGCGCCTGGCCCAGATGATCGCCGGGCATGTCCTGAATGGAGTCCTCGAGAGTTTTCTCAAACAGGAGGATCAACAGCTCAAATCCACGCTGAACGATCCTCGCATCACGGACCTGATCAGGAAGTTCACGGCCGGAAGGTATGAGGCGCTCTCCCTGGAGGAGGGAGGGCTGTTCATCGAAAACGAAACCGAGAGCTACGCCCTGGAGCAGATTAGCAGCGGCGCCCGGGAACAGGTTCTGCTGGCTTTGCGCATGGGGCTGGCCTCGGTTGTATCCGAAAGGCAGAGCCTGTTCCTCATTCTGGACGACGCCTTTCAATACTCGGATTGGCAGCGTCGGGAGCAACTGGTGGCGCAGGCTGTGCAAATAGTGCAGTCCGGCTGGCAGGTGATCTATCTCACCATGGACGATGACATCCGGGACCGCTTCCAACGGGCTGCTCAAGCCCTTGATAGAGGGATGTTCCGGCTGATCGAGCTGTGAACTCTCTACCACCCCTCGAAGGATGGAGGGGGTAATTTTCGATCTATTTCATCGATCCGGTAGCCGAATCCGGAGCCGATCAACGAATCCAGGTTGATCGCTCCATCGCAGCGTCTGTACAGACCCGGGTGGACTGTTGACTCCGGGTATGAGGCGGCGGGATAAAATTGGGATGCGTTCGTCTCTATCCCCATCACCGTACCGGCGTGCGCACCCAGCAGGGCATGGGGAATCATAGCCAGCATAGGATTCGTCAAATCTTGAACCATCAGGGTCATTCCATGAGCCCTGGCCCAGCAGAAGCTCAAGAGGGCGCCTGTCTGGGTTTTACAGGTTTTCAGAGCCACTCCCGTCCACCCCAGCGATTTCCCCAATCGGATCATCGTCCAGTCATGGGCACTCTCGTCCATAAACAGAGGCTTGCGGGCGCTAATGCTATGAACGTCGATCTGATGTTGCTCCAAGTCATAGGGGAAGGGTTGCTCCACGAAAAGAATCATCTGATAGATCCGGGGACGTTCAACGAGAAGCCTGTCGAGTACTTCGATGACATAGGCGGGATCTTCCACGGTGCAGTTGAAGTCCGCCGACAACCATAGAACCCCTCTCTGTAGGGCAATCTCACCAACCTCTACGATCCGCTGGTAGTCCCACTGAAGATCATTGCCCCTCAGCTTGATTTTCAAGCAGGTCAGACCGTCTGCTTCGATCCACTCTTCCAGCACAACCGGATAACCATCCCGGGGCTCATCCCCTGTCTTCTCCGTTTCCCGCAGTAGATCCTGTCCCCCTACCAGGTGCCAGGCGGGAATGCGATTGGGTCGCGGTTTTACCAAGAAGTCATTCGGAAAAAAACCGTGGAAACCGATTTTCGTCCCCTCGGCGGCCGAAAGATAGGAACTCAGGTCCCGGCTCATGAAGGGCTCGCAGTAGGTATCATATACGGGGGTACCGTACAAATTTCCGTAGGCATCGTGAAGAGCAATATCGAAGGCGGAGCAACACATCAAGGCGGCCAGCCAGGGCATTTCTTCTTCTGCTTCACCCTCTTTAGCGGCTTTCCGGTTATGAGAAGTGAGAAGATCGGGCAGGAGATCGTGCTGGAATCTGTAGCTGATATCCAACGGATGCCCCAGCTCATCATAACCCTGCCAAGCCCGAGCCAGCGTAAGGCTGAACTCCTGCACAGAATTGAGTCTCCGGGCGAAGGGAAGGGTGCTTGACCAGCTCCACTGAGCCATGAGCGGAGTCTCACCCCAACCCCAGGAACTTTGGCCTGCGCGATTTTCAATCAGCACGGCAGCTCGGGCACAGGTAACCTCGGTTGTGACCTCCTGCCCGAACTTCAGTGGCACCCTCATGGTGATGGGTATGAAGTAAAGACGGACACCATTAACCCGGATATCATATTCGTTGTTCACACTTGCTCCCGGTCGCCCAATACCGACGGCGGGTGGCCATTGCCGCCGATAATTCGCTTGATTTCCAGAGTCAGCTTGAACCGTTCGATCAGTTTTTCCAGCGCCGGCACCGCTTTGCGGATACGCTCCCGGGTGGAGGTCATTTCTAAAAACGCCTGTTTTTCGTCAAGGGAAAATCCCTGACTGCCGGCCAGGAGGAAGGAAATCTCCTGCAGCTCCATGGCTCCCGAACCGTCATGGGCCGTCTTTGAACCCAGGAGACGAGATAGCTCATCCCGGAGAATAAGCCCCTTGAGGGCCTTTTCCCTGTCCCGATCCTCCATCTCCTCCTCTTCATCGTCGAAGAACCCGACCCGGCCCTGGAGGTAGGGTTTGCTCTCATCCTGCTCGTAGATCACGAATCGTCGCTGCCCGACTGCCATGACATCGAGTCTTCCATCCTCGTAACGTTTCAAGACATCGGTAATCCGAGCCGTACAACCGGTTGATTTGATCTGCGAGCCGGTGTAGGCAACCACGCCAAACACATCCTCCCGCTCCAGGCACTCCCCGATCATCTGCTTGTAGCGCTCTTCGAAGATAT
>Ga0114922_10001289_pt1 | contig 23972 bp, 29 predicted proteins | sample AartaG_FD_100975 | JGI IMG/M metagenome (GOLD analysis project Ga0114922, IMG submission 100975) | Deep subsurface microbial communities from Aarhus Bay to uncover new lineages of life (NeLLi) - Aarhus_00045 metaG | ecosystem: Environmental > Aquatic > Marine > Oceanic > Sediment | place... | reverse complement strand
TTGGGAGTAAGTAATTATAGGGTAAGTTCTAGTAGGGTTTGGGGGAGGTTTGATAGATATGATATAAAATGGAGCTAAGTTTAATATCAATAACTAGATAATTGGTATATAACTCGGCTTATATACCACTTTTTGGAAGGATTTAACTACAATACCTAAAATCTCTTAGCACAAATTACTATTTCGTATAAAAATACCTCAATATAGTGGTATTTCTATTGATTATATTTTAACTTAAATACTTTTTATTTTAAAGGGATATTAATAAATAAAAAGTAGAATATAAGTTAAATATATTCCATTTTAATAATTAGTTTAAAGAATATTAGACCTAGCATTTTGCTAGGTTTTTTATTTGGAAATAAAGAAGGTGATTAATATGAATAGGACTAATGATTTATATAAGACCAGAGATTTTTACCTGGCCTGTTTTCTAAAGACCAAAGGATTACAGCTTGTTGAAGTTATCCGAGAGGGAAAGGTAGCAGTATTTAGCTTTAAGCTGACAGGTAATTTAAACCAGATAATTACTAATTTCTACAACGGTACTGAAATGGTAAGTGCAATTAGCTTTATAAATTCCATACGGGACCTGAAAGCTTTAATTTACAATATTTAGCCTGAAATGGTGGGATTAAAATGATAAATGAGAATAAGGAAATAAATTACACGATATTTCCAAACCTCGTACTTGAGGCACTTATGAAGGCTAAACTTGGTGGTTATGAATGGAGAGTGTTTATGGTGATATTAAGAAAAACAATGGGCTTTCATAAAGACTGGGACCGTATATCTTACTCTCAATTTGAAAAATATACAGGAATCAATAGATCTCATGCTAGCAGGGCAGTAAAGGCACTTGAGGCTAGAAATATAATCAGAGTTAATAGAGAAGGTAGGATAAATATATATAAGATAAATGGAAAAACTATGACTTGGATTCCAGAAAGTATTACCAAAGTAGGTAACAGTTTGTTACCTAAACATGCAACAAAGGTGTTACCAGATAAGGTAACTACAAAAGAAAGAAAGAAATTATTAAAAAAAGAAGATTTTTTAAGGAGTATTGGAGATATTTAGAATTTCCAGCGAGTTTAAATAATGAGATAAATTCTCATTATAAGGGGGTGAAAGTTAATGTCTAAACCATTTAAGATAAAGGATAATAAAAAAATAGCAATAGAAGTAAATCTGCTTTTAGATTCTAATTTTTATCCTAATGCCATAAAAAGATATTTAAAGTTACATTACGGCCTTGATGTAAGTATGGCTACTATCTACAGGTATAAAAGGAATCACTACAGGTCTAAACAATATAGAAAAGCTGTAAAAGATAAGATTTTAAAAGATTGCGGAAGGTTTATTGATGTAATAGCTACCAAGGTAGCACTGATAGAATTATATAAGGAAAGAATATTTAAGGCATTAGAGCAGGAAAAGAAAATATCTATACCTTTAAGGATGGTTGATGAGATGATTGGTAGTTATAATAAACTACTAAATGAATTATATGGTATGTATCAGGATATGGGACTTCTTCCTATAAGAGATGAAAAAATTAGTATAGATGCTACAGTAACTGAAAAAGAAAAAAGTAAAAATAGTGTAGAGGTATTGGTTTCAGATCTGTCAAGTGAAGATAAAAGTAAACTGTCAGAGAATATTAAAGAAAACATCAATAAATTCACTAAGAGAAAGGAGGATAATGGATCATATGTTATCTATACCGATAACAGAAGTTGAAGAGTTTATATGTAGATATGATATTGAAGCCTGGTCTTATTATAAGAGAGGATTTAACAATCCTCCCCATATTAGGGAGTGGTATGGTCTTACAAATGAAGTTTTATTTGGAGGAGTGAGGCGTCTTTGTATTGTTGCTCCCAGGGAGCATGCTAAATCAGAGGTTTTTGCTGTAAGTACCACAGCCTGGTGTGCAAATTATGGTGGAAATGTAGGGATTAACTGGGTATATATATTTTGTGATACTCAGCCTCAGGCTAATGATATTTTAGATAGAATAGCTGAAGCTATAAGGCAAGTGTATCCAGAACTTATATGCGATGTTAAAAGATGGGAAAGAAGAGATAAGATATTTTCTAATGGATTTAGAGTTACTGTAAGAGGGGCAGAAGCAAGTGTCAGAGGGGCTCATCCTGATTTAATTATTGGAGATGATGTACTATCTGATTCAAATAGCTCTTCTAATGCAACAAGGGAAAAGGTAAAAGCCTGGTGGAGGGGAACAGTAACAAATATGGCTAAACCAGGGACAGGGATTATACTAGAAGGTACAGTTCAGCATGAGTTAGATCTGCTTATGAGTTTGGAAAATAATCCTGTTTATGTTTGGAAGAGATATCCTGCCTGGAAGAAAGTTACAAAGTCAAAGGATAATATTTAAATTATTCATTTATGAGATTATGAAATAGTTAAACCTTGCTGCTTTTATAATATTTTTTTCTATCTATAATTATTTATTAGAATATGAAATTTATTAAGGTAAAAGGATAAATTATGAGAGGGCAATTTCAATATGTTTTAGATAATTATTTGAAGGAAAGACAAAATAAGTATGAAAAGAATTACGTAGCTGATTATATTAGACATGCTTTACTGGATAATATCAGTAAAAGTGTAAGTATTTCAGATCAATATCTTATAAAAGGTAGTGCTACTCTTAAATATAACTTTTTAAATGAACTCTTACTTTATCAGGTGAGGAAATCAAAGATGATATTGATACTGAATTGATTTTACACTCAGTTATTGAAATGTAAAATAATATTAAAACAGTTATTGGAACCGAAGGATGGGTTGCTTATTTGATTTAGTATTTGAATTTGTATAAACTGGGTAAAAATTAAATATAAAATAAAAAAGAGAGAGATTAACCTTTAAATAAAGCAATTGATATAGGCAAATTTTAGGTGAAAGGTCCAAAATTTTACACTATAAAGCGATTCGACTTCTTGACACTGGAAGATATAGAAACTATTATATTGTTATATATTTTATAACAATTAAGATACTCTCTATTTGATGTGGAGATAATGTAAGTGTGCTATGTTACAAAAGGGTAAAAGTGCGTCAGAGAGAATAATACTCCCCCTTGATGTAGCTACGGAACAAGAAGCATTAAGACTTGTTGAGCAATTAAGAGAATACGTAGGATTGTTTAAAGTAGGTCTTGAACTTATCACTTCAGTTGGGCCTGGTATTATTCAAAAGATTCAAGATTTAGGTGGTAAAATATTTTACGATGGTAAGTTTAAAGATATCCCCAATACCGTAGCTGGAGCAGCACGAGCTGTTACAAGGCAGAATATATATATGTTTAATGTCCATGCAATGGGTGGCTGTGAAATGATGAGAGCTGCGTTAGATGCAAGCCAGAGGGAAGCACAAGTAATGGGCATAGAAAGGCCAGCTATATTAGGTGTAACGATGCTTACAAGTATCGACAAGCAGATAATGAACAACGAGCTACGAGTTAAAGGAGAAGTGGAAGACCAGGTAATCCATCTGGCAAAGCTTGTTAAGAACGTGGGATTGGATGGTATTATTGCATCGCCTCAGGAAATTGCGTTGGTTCGCAAGCTGGTATCTGAAAAATTTCTAATTGTAACTCCTGGCGTTCGTTCTGTTTGGGCTTCTAAGCATGACCAAAAAAGAGTAATGACACCGAGAGAAGCAATAATACTTGGCGCATCTTATTTGGTCATAGGTCGACCAATAACTAAACCCCCTAGAGGAATTGGGAATGCTGTTGAAGCAGCAAAGAGGATAGCTGAAGAGATTGAAGGTGCCTTAGAAAAATAAGAGAAGTAAATATGATAACAAAATCAAGAAAGAAATTAGCCTTACAATTATTTGATATAGGTGCGATAAAATTTGGATCTTTCCGTTTGAAATTACATGAAAAGAAACCAGATGCACCTCTATCTCCTATTTATATAGATTTAAGAATCATTAGGTCATTCCCTTTAGTGATGGATTTAACAATTAATGTCTATAAGGAATTAATTCTCGGTCTGAATTATGATTTGATTGCTGATGTACCTACAGCGGCGACGCCCATCGCTGCGCTTTTATCGCACGACCTCAAAGTAGGTATGATCTCTCCTCGGATAGAGGAGAAGGAACATGGAGTTACAACGAAAGTTGAGGGAGTTTTTAAAAAAGGAAATATAGTCCTACTGGTAGATGATTTAGTAACGCGGGCGGAAAGCAAGCTCGAAGCTATTCGTAGTTTAGAAGAGCAAGGTCTAATTGTTAGAGATGTTATAGTTCTTGTCGACCGAGAACAGGGTGGATCATACCAATTGAAAAAGGCCGGTTACCACTGTCATGCAGCTATCCTAATGTCAGAATTATTAGATATATATCTCAAAGAAAAGAAGATAAATCAGGATGAATATGATCTAACGGTAACCTATTTAAAATCTGCATTATCTTAATATAAGCGAAAATCTATAAATGTCTCTTTCGAGAAGGAGTTTTAAAAAGACAGTAAAATGACTGAAGAACATGATTTATCGAACGAAATTAGCAATAACATTGTTCGAATTGCACGGGAATTAGTAAATGGTCGAATTGGATTTCTTTTTGGATCCGGAATGTCGATTCCGAGTGGTGGCATTGATGGGCAGCAATTAGCTTATCAACTTATTAAGAAAGGTTATTTTCCTGCGAGAGATGATTCTACTGATTCTGAGTTTCAGGAACAACTAAAGCGAGCTTCTTCCGCTTACCCTTTAGAAGCAATAGCGGCTGGAGTAGCTCAGAAACAGACCTTTCAAAAAACTGGACTTAGGGAGATCCTCGAAGAGGTTACTTTTCCAAATAAGAAACCCTCAAAGCATAAGGGTCATGAAAAGCTAGCTACAATTATTGAAAGGCTTCACACAGTTAGAATGCTTTTTACTACTAATTGGGACCTTCTTCTTGAAGATTCAATTGGTGTAAATGCGATAAAGATTACACCTGATGATCAAAAACAGTATATGTTTAATATTGATGACCTCAAAACGAAGGGAGTATTGGTTATTCATCTTCATGGCACATTTAAAGATAAGCCTTATATTTGTGAAAAAGATCTCATGGATTTTGATAAACCTCTCTTTCAGTTATTCCTAAGTGAAATGATGACGAAATCTTTTATTTTTATTGGATATTCTTTGTCTGACCCAAATATCCGAGCCCTTTATTATAAAGCAGCTAATATCCTGTCTAAAATAAACGAAGAACTTAAGAAAACAACATATGTCGTATTTCCTCCAAAAGATGAAGTGGACAAAATTGTCTCTAAAAATACTTGGCAAGCACGAAATGCTGTATATATACCACTAGATGCTGAAAACTTTTTCATACGTTTGCAATCAGCAATTGAAACACATGCTTTAAGTGAGATGAAGGAAAAGCTCTGTAAGAGGCTAGGATTAACTTCAATGGATTTGATAGACCAGAGAATTAATGAAATTATGAGAGTGTTTCCAGACTTTCATAGTACAGACAGGGCATTATTATATCTTTATTCAATAACGAAAGGTAAATAAATATGGATAAAATGAGCATAGAGCAAGAATTTATTTATTTCATTAACAATATTCTAGAGAGGGAGAAAATAGACCTCATCGTATGCACAGAAAGAAAGGCTACTTCGATTATACGAGCATTGATTGAAGAAATCGATGAACCTCTACAATGGAAGTGGGATAAGGTTTTATCATCTCTGGCTATTTGCCAATTTGATTGGTTATCTTTTTCAGGAACTAAAGTACTACTTTTTGACGAGCTTGTTCACCACGGCAAGACCCTGAATAACCACAAAAGAAGGTTGGATGATGTTATTAAAAAGTCCGGCCGCAATGGTATTGAAATTATAACCGCTGGTTTTACAGTATGGGAAAAATGTGAATACAAACCTGATTATGCCTTTTTTGCTTCTGTAGACGCTGAGACATATGAGAGTAAACGAGAAAAGATGGTTAGCATGCTCCAAGAATACGGGTCGTTACTTTTGGATACTGAACACGTAGAAATTTCAGTTCGTTTACAGTGCGGTATGCGTGATTTCTATGATACTCTTGCTAGAGATGCAGAACACGGGTATACCCATTCTTTTATCTCAGGAGCACAGAGAACAAATTTAACAATAAATTATCCAGACATTATCAATAACAAAGTCTTGAATAGTTATCTTCTTCCTGGGAGCAATACAAACAACGTAGTATGTAAAGTGAGAGTTGTTGAAAAAACTCATGATAAATTTTCTATTTTACCTATCTTTTACCCAAATATACGATGTGAATTCAATGATAATTGGACTAGAAATTTGCCAGATTTTATAGACAAATCTTATCTCCTTAATGCTTCCTGTAGTGTACTTTTTTATTATGTAAGTCTATTAGCATCGATTGAACTACTCAGAGGAATTGTTTCCGTACTTTCTGAGCTTACCCGAGATGAACGGATAGTTCTTGAAATGCCTAAAGAAAAAGTTGAACATCTAATAAGTGTGTTTCCACGAATAAATATTGAGCGACTTAGACGATATATTTCAGATATTGTAAGTGAAGCACAGATGATTAAACCGAAACGAGGGAAACAGTCAGCAAAAGCTCTTTATGTTAATGAAAAAAAATTGTTGGGACTCTGTGGCCGTGTAATGAACCGAATGGTATTAGATAATGACTATTTCCCAGATGGTATATCTTGGAAACAACTTATGCAAATTGCCGAAGAAGAGAATAAAAAAATTGGTCTTAATCCCCAAGAATACACAGTAATCGTAGATAGGTTAATAGACAATAGTCTTATTGTTACCAGTATAAGAGAATTAATTAGTCATAATGGGGACAGATATGTAATACGTACTTTTGTACCTGAAGGTGAAGTGGTTTCCGATAGAATTCGTCAACAATTAATGGTTAGGAATCCAGAATGTCTGATACTGACTTAACATATCTGACTCCAGACGCTGCAAGGTTTGGTGCAAATATAGCTCGTACAATGCGGATAATTGCTAAGTTACTTTTGGATTGGAGCGCAGCAGAACGTTCGAGGAAAGATAAAGATAAAATCAAAGATAATAATAGGGTAAAGGCAGAATCTTGTAGAAGCCTCCCTTGTTTGAAAGCGATATATTTTGATAAGCTAGTGATGTTTTTTTGTAGATTATGGAATAGGCTCCATGAAGATGATCAAGTAAGATACCGAACTGGATTTATCCAAAGACGAGGATTCCACGGGCCTGGTCAAGCGCTAAAGATAAATAGAACTGAAGATGAAAAAATTGGAATGGGAAAGTATCCCTATGATTATAGACACAATCAGTATGCTTTCACAATAGAAATTATAGAAAAGCTCAAACCTGGCATTGGTAATGCCCGTTCGTTATTTCGATTAGATGAGCTGCCATGGAGCGCAAAATGCAAAGTCTATCCACAGCTGGAAGATAACATGTGGGACTTATGGTGCTTCAATAAAAAGACAGAAAAAGATGATACACTGTTTCTAAATCCAAAGGAATTAACATACTTGTCAGTTATTTCTTCAGCTCTTACTAACCTTTCTAGTATGGAAATAAGGGTAATTGGGACACACTGCTCAGCTATTGAAACTTGTAAGGACATTGAATTTAATCTAGCAGCATGGAAAAAATATTTCAATTCTATATTAGAGGCTATAGGAGAACAAGGCAAAGAGGAAATTGAAGCATCTATTTCTCGATTAGTAACCACATCTCGTGAAATTTGTAGAAAGAGTATAGATAATAGAGATGTATATAAAAATGCATTTGAAAAGTATGTTCAGCGAATAAGCGCGTACCAAGTCATAATGGATTCGTTCAAGGCAGTACAAAATGATGTAAATTCTATATGGCAGGATGAACGTATTATAAAATATGCCAATATTTCTCCTATCCTTCTTGCATTAAGTTTATACTGCAAACGAGCACTATATGTTTTGAAAAAAATTAAAAAATTAGGGATAAAGGAAATAAAAGAATCTAATAAGTACCTGATAAATCTAAAAAACTGGTCTCAAAAAAAGGGACTTACTTTATTGGATTACGAGGTATTAAAAAATAGAACGAACTCAAAAATTGTAGAAATGCTCCAGAATATAAGAAATGAGATAATGAGAGAAATGCCTGATAAAGAAGATATTAAAGGAACAGGTATTTAACAAGAGCGATTGGTCTCGAGGTTTTTTATGTACGGGGAAAGAACTCTATATAGAAAGGTGCAAGTGGTTTTGGAGTATGCTAAAGAAGAAAAGCATACTGATAAAGAAAGCTTAAGTGAATATATCGAGAGTAATAAACCAACTAATTTTCTTTATTCTTGGAGGGATAAAAAAACAGATACTGTAAAGCATCGTTATTCGAGGAATTCGATTGAAAGAGCTATAAAAATCTGCATGGATTTAAAATTGCTTCAAAGCGAAAAAATGATTTTAACTTCTAGTGGTAAAAGTGCAATAGATCCAAGACGTTTTCCTACAATTATTGGTAATAGTGCAAAAGATTTTTTGGAGGCAGCAGGTATCTCATTGGATTCTATTTTAAACGCAATAAGGGTTATACTTCATTCAAACAAGCCTTATCCTCCTACATATATAGAAATATGGGAGAATCTAAGTAAAACTGAGGGAGCTATTAGTAAGGAAGAGTTTCAATGGTTATTAACTTTGTTAGGCCAATGTAAAATTCTATCAATGAGTCAGAAAAGAATATTTCTTCCTTTGTTCTAAACAGATCAACCTAAAGAAAATATTTTAATTATTCATTTGTTCATTTGACCTAAGAAGTATGTGTGTTAATATTAAATTATAAATTAATATTAAGATACATATTAAGATGAATAATAAAAAATCTAACGAAAAACCCTTCTGGATGATAACCAAAAATGGATATAACTTAGATGAAGTAGTATCTGCCCTTCAGAAATCTATAAGAAGAGGAATGGAAGAAGAATCATTATACTGGGCTATTGAACTAGCTAAATCTGGATATGGACAGTACCTATGGAGGAGATTAGGTGTAATCGTATCTGAAGATATTGGACTTGCTGAACCTATAGCTCCAGTAATTATTAACTCACTTGCTGAAAATTGTAAGAGATGTACTAAATCTTGGAAAGATCCTGAAGTGCTTCCAATTGCTCATGCAGTACTTTACTTGTGCAGGTGTCATAAAAATAGGGAAGTAGATGATTATATTGAATATGTAATGTTAAAGATTAAGGAAGGATATAAGGTAAAGATTCCAAAGTGGGCATTGGATGTACATACAGATGAAGGTAAGAAATTAATTAAGAGAAGTGGTATTGACCCAATAAAGAAGTTTTATTTTGAAGGCTGCATCTTAGATAAGGAAAAGAAGTTAAAGAAAGGAAATATTTATAAGAAGAAGTTATATAAAAAACTAAAGCTAAATAATTGTAAAAAGCCAGAAAATAAAAGCCAGGGCACTAAAAATGGGTAATAATACTTTTTTATTAATTAAGGAATTTAAAGCTTTCAGAAGCAATGTAAAACCTTGGAATTATTTTTTTATAACGAAGAATTTAGATTTAGGTGAAATAATACACATTTTACAGAAAACCCTATCTGGAGGGTTATATAATACATATATTTCATATAATGAGGGATTATGAATATTAAGATGAGAAGTAGTAGAAACAAGTTGCCAGTTGTATTAGAAATAGAAGAGGCTCAGAGATTGCTTGAAATACCTAATAAAAGGTATCCTACTGGAGTAAGAAATAAGGCTATGTTAAGTGTGATGCTTAATATGGGATTAAGGGTATCTGAAGTAGCTAATTTAAAGTTCAGAGATATAAATATTAATAAGAAGAAACTGAGGGTTGTAGATGGCAAGAACAGTAAGGACAGGGATCTTATTATTCCAGGGTATACATTGGAGTTATTGGAAAAGTGGATGGTAATTAGGCCTGAAAGTTGTTATTTTTTCTCGACACTGGACGGATCTAAAGTAAATACAAGATATATTCAGGATATGGTGGGAAGATATAGGGAAAGATCTAATATTGATAAGAATGTTACTCCTCATACTCTAAGACATACTTTTGCTACCCAGTTTTATAGGCAGACCAAAGATATTGAAACATTAAGGAGAATATTGGGACATTCAGATATAAGTACCACTCAGATTTATGTAACGTTAGCTAATATAGATGTTGAAAATGCCATGAATGAGTTTAAGGAGATATTTTAGTTTATGATTAATTATTATTTAGAAATGAAATATTCTAATTTCTTTTTATATAGACTGGCAAATTGTTCTAATTGTATGATATCTATTCTTAATTGTCCTGTTTCTACTTTAGAAATGTATGATTGGGTTTTACCCAGAGAATCTGCTACTTCCTTTTGGGTTAGATTAGATTCTAAGCGGGCTTTTCTTAATTGTTGTGTTAAGAATCTATGTTTATTTGAGTAAATACTTTTCCTAGTCATATGATTATGGTATATTCCAGATAAGAATATTCCAAAATGGAATATTGATTAGGGAAAATTATTAAATTAAATGGGAGGATAAAATGAGTTCTAATAAATTAAAAATGGTGATTGTCTTAATATCTTTTCTTATTATTTTTAGTTTTACTTTAACATGCAATAATAGCGGATCTGATATAGAGAAGGAAACTGCTATTTTAGATGAAGAGAAAGAGGATGCCATATTAGATGAATCTGAAGAAGAGGATGGAAAATCAATAGAAACTGATACTGGAATGAGTAAAGAAGCGGAGTATATCCTTTCAATTGGTAACTTACTTACAAGAATAGGCGATCATCTTATTTTAATTGGAGAAGTTATGGATGATTATGATTATGGGGATATTACATTGGGAGATCTAAAGCTTTATATTGGAGATTTTATAATGATGTTTAATGAGTCTTATTATCCAGAGTTTTTAAGTTTAGAGCCGACTATTGGATATGAGGATTACCATAAGTATCTTGGAAGAGCTATGGAGCATATTGAAAAAAGTAATGAATACTTTCAGAAATATATAGATACTAATGATGAAGATGAAATGTCAATTAATTTGGATGGAGCTTTACTAGAATTAGAACAAGGAAGTGAGTGGATTGAGAAGTCAAAACAGGAAATTGATTAATTATTGCTAAATTATCTGAATTCTAATAATTTTGGATGCAATGTTTTAGAATTTATAGACTATTTACTACTATTAATTTTTAATATAAAATGTCTAGGTTATATTTTTAATTTGTAGTTTATTTTATATGAAGATTAGTGAAAGATTTAACCTTAATAAAACTCAACATGAATTAGATTTTGTCGATATTGATCCCTCTAGTGATTTGACTTTATTTATTGATCCTTATTATCTATCAACTAATATAGACCAATGGTCTTTGGAAGCTACTGATATTATACATGATTTCTTTCAATATTTCATAGATTTAGTTATAAGAGACAAATTATCTGAGGCGGAGGAGTTATTATATCATTTGACTGAACCTAATGAAACTTGCCTAGGTTTATCGCAAAGTGAACCTAAGGGTCGTGGTGTTGGCAAAATGGAAGCTAAGCTTTTATTTAAAAGTTTACTAACTAGCGATGCAATAAAAACTGGTATGGTAAGTGATTTAGAAGATTGTAAGATTTTTATAAAGGGAATTGCTAAAGATAAAACTTCTGACATGGTTACTAATATAATTAGGAAACATTTGATTTCTTATACTCAGACCCAATGTAATTTATGGAAAATCCCATTAACAGAAGGAGTGCCCACAGGTTTTTATTGGAATAGGATAGAAAGGAGGTGGGAAAATAGTTATACTAGTATACTCATTATAGAAAACAAGCCAATTCTACTAGTTCCTAAAGCAAGAGTTTCTTTTATAGATGAATATACACCAACAAAATATTATAGGCATTTTGTATTGAATTTTCTGAAGCATGAACATTTAAGAATGAATAGCGTTTTGGTTCAAAGAAGAAAAAATGGTGATAAGTTTGTAACAAAAAAAGATTTAGAAAAGGAAAGTCCATATACAAAAGAATTTCTGAAGGAGTTTACAAAAAAGCACCCAGAAGTATTTCAAGAGTTTAAAAATAAAACTAAAAATATACTTAATCCTATCAAAAATGAATTTCTTCAAGAAATTAATATTGACGAATTGATAGATTATTTAATAGGGGAATTACAAAATATACCAAGTGGTGAAGAGAACGCCTCTAAATATCATAAACTAATAGTTGGTATATTGGAGTTTCTTTTTTATCCTGATTTAATAAATCCTCAAAAAGAAAGAGAAATACATGATGGTAAAAAAAGAATTGATATAACTTTTGATAATGCAGCAAAGACTGGATTTTATAATAAACTACATGAGATTCATAAAATTTACTGTCCTTATATTTTTATTGAATGTAAAAATTATTCAAATGATCCAAATAATCCTGAATTGGATCAATTATCTGGAAGATTTTCAAAGTCACGGGGTTGGTTTGGTTTTTTATTGTGCCGTAATATAAATGATATGGATTTATTCATGAAGAGATGTAAAAATACCTATATAGATGGGAGAGGAACAATAATCCCTATTGTCGACAAGGATTTAGTTTTAATTCTCAATGAGATAAAAAGTAGAAATTATAATCAACTGCAAAGCATTTTAGAAACACGCTTAAGAGATGTTGTCTTAAATTAATCGCTGATTAAGCAAATCAAAGAGTGTTATTGGTATTAATGTACTTAAAAATATGAATAATGATCTAAAAGGATTAATAGAAAAAAAATTTAATAAATTGTTTCTTCTTGCAGAAGAAATAATATCAGAATCAGGGTGGAACAAAACTAAGACTAAATTGTTCTCTGATCCAAATACAATTAAGTATAGCTCTTGGAAAATCGAGGTGAGAAATTTGATTAAGAAAGTGTGTGGTAATAATAGTGAGCACTATAAAGAATTTATAGAAGTTCCAAAAAAAAGTAATTATGATTACCCATTTATTATGTTCCCGATTTATTATGGAATATTAAAGGGTGTATATAATGATTTCAAAGAAGGTTTATTAATTGATATTAAACATAAAATAAGAGCTGAATTAGTAGATGATTTTTTAGAGCAAGCAAAATTATTATTAGATGATGGATATCGCCACGCTGCGGCTTCTTTAGCAGGTGCAGTTCTTGAAGATACTCTACGGAAACTTTGTGATGCAAACTCAATAAGTTATCCTGAAAAAACGAAGATTGATACTTTAAATATTGAGTTAGTAAAAAAAGGTATTTACAATAAAATAACTCAGAAACTAATTACTGCGTATGCCGATATAAGGAACAATGCAGACCATGGATATTTCAATAAAATAAAGCAAGGGGATGTGTCTGATATGATTAATTGGATTTATAAGTTTTTATCTGAATATTTTAAGTAATTAACAAAGGAGATGTTAATGAAAGAATTTATAGATATTGAGATTGTAGGTGTAGATAAGAACAAAATAAAGAGGGTTTCTCCAGAAAAAGATTTATATTATGTATACTTTAAATTGTCGACTATTCCTACTAGTCAATGGAGTATTTATTTTTCAGAAGAAAGAAAATTTCCAAGACACACAATGTGGAGACATGCAGGGGTAGAAGGGGGATACATAGTTATAAAATGTGCTTTGGAAGAAGTAAAAGAAATTCATTTAAGAGATTTAAAATTAAATGTATTAAACGTTAATAAGAAATATAAAGAATTTTTAAAAAGTAAAGAAATTGAAGAAAAAAAGAGTAGAGAAAAAATCATAAAAGAAAGGGAAAAAATAGAAAAGACTTTGGAAGATTTAGATTTTGATTAATTTTGGCAAGTTGGATTTTATAGAATGTTTTATAAGTTTTATTTAAATAGAAAAGAACCATATAGGATTATATTAAATTTAAAAAGTAGATGGAATTCATTCAATTTTTATATGAATAATAGAGGGAGTTAGAATGCAATCGAAAAGAAAATATTATGGGTACGAATTAAGAAGGAGAAGGAAGGTAGTGTATTATGGGATAACCGATGATCCGAATAGAAGAGAAGAAGAACATAAAGAGGATAAAAGATTTACAAGTATAAATATTAAAACGAGAGCATTAACTGAAAAATCAGCAGAAAAATGGGAAGAAAATAGATTAAAATCATATAGGAATAACCATGGTGGTAGAAATCCAAGATATAATGAAACTAAGAAGTGAATTAGGAATTAATTAAGCATTTGGTTTATCTATAGAATTAATATAGAGGATTTCTAATAAATAATACGCATTTTAAATTAAATATTCTTCATTAAGCTAAATAGTACATATAATATGTAAAATGTGATTTAAAAAATTAGAGGTCTAAGATCAAAAAAGAAGTACTATTTTTAAAGAATCAATTGTTAAAACAAATATCTCCATAATTTATAGATAATTAAAACATTAGATGTTATATTTAATTTTAGTGTTTAATATGTAGTTCTAAATTGGGAGAATTAGTAATTAGAATGGAAGACACAATATCAAAAGAAATAATAGAAGCTAAACGAAAAGGGGTAACCGATAAAGAAATTGGTGAAAAATATGGAGTGAACTTAAAATTTATTGAAAAAGTAATTACTAAAGAAACTGGAATAAATATATCTTCACCACTGCTATTGAAGAAAAGGATAAACAAATTAAAGCCTAAAGATTTTCAGATAGAATGCAATAGTGTTTGGAGTTTTAAATCCAGAGGGAATTGGGCAACACATAATGGACAATATAGGGGGAATTGGTCACCTTATATTCCAAGAAATATAATTTCAAAATATTCTAAAGAAGAAGATACTGTATTAGATTTCTTTTGTGGAGCGGGGACTACTGCTATTGAATCTAAACTACTTAACAGAAATTTTATTGGTTTTGATATTAATCCAAATGCCATTGAATTGGCAAATGAAAATATTAATTTTAATGATTTAGAGCAAAATAAGCTTTTTTCACCAGAAATAAAACTTGAAGTTGGAGATGCAAGAAAATTAAGTCAAATAGAAAATAGTTCTATTGATTTAATCTGTGCTCACCCTCCATACTCAAATATTATTAACTATACGCATAATAATGATAGTGACTTATCCAACTACAACGTAGAAGAATTCTTAATAGAGATGGAGAAAGTAGCTAGAGAAAGTTTTAGAGTATTGAAAGACAATCATTACTGTGCAATCTTGATAGGAGATATGCGAAAAAATAAAAATGTAATTCCTCTTGGATTCTGGACAATAGAAAAATTCTTAAGTTCTGGATTCAAGATAAAAGAGTTAATTATAAAGCGTCAGCATAATTGCAAAACAACAGGTTTTTGGTATAAGAATAGCATTAAATATAACTTTCTATTACTTGCTCACGAATATTTAGTTGTATTTGAAAAAACCAAAGATATTTTAAATACAAAACTAATTCGAAAGTTTGATAATAACGTAAAATTTGAAAACCTAAATTTGGATAAGGGAATTGAATTAGAATCAAAAACTGTTTGGATATTTAATAATGAAAATTGGATTAAAAATACAATTTCAAACCTTATCGGAAGATACTCCAATAATGGTTACTGTATTTATAAAGAAAAAGAAAAAATAAAAGATAATATTGATATATTGATTACTTTCTTCTCAAATGACTTTTATAAGAATCTTAAAACGATGCTTAATAGAATAAATACTGAGGGGATTTTTGTTGTGATTTGTGAAGATTATAGAGAGGATAATAATTTGTTATATTCACAAGCAATTGAAATTGAAGAGAAATTAAGAGACATAAAAGATATAAAAATAAAAGAGATAGTTATTATTTCAATAGAAAATGGAAAATGCGCCAATACTAATGATAATCTTGAAATAACACACAAATATTTACTAATTTATAAAAAATCATAAATGGATAAATTCAATATTTTTTTTAATAAATTATTAAAGCAGGTAAAAGATAGGTCTGAAAAAGATTTAGAGATTGATAAAACTAGAGATATTATAAAATTAATAAACGAATATTTCTTTACTAATTATGAAAGCATTGGTTCTACAAAAGCTTTAAATGACAATTTCGAATATTTCTCAGATTTTCATAAATTTTGGGAGAAAAACCACGAAGAGATTATTGGACCTTTTATTGATTCAGAAAAATGTGGACAAATTGCAGATATTCTTTATAACATTATACAAATCCACGGGTATAGACCTTTTAAAGAAATATATGATTCTGAAAATTTAACTGAAGAAGAGATTTGCACGGTTAGATATTTCACAGCAAATCAAGATTTTAAAGAATCTATAAACAATCCAAAATTATTTAAAATCTATAAAAATAATCCTGAAATTTTTGATATTCAAAAAGTTTATGAAGAGCCTGAGAGTTTTTTAGATGGTATTGGAGTCTTAAAACTCTCTCAATCTGACAAAAGAATTAAATATGCAAAAACTGCTGCAAAGTTACTTATTGAGAGAAAAATTGGTAAACCTATTAACCTACTGAAGCAGTGCAATTTTGATATAGAAGCATTAAGAAATCTAATAATCAATAATAAAGGTTCTGGCTTTGGTAAAAAAAAAGCTGATATCTTTATTAGGGATATGATTGTTTTAGGTGTATGGAAAGACTATAAAAATTTTTCTGTAATTGATGTTGCGAGTGATACAAATACTATTAAAGTTGCTTTGAGAACAGGGATTTTAAAAACAAAGATTCCTTTAATAAGTAGTTTCTTAGATATCTTCTGCCATCAATATACATTAATTGATAGATATAACGCTCTTGCTTGGAGAAAAGTATGGGAAATATGGAAGGAAAAATATTCAGATAATACTATAGATAGTCCCTGTCTTATAGATTATCTGATATATCGTATAATTGGAAAAGAATTCTGTAAAGAGACTTTATGCACTTTAGAATGCCAAGATGAAAATCATATAATTAAATGGCATAATGCGAGAAAAAGATTATGTCCAGAATGTGAAAAAAAAGGAAACAGAAGCAATTTAAAAGTTTTAAGTAAAGATTTACCTTGTATGGGTGATAAAGGATATATTTGTATTGAGAGAAATAAATTTGTTGCAGGTGACAATGCTGTGTTAAAAGGTATAAAAGATTGCCCTTTTATAGAGGTTTGTATGCCAAAGGGAAAAGACTTTGTTAAATTAAATCCACCAAAATCTATTAGTATTTTAGGAAGAACTGGATGGGATTCAGCAAGAGCCAGAATTGAAGAAGGTGGCGGTGGATTAATGTCATAAGTTATAAATAATTTGTTTAGAGTATATATTAATTATAATTTATAGGGATTAGATAAATCTTAATAATATTTTTTTATGACCTAGCTTTATGAGATAATTAAAAAATATTGGTTAATGAATAATAAGAGGATTGATATGACGTTACCAAAATATAATAAAATAATGCTCCCCCTTTTAAAACTTCACTCTGACCAGAAAGACCATTCTACTGAAGAATCCTATAATTATATTTATGATTACTTTAAATTATCAGAAAACGAAGTAAAAGAAATGTTAGTGAGTGGTAAACAAACTATAATAAATAATCGTGTAGGGTGGGCAAAAACTTACTTAACAAAAGCTGGATTATTAGAAAAAACAGATAAAGCCTATAGCAAAATTACAAAAAGAGGTTTGGATATACTAAAAGAGGAGCCAGAAGAAATAGATAGGGCATACTTGAAGAGATTTCCGGAATTTAGAAAGTTCATAAAAAGAAAAGAAAAGAATAAACCAGACTCTAAGACTGATGAAAGCAATACTCCAATTGATAAATTAGAGGATAGCTATAATGAACTTAGAGAAAATCTAGCGAATGAGCTTCTTAGTGTCGTTAAAAATTCCACTCCAGAATTTTTTGAAAATTTAGTTATAGATCTTCTTTTAAAAATGGGGTACGGTGGCTCAAGAAGAGATGCTGCTGAAGCTTTAGGTAAAGTTGGAGATGAGGGAGTTGATGGTGTAATAAAAGAAGATAAATTAGGCTTAGATGTTATTTATATTCAAGCAAAAAAATGGGAAGGTTCAGTAGGTCGCCCTGATATACAAAAATTTGTTGGAGCTCTAGAGGGTCAGAAAGCAAACAAAGGAATTTTTATAACTACTTCCAGTTTCCCTTCTTCGGCTTTTGAATATGTTTCTAAAATTAGTAAAAAAGTAGTTCTTATTGATGGAGAAGCTCTTGTAAACTATATGATTGATAATGACATTGGAGTTACTTCAGAAACTGCTTATCAAGTAAAGAAAATTGACAGTGATTATTTTGTTGAATAAATAAATCTAATTATAATTTTATAAGAAATTACTCATACTTGGTTATTTTTTCTACTAACTTTCAACCAATAATACATATCTAAAAGTCTTAAATTGGAGAGTTCATTAATTCTAATGGGCTTAAATTTTGGTTGGCTAAGAATATCTCTAATTACCTGAATTCTATCTAAATTATCTCTAATAAAAAGCTCGTAAGCCTTTTTTACTATTAGAAGAGATTCAATAAAATCAAGTCTTTGAAGGTTGAGGTGATTTTTTATGGGATTATCCAGTGGAGGGAATTCGTTAGGTAAGACCGTATGAAATAATTTGCAGCAGAAGGCTGCTTCATTTCTTTCTTCTCTGCAATATTTATTATAGAAACTAATAATATCTTTTTCTCTTATAATTTCCCTTTTTCTTTCTTCAAAGTTGTTGTCAAAATCCTTGTATATATGTTTTTTCATCCCCTGTATCGCCCATTTTTGTTTGAATTCTCCGAAATTAATATTTTCTTTGTCCAATACAGTTTTGTTATAGTAACTTATAAATGACATTGCCCTGTTATCTTTAAGTGCTTCAGTAAAGAAATTATCAATATCCATAGGTGTTATTGTAGCTATATCAGTTTCAATTTGTTTTTTTACTTCTGATGCTTTGGAATCAATATAATTCATATAACTTATTTTATTATTTCAATCAATTAATATTTTAAATTAATTTATTCATTCTGAATAATCAATTGGATCTGCTTGAATCCACGAATATCTTCTGCTAATATATTCACTCCATTTCTGTATTTCTGGTAAGTGCTCAGCTAATATGATGGAGAAGAAGCTTTCTGTACTTATACTGATAAATCTATCCTTTACTCGTACTAATCTTTTCCATACATCTATTGCTGTATCACCTAGTTTTGATAATTCAGGTGAAGTGATTTTATGAAAATCAATGTTTTTTTCTGGAGCTATGTGTAATACGCTAACCATATCAGCATCCAACTCATTTACTTTTTCCATCTCGTGTGCCAAAAACTGCTGACGCATCAGCTGATAAAATGGTTCATAGAATAGTGAATCAAAACAGGGCAGGGGATTCTTATTGAGGGGGCAATCATTCTGTATATAAAACGGTCTGTAAGTTTTTGCTCGATCTGTACCACTTTTAGCAAATCTAAGAAAACTTTTTCCATACGATTCAGTATATTTCCATTCAATCAATATCATCTGGGTCTTTCCATCATTTCTTTTGAACTTCACAGCTGCATCTGCACTTGTGAAATTTGCTCCCCGAGTGCGTTTACGATTATGGGATAATTTTTCATTTAAATAGTTTTTCAAACCAATCCACTCAAAAACAATATATTGCCCATTTTCTATGGGAAACATTTCTTTCAAGTCTGGAAAAATAGGATGTAAGACTTTAGCTAATATACGAGGTTTATATGCAAGTGGAAAAAGGAAGTTAACACAACAAATTTGCGAATCACAGAGGTGATTGCTTGGTTTACCATTCTTTCCATCATGCCACTTGATATCATAAGCATTAAAGTAGGCTGGAGCAGTTTGACGGATTTCATGAAAAAGATTTTCCTCAGCATAATCAAGAGGTAAGCAAAAAGGTCGTGTTTTGCCTTTGTACAAGCCATCTACTTGAGCTAATTTGGAGAAATAAGGTAAATTTGCTTTGGCCTCTATCTGTCGGAGTTTTTCTTTTTCAAGAAATTTTCCCATATGTGTGTTTTATTTTTTTTAATTCAATATAAGTTTAAAATTGTAAATTCCATTCAGGTTTATATTGAAAAATTAGTTCTTTTTCTATATTTTTAATTTCATCATAATTGTTTAAAGTTAATACTGCAAATTTTATTATATACTTAACTTTAGTTATTAAATAATTTAAATGACAATTTGTTGCTTGGCCATCGATATAACAGTTTTTAGGGTGTATTTTTCCGTACCCATAATTAACTCTCTTTTTAAAGGGATCTAGGGATCTTCCGATATATTTTAAATTTGAATCTATAAAGTAAGTATATATGCCTTTTTCATGACCATAGAATTCATCATTAATCTTAAAATGACAGTAGGTCTTATCCCCATATTTATTTAAAAAGTTCAAATAAAAATTGTCATGTTCATTTTTCAATTTAAGAATAAATTTACCCAGAGGCCAATCTAAAAATTCTGTATATTTATTAATTACTTCAGATTCGAACTTTTTATATTTTATAGAATTTATTGTTTCGAGTAGACTTTTATTATTCTTGTCAGCAAAAACATTAGAAAAGGTTTTATTACTAAAAATTAACTTTACTTCACTAAAAACTAAATCTTGGGTTTTATATCTTAGAATCATTATAAAATAAAATTATACCTGTTTTTCAAAAATTACACATGAGAACTTAACACGATAAAATTATATTCACTTTACTCATATAATAGAGAACTATATTGACATAGATGTTTTATTGTATTAAAATCGACAATATAAAATTAAATAATTACCGATTTATAATAGGGGATTTTTTGTACCCAAAACTGGTTACTAAATCATTCATAACCATTAGAAAAGGTTGCAAGTATTGTTCAGAGCCACATCCTTGTATAAGTAAGGGGTATTGTCCAATTGATGGGTTTGGAGGAGGTGTTAATAGTATTTACTCGATAAGTCAAATAGTTGAAAAGCTTAAAGAGCAAGGTGTAATTGTTAGTGAGAGTCTAATTAAGCATTATGATAAGAAGGGACTAATAACGCCAATCAAGACTGCAGGAGGGCATAGAAGATTTGACGAGGACAGTTTAAAAGAAATAGCCTTTATAAAAAAAGTACAAAAGTATGGTTACAATCTAAGTGAAGTTGAGAATTTTCGAGATATTATCACCAATAGAGATATTGAAGATATTGAGGATATTTTTGGCCCTATTAAGTTTTATGAAGAAGATTTTCTAATAGAAAAAATGATTCCAAATTATAGCACTACTGGAGACTCTTCACTTTATTGGTGGTCTGATTTTGGAAGTGGGCCTGGGCTTGTAGAAAAAGCTGAAAAAAGAGCTATTAAAAAGATTGTATGGGGATATGTGTATAAGAATATAGAATATGATAGAAAAAAAGATATATTAAAATATAGAATGTATCTTTTTCCTGAAAAAACGAATGATGAGGAATTAAAAATCAAAAAGTTATTAGACTTTATTCATCTTTATATTCTTGACTTGAATTCCATTGATTTAGACATGGAGGATATCAGAGATGGAACTTTGGACAGATTTAGTCTGTGGGTAGATGATAGAATTACTGGTTATAATAAAATAATAAAAGCCAGGATACATATATTTACTGATTTAAAACCCGAACTATTCGGTTATCCTAAAGACTTTTATGGTGATAGTGTTAGTATCTATTATGATTTTAAAATTTCTGACAATGAGAAGAAAAGATATGAAGATTATTTTATACCTGATAATTATGATCAAAGAAAAGATGGGATGTACAGGGATTTTTTATAATTATAAACTAATTTCATAAGATTTAAATCTACTAATATTCCAAGTTATTAAAATTAAGCACTCAGAAATGGGTGCTCTTTTATTTTCCCATGAAGATGAGAAATATAAAAAATAATTTATTACAATTAATAGCAACTGAGCTAAAAAATATGGATGAAGTTTTTCTTGCTGATGAACTTAGACATATAATTGAAGTTGGACGTTTATCTCAACACAGGAAATTGATTCATATAGATAAAAAAGAGTTATATGAAGAATTTTATACCGAAAAGCTAGTAGGTAAAGCAATATGTACTAAAAAAAATTATGAATCTGTGATTCTTAATGGGTTTTTAGGTTCCTTACATCCTTATATTTCAAGAGAGAATGTATTTAAATATCTTGCAAGCAAAGAAGATAAATGGTCCCCTGCAACAAAAAATAGAAACTATAGATTTATTAAAAGCTTTTTAAAGTTTATATATGAGAAAGGATATGATTTTAAAGATTTAGCTAAATTAATTGAGGTACCAAAAAGAGGCGATAAAAAACAGTATGTACCTACTGATGAAGACATTAAGAAATTTTTCTCTATCATGCCTAAAATATATAAGAATACAAAAGATCTACTGAGATATCAGACATTGTTTAAGATTTATATAAAAACAGGACTTAGAAGAAGTGAGCTTCTTAGCATAGGGATTAAAAATATTGATTTTATTAGAGAAAGAATACTTCTTAAAAAAACTAAAAACAAGGATGAGGCATATATTTATGTAGATCATGAATTGAAAATGCTATTAAAAACCTATATTTCAGAATTAGCGATAACAAGCGGTCCCTTAATGATTGGTAAAAGAGGAAGAGCTTTAGAAAAGAGTACAATCTACAAAGTTTTTCATAGAATAAGAGAAGAGGCTAGACTGCCAGATGGATTTACTATTCATGGTTTTAGAAGATATTTTGCAGACAAATGCAGAAGAGAAGGTGTGGATATACACACCATAAAAGAGATTATGAGGCATAAGGATATAAATACTACTCATAAATATGTGGATGTCAAAGTGGAGGAGAAAAGGAAAGCTTTAAGTAAAATTAAAACAAATTTTTAAAGTAAATTAATAGAATCTTCTAATTCCTTTCCTGTAGTATGTAAATAGATTTCTGTAGATTCAATTGACTTATGTCCAAGTAAATTCTTTATTTTGACTAAGCTAACATTTTTCCTGAGAAGCCTGGTAGCAAAAGTATGTCTCAATGAATGAAGAGTATAACCTTTTTGGGACAAATTGGACATCTTTAAATATTTTTTAAACAGGCGATCTAAACTGTTTTTAGATAATCTAGTACCTTTTTTACCAATAATTATAGCCTTATTGGTTATTGGGAGTCTTTGGGTTAGATAGGAGTCAAGTAATTCAGAAATTTTGCTGTGAAGTGGGACTGTCCTATCAATTCTATTTTTAGTATTCCTGACTATAAGATATTTAAGTCCCAAATTTACATCATCCCAGTCGAGATTTAAAAGTTCGGATTTTCTTAATCCTGTATAGGCTAGCATAGTAAGTATTAGCCTGTCTCTGATTATAAATCTTTTAGCAATTTTACTAGTAACTCTTTCAGGGGCAGAGAGAAGTTTAGCAAGCTCAATATCATTTAGAAATTTAGGAATGGTTTTGGATTTTTTAGGAAGTCTTATAAGTTCTGTTGGATTATCATTTATAATCTTAGATGTATAGAGATATCTAAAAAAACTTTTTATAACTGAAATTTTGTTGGATAAAGAGGAAGTTTTAAGATTGCAATTAATCTTAATATGAGCTAGATAATCTCTTAAATATTCAATTTTAACCTGTTCAAAATCAGAAATCTTAAAATGTTGATATAAAAAAGTGCAAAGATTGTAGAGGTCTGATTTATATTTAACAATGGTATTTGAGGAGGTGTCTCTTTCGATGATTAAATACTTTAAAAAACCATTCACCTGATTATGCATAAATATCCCTACTTTCCTTTATCATAAGCAGTAAGGATTTTAAGGTAAAAGTGGAATACTCCTCGGCTTATAGGCTATCTCCACTTCTATTTCTTATCTCCAATTACTAAAAATCTCAAAAAGCTAATCTAAAATAAAAAAGAGGTCTTATTCATCATACAACCTATGATAAATAATAAGATAA
>Ga0114922_10001288_pt1 | contig 23974 bp, 21 predicted proteins | sample AartaG_FD_100975 | JGI IMG/M metagenome (GOLD analysis project Ga0114922, IMG submission 100975) | Deep subsurface microbial communities from Aarhus Bay to uncover new lineages of life (NeLLi) - Aarhus_00045 metaG | ecosystem: Environmental > Aquatic > Marine > Oceanic > Sediment | place... | reverse complement strand
AGCACGAGAGGTCCGAAACACCGAGGCGGCTTCGGCAGTAGAACCACCGAAGCAACGGACGCAGCACGAGAGGTCCGAAACACCGACATATCCTCCCTACAGGAGGCGCCTGCGGCGCCTGCGCAGGTTACAAACCTGCGCTACCATAGAAGAGACGCACAAGAGGCGCTGAGGGCTGGGGTTCGGAGGCAGGTTCCGGACCTGAAGGTCCGGAACACCGCGCGCCATGCAGGAGGTGGCTGCGCCGCGTGGGAGATGCAAGCAGGAGGTAGAACATGCATATTGTGACGCTGAGCTTTGATGATGGGTTTCGGAAGTCCAATGTGAAGATCGCAGAGATCTATGAGCGGTTCGGGCTGCGGGCGTGTATGAACGTGCTGGCGGGGCCGGTGGTTGGGGAGCAGGAGAAGTGGGGCAAGGATCGAGGGGATTTCGGGCTGTGGAATGAGCTTCAGGCGCGAGGACATGAGATCATGCCGCATGGGTACGACCACTCGAACAAGCGGGAGCTGGGGTTCGAGAAGGCGAAGGCGTCTATCGGTCGGTGCCTGGATGTGTTCGCGGAGAAGCTGGAGGGGTTCGAGGCGAAGAAGGCGGTGTTCAACTTCCCATACAATCAGTCGACGCCGGAGCTGGAGGAGTGGCTGCCTTCGGTGGTGCGGGCGTTCAGGACGGGCGGAGGCGGGATCAATCCCTTCCCCTACCCCGGGATGGTGAAGGTGACGACGACGGGGGAAGGACCGGAGAACTGCGAGTGGCACGTGGACAAGGAGATCGAGCGGCTGCTCGCCCAGCCGGAGGGCTGGTTGGTCTATAATACGCACGGATTGGAGGAGGAGGGGTGGGGGCCGATACGGGCGAGCTATCTGGAGGAACTGCTGCCGCGGCTGATCGAGAAGGGGGTGGAGGTGCTGCCGGCGGGGGTGGCGCTGGGGGAGGCGGAGTAGGTTTCGGGAACCCCTAAGCTCTTCGAGGCGGGGTGGCGGTTCTTCGGGCCTAGCCACACACTACCGAAGCAACGAAAACACCGCACAGGAGGCGGCTGCGCCGCCTATGCAGGCTGAAGCCTGCGGTACCCTACAGGGGCGGGTCTTCCTGGTGGTCGGATGCTTCCGGCGCGGTGAGGCGCCGGGAGCGGGTGTCGATGGGTTCGAGCTCGGGGATCTCGTCGCCGGTGGCGGCACCGAGCTCGCGGAAGCGGCGGGCGGAGGGGAGGATGCGGCTCTCGAGCGAGCCGACCGAGCGGTTGAAGGCATCGCTGGCGCGGTCGAGGTTCTTGCCGACGTCGGCTAGGTGGCCGACGAAGGTGCGTATGCGGTCGTAGAGGTCGCGCCCGAGCTCGCTCACTTCCTGGGCGCTCTTGGCGATCTGCTCCTGGCGCCAGCCGTAGGCGACCGCGCGGAGGAGCGCGACCAAGGTGGTCGGACTGGCGAGGACGACTCCCTCCTGCATGGCCTGCTCGATAAGCGTGCCGTCGACGGCGCAGGCGGCGTAGAGGAACGACTCGCCAGGCACGAACATGACGACGAATTCGGGGGTCGGCTCGAACTGCTGCCAGTACGACTTGGCGGAGAGCGCCCTGATGTGATCGCGCATCTGGCGGCAGTGATCGGTGAGATGGGCGGCGCGTTTCTCTTCGTCAGGCGCCTCCATGGCGTTCAGGTATGCGTCCAGAGACACCTTGGAGTCGACCACCACCTGGCGGCCGGCGGGCAGGTGAACGACCATGTCCGGGCGGAGGCGTCCGTCGTCGCTCTCTACAGTGACTTGCTCCGAGTAGTCCACGTGCTCAGTCATTCCGGCGAGCTCCACTGCTCGGCGGAGCGTTAGCTCGCCCCAGCGGCCGCGGACCTGGGGCCGCCGCAGGGCATTCACGAGGTTGCCGGTCTCCCGCTGGAGCTGCTGCTCACTTGCGAGGAGGCTTTTCAACTGCTCGTCCAGGCTGCCATAGGCGCGCTGGCGCTGGCCCTCGATTTCGCGGAGGTGATCTTCGTAGCGTCTGAGTGCCTCGCGGACTGGTTCGAGCGTCTGCTTAGCGGACTCCACGAAGGCCTGGGCGTTGCTGCGGAGGGCATCAGAGGAGAGCGCCTTGAAGGTGTCGCCAAGCTGAGCTTTCGCCTCTTCGACGAGGGAACGCTCTGCCTCCCGCTGCTTTTCGATTTCGGCGAGGCGCGTCTCGGCCTGGACGCGGCGCTCGCGCTCCTCCTGGAAACTGCCGAAGAGCTTGCGATTGGCCCACAGCCAGCCCAGCAGCGCGCCGACCAGGAGTCCGACGATGAGAAGGATGACTTCCATTATGGTCCTCTCCCGGTGCCCGTGATGCGGAGATTCTAGCTCAGATTCGTCGGGCCGGCAACAGGGGCCGGGGATCGGTCGGCGAGAGGGGTCTTTGACGGGCCTCCGGGAGTTCGGGTAAACTGCGCCTGCGCCGAGCAGGGCGACAGGGGCCGCGAACTTGAGAGTCAAGAGCATGAAATCAGGCGGGGACGCCGGGCCGCCATGTGGATAGCAGTTTGCGTCGGGGCCGCGGTTGGCAATGCTCTGTGGACGGCCCTCTCGAAGCCGCTGGTTCAGGCTATCCCACCGCTGCGCATGATTCTGCTCATGCGCGTGGTCCAGACGGGCATTCTGCTGGTGCCATTCCTGATGATCCGCGGGGTGCCCGCGAGCGCGGATTTCTGGTTCTTGGTGGCCGCCATCGGGGTGCTGCAGGCGATCCGCTGGGTCACGATCATGCACGGGGTGAGGCGGGACTACTTCTCGACGTACGCGATGTACAACACGGCGCCGCTGTTCACGCTGCTGCTTGCGCCGGCGACGCTGCCGGAGCGCTTCGGCCCGGCGGTGTGGGTCGGCGTGCTGGCCATCATCGCCGGTGGGGCACTCTTCTACCGGACCTCCCGCGTGTCTGCATACGGGCTGGTGGGGGCAGTGGTGACCGCGTTGGTCAACATCATCGGCAAGCACGGCGTAAATCAGGTGCATCCGCTGGTCTTCCTGTTCTTCATGTCCGCGTCGCCCGCGGTGGTGCTGGGGATTGTGTATCCCTTCACCCGCCGTTCCACGCGCGAAGACGTCAGGTGGCCGCGCGAGCTACGCCAACTGGCGCCGGTGGCATTGATCGCGGTGGCGTCGGGCGTGTTCTTCTTCTACGGGCTGTGGCTCGACACGGCCACCCGGGTTACGGCGGTGGCGCGGGTCAACCTGGTCTTCGGCTTCCTCCTCAGCTACCTGATGCTGAAAGAGACATCCGAGTGGCAGTGGAAGGTGGCGGGGACGGCGCTTATCTTGGCGGGGACAGTGGCGGTGGCTCTGTAGCGCGGAGCGGGATCAGGTCGCGCGGCGCCGGGGCGCGGTGTGGAGGAACTGCATCGCCTCTTCGAGAGTCGGCTGTGAAGCTGTGCCGCCCGGGGCGCGGGTGGAGAGAGCGCCGCAGGCATTGCCGAGGTCGAGGGAGTCGGCGAGGTCAGCCCCCGAGAGGTGGGCGTGGAGGAACCCGGCGTTGAAGGAATCGCCCGCGCCGGTGGTGTCTACGACATCGACAGCGAAGGCATCGCGGCGCGCCACTTCGCCGCCGCGCTGCGCGATTGCGCCCTCGGGCCCCAGCTTGACCGCGACGGTCGGCACCCGCTCCGCAAGGGCGGCGAGGGCGTCCTCGACCGTAGCAGTCCCCGACAGGAGCATAGCCTCCGCTTCATTGGGGAGGAAGACGTCGAGGTGAGGGTAGACGGGGTCGGGATCGCGGGTGCTCTCGCCTTCGTGGGGCCAGCCGGTGTCGAGGGAGGTGGTCAGGCCCATGTCCTTGGCGCGGGCGAAGATGGGAGCCACATCCGGGCGGAGGTTGCGCTGGAGGTAGAAGGAGCTGACGTGCAGGTGCCGGCGGCCGCGGAGGAGAGAGAAGTCCACGTCGTCGAAGCGCATCTCCTGGATGCACCCCATGGCAGTAAGCTGCGCGCGTTCGCTGTCGAGAGCGACCGAGATGGTCAGTCCGGTGGCGAGTGAATCGTCAACCGCGATGGCGTCCGTGGGGACGCGCTTGGCGCGGAGGAAGTCGAGGGCGCGGCGACCGAAGTCGTCGCCGCCGACCTTGCTGATGAAGAGGATGTCGTCGCCGAGGCCCGCGAACTGGCAGGCCGCGATGGCGGAGGAAGAGCCAAGGGTGAGCTCCATGCCGCCGACGATGATCTCCTCCCCCGACTCCGGGAGTCGCGGAGCGCCGGTGACGATCAGGTCGAGGTTGAGCTCACCGATGATGGCGATAGAGGGCGTGCGTCGGCCTCCCATCTCAAGCATCAAGGTAACCCACGGCGTCTTCGAGCGAACCCAGTGTTGCGGAGGCCCCCGGAAACTCCAGCCCCCGGCTGTACTCGTTTGGCACGGCGAGCACAGTCATGCCCGCGGAGGCGGCGGCCTGGACGCCGGGGGGGGTGTCTTCGAGGGCAAGGCAATCGGATGGGGAGAGGCCGAGGCGCTGGGCGGCGAGCAGGTAGATGTCGGGGTTGGGTTTGTTGCTGGTGATGTCGTCGCCGGTGACGATGGTATCGAAGTAGTCGTCGGGAGAGCCCTTGTCCGGCTGTTGCTCGAAGAGCCGGCCAAGCGCGATCTTCACCTGCTCGCCGTTCGCAGATGAGACTACCGCCCGCTTGATTCCCCGGCGGTGGACCTCCTCGCTCAACTCCCAGAACCCGGGGAAAATCAGGAGCGGAGCAGTCCTGAGAAGCTGCAGATAGATGGCACCGCGGCGGGCGACCATCTCCTCCAGCGGGGTGTCCAGGTTGTACTTCGCCTTCAGGTCTCTCAGGTTGTCCTCCTCGGTGTAGCCGAGGAACTCCGGCATCATGGACTCCGGCATTTCGATGCCGAACTCGCGCATGTAGATCTGGAAGGCATTGAAGTGGATCGGCTCGGTGTCCACGATGAGCCCGTCCATGTCGAAGAGAACTGCCTGGATCATTCTGACTTCTGCTCCCGCGGATAGATAGTTACGCCCTGCACGACGCGGTGGATGACGCCGGTGGCGCTGGGCACGTCGGGTTTGAGGCCGTGGGCGAGGGAGGCGAAGAGGCCGAGGAGCTGGCCGACGATGGTGGCGACTGGCGGCAGCGAGTGGTCGGGCAGATCGAGCTTGCCGGTCGGATCGAAGGCGACCACGTGGTCTGCAAGGTCTGCGATCCCCTCCCGCCGGTCGGCAACGATGAGGTGAGCGAGGCCGATGCCCTGCTCGCGGTTGCCGCGGATGAGGTCGAGCTCATAGCGGCGGACGCTGGGATCGGAGGCGAGGAAGTAGACGACGAGGGTGTCGTCGTGGATGGCGGCGCGGGGGCCGTGGCGGATGCCGAGGAAGGTGTCGCAGAGGCAGATGATGTTTCCGTCGGTGAGCTCCTGGAGCTTGAGGTGGGACTCCACGGCAGCGCCGTAGAGCGCGCCGGAACCGAGGAAGCAGGCGCGCTCGGGGTTTCGCTCGACGAGGGATTGGGCGACCGCGGGGGCGATGTCGAGCACCGTCTCTCCGGCAGTCGCGAGCCGGTCCACGAGGTCGCCGTACTCGTCAATGCGGTCGAGGTAGGCGAGGCCGAGGCCGGCGATGACCATTGAGGTAAAGGCGCTGGTCATGGCGAGGCCGCGGTCGTTGGTGCGGGGGTGGAGCACGAGGCAGTGCGCGCGGTCGCCGAGGGCGCGGGCGCGGCGGGCGAGCTCGCCTTGTTCATTGCAGGTGATGATGAGATGGCGGACGTGCGGCCGTTCGGCGAGCACAGCCTCCATGGCGGCGACGCTTTCGGGGCTGTTGCCGGAGCGAGCGAAGGAGACCATAAGCGCCAGGCGGTCGGTTGGGAAAGCGTATTGGGGGTGGGTTACGATGTCGGTCGTGGGGCAGGCGACGCCCCGCGTCCCCAGCGCCGCGGTGACAGGTCCCTGCACGCAGCGACCGACGAAGTCGGAGGTGCCGGCACCGCTGAAGACTATCTCCGACGTTGCGCCGGGAAGGCCGATCTGGGCGAGCAACTCGCGAATAGCAGGAGCTGCATCGCCGAAGCGCTGGGCAGTGTCGCGCCACATTTCGGGCTGCTGGGCGATTTCGGCTGGAGTGGCTTCGACGCCGAGCTCGACCTTCTCCGGGCTGCCGAGCAAGAGCAAGCGCCGGAGTGGGTTAGTCTGCTCTCCTTGCGACGTCATGGACACCTTCCAGGTCCGACAATCTGGGCCTAGGCAGCGCCGCGGCCGCGTGCGGCGAGCAACGGCGGCTCAGCGGCGCCGACGGCTGGCGGGCAGTATCGGTTGCGGTAGGCCTTGTGGGCATCGCTTGGCGTAGGTCTTCTGGTGAGATGATCCGGCCTCCTGCTGAAGGGATCTCCGGAGAGGGGTGTGACCGGAAAGTCTGGGTCGGGGCAGGAGCGGGATTCTTGTGTGCCTTGACAACGGCAACGGCCGGCGGGCATGCGGAGACATGCCCGCCCTACAGAACGACCACGGCAGACGGCTGGCGGGCAGTATCGGTTGCCGTAGGCCTTCTGGGCATCGCTTGGCGTACGTCTTCTGGTGAGATGATCCGGCCTCCTGCTGAAGGGATCTCCGGAGAGACATGGGTTGACAACGAATCTGCGGTTGAGTAGACTCTGATCGGCTGACCAGCGACAAAACGATAGGGTGACAGCAGGATAAACGCGATCTCAGCCCTCGACGCGCCTGCTTCGTGCCATCGCGATGCTCCGATGGCGAGAGGCAGGCGTGTTTCTCTTTTCTGCGGCAGCGAGACGACCGTTTTCTGCGATAGCGAGGCGACAGGTGGGATGAGGTCGCCTACCTCAGGGAGCCGAAGATGAAGCGCACGACCAGGGACAAGCGAACAGTGCTGCGAGAGCTTGGCGACGAGCTGATCTTGCGACGAGCGACGCGAGGGGACACCGAGGCGCTGGCCGCGTTCAACCCCGACGTGCTGTGCTGGCCGGGGTCCGACGACTCGCCGGCTGAGATGGCCGCCTGGACGAGAGACCTGATGTCGGGCGACCATCCGACGTGCAAGCCGAGCGATTTCACAGTGGTCGAGGACACCAATACCGGCGCGATAGTGTCGGCCATGTGCCTGATTCCGCAGACCTGGAGCTACGAGGGCGTGAGGCTCGGCGTGGGCCTGCCGGAGCTGGTCGGGACCAAGCCGGAGTACCGGAGGCGCGGCCTGGTGCGGGCGCAGTTCGAGGTGATCCACGAATGGAGCGCGGGGCGGAATCACCAGCTCCAGGCGATCGGCGGTATACCCAACTTCTACCGTCAGTTCGACTATGAGATGGCGCTCGAGCTCGGGGGCGGCCGCATGGGCTTCAAGCCGGACATTCCGGCGCTGAAGAAAGGCGAGAAGGAGCGGTACCGCGTGCGGGCGGCTGGCGAGGCCGACCTGCCGTTCATTGCCCGCACTTACCGCCACGGCATGGAGCGTTATCTGCTGTCGTGTGTTCGGACCCCCGCCGTGTGGCGCTACGAGCTGAGCGGGCGGAGGAGGGAGGCGACGCTGCGCCACGAGCTGCGAGTGATCGAGAGCGCCGGAGGCGAGCGAGTGGGATTCCTGGCGCACTGGGCCAGCCTGTGGGGCGGCGATATCGGCGTGTCCGCCTACGACTTGAAGGCCGGCGTGAGCTGGCTGGCCGTCACGCCGAGCGTACTGCGCTACCTGGCGGCCGAAGGCAAGAAAGACGCGACTCGAGATAAGAAGGAGCTTGCCTCGTTCGCGCTCTGGCTCGGGACGGAGCACCCGGCGTACGAGGCCGTTCCGTGGCGCCTTCCGCGCACGCGGGAGCCCTACGCATTCTATATCAGAGTCGCGGACGTACCGGCGTTCATAGGACGGATCGCGCCCGTGCTCGAGCGGCGACTCGCCGAGTCCGTAGCGCTCGGATACACGGGGGAGCTGAAGCTCAGCTTCTACCGAAACGGAGTGCGCCTTGCGTTCCAGCGGGGCCGTTTAGTCGAGGTCCAACGATGGACGCCGAAGCACCCAGATGGGGGAGAGTCGGCGGGCCTTCCTGGGCTGACCTTCCTCCACGTGCTCTTCGGGCGCCGCTCCGTGGAGGAGCTGGGCCGCGTTTACCCGGATTGCAGCGCGAGAACCGAGGAGGCGACCGTGCTGCTGAAGGCGCTGTTTCCAAAGAAACCGTCTTTGGTCTGGGCCCTGGGCTGAGAGCGAGCATGCCGCCCAGGCGCGCGTCGGTAGGAGAGGATCGAGGAGCCAGCGAGATGCGCGTGGTGCGATTCGAGCCGAATATGGCGGAGGCGGTAGCGCGGTGCTACAGCGAGACAGTCGCGCCGGCGCCGTACTGCGCGCCGGTCGGGGCGGAGTGGTTCTCCGACCTGAAGCGGCTGGCGCGGCAGCCGTTGGCCGAGGAGGAGATTCTGGTTGCCCAGCAACCAGTTGCGCAGGAGGGCGCGAGAATCGCCGGGTTCGCGCACGTGGGAGTGGCTGCGCCGGCGACGGAGGAGTGGCACCTGAAGGGCGAGCCGGGGGTCATCCGGTTCCTCGCCTATCGGCCGGGAGAGCGGCCGGTCGGGAAGGGGCTGTTGGAGGCGGCGGAGGGCTGGCTGCGGGAGCGCGGCCGCTCGAAGATCGTCGCCGGGCACTGTAACTTCATGTATCCGTTCTATCATCTGCCCTTCGGGCACTTGTCGCAGCGGATCGCGCACGTGCCGCCGCTGTTGGGCATGGCGGGATACTCGGCGGAGGAGAGCGAGGTGTTCTTCGCATGGGAGGACTTCGAGGCGCCGGCCGTGCCGAAGCCGGATCTGGACGTTGAGGTCGTACCGGAATGGCGGGAGCAGGTCGGAACGTTCGGGCCGGGTGTGGTCATCCATCCGCGGCAGGGAGAGAAGCGAGTGGGGGAGTGTGAGGTCGTGCGGCTGGGGTCGGACACATGGCGGCAGGAACTGAGGGACTGGTGCATGTGTACGAGCTTGCACGTAGACGAGCCACTCCAGGGCAAGGGGCTTGGGAAGCACATGCTTGCGCTGGGGCTGCGAGAGGCCAGGGAGAGGGGCCTGCGCCACGCAATGATCAGCACGGACTGGAACAACCACCGGGCGTATCTGTTCTATGCGAACTTCGGGTTCGGGTTTCTGGATCGGACGTTCAGCTTTCGGAAGGAGCGGGGATAGGGGCGAGCGGCCCGCTGTGGGGAGCCGAGAGCTGGGGGAGTTGACTGGGAGCTGGCGCCGGCGAGGCGAACCGCCGGGTCGTGGGGGGTGAAGGAGTAGTGCAATGACCGAACGCAGCAACATGCGCGAGGCGTGGAACAGGATATCCCCGCACTATCAGGCGGAGAATGAGATCCCGACGGACTTCGTGCACTATGGGCCGCACTGTCCGAACGAGGATGAGCTTCAGCTAGTCGGGGAGGTGAAGGGGAAGCACGTGCTGGAGATCGGGTGCGGGGGCGGGCAGTGCAGCATCGCGTTTGCGAAGCGGGGCGCGATTGCGACGGGAGTTGACCTGTCTGATGAGCAACTCAAGTTCGCCAGGGAGCAGGCCAAACGGGAGGGGGTGAAGATCCGATTCCTGCGGCGGAGCGTGGAGAGCCTGTCGCCGATTGCGGATAAGAGCCAGGAGGTGGTGTTCTCGGCCTACGCGCTGGACTTCGTGGCGCGGGTGGACCGGTGCTTCGCGGAGGTGGCACGGGTGCTGCGGCCGGGGGGACTGTTCGTCTTCGCTGTCTGTCATCCGTTCTGGTACTGTCTGGCGGAGAAGGAGCTGCACATCGAGAGCAGCTACTTCGACACTGCGTTCTGGTACAAGTGGGAGCAGACGGGGATGAGGTCACGGCCGCGGGTGGACGAGTTCCATCGGAGTGTCGGGGAGTGGTTCCGGCTGCTGCTCGGGGCCGGGCTGGAGGTGCTCGATATCGTGGAGCCGGAACCGGTGGAGACGGGCAGCGGGCAGGACTGGGGCGAGTATTACGCGCCGGAGCGCCAACGCATGGTGCCGGCGACGATTATCTGGAAGACACGGAAGCCAGTGTGATAGAGCATGCGGAGGTGCCCGCTCTATGCGAGGGCGGCAATCACCAGGCCGAGGGCCACTAGAGCGCTGGTCGCAAAGTGAGTTCCGATCGTCGCAGCATTGGCCGGCGTGAGCCTATCAAGGTCGTCGTAGTGCTTGAGCGAGGCGAAGCTCGCTCTGACAGCAAGGGGAAACGACAGCAGCCCGAGCGCGGCCCAGGGAGGGAGCACTCGCCATACGATCCCAGCGATGATCGCCGCGTAGGCGAGCGCGAAGAGCGCGGCGTGAACTCTGGCTGAAGCGCGCCGGCCCAGTCTGACTACCCAGTGCCGCTTGCTGACGGCGGCGTCGGCTTCGGCATCCTGGAACTGGTTGATCCAGAGCACGTTCGTCATCAAGAGTCCGACGCACAGCCCGGCGACGGCCGCGCCTGCTGAGAAGGTCTCTGTCTGAAGGTAGTGGGCGCCGAGAACGGGCAGCAGGCCGAAGTCGAGGAAGATAACGGGCTCGCCCACGCCGCGGTAGCCGAGCTTGAGCGGCGGGGCGGTATAGAAGAAGCCAGTGGCGCCACCGAGGATGCCCAGCACGAGAATTGGCCAGCCTGTGACGGCGACGAGGTAGACGCCGATTGCGGCTCCGAACGCGAGGGACACGAGCGAAGCGGCGAGGATCTCCCAGGGCTGCGCCTTCCCGTCCTGGATGAAGCGGCTGCCGCCAGTAAAGGGGGCGGCGCGGGTGAGGTTGATCTCGTCGTTGCCTGTGAGGTGATCGTAGTAGTCATTGGCAAGGTTGGCTCCAGCGTGGAGGCATACCAGGGCGAGGAGGGCGAGGGCCGCGAACGGCCAGCTCATCGTCCCGGCCTCGTAGAAGGCCGTGGCGGTGCCGACTATGATCGGCGCGAGGCTCCCCGTGAAGAACGGAGCCCGCGCCGCTTTGAGCCAGAAGAGGGGACCGCGCAAATCTCATATCTCCTGTGCTCAAACGTGGCACATCCTATGCCTCCAGTCAAGGGCAGCTCGAAGAGACCGCTTTTCCGAGGCAGCGGGGGACACCTATGTTCGGTCACAACATTTGTCGGAGCACGCGCCGGTTGACAGATGCCGCTCGCGCGACTATACTATGTTCGCTAACTGGGCATTCAGGCGAAAGGAGGCAGCGACATGATGAAGACTGCAAATGCCACGATTCGAATATTCCGTCACTGCCTCATCACGCCTGGAGGCCGACTGATCGCCTGACGCAGTAGTCACCGCGTTCTTCGATCATAGCGCCACAGGCAGAGAGGCCTGTGGCGTTCTGCATTTCCCCGGCGTCGGGGCACGGCGCCATACCCCATGCAGACCGGAGAGAAAGCGGTGCCATTCAATTTCATGCGCCCGCTCAGCGGGCAAGCTGTTCAGTTGACGCGAAGGCGCCTTCGAGGGCGGAGGAGGGCCGTATGGGCGATCCTCTGATCGAAGGCATGGTTGTGGAAAACCGAGGCGCGTTGTTCGAGGTGTTGGTCGATGGACGCATCGTGCGCTGCCTGCTGCGAGGCAAGTTCAAGAAGGGCAAGCAGCGGAAGGTGGCCCCCGTCGCCGCGGGCGACCGGGTCCGGGTCGCCATGCTGGAGCCCGGCCGTGGAGTGATCGAGCAGGTGCTTCCGCGAGACTCGGGGCTGTCCCGCATGGCCGCCGGGAGCGTGCCGCTTCAGCACACGTTGGTTGCGAACGTCGAGCAGGCAGTCATCGTGTTCGCGGCGGCGGAGCCGCGAGCTGACTTGTTCATGCTGGACCGGTTTCTGGTTGCGGCGACCGCGGGGCGCCTGGAGCGCGTGATCTGTATCAACAAGTGTGATTTGGCGAGTCCTGTCGAGCGAAGCGAGGGCGGGACTCGGCCTGAGATGCCCGATGAGGGCGAGGATAATGATGATCGCAGCCGCACGGCCTTGCGATCATCAGAGGAGGATAATGATGATCGCAGTCGCACGGCCCTGCGATCATCAGAGGAGGATAATGATGATCGCAGTCGCACGGCCCTGCGATCATCAGAGGAGGATAACGATGATCGCAGCCGCACGGCCTTGCGATCATCAGAGGTGGACGGCGGACCGCTGCGCGCGCGGTTCGCTGTCTACCGCCAATGCTGCGAGCGCCTGCTGTTCACCTCGGCTGTCTCGGGTGACGGCGTCGAGGAGCTGAGGGAGGCGCTGAAGGATCGCCGGTCGGTGATCTGCGGGCCATCGGGAGTTGGGAAGTCCTCTCTCGTGAACGCCGTCGCCCCTGGCCTGGCGCTGCGGACCGGCGAGGTCGGCGAGGTGACTCACAAGGGCCGCCATATCACGAGCTCGATTTCTCTGCTCGAACTCCCCTTCGGCGGCTGGGTGGCGGACACGCCCGGGCTGCGGCAGCTCGGGTTCTGGGAGGTGTCGCCGACGCAGGTGGCGGACGCGTTCCCCGATCTCCAGTCGTACCTCGGCCGCTGCCGGTTCTCGAACTGCTCACACGGTGAAGAGCCAGGATGTGTGCTGAGGGCGGCAGCGAAGGCGGGCAAGGTCGACGCGCGCCGGCTGAGGAGCTTCTTGCAGATGGGAGGGCGGTGAGGGTGAAGGCGCCAGAGCAGGCAGTATCTGTCGGTGAAGAGTTGCTCGGTCGTCGGCCTGACCGTTTTGAGTTGTTCCATCCAACGGTTGGCGGGGACGACTCAGCGAACTTTCGTGTCTGGCATCGAGGAAGACCATTGTTGCTAAAGCTGATGGCCCGGCCGGGGATTCCCATCGGCGCGCACTTCCACGGGCGACTCAGGGAGGTCGGCGTACCTGTACCCGAGCTGGTCGCGTTCTCCCCCGACGGCGGACCCGGAGGACGTGCCTGCGGGATATTCGAGTGGGTAGAGGGCACGCCCGCGGAATTCGACTCCCACGGGCGGCCGCCCTACGACGAGGCCGAGTTCGGCCGGTTGCTGCGGACAATCCACGACCTCCGGCACGAGGCCGGCTTCGGCCGGCTCGACGACGAGGGAAAAGCCTCGCACGCGCGGTGGATAGATTGGGTTTCGGAACTTGTCGAGTGGGGAGCCGCGACCTGTGTTCGGAGGGGGGTGTTCGGGCGGGAACTCGCCGAGAGCATGCGGCGGCTGCCGAAGCGCTTCGCGGATGAGCTCGCGGCCGCGCCGCCGGCGCTACTCCACTATGGCGACATCATGCATAACGGCAACCTGATCGTGGATTCCGAAAGTCGGCGAATCCTCGCGGTCGTTGACTTCTCCGACGCCATCGTGGGCGACCCGCGGCTCGAGCTGGCCTGGGTGCACATCTACTTCGGCGGGTACGGCTACTTCGGCCGCGGCTTCGATCTAGCGCGGTTTCGGGAGGGCTACGGGGACGTGCGAGACTTGCACGATCCGATGTGCCTGTTCTATGTTTGCCTCGCGCTGATGACGATGTTGACCTATGTGGATCGAGAGTCTGACCGCGGACGCCATCACCGGAAGTTGCTGAAGGAGCTTGCCGAGGAAATCGGCGAATGAAGGATGAGGTGAATGAGGAACCAGCCGCTCCGACAGGGGACTGTGGAGACGGACATGAAGAGGACTGTGGGAGATGACGATTACCGCGCCGCCGTGAAAGAGGTGGTGCTCAATGAGGATACGTTTCTGCGGGTGACGGCGAGCGGCAAGGTGCGAGGCGCGGCCGTGCCGTGGGTCAAGGTCGTGGTGCGGCCGGTGCTGGTGAGGGGCCGCCGGCGGATGCAGTTCTCGTACTTGGATGAGACAAAGGACGTCAGCAAGAACTACTTCGGGAAGGTGCTGCGAGAGAAGCTGGATGAGTTGCTCGCGATGCCCTTCCGCCAGTTCCACGTGCAGTCTGCCGACGCCGATCTGTACTTGAGGGTGACGAAACAGGGCGAGCTGACCATGACACGAGGTAGGGCGTCGCTGGCGGGACGCCCCCCGACACTAGCACACGACCGCCAGAAGAAGTACCCAATCGCCGTCGACGCGTCTGACGAGTTCCTGCGCGCGCTGGGGATATCGGGTCCTTCAGGGCGAGTCCGCGCCGCCATGCAGGGCAAGTTCCGCCAGATCAATGAGTTCGTGAGGCTCATGTCGAGGCTGCTTCGTCTTGACACCGTGAACAGGGGTGCAGTCGAGATCGCGGATCTCGGGTGCGGCAATGCGTACCTCACCTTTGCGGCGTACCACTACCTCACACATATCCGCGGCGTTTCCGCCCATGTGGTCGGGGTGGACGCCAATGAGGAGATCATCGGGAGGTGTGTCGAACTTCGCGATTCGCTGGCATGGGAGGGGCTCGAGTTCCATGTCTCGAGGATCGCCGACTTCTCGCCGAAGGCGTCGCCCGACCTCGTGCTGAGCCTCCACGCGTGCGATACGGCAACCGACGAGGCAATCGCAAAAGGGATCATGTGGAGCAGCGAGTGGATCCTGGCGGCTCCCTGCTGCCAGCACGAACTTCACGACCAGCTTCGCGCACCGCTGTTCCGCCCGGTCCTGCGGCACGGAATCCTGAAGGAACGGACCGCGGATGTTCTTACCGACGCTTTCCGAGCTCTGGTGCTGCGGATCATGGGATACCGCACGGATGTCGTCCAGTTCGTCGATCCCGAGCACACGGCGAAGAACGTCATGATCCGGGCAAGAAGAGGCCTGAAGGCGGGCGGTAGGTCTTTCGTGCGAGAGTATGAGGAGCTGAAGTCCTTCTGGCAAGTAGGGCCTCACATCGAGAAGCTGCTGGGAGAGAGCCTCCGGCAGCATTTGAGTGGCTCGAGGCGGTGAGCCGAAGCGGAGGTGGATGATGAAACACGGACATAGGGCTGTTCTACTCGGATGTGGTGCGAAGAAGGGAACGAGAAAGGAGCCCTATGGGCATTTCAGATCGGAACGAAGGAGATGTGATTCGAGACGCGAGTGAGACGACTTCCACGGGTGTGCGAGTATTCTCGATTACGTTGCCGTAGCCGGCGGCGGGGGGTACTCCGTGTCATCCACGACCTCCGCCACGCGCCGGGCTTTAGCAGGCTCGTCGATCCCGGGGCCACATCGCAGGGCCGGTGGACAGATTGGGGCGCGGGCATTGACAAGACATTCCGCCTACTGTATAGTTCGTATTATCAACTATTCGGATGGAGAACTGCACCATGGGGCGCACGCGGGATGAAGACATTGCGCTGATTGCGGGTGGCCTACCCCAAGTGATGGGGGCGCTGATGTCGCACCAGCCGCTGCGAACGGGCGCTTTTGATGTCACGATGGCGCAGGGCCGTGTACTTATGGTGGTGGGTCACGGGCCTGGCTGCACCATGAGTGAGCTTGCCTCGAAGCTCGGGATCGGGGTGAGCGCGGCCACCGGACTGGTCGACAGACTCGTCGAGCGAGGCGTGCTGGAACGGGAGTCCGACTCGGCTGACCGGAGGGTCGTCCGCGTTCGGATGTCGCCAGCAGGCATCCGGGCGGGCCAGGAGTGGTACGCGGCGCAGATACTCCATATGGGGAAGGCCCTGAGCGCGCTGTCCGACAGAGACATCCGCCGAGTGGCGGAGGCAGTGGAGATTCTCCGTCGGGCAACAGTGGAGGAAACCTCCACGAGTGACAGGGCGTGACGCCCTCTCGCAGTGATGGAGATGCCATGTGCAGTCACACGAGCTTGCTGAAACGGACACACTCACTTCGACGTATGGGAACATAGCAGAGCGTGCCGGCACGTCCAGGGATTGAGCACGCGCGCGGAGAGACTGGCAGAAGTCAGAAGGAGAGGTCTACGGGATGCGAAGACGATGGAAGCTGATTCTGTTTGCCATAGTGCTGCCACTGCTCCTGATCGCCGGCGGGGCGGTGCTGGCGGGGCGGAAGTTCAAGAAGAAGCCGGACGTGCCAAAGACGGCGAAGGTCGAGCGAGGGGACGTGGCGGTCACCGTGGTGGAGACCGGACGGGTCGAGCCGATGAAGTGGGTGGAGGTGAAGTCGAAGGTGGCGGGCCAGCTGGACCTCCTTGCGGTGGACGAAGGTGACCAAGTGGAGAAGGGACAGCTCATCGCCAGGCTCGACGTGCAGGAGGCGGAGGCGCAGCGGGACCAGATCAAGGCGCAGCTGGCAGGCGCCCAGGCGGGGTTGGACCAGGCGCGACTCTCGCGTGATCTCAGCAAACAGCTGATCGAGTCGCAGGTCGAGCAGGCGCAGGCGAGCCTGGCCGCGACGAAGGTCGCCGCAGATGAGGCCGAGACTCGGGCGCGGGACGCGGAGCGGATCTACAGGAACCAGCTTGAGCTCTTCGAGATGGGCGGGTTCGTCTCGCAGAACGTGGTCGATTCGGCGAAGGCAGCAGTGGACCTCGCCGCGCAGCAGAGGCGATCCGCCGCGGAGAGCGTTCGCGCGCAGGAGGCCGCGGCGGCCATCGCGGAGGCGCGGCGGGCGGAGTGCAAGCTGGCCGAGTCGCGGGTGGTGGGGTCGGAGGCGTCCGTGCGTCAGGTGCAGGACTCGCTGACGGAGATCGAGGTCCGGCTGCGGGATGCGGTCATCCGCGCGCCGTGCCCGGGCACGGTCATCACGCGACACATCAGAGAGGGCGAAATGATCTCCGCGGTCTCGGCCTACAGCTCGGGCGCTCCCATCATCACGATCGGCGATCTCTCCACGATGCTGGTGAAGGTGGATCTCAACGAGGTGGATGTTCACGACATAAGCGTGGGCCAGCAGGTGGAGATCACGGTGGACGCGCTGCGCGAGCAGTCGTTCGAGGGAGAGGTGACGCAGATTTCTCCGGGGAGTATTGCTCCGGCGGGTGGATGGCAACAGGGCCAGACAGCCATCGTTCGGTTTCCCATAGAGATCACCGTGACGGGGTCGGCGGAGGGACTCATGCCGGGCATGACGGCGAATGCCGAGATCGAGTGCGAGAGTGCGCGCGGTGTCCTGTGGGTGCCCAACGATGCGATCTTCGAGAAGGAGAAGGAAGAGGGGAAGAAGTTCGTGTCGGTCGTCATCGGCGAGGAGAAGGGAAAGTCCTCTTCGTCGGCAGACGCAGGGGAGGAAACGGGTAAGTCCTCCCTGGCGGCAGACACAGAGGAGAAGAAGGGCAAGTCCTTCCTGTCGACCGTCACATCCTTCCTGCCGTTCGCCAAAGGGGGGAAGACGGGCGAGCAGATAACAGAGGACCGCGAGGTCATGATCGGGCTTGCGAGCAACTCTCGCACCGAGATCAAGTCCGGCCTCGAGGAGGGGGATGAGATCCAGCTTGGCAAGTCAGCGATCCCGGAGCGCAAGATCATCGACATGAGCAAGATGTCTGAAGATGGCGAGGGCGAAGGGGACTGAGCGGACCCATGGGATTCCTGCAGAGCCTGCGCATAGCTCTCTCCTGCCTGGCGGCGAACAAGCTGCGCTCGGCCCTCACCATGCTCGGGGTGATCATCGGCGTGGCGTCTGTGATCGCGATGGTGTCGATCATCGCGGGCGCCCGGTACCAGGTCGTGAAAGAGTTCGAGCAGATGGGGTCCCGGCTCATCATGATCTTCGTCTCGCCGGATGAGCGGAAGAAGGGCGAGGGCTGGTCCCACGTCGAGTTCCTAACGATCAGGGATGCCGAGGCTATACGGGAAGAGTGCCCCCTGGTGGACGAGGTCTCGCCCGAGATGCCGATGGAGAGCACCGTCTTCGAGGCCGGCGGCGAAGAGGTGACCGGCAAGTTGGTGGGGTGTCAGCCGGAATCCGCACGCCTGCACAACCTGAAGCTCCAGTCCGGCCGGTTCTTCTCGCAGCGGGACTACGACGACTGGCGCAAGGTCTGTGTCATCGGGCCCGATGTCAAGGAGAAGCTGTGGCCCGAGGAGACGGCGGAGGGCACAACACTGCGTGCTAGTGGGGTGACGTTCACCGTGATCGGCGTAACCCAGTCGAAGGGGCGCTCCATGGGACAGGACGTGGACAAGGACGTCTATGCGCCGCTGAGCACCTGTCAGAAGCGGATCACGGGAAATGACAACGTCTATCTCATGTGGGCGCAGACGTCCGCCGTCGAGCAGACGGAGGAGGCGGCCGATCAGATCTGGGCGGTGCTGATGAGGCGCCACGACAACCAGCCCGACTTCACGGTTGACTCCCAGTCCCGCATTCTGGCCGCCATCGACAAGATCCTCGCCATCTTCGCCCTCGTTCTGGGGGGAGTGGCGGGGCTGGCGCTGCTGGTGGGGGGGATCGGGATCATGAACATCATGCTAGTGTCGGTGACCGAGCGCACCCGGGAGATCGGTCTGCGAAAGGCCGTCGGGGCGAAGCGGCGGCACATCATGATCCAGTTTCTGACAGAATCCATGACCCTCTCGGGGATCGGAGGCATCATGGGCGTCGGATTCGGAGCCGGCATCTCCTGGGTGGTCGAAGCCGCCACGAAGGGCAGGATGCCCACGCACGTCCCCGTGTGGATGGCCTTGGGGGCGTTCGGCTTCGCCTGTGGCGTCGGCGTTTTCTTCGGCATCTATCCGGCCTGGCGTGCGTCGCGGCTCGACCCCATCGAGGCGCTGCGGCATGACTGATCAGCGCGGTCCACGAAGGAGCGTCCGGGCACAGGGCAAGGGAGACTTCGAAATGCGTGTGATGGTACTGAAGATGTCGGCCGCCGTGGCAATCATGGCGCTGGGGGCGTTCGGAGCCGCCGCGGCCACAGAGCTGCCCGACCGTCCGCTGGATCTGGAGGGCTGCGTTGCTCTGGCGCTGGAGTACAATCCCTCGCTCACGATGGCCGCACAGGGCGTGCGGGCCTCCGCGGCCGGGCTTCGGCGGTCGGCCTCTGCATACTACCCGTCGGCGCTGTTCCTGGGCACTCGGGGCCGAACCGGGGGGACGTCGTTCCTGGACACGCCGACTGGGAGCATCTCATTCTCCACTTCGACAGAGCGATCAGAGGCGGAAGTCCGTCTCAATCAGGTGGTATGGGAGGTGGGCCGGAAGGAGTCCGTGCGCAGCGCGCGACATAGTCTGGGCGCTTCTCGGGCACGAGAGCAGGCGGCGATCACGGATCTGGTGCTTGCCATAGCACAACGGTACTACGGGGCGCTCGCCGCGGAGCAGTTGGTCGAGGTACAGCAGGCGAATCTGACGGCGGCGGGCGATCACGAGAAGCTGGTCCGGGCGCGGGTGGCGGTCGGGGAGACTGCGCCGGTTGACGTCGCTCCGGCGGAGGCGGATGTGGCCGGCGCCGAATTCGCCCTGCTGCAGAGCAAGAACAACGCCGACCTGGCAAAGGCACAGTTGAAGATGGAGATGGGGGTGCCGCCGACTTACCGCCTACGCCTGGCACAGCCCGAAAAGGAAGGTAACGGACTCACGATTCCCACGCTGGAGGAGTGTCTCGCCCTGGCCCGGGAAGAGCGGCCGGAGCTGGCGGCGATGCGGGAGGATGTGGCGGCCGGCGAGGAGAGTGTGAGACTGGCGAAGTTGCGGCAGTGGGGGAGTCTGGCGTTATGGGCAGAGTACGATATCGGTATCGCCGGGCCTATGCGAGGCACGGAGACGTGGGCCGCAGTGGTCTCCGTGGCCGGGGTGCTGTTCGACGACGGCAGCCGGGAGGCAGATGTGGAGGCAGCGCGCGCGGGGGTCGAATCGCTGAAGGCACAAGAGCAGCAGTTAATCAACAGCATCGGGCTGGAAGTTGAGAGCGCGCTGCTCGGAGTCGAGACGGCCGGAAAGAGCGTGGAGGCGGCGCAGAAGGCGGTGGCGAGCGCGGAGGTGCAGCTGGCGGTGGCTCAGGGCAAGTACCGCCAGGGCGTCGGCATCTTCGTGGAGATACTGGATGCGCAGGAGGCGGTGGCACGCGCCCGCAGCAACCGCGTGCGGTCCGTCTTCGACCATCAGACGGCGCTGGTCGGCCTGAAGAGGGCAACCGGAACGCTGACGCATTCGCCGGAGAACGAGGGCGGCTCGTGATCGCAGCAGTGGACCTGGCAAGGGAGTACCGGATGGGGTCGGTGCGAGTGCGGGCGCTGCGGGGCGTGTCACTGTCAGTGCCCGAGGGTGAGTTCGTGGCTATCATGGGTCCCTCGGGATCCGGGAAGTCCACCTTCATGAACATGGTGGGGTGCCTGGACCGGCCGACGTCGGGGAGCTATCGGCTGAATGGCATGGAGGTTTCGACGCTGTCCGACGACCAGCTGGCCGACATCCGCAACGCGCGCATCGGGTTCGTCTTCCAGACGTTCAACTTGCTGCCGCGGATGGATGCTGTTCGCAACGTGGAGCTGCCGCTGCTGTACGCCAGCGGGAGGCGCAGAAGGGAGCGCGCAGAGAGGGCGTTGGAAGCCGTCGGGCTCGCCGGCCGCTTTCACCACCGACCGTCGGAGATGTCCGGGGGCGAGCAGCAGCGGGTGGCGGTCGCCCGCGCCCTGGTCAACGATCCGGCTCTCATCCTGGCGGATGAGCCTACCGGCAATCTGGACACGCGGACGGGGCAAGAGATCGTGGTCATCCTCCAGGAGCTAAATCGCCAGGGAAAGACGATTATTCTCGTCACTCACGAGAGGGATATCGCTCGACACGCGCAGCGGATCGTCAGCTTCCGCGACGGGCGGACTGTCTCGGACGAGCCGGTCACGGACCCTCTCGATGCTCGCACGGTGCTGGCTGGCATGCCGGCGGCCGACGCAGGAGAGTAGAAGCTGTTTCATAGCCTCCATCTGAGGTTATGAAACAGCAGCACAAGCCGCCAGGCTCCAGCAGGCGCATTTCATGCCAGCGTCTCTAGCGGACAGCGAGGCGAGTGAGGGTTATGAAATGCGCTCTAGAAGCTGTTTCTTCTTCTTCGCCCCGGCCTTCTTCCCGCATCTGCCGCAGCTCACGGAGGCGACAGCCTTTCCGGAGGGGGTCCACGGCGGGGGGTGATTCGACGCTGGCGCGCTTCCGGGCGGGGGATGCCACGCGCCCCAAGTACGCCCCCCAAGTTTGGGGGAAGCGGACACAATACGGGGAGGGAATTGGGGCTCCCAAGAGGGGGATGATTTACGCCGGGCGTGGAAATGAGTGAGCGGAAGATCCGCCGGCGCGGCCGCGGGCCACGCCGGCGCGATGCGCGGAAGGGACGGGATGGACGAGGGTCTGAGAAAAGAGATAGAACGCCTGGTCGATGCAGATGTGCAGGATGAGCTGCCGGAGGCGGTCGAGGCCGAGCTTCGCCGTCTGATGGCGGATGACGAGCGCCGACTGATCAGCCTTTGTGCCGACATCACGCCCGACGGGGAGTACGGGGAGCGCTGGTTCGTGGCGACGGACCGTCGCCTGGCTCTGCTGGCGACTGAGAACGGCGAGGCCCGGGTGGAGGTGGAGGTCCCCTGGAGCCAGGTGCGGCGCCTCCGTCTGCGTGACTTCATCGGGGGGGGCTCTCTGGAGGCCATCACGGAGCAGGAGGCGGTGGAACTGCCGCGGTTCAGCCGCACTCTGGCCCCGCAGTTCGCGCGCGCCTACCACATCTTGCGCCGCCTGACGAGCGAAGAGGATGCAAAGGGGGGGAAGGGCCCGGGGGGGAGGCACATGCAGCGAGCGCTGCGCTGTAAGATCTGCGGTCGGGCGCTCCCCCGGTGGTCGGAGATCTGCCCGTTCTGCATGGAGCGGGTGAAGCTGCTGCGCCAGCTCGTCAGCTATCTGGGACCATACAAGGCGATTGCGATCACCGGATTCCTGCTAACCGTGAGCTTCTCCTTGCTGTCGCTGCTGCCGGCATACCTCACGAAGGTCCTCATCGACGAAGTGATCGTGCCCAGGAACTATGCCGGTCTCTGGAGGCTGCTCTCCTTCTTTCTGGGCATCTACCTGGTGCGCGCGGTCATCGGAGTCGTGCGTGCCTACATCATGGAGTGGATCGGGGCGCACGTCGTCTACGACATGAGAGTCCAGGTTTACGATCACCTGCAGATGCTGTCTCTCGGGTTCTTCAGTCGGAAGCAGACGGGACAGATAATGTCGCGCGTTACCAACGACATCATGCGTCTTCAGTACTTCATAGCCGAAGGCCTCCAGGAGATTCTCGTCAACATCTTCACCGTCCTGATCATCTGCGTGATGCTGTTCGTCGCGCATGCCAAGCTGGCAGCGCTCACCTTGCTGCCCATCCCGCTGATCGGCCTGAGCACCTATGTGTTCGGGACGCTCATCCATCCGGTCTTTCACAAAGTGTGGCGGCGGATGGCGAGCCTGACCGCGGTGCTGGCTGACGCCATCCCCGGCATCAGGGTCGTCAAGTCCTTCGCCCAAGAGGACCGGGAATCGCGTCGGCTTCGCGGGCGCAGTGAGGAGCTACTGGTCCAGGAGCTGAACGCGGCGAAGCTGTGGGCTCTGTTCTTTCCGCTGTTCGGTCTGACGACCGCGGCGGGTTCTCTCATCGTTTTCGGCTACGGCAGTCTCCAGGTCATGCAAGGCGCCATGACGCTGGGGGTGCTTGTCATGTTCATGCAGCTCATGTGGCAGTTCTACTGGCCCGTGCAAATGCTGGGCGAGATGAATCACAGGATTCAGCACGCGCTGACCTCGGCCGAGCGCGTATTCGAGGTGCTGGACACGTCGCCGGAGATCCTGGACGCAGATGGATCCCTCAAACTGTCCGAGGTGAAGGGGCGGGTGGAGTTTCGCGATGTCACCTTCAGCTACGAGCCGGGAAAGCCCGTGCTATCTGATATCAACTTCGTCGCCGAACCGGGCGAGGTAATAGGCCTGGTGGGGCCCAGCGGCGCCGGCAAGAGCACTCTGGTGCACCTGCTGAGCCGTTTCTATGATGTGGACGGCGGCCAGGTCCTGCTGGACGGCCACGACGTGCGCGACATGTCTCTGCACTTCCTCCGCCAGCAGATAGGCGTAGTGCTCCAGGAGCCGTTCCTCTTTCACGGCACGGTCTCGGAGAACATCGGCTATGGGGTCCCAAATGCCAACCCCGCGGAGATCATCGCGGCGGCGAAGGCGGCCAATGCCCACGACTTCATCGTTAACCTGCCCCACGGATACGACACTGTAGTTGGCGAGCGCGGCCAGCTTCTCTCCGGGGGGGAGCGCCAGCGGGTCTCCATCGCGCGGGCGATCCTGATGAACCCGCGCATCCTGATCCTGGACGAGGCCACCTCGTCGGTGGACACGGAAACGGAGATGCTGATCCAGCAGGCGCTGGATCGGCTGGTCACGAACAGGACTACATTCGCCATCGCGCACCGGCTCTCGACCTTGCGTAAGGCGAGCAAGATCATCGTCATGGAGCATGGCCGCATCGCTGAGATGGGCAGCCACAATGAGCTGCTCGACGGCGATGGGCTGTACAGTCGGCTCTGCAAGCTCCAGGCGGAGCTGTCCAAAGTGCGGGCGTGGTAGTGAGAGTTCCGCAAGGCCCTCTCGTGAAAGAACCCAAGGACAATCAGGCGGAGGCGCCTGCCGACGCGAGCTGGGAGGCAGAACTAGGCCGACTCGAAATAGTGGGGCCCGACCGGGTTCGCATCTGGCAGGACAAATTCCATCGGCTGCACGTGCAAGTAGAGGGCGAGACCGAGCACGTGGACGTCAAGCCCGCGCGCGCGTTCCCGATTTCGGGCGCGGCCGACCTTGTCAGCTTCCTCGACCAGGATGACAAGGAGGTCGTGCTGCTACAGAATCCCAACGGCTTGGACCCCGAAAGCCGGCGGACGCTCGAGGAGGAGCTCGGCCGCACTTACTTCGTGCCGAAGATCACGTATGTCTATGACATCGAGGACTCGCACGGGGCGGCGCGCTGGGAGGTGGAGACGGACCGCGGTTATCGGGTCTTCGACGTGCGGGATCGGGAGGACGTGCGCGTGCTGGACGGCACGCGTGTTCTTCTCCAGGACGCCGACGGCAATCGCTTCGAGGTCGAGGATCTCACCGCTCTGGACGGCGGGAGCCGGAGGCTGATCAACGACGAGATATAGACCTGCCGGGCCCGGTCCGCTTCCCAGTGAGAGCGGCTGGGGGTGAGTGAGAGCGGCCGGGGGTCAGTGAGAGCGGCCGGGGGTCAGT
>Ga0114922_10001287_pt1 | contig 23985 bp, 14 predicted proteins | sample AartaG_FD_100975 | JGI IMG/M metagenome (GOLD analysis project Ga0114922, IMG submission 100975) | Deep subsurface microbial communities from Aarhus Bay to uncover new lineages of life (NeLLi) - Aarhus_00045 metaG | ecosystem: Environmental > Aquatic > Marine > Oceanic > Sediment | place... | reverse complement strand
TATCCCGAACTCCGCCTCCGCTACACCCGTATTGCCATAATCGTCTCCCGTAATACGCACCCGTACCTTAAATGTCTGCCCCGAGTCGGATAACCCCCCCGGCTCATCGCAGCCCCGCGCTGCAAGCGTCCAGGCCGCATCACCGGCCCCGCCGCCGGCCGCCGTTGTCGGTGCCAGGCTGACGTCCTCTGGCAGCACAATCTCCCACTCATAGCTGTAGCTGCTGTTACTCATCGGGTCGTCCGTAATCGAAACACCCGCCGTCAGGGTAGAACCCGTCTGCCCCGGCAGGTTCTGATACGTCCACGAATCATCCAACTCCAAATCAGCCGTCACAGGACACTGAGAATATTTCACCGTCAAGTAACCGCCACCAACACCCGCAACGTATACATTCCCTAGGCTGCCTAAAGCCACGGCCGTGCCAAAGTCAATGTTGTTCGGAGGCCCGTCATACTCCGCTATCCAGATAGGCTCGTTGCTATCCGGTCCGTACTTGATTGTTGCAAAATTCCCGGATGGTGGCTCTGGATCACCGATTCCGGGGATATGTATGTTTGCAGTACCCGTAACATACACATTACCCGATTCATCCAAAGCTATATCTGATGGCGCGTCCATAATACTTTTCGCCCCGTCGTACAGTGCAATCCACTCTGGCTCGCTGCTTTCTGGACCGTACTTTATCGTCACGTAGTCTTGCGACGAGCCTGAAACCACGCCACTTACGTAAATATTCCCTAAGTCATCCACCACTATATTATCGCCGGAATCCCAATCGGTTCCCGGACCGTCATACCTGGCCACCCAGACTTCATCACCGTTCGCGTCGTACTTAATCGTGCATATATCGCCGCTTTCGCCCGCGCCTTCACTCGCACCCGTAACATAGATATTGCCCGAGCCATCTATGGCCAGTGCCTCGCCAAAATCGTGGCTGTTGCCCGGCCCGTTATATCTCACTGCCCAGGCCTCAGTACCGTCCGCCTCGTACTTAATCGTCACGATATCCTGGTTCCCGGGCGCGCCTTCACTTTTGCCCGTAACGTATACATTTCCCGAATCATCCACCGCAACCGCCGTGCCGCTGTCCCATCCATGATTATCATATCTGGCAACCCACGCCTCGCTGCCGTCCGCGTTGTATTTGATTGTGGCTATATCGTCTTCGCTGTCCACGCTGTAGCCAGTAACATACACATGCCCTGAACCATCCACAGCTATCGCCTCCACCTCGTCCCAACTATGCCCGGGCCCGTCGTATCTCGATACCCACGCAGCAACATTGCTGTCAGGACTATATTTGATGGTCAGATAGTCCACACTGTTGTCAACGCTATCACTGGTGCCGGTAACGTACACATTACCCGAATCATCCAGAACCATCGCGCGGGCCCCATCATCAGCGCTCGCCGGCCCGTTGTAACGGGCAACCCATAATTCTGTTCCATCCGAGTTGTACTTCACCGTGGCATAGTCACTGCTTGTGTTTTCGCCATAACTTAAACCCGTTACATAGATGTTTCCTGCGCCGTCCACAGCAATATCGCGGGCCTCATCGGGATAAAGCTTTATCTTCTGCCCGTGGTACCACGCCACCCACTCTTCAAGCCATCCGGCCGCACAGCCTATACCGACGTAGCTGCCCGTGTAATTCTGGCTTGATATGTCGCTGCTCAAATCACTATATACTCTGTTTGCAGGGCCAAAAGACCAGTCCGTTTTTCCCGGCGTTACAGTCCCCGACCACGGCCGGGGTACCACAGGCACTAAATCCGGAACCGTCAATTCGTAGTAGCCGCTTGCGTCCGTTATCGCCGAGCCGCCAAGATGGTCTCCATAAACCTGAACACCCTCTATCCCTTCTCCGCCGGAAGTCTTGACGTACCCCACAATCGTCGGAGTCGGCTCCGCCGTGTATGTCCCTGCATGGTTCTGGTCTGCTATATCAGCCGTCAAATCGGAATATACAATATTCGCCGGCGAAAAAGACCAAAGGTCCTTACTCGGTGTCACCGTCCCGCTCCACGGCTCCGGCACCGCGTCGCCGCTCGAAACAGTCAGCTCATAATAGCCGCCGTCGCCCGTTGTCGTGGATTCGCCGGTACTCGCCGATACCAACGCATCCCTCAGGCTGTATCCGTCGCTGGTCTTCACATACCCCGAAATAGTCGGGGTTGGGTCTGCCGTATATGTCCCCGTATAGTCGCCCCCGGGCTGGTCCGTGGTAATATTGGAGTAAGCCACTATTCCCGGCGAAAAAGACCAGTTGCTCATGCTCGCGGTTACCGTCGCCGTCCATGGCACCGAAACTTCCAGTTCATAATAACCAGCCACATTTGTCGTATCCGTCTCACCCGTGCTCGCCGAAACCACTACACCCGCAATTGGATAAGCGCCTGACGTCTTCACAGACCCGGAAACCGTGACAAATGAAGGCCCTGCGGCAACGATAATCGTATAATCCTCCACTTCTCCAAAGCTCGCACCCCCGCAGGGACTCAAACTGTCAAAACTCGAATCATTTATGCGTACTCGCAATCTACACTCGCCCGCCAGCGCCGTCCCCGGCGGCGTAATCGTCGCCGTATAAGGCCCCACACCAGGACTCCCCGACACTGGAGTAATCCTCTCGCCCGTGTCAGCAAAATCTTTGTCCTGGTTCCAGTCCACCCAGATGCCGCATTCATCTACCGAGTAACCCTCACCGTTTGTGACCGTTATCAGGTGGCTCGTGCCGATTTCCATTGTCGTTGACATCGATGTATAATCAGAATACGGGCTGCGACCCGTCCCCGTATTGTTGATACTTCCCACCTGCACCCCGCTTATGTACTCGTAGTAACCGCCACCCACTGCTGCGCAGTAACCTGATGGGTCGTCATAATAAACTTTTATCGTCCACCAGTTGATATATCCCTGGTCATACATGCCCCAATCTCCGCCCCACAGCTCCCATTGCTGGTTCACTGGTTCGTCGGCAAAATCTGTAATCCCTGTTACGGTTCCCCCGAAATATCCCGGCGAATCCGTATCCTGCCACCAGAGTACATATTGGTGGTCCCCGCTGTAGTCGAACAGAACCACTACCACATCCTCCGGCCAATCATGGTAAACCTCCCAGTAAACGTCCAGGCATGTGCTCGGAGTGCCCGGCGGCGCCCCAGATATGGTAATCGGGCTCATGGCCGTAACGTAGCCGGGGGTGTTGTCGGTCATCCAATAATTGCTAGCGTTGGTACCTTCTTGATAAATACCTGCACAGTTCGCCTGGACTGTCGGGTCGTCCTCCTGTTTCTCGCCATCAGCCGCAGAACCTTCAAACAGCAGGAATTTCCGCACCACCTTAACCTCGGCGCCGGCCTCTGCAAGAGCCTGCACCTGCCCGACCGGCAGCTGCACCTTCACTCGCTTCGGGCCGGACAGTACCTCCACATCATTGCCCGGCGCTCTCGGCAAACCCGAGATATCCTCCACGCTCAACTGCTCGCTTGCAACTATCTCAACCTCCGCGAATTTGCGGGGAAAGCGCGTAACCTGCTGACGGTTCACCCGCAACGCCTTGATGTCTCTTGCCGGTTCCTTTGTTTCCGCCCGGACACTTTTGTCACCCCCTTCTGCCTGCAAAACCAGCGCAAATACTGCCATAAGGATTGTTAATAGCATGCCCGCTTTAGAACGGTTAGACGATTCCATTTCCGTCCTCCTTTCTGAATTTTGGGTGTTAACTTGACAACTTCCTCCTCTGATACGGCTTGAAGAGTAAGATAATTATAACCTGAACTCGCCGCTGATTCAACTATATTTTATGTTTTTTTCGGGTTTTTCGCGGCGAATTTACCGAAATCCCCTACCAGAAATCCCGATTTACACCCCCAAATCCCCTTCCCCCGCTCATTTTCTCATCGCCCGCCGATGTACACCCGCGCAGTCCTCTATCGGTTCACGGGCACAATTGGTTCCCACTGCACCTTTGCAGCACCTAACAGTGTGCCCGTCGCAAAGGCCAAATCAACCTGCGCTATTTGATACTCGGCCAATGCCTGGATCTCGGCGCTTTGCGCCTCTTCAAACTTTGTCTGAGCATCAAGAACATCCGTTGACGTCCGCAAACCAAGCTCAAACTGCCTCTTCTCTGCTTGAAACAGCCTGCCAGATAAGATTGTGTTCTGCCTGCTCGCAAGTATGCGCTGCCAGTTCGCCTCAAGCTGGTCTACCGCCTTAAGAACCTCAAGTTCAATAAGTGTCTGCCGCCGCTCACGCGTCGCCAATCGCTGCCTCCGAACGTATAACGCCTGCAGCAAGCGACTCTTCGCCGCTTCATTACCCAGTGGCACCAATACCTGCAGCCCAAAGAAATGGTCCTCAAATTTCTTGTCGTAAAGCAAATCGTACGCGTCACTCCTCGTCGCACCAAGACCGTTTATATTGTATGTATAATCCAAAGTCACCACTGGAAGAGCCTGGTTCCGCAGAAAGTCTATCGTGCTGATATCCTTCGCAAGCGCAAGTTCCAGTTCCAGCATCTCCATACGATTTTCAATACCAGCCGTAACCATCCGCTGTCCATCTAATTCATAATGGACCGGGTCTGGCTCCGTAGCGACAATCAACATCGTAGGTGTTTGAGTCTCCAAACCGGGCTTGTTCAAAATCTGTTTAAGCTCACGCTCCCTGTCGCGGACACTGTTCTCGGCAACGATAATCCCCTCCAGCCGTTCAGCCACGCCCGATTCAGCACGGATGACCTCCACCAGCGCCCGCTCCCCCAACTCCACAAAACGCCGTGCCTGTTCAAGCTGCGCCTGCGCCAAATCGTACTGCTGTTTCCGCACTCCCAGTTCCCGCCTCGCCGCGTAAAGACGCCAGTACGCTCGGTCCGCCGCCGCTATAACCCGTATCACGTCCAGTTTCGTCTGCGACTCAATTATCTGCCGGTCATACTCCGCAATACGAATCGAGTGTGTATTCGCCCGGTTGCCCGCATTGCGCAGCAGCGGCTGACTGATCGAAACCGAAAAATTAGTACGGTATTCAGGATTAAGCGCTTCACTGAACTCGGAAAAAATCTCGTCCGTTTTGGTACGCCGGTCAACAACGTCAAAACTCACTGTCCCCCCGGTTCGCAGCGGCATCCGAACTCCAAGGCCTACGCGTGAACTATCTACTTGCGAGCCGGCCAGTTTTGTTGATGTAGGCATATCTGCCTTGGAATATGAGATATCAGAAACAAACGCCCACTCAAACTTCGCATCCTCTTCGCTGACACGCTCCGCCGCGATGGCCGGGCTGATAAGCTGCACCTTAAGGCTCAGATTATTGCCCAGCGCCAGTGCCCGGGCCTCCTCCAGAGTAAGCTCCAACTCCTCCGCTGCCGCTTCATTGCCATCGGCCGGCGGCTCCTCCTTAGACTTCATTTGGTCCAAATCAAGTACTTTTATCCGCCGAACCTTCTCCGGCGGTACTTGCATCTCGTAAAACTCTTCCTTACCGCCATTTTGTTCGCACCCGCCGATTACCAGCAGAACGAACCATACAAAAAACACAAAACACTTTCTCACATTATATCGCTTCTCACTCATGTCTAAGAGCCTCAATAGGGTCGAGTCTGGCCGCCTTAATCGCCGGAAACATCCCGAAACACACACCGACCGAACCCGCAAAACCAAACGAAAGAGCTATCGCCCACATCGGAATATATGTCTTCTCCAGAAGAGGATTTATCCCCGCTATCCCTAACGTCAAAAGCTCGCCTACACCCACACCGACAAGCCCCCCGAAAAAGCACAGAATAATCGCTTCAACAAGAAACTGCGTCAGAATTGCGGACCTTCTTGCACCGACCGCTTTTCGAAGTCCGATCTCCCTCGTGCGCTCCGATATCGATACAAGCATGATGTTCATGATTCCCACACCGCCGACAAGCAGCGAAATGCCCACGATTCCGCCGGCCACTAATGTCATTACAAGAGCTATCTTGTTAAATGTCTCTATCGCGCTCTTAAGAGATTCGACCCTGAATGTATCGTGGTCACCAGGTCTGATTCGACGCGCACGACGCAGAAAAAACTTTATCTCCGCAACCGCTTCTTCAAGCATCTCCGTTGATTTACTCTCCGCCAGAGCCATAATCCACGGCTTGCCGAACTTGGAACTCATCTTAAAAGGAACAAAGACCTCATAGTCCTCTCGACTGTCCCCGCCAAACTCCATTCGCGCTCGTCGCTCGATGACTCCGACGATGCGAAAGGTATTATGACCGATACGAATCGATTCCCCGATGCAGTCTTTGTCCATCCGAAGCTTGTCGCGCAGTTGAGGCCCCACGAGGCAGACCGGCCGAGTCTCATCAATCATCGAAAGCTTCCTGCCAAGGACCATCGGCCGGCTCTCGACCTCGTGCCACGATGGTTCCACTCCGACTATCTGCACACCCTTTACAGACCTTTCGCCGTGCCGAACGTTCTGTCCCGTATAACTTACGCGACTGCATCTGGCCACAGAAGGACAATGTTCGAGTATGTCCTCAAACTCCTCAGCCTCAAACCGAAAATGCCACCAGGGAAGGTGGCTCTGCGGTCCTTTGTCCGGCCTTTGCGGCTGAACAATTATGGTATTGCTTCCAAATGTCTCGACCTGGCTCAGTATTTGGGCCTTCAACCCCGTCAGCGCCGCAATTACTGCTGTCACCGATGCAACGCCAATCACAATACCAATCGTCGTAAGCAGCGACCGCGTCTTGTTCGCCCAGATTTGACTAAGCGCAAGATACATGCTCTGATACAAAAGCTGCACAAAAACCAGTGGTGCCGAAAGCAGTGCCCTCATAGCATCTTCCCCTCCCCATCGCCCCTGCCAAGTATGTCGTCTTCCGCCGCCAGGTCACTGCAGATACGCCCGTCCTCTAACCGAATTATTCGTTTGGTATGTTTGGCCACATGTTCTTCATGCGTCACCATAATTATGGTCTGGCCCTCCCGGTGAAGCTGGTCGAACAATTCGAGGATGCTCTCGCTCGTCTTGCTGTCCAGGTTCCCCGTGGGCTCATCTGCAAGTAGAATACTCGGGTTGCACACTAGTGCCCTCGCGATAGCCACACGCTGCTTCTCACCGCCCGACAGTTGGTTCGGCCTGTGTTTTATTCTCTCGCCCAGCCCCACTCGCTCCAGCGACGTCTTGGCGCGTTTGCGCCGCGTGAGCCAGCCGTCGCGCGAATAAATCAAAGGTATCTCCACATTCCTGAGTGCCGTCAACTGCCCAAGCAGCTCAAACGATTGAAAAACAAAACCTATCCGCTCATTTCGGACCCGCGCCAGCTCAGCGTCACTAAGCTGCGTCGTGTCCTGCCCGTCCAGCTCATAGTATCCCGAACTTGCCCTGTCAAGACAGCCCAGCACGTTCATCAGCGTGCTCTTGCCCGAGCCCGACTGGCCCATTACCGCCACGTACTCGTTCTCAAACAGTCTCAGGTCGATTCCGTCAAGCGCGTGGATACGCTCGACACCAACCTTATAAATCCGTTTGACGTCCTCGAGTCGAATTATTAATTTGCCGTTTTCCGCGGTCATTTCTCAGGTTCATTGGCCTCGGCCTGCTTGCTTTCGGCCTTCTTATCTGCCTCCACCTCACGCTCATCTTTCAAATTCTGGTCGTGCTTCAGGCCGTCGAGCACCTTATAAGGTCCGACCACTATCCCATCTGCTTCGCTGACCCCGGCCGTTATTATCGTATGCGTCAGGTCACTTGCACTTATCTTCACCGGCGTCACAACCGCCTTGCCGTCGTTGTAACGGTAAACCACCGTCGCATGACTCTTGTTCTTGTCCAGCTCAGCACAGTTGTCCCGAATCTCCAAAGGCAGGCTGTCAACCTCACGCGCCAGGACCGCCTGGCTCGGGACCTTAATCACGCCCGCGTGCCTCCGCGTCTGGATATCAACGTCCGCCGTCAACCCGGAGTATAGCTTGCCCACGTTGGCGTCGTTCTCGAGCAGTATCTCCGTCCTGAAGTACTTTGTCCCGTTCCGCGACCACCTGTGCGTCAACGCTATCGAATCAACCGTTCCCTTAAGCTCGATGTCCTCAAACGCCTGCACGTAAACCTTTGCCTCCTGCCCGACCTGCAGCTCGCCGATATCCGCCTCGTCAACCTCCGCCACTACCAACATCTGCGACAGGTCCGCAACCTCCATAATCACCGTCCCCGGATTGTTCATCGTCCCCGTCATGACCACCTCGCCAACCTCGGCGTTAATGCGCGTCACCACACCGTCAATCGGGGACCTTATCATCGTGTAGCTAAGGGCCTCCTCCGCCTGCTCTATCCGCGCATCCGCCGCCTCGAGATTGTGCTTCAGCACCACCAGATTCAACTCCGCCGACTCCAGCATATGACTCGCCGCCGCGAATTGCGCCCTCAGTCCATCGGCCCTGTATTTCGCCGTGTCGAAAAGCGACTGACTTATGTCCTGCGATTCCAGCAAGCCCTTCTTCCGCGCGAAGTCCCGCTCGGCCTCTTCCAGTGACGCCGCTAACCCCTCCAGCGCCGCCCGCTGACTCGCGATTCCCGACTTCTCAACTTCAATATGAGCGGCCTGGGCCGAACGGCCCGCCTGCGCCGAACGAAGCTGGCTCTCTAAGTCCTTCGCGTCCAGCTGAATCAGTACCGATGGGGCAACCGGAGGCTCCCCCGCTGGGTCCCCGCACGTTACCCGGTCTCCCTCCTCATACGGCATCTCCACAATACGCGCAGAGACCTTTGCGCTTATCTCCACCTTCTTCAGCGGTTCAATCTCTCCCGGGGCGCTGACAAACTCAACCAGTTCCCCGCGCTCGGCCTTTTCTATACGGACCGTCTCCACCTTCTTCGACTTGCGCGCTCTCCAGGCCCACAGCCCCGCCCCGGCCAAAACCACTACTGACACAACTACCACAACTATAATCTTACGGGACTTCCTCACGCCAAATCCTTTCACACAGACTATTCTGAACCCTTTATTGTACCATATTTAAAACCCAATTACAAACACTTCTCATAATTTTGTCGCAGGTTATAGCTGGTAGATTGCAGTTTTCCGCGATTTCCTTCACAAAATTCGCCCCAGCCCACCTTGCCTGCCATGAGCGCAGCCTCAGTCTCCAGGCTCTTTAAAGACACAGAAAGACTCCGCCAGCATGTCGTGTAGTGCACGTTTTCTGAAGGTAAATGCAACGACAACGCAGTCGATTATTATGAAAATGCCTACAAGATAACCAAGCGCATCCAGGAAACCCTTCTCTTGCGCTTGACCGAGTTCTACAAATGACCTGGCAGATTCGAACTGTGGTGATGAAAATAGAATCACTTGACCTACCAAGGTAATGGCGGAATACACTAAAAAGGGAAGAAATCGAACATATGCACAGGCCACAGAGAGCTTATTGCCGTTATCGTAGATGACTTTGATCCGACAAGCCATCTTGCCCAGCGTTGCCCCGAAATATGATTCCATGAAAGGTTTATATACGAGCCCCGGCAGGCTTATCAGGATTAACACAAACGTGCTCTTGAGTCTGAACATATTCCAGAAGACCAGAATCATGATCGGGATAAATACTAAAGTATCGATGATATGTGCACCGACCCTGATCCAGAACCCTGCCGGGCGTGAGTAATTTTCCATCGGTTCCGCACAATTGGAGCAGAATTCCACCCACTTTTTAAAATCCTGTCCGCAGCTTTTGCATTTTCTCTTGTCCATGCCTTCTCCTCATCTTAAGTAAAATTCGTCTGTTATCCTGCATTTTACAGGTGATGTCATAATAACACAATATGCCGTCCGATTTCAACACCTCCGGCTAATTTCTTCTCCCTTCTTACTTCTTGGTCTTGCGTCTTACCAATCCCGCTTGGGGCCAACCCCCACAATCTGAAATTTGAGATGTGTAATTTGAAATTAACGCATCGGGCACGGACTACTTACCGAATTCTGTCCAAATATCCCCCGCCGTATTGCGTTCGCAATCGACCTGTCATGCCACGTTCACCGCACCGTCGCAATTCACATCACAGTGGCGCAGCGCATAAACCCCTGCCGACCCAGTCGCCAGAATACATTCGCTATCGAGCGGTCCGCGGCGTTTACCACCCCGTCATTATTAATATCACCTAAAAGTGCTATCCCAAACCTATTCGCTTTGGGCTTTACACCCTCAGTGGGAAAATATTCCGAAGGTATTTCATATCATTGGCTTATGCTTTCAAGCCCTTTATGACATCCGATTCCAGCTTCTCGTTTGCTTTTAGCATCTCATCGTAGGTGAGTACGCTGCCCTTGTAAGCGGCGTCACGAGCAAGAATCGATGCCAGATTGCTTCGTACACTTGGACCTACGGTTGTATTGGCGAACTGGCCCTTGGTTATATTGTCGTAAAATGTAGCGATGTTGGCAGAGGTGCCTTCGGGATAGAGGTTGCCCGTCTCGCCTCCTTTGTAAGGATTGCTGCCAAGGATAGACACTTTACCACCGTAACGCGTATCAATCGCTCCATCCAGGCCGTACATCGTACAGCCAATATTACCGAAATGACCTCCATCGCATTGTTTGGCTATAAGGTTGACAAGAACATTATTTGGGAAATGGTATATTGCGACAAAATGATCCCAAATATCTCCGTACTCATAGTGTTTTCGTCCGCCTGAACCATACGCACTAACAGGGTCGGCATCCAGTATCCAGGTAGCAACATCAATGGCGTGAATGGTTTGTTCGACGAGAATGTCACCGGAGAGCACTTTGTCCAGTCCCCAGGCCTTAAGGCGAGTTTCAGGGTCAGTGGGATTTTCCTTAAGAATAGGCTCAACCGGGTTCCAACCATGCTTCCAGACGTCGCCGCACTTAAAGGAAGCCTCACCACAAACCATACGCCCTATTTCACCGTACTGAGCCCGCTTGACTGCCTCGCGATAGAACTCATTTGCGCGCGTCTGGAAATCAACATAAAAGACGAGCTTCTTGGCCGTGGCCTTCTTGCCGCTCAAGCCTATGAGCTTGCAGCCGGGCACGTCAACTGTAGCAGGCTTGGCCACCATTACATGTACCCCGGCATCCACCGCCGCCGCAGCCTGCTCAGCGTGAAAATACGGCGGGCTCTCAACCGCCACCGCATCCACGCCCGACTCCAGAAGCTTCTTATAGCCTGACAGGGTTGCGTAGCGGCGGGCTTTGTCCACGCCAAACTGCTCGCCGAGTTCGTCAACTCTGTCCTGGAAGTAATCGGCGGCGGCGAATATCTCGTATCCCCCGTGCTTTTGGAACAAATCAGTTATCCATTTTCCGCGCATGCCGCAACCGATGATTCCGAGCTTTATCTTCGAGTTGGCTTCTGTGCCGCGGACAAGGGAGGGTTTGATCAGTACAAAAGATGTAGCCGCCGCACCGGCGCCGGCAATAAAGTCGCGCCTTGATATCTTCCCATCACCACACTCGGTAGTTCTTTTCTCATCCTTCATAATCAGTACTCCTCAAATAAATAAGTTAACATAACACTTTTCTATTCTCGCAATCGCCTCACAACGCCAACAAGCAACTACAGGGTCCATCCCGACCGGTATTCACGGTGTATGTATTCATTTGCCTCAGGCACATTGGTAAACTTCATATTCGGCCCGTCCCAATTCAACTTCTCCCTTATCAGACATGAACCCCAGCCCCTTTCCTTACCCGTTAGAATCGCAACGTTCCCCAGCAATGCTGTTTCGGTCACCAAACTTGCGAAATCGAAATTCGAGCCCGTCGCCCTGCCGCTCTTGCAGGCCTCGACCCACTCCTTATAGTGCCCGTCTGACCGCGGCAGCGTCTTCTCTGGCCGTTTGTACGCCTTCATCTTCTCCTCCGGTATCAACCTCACGCTTTGGGCGCCCCAGCCTTCGGCAAGTATCTTGCCTTTGTCGCCGACAAAAATTATCCCGTCTTCTTGTGGCAGCATCCTGCCTTCTTCCAGTTCCGCCGGTCGACAAGGTAGCAACCCGCCGTCATACCAGTTCAGCTTCACCGCAGGCATATTGCCACGAGCGGGAAACTCGTAATGAACAATTGAAGCCAGCGGATATGTCTCCGAATTCATTCCCGTCGAGCTCGCCTCTACGCTTAGCGGATGTTTCAGCTTCAGGGCTTGGAAAATCGGCGCCATGTTGTGACTGCCCATATCTCCCAACGGCCCCGTCCCAAAATCCAGCCAGCCTCGCCATTTAAACGGTACGTACTCCGGATGATAAGGCCTGTACGGAGCCGGGCCGAGCCACAAATCCCAGTCCAGTGTAGATGGTACCGGCGGTGTGTCCTCCGGCCGACCGACTCCCTGTGGCCACATCCCCGCAGGCCGGTCAGACCATACGTGTACCTCTCGAACCGCCCCGATTGCACCGTTCCATATCCACTCACACAACAAACGCGGTCCTTCGAATGCCTGACCCTGGTTTCCCATCTGGGTGACAACCTTGGCCTCGCGGGCCGCATGGGCAACCATCCGGGTCTCATATATCGTATGCGCCAGCGGCTTCTCGCAGTAAACATGCTTGCCTGCCTTTATCGCCGCCATCGAGATTATCGCGTGCGTATGGTCCGGCGTAGCGACAACCACCGCCTCGATGTCCTTCTGCTTCTCTAACATCCGACGAAAGTCGCGGTATTTCTTCGCTTTCGGATACTTGTTGAACGTCTCGGCCGCATATTCCTCATCGACATCGCAGAGCGCTACTATGTTCTCACTTTCCATCTGCTTCAGGTCATCCGCTCCCTGCCCGCCGATGCCAATACCAGCGATGTTGAGTTTTTCACTCGGCGGGGTATTACCGGCGCCGCCCAGCACATGCCGGGGAACAATCGTAAACGCCATCGCAGCCCCCGCTGCACCTTGCATAAAATCACGGCGGGAAATCTTCCCGTTCCTGTCGTCTGTAGTTTTTTTGCGGCCTTTCATAACCAGTACTCCTCAAACAAATAAGTAAGCATAATATATTTCTATAGGCCAATAGGTAGTTACAACGTCCATCCCCGGCGGTACTGCCGGTGTATGTATTCATTTGCCTCGGGCAGGTTTGTGACTTTCATATTTGGGCCATCGTAGTAGAGCTTTTTGTGCATCATGCGCAGGGCGATGTTTCCGAGCAGAACGACTTCGGTAAATGGGCCGGCGTAGTCGAAGTTCGAGCCCGCGGGCTGGCCGCTCTTGCAAGCGTTGATCCATTCGGTGTGGTGGCCCGGCGAGCGAGCAATAGTCTTCGGCGGCCTGTTATATTCTTTCATTTTCGATTCCGGTATGATGCGTGCGCTGGTGCCTCCGTGGCTGCCGCCCATAATTTTGCCTTTGTCACCTATGAAGATTATTCCGCCAAGGTTGTTTCCCATTTGCCTGCCTTCTTCGAGTTCGGCCGGTCTGGGCGGCATCAGGCCGCCGTCGTACCAGGTAAGTGTGACACCGGGCATATTACCTTTGGCGCCGAACTCGTAACGGACGATGGATGCCCGAGGGTAACTTTCGGTGTTTACCGGCTTGTCCCAGGTTATTTCGGGGACATAGATTGAGGCGCTTGCTTCGACGCTGGTCGGATAGCCGAGGTTCAGGGCCCAATACGCTGCGTCGAGGACGTGGCAGCCCATATCACCGAGGGCTCCGGTTCCGAAATCCCACCAGCCGCGCCACACCCCGGGTAGATACACTGGATGATAGGGCCTGTATGGGGCCGGGCCGACCCACCTATCCCAGTCGAGGTCCTCGGGGACAGGCGGAGTATCTTTCGGCCGTTTGATGCCCTGCGGCCAGACCGCGTGGGTGGTCCATGCATGTACTTCGCGGACCGCCCCGATGGCGCCGTCGGCAATCCATTCGCAGATGTTGCGGATGGCTTCGCCGGCATGTCCCTGATTGCCCATCTGGGTTGCGACCTTCGCTTGGCGGGCGGCTTCGGTGAGCTTGCGGACTTCGTGAATCGAATAAGCCAGCGGTTTTTCGACGTACACGTGTTTACCGGCCTTGATGGCCGCCATTGCGATGCACGCGTGTGTGTGGTCGGGGGTGGCCACGACAACGGCTTCGATGTCCTTTTGCTTGTCGAGCATCTTGCGGTAGTCTTTGTAGACTTTTGCCTTGGGATAGGTCTTGAACGTCTTTGCGGCATAAGAGTCATGGACGTCGCAGAGTGCGACGATGTTTTCGCTGGCGAGACTTTGCAGGTCGGAGCCGCCCATGCCGCCGACTCCGACACCGGCGATGTTGAGTTTTTCACTTGGCGGCGTATGACCCGGACCTCCCAGTACATGCCGGGGAACAATCGTAAACGCCATTGCGGCCGTAGCCGCACCTCCCATAAAATCACGCCGGGAAATCTTCTTATTGTGCTCTTTGATACTTGTTCTTTTGCCTTTCATATCCAAACTCCAACTGGCCGCGTTTACTCTTGATTATTGGCTTTTAGTCTGAAACTGTTCCATCGCTCTGGCTATTGCTGAAAACGTATGTTCGAATCTCGCAAAATCAAATTCTTCTGTACAGCCTATAACAAACTTGCCTTCGCTGCCCGCCTGTTCCATAAATTCGCAGGTGTATCTCTCAATAACTTCAGCCGGCTCACCAAAGAGGGTCCCCGGAAAGTTGATGCTCAGGACCTTATCAGGCCATGCGGCTCTGGCCCGGGCTATTGTCATATCACACATCGGCGGCGGCGTAAAGGCCTCAATAATATCGATATCGACGCTGGCAATACATTCCTTCAACGACAGATTATTACCATCGTAATGAGCGAAGGTAAGCTTGCCCGCCTGTTTTAGAATTTTGCAGCCGTGATCGTAGATGGGTTTGCAGTACTTATTGAATACTTGGGGCGAAACCAGGTCTCCCGTAACATTGTCGGCATACCAGATAACCTCTGCCGGACTGTCGGCAGCTAATTCCAGCCGCCTTTTGTAGACTCTGGTTAATGACTCGAGCAATGCGTCGAACTGGTCGGTATGAAGCATAATCCCTTCACACCATGTCTCTGCACCCATAATTTCCACCATAAACCACACCATCGGTGTCGGATGGATTCCTCCGACGATAATACCGCGTTGGGCCATCTCCTTGTCCGCAGCGATAAATTTTTCATACGTCGGCTCGCTTGTCGTATGCTCGTAAACGTACTGCATTACTTTGTAGTCATCCACCGATTTTATAAAATGTTCTCTAATCCACTTGCTGTCGAAAGAAGGGTCAAAGCCGGCCCGTTCGGTAACCTGGCCAACGGGCGTTTTTATCGTTGTTATGACCTGTCTGTCTCGGCCGCTTCCAACTTCCTTGCGGTCAATTGACACGGTATCATCACACTTGTCTTCACACAATCCTGCCACCCCAATAAGTGTGAGCCCCTGGTCCTCGAAAGGGTTGCCCCTGCCCCAGGCCGCCTGTAATATCCAGTCGTAAATCGTCAATGGAACCCTGTCGGCCTTACCACCACGAAATACGGTCATAAGTCTTTCACGTAAAGTCATAGGTCATTTCCTTCGGTTGCTTTTTTCACTTTTTGATTTATATATTTGCTCACTCTGCGCCAGCGACTTGTGGACCTGTTTTCTTGGAACGACTTCGCAGGGCGAATGCAGCAACTACAGTCACAATGAGCAAGAGCCAACCACTAAACCGGTATACCTGCTGGAGCGGCATCTGGTCATATAGATAGCCCGCAAACGTATTTCCGGCCAGCGTCCCGGCCCCGAAACACGCCGCTGCGTATAATGACTGACCCGTCGCTCGCCACGCCGGGGGCACAAGTTCATTCACATATTCCACCGCCGAGACGACAAACAGCGAAAAAGTCAAGCCATGCATCAATTCCACCGACACTGCCAGCAGGGGTGTGGAAATGAATGAATAAAGAAACAAGCGAATAGCGAACATCAAAATGGAGAAGGTAAGGACCCTCCTTGCTCCGAAACGTTTGACAAAGACGTTTGAGAAGAAGTAAAAAGGAAGTTCAATCGCCGCATCCAGGCCAAACGCAAAACCCATTAATTGCCGTGATGCCCCTATGTCCTTCAGATAAACTCCATAAAAACTCCATATGGGGGCGGTTCCGACGCCGTTAAAGAACGCTATAGCGAGGAAGATAATAAGCCGCCAGTTGCGCAGGACACCGGATAGATTTGCCCAGGAAGCCTCCTCAATCGCCCCTTTGATCGTGCTTTTGTCGCGCCCCAGAAAGCCTGTCAGCCAGCCCAGCAGCATGACCGCCATACTGATAGGAAATATGAGTCTTATGCTTCGCCCGGTAATAATACTACCCACTATCGGGGCGCTTACCATCCAGCCTATGGCGCCCCACATACGAAAACGCCCATAGGATGAATCCTGCTTCTCCTTTACGTAGTCTAGTATAGTGCTGTCCAACAAAGTGCCAATTGGGTTGGTCGCAAATGCAACAACGACAGTCCACAAGAAAAAAAACCAAAAACCGCCGTTCCATACATAGCCCAATATCGCGAAGGAAGCCAAAAACATCGTAAAAAGTAAGGTCCGACGGCGTCCCCAGCGGTCGGCAACGACGCCCCACATAGGCTGTACCAGAAACACCATAATCGGTGCGATGCTCATTATGATGCCAATGCGCAGGCCGGATATGCCAACCTCATTAAAATAAACGGCAAGTAAAGGCTGCCAGGCCGCCAGACTCGCGCAGTACATAAAATATAAAATCTTCAGGCAGCTCTTATGGCTTGTTAAGGCCTCATATATTCTCACGCTTCTGCCGGAATAATTCATCAGTCTTCACCAAGTGGATAACCCCATGTCTCCGTGCAATTATAGACGTCGTCCACATCATCCCAGAATCCTCCTGAGACATATATCTTACCATCCACCGCGGCGGCCGAGCCGCAACAACGTCCCCTGGGCATCGGGTCAGCCTGTCCGAAAGTTTCTGTCTCCATATCAAAATACGCGGCCAGATTAATTCTTTCACCGTCAGATGGTCTGCCCCCTAAAATAAACAGTTTTGAACCTATTGCCGGGTCGGTACAAAGTTGTGTTAACGTAAATGTCCTCTGTCGGACTCGCGGGATATTCAATTTAGTCCAGGAATCGGCCTTCACATCGTACTTTAGAACTCCCTGGCTATAAACGTATTCTATTACTTCTTCGCCCAGCCATTCGTGCTCCAGGCTGGGTATGACATAGATGTATCCATTGTAGTAAGCGCGTGTAATGAAAGTAGCTGTCTCGGGCATATTTGCAGCGCGCTCATAGGTATCCGTTGCCGGGTCATACTTGTAGGTGCTTATTAGCTCGTCCGCCGGGGGAGTATGAATCCTGTGTCCGCCGGAGATGTAGATATAGTCACCGACTGTGACAGCAATACCGTTCATCCTCTCTACCGGCATATCAGATAATTGGGACCACTCGTCTACAGCAGGCTCATATACCCAAACTCTGGCTGAGCCTTCTAAGCCCGGCCCCGAACCACCGCCGAAAAGATAGATTTGACCATCGTAGACGGCGGACATTGGCCAGCCTAATCCTCCGCAGGGGTCAGGTATCGACGCCAATAAGTCCCAGGAATCAATAGCGGGGTCATAAACCTGATGCAGATTACTCGGGTCCGTCCACTCCTTACCTTCAACACCGCCTAACAGATGTATCTTACCATCCAGAACCGCGGTGGTCATTCCATAGACATGCCTTCCTATGGGGGCAAGGAGCTTCCATTGGCTGTGTACAGGTCTGGTTTCACCTGCCACCTGACAACCCGTTGTAAGAAGGCATATCAACAACAGAGCAGCGGCAATCGTTAAACTACGCTTAATTTCGCTTCTCATGTTATTTTTCCTTTCTGCTCCGGTTATATTTTTAATTCAGTTGACGTTTTGCACATTCGACAATCTTATCGACCTCGCCGGCCAGGGCTTCGTCAATGGGCTCCGGCTTGTGCGTGGTTAAAATACGTCGCAGCTCATCTTCAATCCGCCCTGCGAATGACTTGCAGCCGTCGTTTTCCCATGCGTCGAATGATTGCCTCGTCCACAATTGGCTGCACAGCCAAAGCTCCTCGCGAAAATGCCTCGCTGTATGCTCCTCCGCAAGATAATTACCCTTCGGGCCGACCGCGTTGACCACCTCGGTAGCGAGTGTCTCGGTGTTAACCTCAAAACCGCGAGCGATGCGCTTGACATAGGCGGCCAGCTCGTTGTCGACAACCAGCCAGCTAAGACTTGCACCGTGGTCGGTTCCACAGATACCGCAGTGCCCGAACATATCTGCGCCGGCCAGCGCCCCTAACAGCATACTCGTACCCTTCTCGATGCCGGCCTGGGCGTCAGGGACTTTTGCGTCGGTAAGCCCTGCATTTATGTATACCGGGAACCCGTACAAACGCGCCATCTGTACCATAGCGACACCCATTAATCCCTGTTCGGGAGAACCAAAAGAACAGATGGCTGTACGGGGGTCCATAATGTGCGGGATTCCCCCGTAAGTGACTTCTGTGCCCGGCGCCAATAGTTGGGTAACGACGACGCCGGCCAGTATCTCTGCGTTTTCCTGTGCGAGCGTACCGGCCAGAGTTCCGGGGGCCGTGCCTGTGGTCATCGCCATCGGCCCGATACTGACGGGCTGCCCAGCTTGCACAAACTTCTTGACAATATCCAGCCCGTCCTTTGGCAGCTGTAGCGGGCTGATAGGTTCCATAAACGTCTCTATCATCGGACGCTCACGTAGAGCCGCCTCTCCTCCTGCGATAGTACGGTATATCTCCAGAACATAGTTGGCTGCTTGTCCTTTGTATACCCACGAACGTGAAGGTTTCCTTGTACCTTTAACTAATTCGGCTGTCAGAAAAACCGAGCGCCAGCTCTCAGGTATCTCCTCCGGCTGGGCCATCGACCCCACTATACTAATATTCTCCAGCGCGTCACCTAATCGAATCGCGTCACGCGCATCTTGTACCGTGGCCGCTCGACGTTTGTTAGTCTGCGAATCCACCCATATGTACTGCCCGGGACTGGACATCTGAACAAAATCTCCGTACCCAAAACGCACCTGACGCTCCGGGTCACGACCATAGAGAATATATTTCTTCCCGGCCTTTGCAACAGAGTCCATAACCAGTTTTTCAGGTAAGCGGGCGATGTTGTTACTCCTGTCTATCTTCGCCCCGGCCTCGCCGAGCAGTCCCAGTACCTCCTCATGATGGACCATGACCCCCGTGTCACGCAGAATGACCAGACTCGCCTCGTGAATGTCCTTTACTTCACTGTCAGACAAAGCCTGTACGCTGATTTTAGCCATATAAAACTTCCTTCCCAGACGCCCAGATACTAACCCTTGGCTTTGCCTTTTAGCCACAACTCGATTGGTGTCTTCACCCCCTCGGCACGGAAGGGAAGCTCCACTTTTCGTCCGGTCCCCGCCGACTCATAACCCGCATACAAAACTTGCTGAACAACGCGCCCGTCCTCGCCTGTTACCTGCGGCTCGTCCTTGCCCCGAACGCACCGTGCGAAATGGTGCATCTCCTGCGGAAAGCCGTAGTTCCACAATTCCTCGAAAACCGGATACGTCCAGCCCTTTGTGGTCGGCGCCTTTTCCACCGCGTACCCGAATCCGTACTCGCTAAAAGTCGGTAGCGCGTTACCCATATGCAAATCCGCATAAGTAACGCCGCCTTCGCCGTAAACCTCAATTCGGTCCTCCATCCCGCCGCGACGCGCCCAACTGTCTTCAATAAGACCGACAGCCCCATCCTCAAACTCAATGATACAAATACTGTTGTCCTCGCCCTTCGTCTTGTCACTGTGCACGTGCGTGGCCATCTGGCAATAGACATTCTTGATCTTCGGCCGGCCCAGGAACCAGTAGCAGAACGCTATCCCGTGACAGCCCATGTCCATAAACACCCCCCCGCCGGATTTGGTAACATCCCAGAACCACGGTGAGTGCGGACCGAAGTGCTTCTCGACCTGTTTGACCAGGTAAACCTTCCCGAACGCGCCCTCATCGGCCATCTGCTTGGCCTTGACATATTTCGGAGTAAAGAACAACTCCTCCGCATACATCAGCAGGACCCCCTTCTTCTTGCACGTATCAATCATCAGGTCCGCTTCGTCCAGCGTCATGCACAGCGGCTTCTCGCACACCACGTGCTTGCCGGCGTTTGCGATATCAACCGTCATCTGAGCATGCAGATAGTTCGGTGCCGCAATTAACACCATTTCAATATCATCCTCCGCCAGCATCTGCTTGTAGTCTGTGAACACCCGGCCGATACCGTACTTCTTCGCCAGCTCTTCAGCCCCGCACTGCGGAGGCGAAGCGACTGCAACGACCTCTGCCTCGTCCGGCATTATTTGAAACGACTCAGCGTGGATGTCTGCAACAAAACCGGACCCGATGATTCCGACCTTCACTCTTCCCTTGTTACTCATACCTTATTGCTCCTTTCAGCTTCTCTAAAGTGCATAATCGCGTCAATTCCTGTCCTCCCAACCTCACTTATCTGCACATTCTACGCACAAAAACCACCCAACGCAAATGCTAAAATCCCTCCCTCGTAACGCAGTCTTGTCATCCTGAGCGCAGCGGCCCTTAGGGCCGCGCAGTCGAAGGATCTGGCCTCCGCATAAAATTAACCTCACGCAACCCTCAACTCGCAACGTGCAACGCGTAACTCACAACCTTTACCCCGTGAGATGACGGCCGCTTGCCCCTTTGCTTAGAGTCCACCGGACTCTAACGGGGGCCTATCTCACTGGGGCCGTCCTCCGCGATATAGCAACCTCCGTAGCCTCCCGCCCAGACTGGAGAACGACTTACCACGGCGCTTCACTGGTCCCCTCCTGTGAGGCACCATAACGGTTGCACTCGCTTCCGCCACATTACCCGAATCATCCACCGCCTCATAAGTCAGTGTATAAATCCTGCTGCTCCCGCCTTTACTCTTCCTGGCCCTAAGATAAGTCGAGCCATCACCCCCTATCACAACGTAGTCGTTAATGTCCCCCGCCGCACTCATACTAATATCAACCAGCGAAACCTCCACCTCCTCATCACAGTTATCACTCACCTCCCACTCCAGCCTGACCTGAACCATCTTACCATTCGGCGGCCAAAGTATATTCGGCTCAACAACCAGACTAAACTCCGGCGGCGTATCATCCTCAACCGTAATCACCACCTCATTGCTGTCAAACGCCCCCGCCTCGTCCGTTACCTCTAAGATAATTAAATGCTCACCCAATCCTAAATTGCACTCTATAACCTCCCCGCTTCCTAAGTAAATATCACTGTTCGGCTCGCACGCATCTATCACCTCGTACCAATCAAAATCATTTATATCATCATTCGTCCCCTCCGTAGAATCCTCGTCACTCGAACACGAACCATCTAACACAACCCTCGCTTCACAATTACTATCAGCCTCAACAACCCTGTCCCCGCCTACAATACACGCCACAGGAACACCATTCTCCCACCACAGCCTTGGATAATCATTACCATCATCAATTGTCCATATCGGTGTATTGAAGTCCCAGCCCGCATCGACAAAAGTACTCTTGGTATGCATCAACACCGTCGGTAGCCCCACTACGTTCGGCTCATCCAAGTTCCCGATACCATTTACTTCGGGACTAACTTCAGTGTCCCAGAAACTCGCCGTATAATCACCAGAAAGATTAAAATCGTATCCCACAAGTCCGCCTACATTAGAGTCCCCTGCAACACTCCCTGACGAATAGCAGTTAAGTACAACCCTCGAATTGTATCCTACCAGTCCGCCGACATAATTCCCCCCCGTAACACTGCTCGAAGAATAACTGTTGGATATATTAAACCTGCTTCTCCCCACCAACCCACCGGCATCCTCAATTCCTATCACTCTGCCCGCCGAATAACAGTTGGCTATATTGCCGCTGCCAAACCCAACCAGTCCCCCAACACCTCTATCTCCCGTAACGCTGCACGTCGAATAACAGTTCGACACATTAAAACTCCCGCTATGCCCCACCAGACCACCAACTGCAGTCCCTCCTCTCACACTGCCCCCCTCAACATAACAATCTGTAACGACTCCTTCTGCCAGGCGACCAATAAGACAACCAACCAAGGGGTAATCTCCTGCATTAACATCCGGGTCTATCAATCCAAGGTTCTTTATTTCGGCGTTTGGGTCATCTACCCACCCGAAAAGCCCGATACTCTCAACATCGTTAGAATCATATGTAAAATTTGATATCGCATGACCAGCCCCGTCAAAAACACCCCTAAAGGGACTATTCTCATAATAAAAGTTGTATCCGATCATGTTAAAACTGCTGCCCGTATATTCCCCAAGGTCAATATCCGCCGCAAGCTTATAGTGCTTGTCCAGATTCCACTCTCCGTCACTTATAATGTGCATTTGGACCGCCTCATAAATCAGATAAGGCTCCTCTGCCGAACCGCACCCAAAATCTATAATTTCACCCGGCTTACCCTCCCACAAAAGCTTCGGATAATCGTTGCCGTCATCTATCGTCCACGACTCTTGCTCGCACCCCCAGAATAAGTATGTACCCTTACTCCGCATCTGCTCGCTTGTCAAGCCAACCCCGTCTGAACTCGTACTCATGCTGCTGCTGTTTACGTCCCAGTAGGAATTTTTCGCACGGCCCCGCCCAACCAGTCCCCCAACATAATCTCCAATTGCCGTAACACTTCCTGTCGAATAACAATTCTCTATGGTGACGAACGGTCTCGCACATCCCACCAGCCCCCCGACATAGCCCCATTCTCCTGTAACACTGCCTGTAGAATAACAACTTGTTATGTAGCCATCCCTATTTTCGCCGATTAAACCCCCAACAAAACTTTTCCCCGAAACGCTGCCCATCGAATAGCAGCCGGATATGTCTCCCCCGTCATCATTATATCCAACCAGTCCACCAATTTCATATTCTCCTGTAACATCTCCCGTTGAATAACTATTTAATATGCTGCCCTCTTCATTATGCCCCACCAGACCACCGATATCCTCCTGAAAGTATCCTGTCCCCGTGACACTACACGTCGAATGACAGTTCGATATATTGCTGCGGTTGTCTCCCACAAGGCCCCCAACTTCCATTACTCCTGTTACACTGCCCTCCGAATAACAGCCTGTTATATCGCCATCATTATATCCAACCAGCCCGCCAAGGTGACCAGATGGCCTATCTTCTCTCCCCGTTACACTGCCCGACGAATGACAGCCTGTTATATCGCCGTCATTACGCCCAGCCAACCCGCCGCCGGATTCTCCCCTGACAATGCCCTCCTCCACATAACAATCTCTAATCGTTCCATTCTCCACATACCCAACCATACAACCCCCGGCGCCGCTTGTCCCAGCATCAATATTAGGACCTACCAACCCAAGGTTCTTTACCTCCGCATTAGGGTCATTTATATACCCGAACAGTCCAATATGGCCTGAGGAGTCCGAATGGTATGTAAAACTAAAAATTGTATGTCCATCACCATCAAAAACACCCCTAAAAGGTTTTTCTACCCATCCCGAATCGTAGTAACGTTCTCCGATGATATTAAAGCCTGTCCCTGTATAAGCACCCAAATCAATATCCGCCATCAGTTCAAAATGTGCACCCCAATAATTTGCATCCGCCCCAATAGCCTGCATATCGTTAGCATCCCATATCTGGTACGGGTCTCCATCAACTCCGTTCCCATCCCACGGCTGACCAAATGCCGCCGTGCAAAAAACAAACACTACAGCCGCAGAAGTGACAAAAATACCGCTCTTACTGCCTGATTTAGCCATTCTATTAGCCTCCATTGTCCTTCCTCATTCCCTCTACTTAGGGTGTTAACAATATTTTCACCACCGTAGTGACCCCTTAAAAGCAAGACACATTTAAGCGGCAGCGAGGGTGCCATACGCAACCGCGACTTCACTCGGAGTTCTGTAACCAAGGGCCGAATGTATCCGCTCCCGATTGTAATAATT